>ERZ778511.162-NODE-162-length-67186-cov-7.945912_pt1 | contig 67186 bp, 51 predicted proteins | sample MGYA00510347_ERZ778511 | MGnify/ENA primary metagenome ERZ778511 (study PRJEB29527, sample SAMN07138967) | mouse gut metagenome | material: feces | host: mouse | place: China:Nanjing | collected 2016-01-25 ...
GAACCGGGTAAGGGAAGATATGCTATTTATTTTAGGTTAAATGAAAGAGCCGTGTCATGCTCCTCGGAGAAGGGAAGTGGCGCGAGGAGCGCAAGGGGCGCGATGGGCGCGGAGCAAATAAAGCGTTCCTCGCGCTCTTCACGCTTCTTTTGACGGGCGCTCGGTGGGAAGTAGCGCGATGGGCGCGAGGGACGCGGGGCAAATAATTTTTCAGCGCCGCATTCCCAATTCAGAGGGGGGAAGGATGGGTTATGGTAGCAATGTTTGCAAACAGACGTAAATCGAGGTTTATATTGTCTTAATAATTAGGGCGTTATATTAAATCACACTCTCTTAGCAAGAGAGTGGCTCTTGCCAGAGTGTGAAAGTTTTCGGAAGTGTATCCTTGTCAAGATGTTAATGCTCTGTGAATAAGCGCAATAAGACATAGATACACCAAAATTTACTGTATCCCTACGGAAATGCGACCGCATTGGTATCTCCTCAACTACATCGCCCCTGCGCTCAGGCGGCGAGAGACACTTATGCAGGCCATCCAACGCGTCAACGCCACAACCCCCGACGCACCCCCGATAACCCCGTTCCTGCCCGAAGTTGTAGAAGCAGTAGAAAATCCCGACCGGAGCCTTCGCCTCGTAGGCCGACCCCTACTCTACCACTACATCTTCATCCATGGCACGCTCGACTCAGTAAAGCAACTCGCAACGACACTATCCGGACTCTCATTCGTAATCAACCGCTCCGCCACCGACCCCGCGCGCCGTTACCTCACCCTCACAGATGAGGATTTGCGCAATTTCCGCATAATAGCCCGCCGCTATGCCAACCGACTCCCCTTCTGCACCCCCGACGATGCCCAGCTCATCCAAGGCGACGAAGTAGAAGTAATCAGCGGCGACTTCGCCGGACTCCGGGGCATCTTCATAGCCCGGCGAGGGTCGGCCGACGGCAACATCATAGTCCGCGCCAACCAGCAGATAGGATCCATAGCCTACGACATACGCGCCGAACAGATCCGCATCCTGCGCTTCGCCAAAGACACCCGTCGCGCATACGATCAGATTGACGCCTTCATACCCCGTCTGCTCGAAGCCATAGACCTTTACGATTCCGACCGCCCCCTCACCCCCTCCCTCGCCTCCGCCCTACAAATATTCACCCGGCGCTACAGCGCCACCGAGATTCCCGGCGCCAAATTCGACGCCAAAGTCCAGGCCCTCCTCTGGAGAGCCAACACCATCCTCGGCAACGAAACCGAAGCCGCCGCCGCCCGCATCCGTTACGAGCGCCGCGCCCCCTCCGTCACCAACCCCCGCACCCAAACCCTACTGACCCGCATCCTCCCGCCCACCCCCTAAACACCCTCAACGGCCCCCCAACAAACGTCCCCCAAAAGCGCCCCTCGCGCCCTTAGCGCTCCTCGCGCGCCTCTCTCCCCCTCCGCCGGTGCCCAACTTTCAGCGCCATAGCAAAAAATGACCATCCAAGCCATCCAGCAGGCCCTCCGCCAAGAGGCCCTGCACCCCGGCACCATCGACAAAATCGACCTCATACAGCAGATCCACCATCTGCTGCAACCCGACACCACCACAAACACCACAAAGATACCCTCTTACATCCTCACCTGGTACGCCGCCACCCTCGACCGCTGGCGCCGCAGCCTGCGCGCCTACCGTCCCCTCGCCGACGTCCCCCCCGCCGACCGTCCCCGAATCCGCCTCCTCCTCACCCCCCTCCCCTGAATCCCTATTCAACGTGTGATAACCATGCCAATATAGAACTCAATTGGCAGTTATAAAATCATTTGTATTTAATGCAAGCAATTATTCTGGCGGCCGGAATGGGTCGCCGATTAGGTGAGTTTACTTCCGAAAATACCAAGTGTATGCTGAAGGTCAATGGTATTCGACTGATTGACCGTATGCTTAAGCAACTCAATGATTACAGATTGTCAAGAATTGTAATTGTGACAGGGTATGAAGGAAAGAAGCTGCAGGATTATGTGATGCAACACTATCCGGATTACCCTATTGAATTTGTCAATAACCCTGTTTATGACAAGACCAACAACATATATTCTCTTTGGCTTGCACGCGAGAAAATGGCTGAGGAGGATACATTGCTTCTTGAATCCGACCTGATATTTCATGACAGGGTTTTACGGACTATGGTTGATTCACCGGCCAAAGACTGCGCATTGGTTTCCAAATATGAGACATGGATGGACGGTACGATGATCAGGATGGATGATGAGTGCAATATAGTAAACTTCATTCCCAAAAAGGCCTTCAAATATTCGGATACCGATTCATACTTCAAGACGGTAAACATGTATAAATTCTCCAAAGAATTTATAGTGAATCATTATCTTCCGTTTCTGGAGGCATACATCCGTGTATTGGGTGAGAATGAATACTACGAGCAGGTGCTGCGTGTCATCACTCTGATTGACAAAGCTGATATAAAGGCTCTTCCCGTATCCGGAACCGACTGGTATGAGATTGATGATGTTCAGGACCTACGGATTGCAGAGACTATTTTCGCCACACCCGAAGAGCATCTGAAGATGATGCAGCATTCATATGGAGGATATTGGCGATTCCCCGACATGTTGGATTTCTGTTATCTGGTCAATCCATATTTCCCCCGTCAGCGGATGATTGATGAGATGAAAGCCAATTTCGAACCACTCCTAAGGGATTATCCATCCGGCATGGGAGTAAATTCCTTGTTAGGAGGTAAGTATTTCGGTCTGCGTCAGGATTACATTGTTGTGGGAAACGGAGCGGCGGAGCTTATAAAAAGTCTCATGGAGTGCATAAAAGGGAAAATAGGGATTTCCTATCCTACATTTGAGGAATATCCCAATCGGCTTCATGAAGATCGGATTGTGAAATTTCATCCAGACAATCAGGATTTTACCTATAGCATCCGCGATTTGATAGATTTTTACACCAATAATGAGGTAGAAACCATCATGATCGTAAATCCGGATAATCCATCAGGAAATTTCATCCCCAGGCAGGATATTCTTTCATTTGCCGAGTGGTGTGCCGAGAAATCCATACGACTGATTGTGGATGAATCATTTGTGGATTTTGCAGAAGATGGAGCCTCACAGACACTACTTCATAATAATCTGCTGTCAGACAATCGTAATCTTTGCGTAATGAAAAGTATCTCAAAGTCTTATGGAGTCCCCGGTCTGAGACTTGGTGTGCTTGCATCAGCCGATGCCGAACTGATAGCTGAGATGAAGAAAGACGTGGCTATATGGAATATCAACTCCTTCGCGGAGTTCTATATGCAAATCTACGGAAAGTATGAGAAGGACTATCTCCGTTCGTGCGATAAATTTCGTCAGGAGAGAGCCTTATTCAAGGCCGAACTCGATAAGATAGAATATATAAGGGTTATACCCTCGGAAGCGAATTATTTCCTATGTGAGATAACCGACAGGTTTACTTCCTACGAATTGACCCTTAAGCTGCTGACAGACTATAATATACTGATAAAAGACTGCTCTGCCAAGAAAGGCTTCCCGACCGACAGACAGTACATAAGAATCGCCATAAGAGACAGAAAGGACAATCACCGTCTTGTCGGGGCCCTTTCAGAATTAGGGAAATAACGGAAAAATCACTATAGGAAAATGAAAATCATAGATTTTAAAACCATTCAAGAATTACATATTCCTGTAGAGGAAATGTATGAATGGACTTCGACCATATGGAAGGAGCAGGATGACCATCTTTTAGCTGCCAAGATTAGTATTTGGCAGGGTGAATCCGGTCGCTTTATGACAATGCCTGCTGTTCTGCCGAAATATGACATTGCAGGGGTTAAATTCATCTCACGTAATGTAGACGATTCAGAGGGACTTCCCAAACGGAATTCCAATATCATGCTTCAACGCCTTTCCACACATGGATTGTATGCGGTTATGGACGGTACGTTTATAACCACTATGCGAACCGGGGCCTGTGCTGCTTATAATGCGTTCAACTTCTCCAGAAAAAACGCCGAATCGTTGGCTCTTTACGGACTCGGCCTGACTGCCAGAGCCTTTATGCGTTTCTATGCACCGCTACTTAATCACCCTATGACTATAAAGGTGATGAAATATAAGAATCAGGCGGAGCTTTTTATTGAAGAATTTTCCTCCTTCCCGAATCTAAAGTTTGAAGTCTGCGATAGCCTTGAAACACTCTTTGATGCTGATATAATAGTGTCGTGCGTCAGCTTTGCTCATTCAGAACTTGCCCCGGTATCGCAATACAGAAGAGGATGTACGATTATTCCCATTCATACTTCCGGATTTCAGAATTGCGATCTTGAATTTGAGAAGGTATTTGTCGACGACGTGGATCATGTGAAGAAATATCGTTATTTTGAGCAATTCAGACACAAAATGGCGAGAATCACAGATGTGGCTAACGGTAGAGCCGAAGGACGTACCAACGATGAAGAGCGAATTTTGGTCTATAATGGGGGAATTGCCTTAACTGATATGTATTGGGCTATGAAGATTGCAGAAAAAATCGGTAATGATTGTCCTACAATCCCAATGAGTTATCCTAAAGAGCGTTTTTGGGTGTGATGGATATAAAGGAGAAAATAAGACAGAATCGGTTCTTTCCTCTTGTCAGGAAGAATCCGCTCTATAAGTGGCGTGTAAAATTAGTATGGCATCGCCACAGAAAAAAAATACTTATGGATGAGGCCAGAATGGCCTTCGCTCATTCTGTACCTCATGGGAGTTTCTCGGATTATCGCGCCGCGTTGAAGAAGAATCTTGTTTCATATTCTGAGTATATGCATCAATATGAGTTCTGGCATCTGAATGAAGGTGAAAGACACACGTATGTGAGCCGTCTTGAAATGAGGTTTTGGTATCAGGAGATTATACCGGAATATATTCATCAGCTATTTTGGAATAAGGCTATTTGGCTCGAATCCAATAGGCAATATATTCATCGTAGCTGGTATAATCTTGGTGAAACAGCGATTGATGATATCGAAAATAGACTCGATGGATCAAAATATTATATTCTTAAACCCATAGAAGGAAGCTTGGGAGAAGGAATAAGAAAACTTAAAGGTACTGAAATTAAGAAATCTCTATTTGACGGTATAAACAGTCGGGATTATATTTTAGAGGAATGTGTGGTCAATATACCGGAAATTGCCGCTTTTCATCCTCAGAGTCTCAATACTATCCGCGTAGTGACGATAGGTCGCAATGCAGAGGTATTGGGAGCTTTCCTTAGGGTTGGACGAGGTGGAAACGTCGTTGACAATGCCCATGCCGGAGGAATCTTCTGTACTGTTGATGTTGAGACTGGGCGAGTGATAAGTAGGGGTTTGGATACTGATGGAAACTATTATGAGCGTCATCCCGACTCTAATAAGGAATTCATGGGATTCCAGATACCTCTATGGGGAGAGATTAAGGCTCTGTTGAGAGAGATGCATAGTCTCACTCCGGAAGTGCCGGTAGTGGGATGGGATGTGGCCTTGACGCCGGATGGAATAGAAGTGATTGAAGCTAATCATCTTCCTGACATGGATGTTATGCAATCGCCGTTAAAAATTGGTATCCGAGAGCGGTTGAATGATATTCTTTCAAGAGCCGGATTGCCAAAGTTAAGCTAAATGGCAGCATCATTAGGGCATAAAGCGGCAGTAGGTGCAATCTGGTCGACAGTTGACCGATTCGGTTACATGGCATTGCAGTTTATTGTCAATCTTGTATTGGCAAGACTCTTGATGCCCTCCGATTTTGGAATAATCGGAATGTTGTCCGTATTTATGGCTGTGTCGCAGGTGTTGATAGACGGAGGATTCGGATCGGCACTAATACAGAAGAAAGAGCCGACCCAGCAGGATTATTCAACCATATTCTATTGGAATCTTGGCCTTTCATGTCTGCTCTATCTGATTTTGTTTCTGATTTCTCCTTGGGTCGGAGTGTTTTTCCATATGCCCTTGCTTTCAAAAGTGCTGAGGGTGATAGGTTTAAGCCTGATTATATCATCTGTATATACCATACAGACCACCAAACTGAAGAAATCCCTGGCATTCAAGCATCTTTCAATCGCAAATTTGGCAGCCTATGCGGTTGCATCCGGAATCGCAATTGTATTGGCCTATCACCAATGGGGAGTTTGGAGCCTTGTCGCCGTCCAACTATTGTACCCTACGGTAGGAATAATAGTTCTTGCTTTTATCACCAAATGGTGTCCGTCTCTATATTTCTCAAAAACAATTCTTAAAGAGCTGTTTGGTTTTGGAGTATATATGATGGCGGCCAATATTTTACAAGAAGTAAGCCGTAACATACAGGGATTGATAATAGGTCGAAAATTCTCTGCCACCCAGATGGGATTCTATTCTCAGGCACATAAATTCGATGCTGTCACAAGTAATACGCTTCCTCAGGTAATAGGACAGGTAATGTATCCGGCATTTTCTTCGTTACAAAGTGAACATGAGCGCCTTAGACTGGCATTATCCAAGAGTGTGATTTTAATTTCAATGCTTACATTCCCTCTATTGGGATTGCTTATATTGGAGGCCGCCCCTTTGATTGGCTTTCTGTATGGAGACAAATGGCTGCCATGTGTGGGGTATTATCAGATTTTTTGTGTCGGAGGTATCTTTACTTGTCTTATCAATATAAATTTTTATGTTGTTGCAGCCTTAGGTCATAGTAAGTTGCTTTTTAAATGGAGTATCTATAAATGGTCATTTTTGTTGGGTGCAGTGCTTATCGGAATGAATTTCGGAGTATCTGGAATTGTGTGGGGTGTAGTTGCGAGTAATGCAAATACTTATTTAGTAAACTCGATATTAGCAAATCGCAAACTCCATCAATCCATATTTGTGCAGATAGGTCAGATTGGCAGAATTTTGGTGTGTGTTGCATTATCGCTGCTGCTGGCATATTGCTTTAGTATTGTAGTCACAGATAATGATATATTGGCTGGGCTGGTATTTGTAACAGTATATGCAATATCTTCATGGATTCTCAATAAGGATTATGTCGATACTGTATGTGAGATGATAAAACTAATAAAGAAATGAATCTGCACAAGCTGACGGCATTGGTAAAGCGGTTACTGTCAGAGCGATCTTATAAAACCAGAAGAGAATTTCTGGTAGGACGAGTGACATCAAGACTGAATAATCTATCAGGAGATACTTCCTCTGCTTTAACGTCAACAGAGAAAAAGGAGATTGATGATTATTACCGACGATTTGGTCTGCAACCATCAACTCATAATTTTCATGAGTTTTACAAGAGGGTTACCGGAAAATTCTCACCGGAATATCTGACAGAAGACCTATATTATCATAAGATAGATCGGTATTTCAATGATTGGGATGCCGCCAAATATCTTGATAACAAAACATTGTATCGTATATTGTTTCCAGATGTGCCTCAGCCGGAATTGTTGGTCTTTCGTCAAAATGGGTTTTGGTTTGACAGCGCAGGACAACCTATGACAGAATCTGCGATGCAAGGGATAGTGGGTAAGGAGGAATATTTATTTGTCAAGGCAGCCAGAGAATCATATGGAGGGCATGGCGTGAAATATCTCAGAGGCAAGGATGTCGCGGATTATACGACAGAATATAAAGAAGATGTAGTCATTCAGAAGCCGTTGCGCCAGTCAGCATTATTGGCACAAATCAATCCATCGTCAGTAAATACAGTCAGGATACTTACATTGTTACGTAAAGATGGGAGTGTCAGAATCTGCTCCAAGATTTTAAGGATGGGAATAGGTAGTGCGAAAGTTGATAATGCAAGTAGCGGGGGGATTACAGTTGGAATCAATGATGACGGTACTTTGAAGGATACTGCATATTTCGTTAGTGGGAAAAAGTATAAGCATCATCCAACCACCGGAGTAAAGTTCTCCACCGTTAAATTACCATCGCTTGACAAGGCTGTCTCGATGGTATCGAGACAGGCAAATTTGCTTCCATATTTTAGATTGGTTTCATGGGATATTGCATTTGATGAGACTGACAATCCGGTTCTGATAGAAGCAAATTTGTGTGATGGAGAGCTTGATTTTCACCAAATAAACAATGGGCCGGTATTTGGAGAAGAGACAGCCGAGGTTTTATCGGAGGTATTTGGCTTAGATGCCTGTAAAAAGAATGGGTAATATATCATATAAAGAGGCTTTAAGGAATGCGCGTGCGGTAAGAGCTAATAAATCTTTCCGAACGGGGATGTTGGCCGGTCATGTTTGTAGAATAATATCCCGTTATTGTTCTGCATGGTTCGTCACCAAAGGAATTGTGCCTAATCAGGTGACATTGCTGATGATAATATTCGGGATTATTGGAAGTATATTTTTCGCATTGCCTTATTTATGGGCAAAGATTGTGGGATATCTGTTATGGTTCCTTTGGTTTACGATGGATGTCTCTGATGGTGAGGTAGCGAAAAGCACCGGAAACTTCTCGAAATATGGGACTGAGATGGATTATATGGCTCACTTGATTGACCATCCATTGATGAATCTCGCAATATGGCTGACATTCCTTGAGATGAATATAATCAATCTCGTCTTGTTGTCGGCAATATTTATTGTAGCTATTTCAGCGGAACTGGTTACGAGGAGTTTGATTACATTCCGTCATTATGATAGGAAATTAAATATGTCGGGGACTACGTCCATACCCAAAGAGGGTAGTTGGTTCAAGTATTTTTGGGGTAATACTTGGCTATATCCTACGATGATAGTATGTTTCTCCTGGCTGATTGTGGTGGATTATGGATTGGATAATGGCTTTTCGTTTTGGCTGTTCATTATCTGGCTATCCGGATACCTGATTATGTTTATCCGTGATGTGATAAAAATATTGGGTAGATGTTACCGAGGAGACAATGGACTTTCTTAATGCTACATATCTTTGTGGTTTCCTGCTTGAAGTCTACCTACTTTATAAGTTGGAGAAGCGGATGTGGGGAACGCTATACACTCCTGTGATACTGATGATGCTCCCGTATACGGGAATATTGTTACTGGCAATCGTATCTATGGAATTTGTGCCGAAACATGAATTTTATTATCCTTCAATCTTAGTATGGAGTCTTGGATTGCTTTGCTTTGAAATACCGAGTATTGTCTTGGCAAAGTTTTATGCCGGTAGCCGGAAGATTGGTGAAATTCCAAAGAATAGGTTGATAAGCCCAATCCGATACCAGATTGGTCGGAAATATCTATATTTTAATGGGTTCATATGTGTGCTATTTATACTGAGATTTCTCCAATTGAGATCCTCCGGATTACCGATTGGATCAGATGAGTTTGGAGAACAGTTCGCCACAAATGGTTTGGGGGGCCATTTGAATTTGTTGTTGATTGTATTGACAATCAGTAATATATTATTGCTTGATAGAAAGAAGAAATATAATAAATATCTTCTCCTTTTTGTTGTAATCGGCATTTCTGTATCATTCCTGAATCAAGTAAAGGGATGGGTATTGATACCGGTACTCGGAGGAGTGATAATGAGGCTTAAGAATCATTTATTACAATTAAAGATTAGGCTTGTTGTATTTGTATGTCTGATAGGAACCTTCTTTTTCTTTATGTCCTATTACGTGCTATTGGTACTGACAAGAGATGCACAGGATACGAGTTTCTTTATACCCTTCTTTTTACAGCATTTTATTTTCTATCTAACCTCCGGAGTGCTCGGCTTTAGTGAGGCATGTATTAATCACGCATTTGTCACAGGAGATTTGGTATCGGCCGTATCGAATTTTTTCTATCCGGTAAGGGCTGTGACCGAAATTCTTACCGGAGGATTGCCGCCTCAATCACATGGTGTATTCTTGGATACAGGATTTGGGGATAGCAACGTCCGGACGTTCTTTGGAGATATGTATTTGCGTGGAGGAATTTTAGGAGGAATATTTCTTTCAATATTTAATGGAACGGTATGTTACAGTGCGTTATGGCTTTCCAAAGTTAAACATGCGCTCTTTATAGATGCGATGTATGGGTTCATAGCGGGTATATTGTTGATGAGTTGGTTCTCTTCGTACACGCATTTATTGAATACGTATGAGGTCCCGATTATTTGTATCATTCTATATTTGGTCCGGAAATATTATAGGAGATTTGTTCTGATAAAACCTTCTGGAAGAAGATTACGATAGAATGAGTATTGTCTTCTGTTATTGATGATCGTGATTGATGGAAAAAGGTAAAGTCTCTATAATAACGCCAGCTTATAACTGTGGTGCATTTATTGAAGAAACCATTAGAAGTGTTCAGAACCAGACCTATGGGAATTGGGAATTGTTGATTGTAGACGATTGTTCTACGGATAATACCAATAAAATCGTAAGTCGGTATGTGTCTGGAGATTCAAGAATAAAGTATTTCCGATTAGACCGTTCATCTGGAGCTGCTGTAGCAAGGAATGTTGCTTTAAGAAAGGCATCGGGAGAGTGGATAGCATTTTTAGACAGTGATGATTTGTGGGATGACAAGAAACTGGAGACACAGCTTGCCTTTATGGAAGGCAACGATATCTCGTTTTCTTATACCCCCTACAGAGAAATCAATGAGCAATCAGAGGAAACCGGTGTAATTGTAAGAGGGCCGAAAAGAATATCAAAATTTGGTATGATGGCCTATTGCTGGCCTGGGTGTCTTACAGTAATGTATAATGCCAACGAAGTTCCTCTCTTGCAGATTCCCCCGATAAGGAAAAATAATGATTACATCATGTGGCTGAAGCTTATCCGATATATGGATTGCTATCTATGCCCGGTAATTCTTGCAAGTTATAGGAAGAGAGCGGGATCAATCAGTAATCAATCAAAACTGAGTCTTGTAAAGTGGCATTATAATATGTTTAAGGAATTGGGGATTAGTGGTATGGGGAGCTTTTGGCATACATTTGTCAACTTGGTTTGTGGAGTGTTTAAGAAAATTATCTATGTCAGCAATAAATGATTGCTAACATAGATATTTAATGTATAAAGATTTATGACGGGAATAATAATTCTTAATTGGAATGGCTGGGAAGACACTATAGATTGTCTTAAATCATTAAAACAGATTACAGATACTGAATACTTTATAGTATTGGTTGATAATGGCTCTAACAATAACTCTGTAGAAAAAATAGAGGAATATCTTAGAGAATATGAGATTGATAATTACCGTTCGTTCTGTGAAGATGAATTCGCTAATGGTCAAGTTAACTTAGACAAGATTTCGAATAAGGAGATTCTCTTCTACCGTCTGAATGAAAATTATGGATTTGCCAAGGGGAACAACAAAGGGTTGGAAGTTGCTAAGAAGGTCGCAGCCGATTATTATCTGCTTCTGAACAATGATACGGAGGTTATGCCGGATTTCTTAAACAGATTGAATGATTTTATTACAAGTAATCCTGCATATTCTGTGCTTACTCCGAAAATCAATCTGTATTTTCAGCAGGAACGTATATGGAATTGTGGTGGAAGTCTTAACTGGGGTTTCCGTAAATACTATTATGGAGGACAGCTCGAAAAATCGATTAAAGAAAAAGAGTACATTGATATCACATTTGTGACAGGATGTGCTTTGTTTTTCAAATCAGAATTGCTTACTGGAAATTTGTTTACAGAGCGATTCTTTCATGGGGAAGAGGATTTTGACTTCTCTTACAGAATGAAGGAAATGAATGTAAAAATGGCGTGTGTCTTAAATTCAAAGATTTTTCATAAAGTTGGAGTTGCCACTAAGGATATGCAGGCAATAGGTAAGACGTATTGCTATTATCTTTTGAGATTTATTGATGTGCGTCAGCACATGTCATCTTTTAATTACCAATTATGGAGGACAGTGTATACCCCCTTCATCATTCGAATGCTATTTAAGCGTGGATACACAATTGCGTTGATTCGAAGATTTATAAGGAAACTATATAAGGAGTCCGAAGATTTTGAAGGTGTAGACCGTCAAATGTTTCTCAGTCTGCTTACGAATGGAATCTGAGTACTATGCGAGCAAAATTTATTGAATACAGCCATATTGCCAGAGAATTTTTGTATCGGTTTCGATATTTGAAATTTAGCAAAAATCGCTGTGTCCGTCAGTTGGGAATAGCGATGATAGATGGAAGGTGCTGGCATGGGGGGATGTGTGATAGGTTTAAGAGTATAATCTCATTCTATCAATATTGTGAGAGTCGAGGGATTGAGTTTAAGATTAATTATACTTCCCCATTTAATCTGGCTAATTACCTGCTTCCGAATGAAATTGATTGGCAGATAGATAAAGAGGACCTGCCTGATTCCATCTTTTCTGTTAGGCCATTTATAGGTACGAGTGAATGTGGCGAAAGATTGTATAGACTTAATACAAATAAAAGCATCCTCTATTATGGCAATAGAGATTTGGCCGCATTTGGAAAAATTCCACGAACTACAGAGGACTGGGGTGTGATATTCAATAGATTATTTAAACCCTCTCCCAAATTACAACATAATATAAATATGCTTTGTAAATCTATCGGATGTCCGTATATCGCAGTGGTGTATCGGTTTCAGAATCTATTGGGAGACTTCAAAGAGTACGATTTCGCGGAATTGGACGTAAAAGCCAAGCAGAAACTGATAGAGAAGAGTCTGAATACTTTGAACAAGATTCATGAAGCATCTCCATTAAAGTTGATTTTGGTAACGTCTGATAGTCAGACATTTTTAAGAGAAGCGGCTAAGAAGGACTATACGTTTGTGATTCCCGGGACGGTCGTTCACATGGATAATACGAAGCGGGATGATAATGATACACAGATGAAATCTTTTCTTGACTTTTTTATGATTAGCAAAGCTGAGAAAGTATATTCCATTGTAATTGGTGATATGTATCCCAGTGAATTTCCTATGTATGCTGCAAAAATCAATAATGTACCCTTTGATCGGGTCACAATCCCCAATTGATTTCAATATATTGCAATCGCAAATTCTTTATGGAATGATTTTTCTATTACATGAAGAATTTTAAAACGTTGCTTTCCAATCATGTACCTAAAACATCATTACTATTTTATGGGATGATTATTCTGGTATTTAATCGGTTGGCGTATAATAAGGCTGCTTTAGCTCAAAGGATAAATAGAGATCAGCCGATCTTAGGTATAGAAATCACTAACTGAATAATATATGGGCAAATTTAAATCTCATATCAGCCTGCTGTTAAATGCATTGAATGGTACAGTAAGGAAGTGGACATACCGTTTTCGCTCCATACCATCCTTAAAGTGCGATGATACATCTCATACTGCGGAACTGGTGGTATCCCTCACGTCTTTTGGCCGCAGAGTGAATAATACAGTCTATTATACGATTCTGTCAATATTCAATCAGACTTTGCCTCCTAACAGGATTGTTTTATGGCTTGATAGTGACAATTGGAATAAGGATAATCTTCCGGAAAAGCTTAAGAAATTAACTAATAAGGGACTTGAAATCAGGTTCTGTGAAGATATTAGGTCTTATAAGAAACTTATACCCACATTGGAATTATATCCCGATGCTATTATTATAACCGTCGATGATGATGTAATATATTCCCCTAAACTTATTGAGTCATTATATAATAGTTATATGGCAAATCCCAATGCTGTCCATTGTAGCTATGCGTCAAAGGTACGGTTTGTCAATCAAGTTCCAGTCCCTTATAGACAATGGATTCCTGCAGATTCAAATATCTGTGAGAAAAACGAATATATTTTCCCAATAGGGATAGGAGGTGTATTATACCCACCTCATGCTCTGCATTTAGATGTGCTGGATAGGGATAAATTTCGAAGATTGGCTCCGGAAGCAGATGATATGTGGTTCTGGTATATGGCACGAATAAATGGGAGATCTCATTGCTACGTACCGTTGAAACCTAACATATACTCATTTGATGCTATCTATCAGGCGCTTCATCGTGGGAGTGCCCTGACGCATTCAAATGTTGGTGAAAATCGGAATGATGTCCAGTTGGCAGCAATCCTAAAAGAATATAAGAATAAGAAAATCTGAATGATGGGAGAGGGATATCCATGTCTTAAATAACAATCACTTCTATCTGAAGGCATTCTTTCTCCCATTGTTTGTCAAAACTAAGATTATCAACTCTTTGATAAACCATAATCATAAGAAACGATGAAAATCTCAGTAGCAGGTACAGGCTATGTAGGTCTGAGCATCGCCACTCTGTTGGCGCAGCATAACAGTGTGACGGCGGTGGATGTGGTGCCCGAAAAGGTGGCGCTTATCAATGACCGTAAGTCGCCTATACAGGATGATTATATAGAGAAGTATCTGGCTGAGAAACCGCTGGACCTGACGGCCACGCTTGACGGCGCGGCAGCTTACCGCGATGCCGCGTTTGTGGTGGTGGCAGCCCCTACCAATTATGATGCCACCCGCAATTATTTTGATACTTCACATGTGGAGGAGGTGATCGATCTCGTGCTGGAGGTGAATCCGGAGGCGGTGATAGTGATTAAGTCCACAATCCCTGTCGGATATTGCCGCAGTCTGTACATGAAGTATGCGGCGAAGGGCGCAACGCGGCTCAACCTGCTCTTCTCCCCGGAGTTCCTTCGCGAGAGCAAGGCGCTTTATGATAATCTGTACCCCTCGCGCATTATCGTCGGGTGTCCGAAACTGATTGACCGTCCGGAATTCGCTGCCGAGAATGATGCGATGCTCGCCCTTGCTGATATCACCATGCTTGAGGAACGGGCCCGTCAGTTTGCCGCATTGCTGCAGCAGGGTGCGGAGAAGAAGGATATCCCCACGCTCTTCATGGGGCTTAAGGAGGCCGAGGCGGTGAAGCTTTTCGCCAATACCTATCTGGCATTGCGGGTAAGCTATTTCAACGAACTCGACACCTATGCCGAAGTCAAGGGACTCGACTCGCAGGCCATAATAGAGGGGATCGGACTCGATCCGCGAATCGGAAGCCATTACAATAATCCGTCGTTCGGTTACGGCGGTTACTGTCTGCCTAAGGATACCAAGCAGCTTCTTGCCAATTATTCGGATGTGCCGCAGAACATGATGTCGGCTATCGTGGAGAGCAACCGCACACGCAAGGATTTCATAGCCGACCAGGTGCTCCGCAAGACGGGATGGTACGGATATTCCGACCGCACCGGTTATGACTCGGCACATGAGCGCCAGTGCGTGATCGGTGTGTATCGCCTGACGATGAAATCGAATTCCGACAATTTCCGGCAGTCCTCGATCCAAGGCGTGATGAAACGCATAAAGGCCAAGGGCGCGGAAGTGATAATCTACGAACCGACCCTCCCCGATGGCACCACATTCTTCGGCAGCCGGGTAGTCAACGACCTCGCAGCATTCAAGGCACAGAGTCAGGCCATCATAGCCAACCGCTATGATGCCCAGCTTGACGACGTGGAGGAAAAGGTATATACCCGCGACCTCTTCCGACGCGACTGATTTAATCGCGACTGATTTAATTTTGTGTGTCTATGCTATTGAAATACGTGTTTGACCGACTGGCGGCGCTGGTCGGTCTTTTGGTTTTGTGGCCAGTGCTGGCGGTGGTGGCTGTGTGTGTGAGGGTTAAGATGCCGGGTGGACCGGTGATCTTCCGGCAACGGCGTGTGGGTAAGGATGGCCGGTCGTTTACGATGTATAAGTTCCGGTCGATGACGGTGGGGCATGGCGGTTCGTCGGTCTCGGTGGCCGGCGAAAGCCGGATTACGCCGTTGGGGGCGAAATTGCGGCGCTATAAGCTGGATGAGTTGCCGGAGCTGTGGAATGTGTTGTGCGGCGATATGAGTTTTGTGGGGCCGCGTCCGGATGTGCCGGGATATGCCGACCGTCTGACGGGCGATGACCGGGAGATGCTGCGTCTGCGTCCGGGTATCACGGGGCCTGCTTCGATGAAATACCGCGATGAGGAGGAGTTGCTTGCTTCGCAGGCTGACCCTCAGCGTTATAATGATGAGGTGATTTTCCCGGATAAGGTGCGACTTAACCGGTATTATCTTCATCATTATTCTTTTTTTACTGATATCCGGATGATTGTATGCACTGTGCTTGGACGCAGGATGCCTTATGCGGGGGAGGTGATTTGATTCGGAGACGGGGCGTCGGCGCGGCGCGGGGCGAAGCGCTCCGCGTCGCGGAGCGTCTTTTTCTCGATGGATGCGCGGAGCGCCTCGTCGAGGTCTACCCCGCTCTGGTTGGCCAGGCAGATGAGCACCCATAGCACGTCGGCCAGTTCTTCGCTTAGCGATGAGCGGAGGTCGCCGGCTTTCGGAATCTGTTCGCCGTAGGTGCGGGCTATGACGCGGGCCAGTTCGCCGACTTCTTCTGTCAGTACTGCCATATTTGTGAGATGTGAGAAATAACCGCCTCCGACGCGGCTGATCCACGCGTCGACGGCTTGTTGGGCTTCCCGGATGGTCATGATTCTGTAGGGGGCTGTGGGTTGATACGTGCAGATAGCTTGGCGATGAGCCGGGCTATTTTTGTTTGTATACGTGCCGATTCGATGTTGGAGTCGGCGGCATAGATCAGGCCGATGGAGAGGGTGCGCAGGGAGGGGTTGGCCTCGACGGCTTCGCGGAGCTGGCGGCGCTGCAGGCGCCACGCCTCGCGGATGCGGCGTCGCATCAGGACGCGGTCGACGGCGTGGCGCCGTTTCTTCTTGGGCACCGTGATCATGACCTGCAGAGGTGCGATGCCGTCGGGGACGGCAATTTTAAAGGCGTGCTGCAGCTGGTCGGCCGAGAGGGGGCGGTACACGAGCCTCAGCGGATATTCAAACAGCGACTGCCCCTCGCGGAAGAGGGGGTCGACGAGCGCCTTATGGCGCAGGCGCTCCGATTTCGGAAATGTCAGCATATCATATCAAAATTTAAATGGCCGCTAAAGCGGGGGGATGGGGGCCGGGGGATCAGGAGCGGGCGAAGGGGCGCTCGATGCGGAGGATTGCGGCGGCGTAGAGGAGCAGAAGGAGGGTGCGGGTAAGGTAGCTGAGCCAGATGGCAGTGGGCCACCAGCAGTATTCGCCGATGACGTAGAGGATTATGGCTGCTGCTGTGTAGAGCCCTATGCGTCTGATTTCATATGGCAGCGGGTAGTAGCGACGCCCTATGAAGTAGCTTATTACCATCACTGTGAAGTAGGATATCATGGCCGACCAGGCTGCGCCTAAATAGCCGTCGGGGATGCCGATGGCGGGGATTAGCCAGATGTTGAGTCCGAGCATGAGTGCGAAGCAGAGTAGTGAGAAGTACATGCCCCATTGTGTGCGGTCGGTGAGCTTGTACCATAATGAGAGGTTGAAGAATATGCCGAAGCATAGTTCGGCCATCATCATTATGGGGACTACGCGGAGACCTTCCCAATATCCGGGTGATTCGAAGTGCTTGATTATCGGGAGGTAATACATCACGGCGAGGAAGATCATCAGGCCGAAGATGACGAAGTATTTCATTGCGTTGCAGTAGGCGCGTTCGCGTCCGGCGCCTTCGGCGCGGGCCTGCGAGAAGATGAATGGTTCGTAGGCATAGCGGAAAGCCTGGGTAAACATTACCATTACGATGGCAATCTTCAGGTTTGCGCCGTAGATTCCCACCATGGTGCGTGCGGCTTCCGGCTGATTCTTGAAGAGATATGGAATCAGGAGCTGTCCCATGTTCTGGCTTAGGATTCCGGCGACTCCGAGTATCAGGAGCGGCCAGCTGTAGGTGAGCATCTTATGCAGCAGTTGAGGGTCGAAACGCCATCGGCGTCCTGCGAGACATGGTATCAGGCATATCATCACTACGATTGTGGAGATGATATTGGCTACGAAAATCCATCCGATGCCGTAGCCGGCTCCTCCGAGTGGAGTATAGAACCAGTCGATTAGTCCGGGAGCGGTTTGCTCCAGCCATGGGCAGGCGAGGAGGAAGAAGAGGTTGAGGCCGATGTTGACAGCTACGTTGAGCAGTTTGATGCCGGCGAATGTCCAAGCCTTGTTGCGGTAGCGCAGATAGGCGAAGGGGATATTGGTGAAGGCATCGACGGCCACTGTCACTCCGAGCAGCCATACATATTCGGGATGTTTCGGCATGAGCAGAGTCTCCGAGATTCCGGGGAGGAATGCCGACAGCAGCAGGATAAACAAGGCGGAAGTGCATCCTACGGATATGAGTGAAGTGGTATATACAGTGTCGGGACTTTCATGCGACGATGCGAAGCGGAAGAATCCTGTCTCCATGCCGTAGTTGAGGATTACGAGGGCTACGGCTGTGAATCCGTAGAGATAGCTGACGATACCGTATTCTGCGGCATCGAAGAGATATACATACAGTGGGACGAGACACCAGTTGAGGAAGCGTCCGACGATGCTGCTGAGTCCGTAGACTGCGGTATCTTTCAGAAGTGCATTCATTCTTGATCTGTAGGAGTGATGTGTATGGTGGCGTGAGGAGTAGAGGGACGGCCTTTCAGAGAAACGCGGCAGTTTATCCGATATCAGAGAATAGGGAATCCGGCTCACCGGCGACGGATCGTCCGAGATGGCGGTAGGCAAGATGGGTCACCTCGCGTCCGCGGGGAGTGCGCTTAATGAACCCTTCCTGGATGAGATATGGTTCGTAGACTTCCTCGATTGTGCCGGCATCCTCTCCGAGAGCTGTGGCGATTGTGGAGACACCCACGGGGCCGCCCCGGAACTTGTCGATAATCGTGAGGAGAATCTTATTGTCGGTCTCATCGAGACCGTATCGGTCGATGTTGAGAGCTTCGAGCGCCATACGGGCGATGTGGAGAGTGATTATTCCGTCACCCTTCACCATAGCGAAGTCGCGCACTCTCCTCAGCAGCGCATTCGCGATACGTGGCGTGCCACGGCTCCGGAGAGCTATTTCGAGGGCGGCATCCTCGTCGATACCCACTTTGAGCAGTCGTGCCGACCGGCGTACGATTCCCTTGAGCACCTCGTGGTCATAGTATTCCAGATGGCAGTTGATGCCGAATCGTGCTCTCAGCGGAGCGGTGAGCAGTCCGCTGCGTGTCGTGGCGCCAATCAGGGTGAACGGGGATAGTGTGAGCTGCACTGACTTTGCGCCGGGGCCTTTGTCGAGCAGTATATCGATGCGGTAATCTTCCATCGCGGAGTATAGATACTCTTCGACAATAGGGTGAAGGCGGTGTATTTCATCGATAAAGAGCACATCGTGAGGCTCGAGCGACATCAGTATTCCGGCCAGGTCGCCGGGTTTGTCGAGCACAGGTCCCGAAGTCACCTTGAACCCTACCCCCAATTCGTTGGCAATGATATTGGAGAGGGTTGTCTTTCCCAGACCGGGAGGTCCGTAGAGGAGGGTATGGTCGAGAGCTTCGCCCCGCAGGCGTGCGGCCTGGACGAAGATGCGGAGATTCGCTACGATTTTATCCTGACCGCTGAAGTCGTCGAAAGCGAGAGGGCGTAGTGCTTTTTCCACGTCGCCATCGGATGACTGTGGCTGACGTGCCGGATTGTGTATGTTGAAGTCTTCGTTGTATTCTTGCATGATGCAAAATTAGCTTTTTCGGATAGAATGCGCAAATTTTTTATATTGTGGCGGGAGATGCGTGTGGCAGACGGGAGGATGATTAATGGATTTTAATTTAACGGGAAGAAATTGTTTTATTTTTTGTTATTTTAAGAAATTGTTGGTAATTTTGCGGATAAGTCATTGGGCTCTTGACGCTCTTGGACTGGTTAACCTGAAACTTTTTTGATTCTTACATAATTCATAACTTATTTAACCTACACACCATGAACTGCTTAAAGCAATTCGTAGCAGGTTCGGTACTGGCATCTGTCGCCTTGAGCGGCGCTGCGTCTACATTCGTCGGAGACCGCACTGACTTCCGCGATGAGACCATCTACTTTGCCATGACGACCCGCTTCTATGACGGCGACCCGAAGAACAATGTGCTCTGCTGGGACGGCGTGGAAAACCAGAAGAAATACAACGACCCGTGCTGGCGAGGCGACTTCAAGGGTCTGATCGAGAAACTTGACTATATCAAGGCTCTCGGTTTCACTGCCATATGGATCACTCCGGTGGTGCAGAATGCCTCCGGTTTCGACTATCACGGCTACCATGCGATGGACTTCTCGCGTGTAGACCTCCGCTATGAGAGCCGCACCGAATGGGGTTCGGCTGAGGATGTGGATTTCCAGGACCTTATCGATGCAGCCCACGCAAAGGGAATCAAGATCGTGCTCGACATAGTGCTGCAGCACACCGGCAACTTCGGTGAGGATACACTCTGCCACCTCTTCGACCGCGACCAGAACATCGCCACCCAGGCCGACATCACAAAGTGCCTTATCCCCGACGACAGCCGTCTTGGGGGCATGGACTACTGGAACCTCCCCAACGAGGGTGAGAAGACCCAGTACTCCGAGCGCTTCAAATACATGAAGAATACCGACGGGCAGAACCATGACTCCAACAACTACTGGCACCACGTAGCCAACGCATGGAACTGGGACGATCCTTCCCGCTGGTGGGGTCAGATCGCAGGCGACTGCGTAGACCTCAACACCGAGAATCCCGCAGTGGCCGAATATATCGTCAACTGCTACGGCAAGTTCATCGAGATGGGTGTCGACGGTTTCCGTATCGATACCACCGGCCATATCGCCCCGCTCACCTTCAACTCCTACTTCATCCCGAAATTCGTGGAGCTCGGCGAGAAATACAAGAGCAAACGCGTGGGCGACGCTCCCTTCTACATGTTCGGCGAATGCTGCGCCCGCTACGGCGGCGTAATCTACCGCGACCAGCACCTCCTGTCGAGCCACTACTACACATGGAAGTCGGATCCGGCCCTGGTGCAGGAATGGCAGTCGTTCACAGCCGACTGGTGGGCACAGCAGGTTGTACCCGAGGGAGCTGCGCCTCTTGGCAACATGCTCACCTGCGCAAAAGACCCCGGCACGGTACACGACTCCGACAATGTGTTCATGAAGGACGGCGCATGGCATGAACCCGATTACTCCGAGGCATCCGGATTCAACGTAATCGACTTCCCGATGCACTACAACTTCAACGATGCCGGTCAGGCAGTACGCATCGCCCAGGAAGGCGACCACTTCTACAACGACGCGTCATGGAACGTGGTCTACGTAGATTCCCACGACTATAGCCCGGGCCCGAATGACGGCATACGTTTCAACGGCGGTACAGAGCAGTGGGCCGAGAATCTTTCACTGATGTTCTCGTTCCGCGGCATACCCTGTCTCTACTACGGTTCAGAGGTCGAGTTCCAGAAAGGTGTCACCATCGACAAGGGTCCCAACCTGGCGCTTCATGACTCAGGGCGCGCCTACTTCGGCACATACCTCGAGGGTAGCGTAAGCACCACCGACTTCGGCGAATACACAGCCAGCGGCAACGTGGCAGAGACGCTCAACGCCGATCTGGCACAGCATATCCGCCGCCTCAACCAGATCCGCGCCGCAGTGCCCGCACTGCGCAAGGGTCAGTACACCTTCGACGGCTGCACCGCCTCCGGCGGCTGGGCCTACAAGCGCGCATGGAAAGACAGCTACGCTCTGGTGGCCGTCAACGGCGGCGCCACATTCACCGACGTACCTGCAGGCACCTACACCGACATCGTGACCGGCAAGACCTACCAGGGTGGCGGCTCAATCACAGTCGATGCTCCTGAGACAAAGGGTCAGCTCCGTGTGCTTGTAAAAGACTGGAAAGGCGGCATCGTAGGTGAAGACGGCAAATTCATCTACGCCACTTCACCCGTGGCGCACGGCGGCAGCGTCAGCTTCGACGACCCCGGCACCACAGAATACTACACAGCCGAAGACGCTCCCCACCCCCAGCTCCCCGGCTCAGTCATGGTATCACCCACAGGCTGCACATTCCGCACCGACACATTCGATGTGTCGGTATCGCTCAGCGACACCGCCGTAAGCGGATGGTACAAGGTCGGCAATGGCACGGCTGTCAACCTCACCAAGGGTCAGGAAAAGACCGTCACCATCGGCGGCGACATGACATATGGCGAGAGTGTGACAATCAGCTGGAGCGCCACTGATGCCGAAGGCACGGTGCGCACAGGTAGCCAGACCTACAAGAAAGTAGATCCCAACGCAGCCATAACAATCTATATAAAGGCAGCTTCCGCCCCCAACATCTATCTCTGGGGCAACAATGACCAGGGTGTGAAGGTAGAACCCGCCGGGGCATGGAACGGCTCCAAGATGACGGAGACTGTCGAAGTGGGCGACGACACCTTCTACTACTGGACAGTCGATGACCTGGAGAGCGTCAACATGATACTTATCGGCGATGGTCAGACTCCCGACATCACCGGCATCACAGCCGACGTATTCTATGAGTATGACGGCGGTTCAAATGCCAAGCTGCTCGACAATGTGGTTGTGACACCGCAGCCTACAGTAAGCTTCTCTCCCAACGGCGGCACATTTGAAGACACAGTCAACGTGACCGTGACTGCCAAGAATGCCACCAGCGCCACTTATCAGATCGGCACAGGCAGCAAGAAGACCTTTAGCAGCACGGCTTCCTTCACACTTGGCGCCGACATGGAAGAGGGTGAGAGCGTGACAGTAGCATGGACTGCCACCAACGGCACAGACACCCGCGAGGGGACCGTCACCTTCACCAAGAAGCAGCCTCTGGTGTTTGGCGACAATGTGGTATACTTCCACAATTCGGCCAACTGGGGTCAGGTATACTGCTACAGCTGGACCGAAGCCGGCGGCAACGTCGAGCATCTCGGCGCATGGCCCGGCACACAGATGACCGAAACAGTGGAGATGAACGGCAAGACATGGTATGTAATCGAGATTCCGGGCGCTTCAGTCGGCTCAAGCGTCATCTTCAACAACGGCGGCTCCAGTCAGACGAGAAATCTGGAGTTTGTAGCCGGTGGCAGTTACGACAACAACGGTCCGACATCGGTCGACACACTGACTGACGAAGAGGCCGAGGTGGAATACTACACCCTGCAGGGAGTGCGCGTGTCAGAGCCGAAATCCGGCATCTACGTGCGCCGTCAGGGGAGCAAGGTCAGCAAGGTGATAGTGCGCTGACGATTGACATAAATCCAATAGAATCATAATAAAGAGGGGGCATCGGTATTTCCGGTGTCCCCTCTTGTTGTAAAATGGGTGCTCATGCCTCCATGCAGTCTGGATGAGGTGGCAAAATGAATTTTGCGATTGCAGTCGGGACGGATAATATGGTTGATATTTTTTACAATTATTTTTTGAAGATTAAGAAAAATCTCCTATCTTTGCCACTGTATTCCGTCAGATGATGACTAATATTCACCTAACCCCCTATGTCTATGAAAAGACTTATACTCACAATGGCAACTGCCGTGGCAATTGCCGGTGTTCAGGCTTCGGTATTGGTTCCGAAAGGCTCATTATCCCGCGAAAGGGTAACAAAAGGGCTGACAGCACTACGCACAGTAATACATAACGAGGGACGACAGTCCCTTCCGGAACCCGGAGTACGCTTCCGTGCCGCCTCCGATGCCGGACTGTGGATGAACTGGGGTTTTGCCGAAGGTGTATATACCGCCGTACCTACGAACACAGGAAAATGGTCAGGTGCGATCAGACTCTCCGAAGAGCTTGCCACCTCATGGGCCGGCGCAACGATTACTTCGGTATCGGTAGGCAACCCTGTCGATGTCTCGTCGCAGCGTCCCGACTACGATCTGATGCAGTACGTATACGACAATCCGGTAAAAGAAGCCACCGTATGGGTGTCAGAAAGCCTTGAAGGCGAGCCTCTGGTCAGCGCCACCGGAGAACTTGGCAAGCTCGGATTCCAATGGAGCACGATAGAACTGCCCGAAGCAGTGACCATCGAGGCCGGGAAGCCCCTCTACATCGGATATACGCTCAATGTGCCGGCCGACCCGCAGAATCCGGTAGCGCCCTACAACACCACCTACTATTGCATGATGACCGACGGCATCTATCCCGATGCCGACGGATGCTATATCTATTCCAAACTTCAGGGAGTCAACGAGAACGGCAGTCTGATGTTCGGCGATGAATACAGCTGGACAAACTTCGGAGAGCTGGCAGGCAATGTCTGCGTGCGTGCCGGGATAAGCGGCGACATGCTCCCCGTAAATGACGTGCGCCCCTACGAATGGGTGGGCCCGCAGTATATCAAGTTTGGAGAGACTGCTCAGTTCGGCGTGATTTCGCAGAATCGCAGCGCCACGAAGGTCTCTAAACTCGAATACACAGTCGAAGTGCAGGGGATGGAACCCCAGAAGCATGAAGTGAAGCTTGAGTCTCCAATAGGTTATCTCGAGATTACAGAACCTATCTACTTCGATATCAAGTCGACTACAGAGGGTAACAATATACCCTACCGTGTCTATGTATCGGCCATCAACGGCGAAAGCGTAGACCTTACCAAATACGCTATCGAAGGCTCATTCCTCTGCATCTCCGAAGGGTATCCGCGCAATGTGGTGGCTGAGGAATACACCGGCACATGGTGCGGCTGGTGTGTGGTAGGCTATGCAGGCATGGAATACATGGCCGAGAACTATTCAGACAAGGGCTTCATCGGCATCGCTGTGCACAGCGGCAACGACGCAATGGATGTGACCGGCGCGGGGATGGCCTATAATAAGTTAAGCTCAGTCGTGAGCGGCTTCCCGTCATCCTACATCAACCGCAATATGGGCAGCAGCATATATCCGTCGCCCGGGGAGCTGAAAAATGCATTCCTCTCGATTGTGGATGTGCCCGCATTCGCACAGATTACGGCCACTCTGACCAAGGGAGATGCCGACAATAAGCTTAAACTCTCTACCAAGAGCCGCTTCGGCAACTCCGAAGACAATGCCGGCTATATGGTGGCATATACGGTGATAGAGGATGGCGTAGGCCCGTATGTGCAGACCAACTACGCATCCGGCTCATCCGATGACTACTACGGATTCGAGAATAAGGACGCCTATGTACGTCTGATCTTCAACGATGTGGCCCGCAACTGCTCGAAGCCTGAAGGTGTGGCCGGCAGCCTCCCCGCAAACATTGAGAAAGACGTGGACTACGCTTATGACACTGAAATCGTTCTCGACGACGAGGTGGATCCGACGATGGTGCGCGTGGTGGCAATGGTTGTCAACAAAATAAACGGCGCAATTGAGAATGCCTGTGTGGTTGAGGCTCCCGACTATGCGTCGGTAGAGAGCGTGAGCGCATCGGTCGAGCCGAGCTATTCTTGGGGAGCCAAGGGTGAGATCCGTTTCCGCAGCGGAGCGCCCGCAGCCGATGTATACGCAGCCGACGGACGAGTGGTGGCCCACAGCCATACCGGAGCCAGCCTCTCTGCCGCTCCCGGCATCTACGTGGTCAGCTTCGGCGACAAAGTCGAGAAAGTGGCTGTGTATTAATTAGAAGATTCAATCCTGAAAAATAAGGAAGCCTTCAGGTCATGAAGGCTTTGAGACAGACGAAAAGGGGGTGATTGCAAAATCACCCCCCCCTTTTTTTTGTCTGTGCCGGCACAAGGGGCGAGACAAAATGCATTGAATGAACTATTTTGCCATTCTGAGTGTTTAACCTACGTTAAAAACAATTAGAAAACAAGATTATGTGTACAGAAAACAAGACAGAAAAGATATATCTCGTGAGTTTCGGCAATTCAGAGAAATACCTGCTGCGCGACAACGAGGCAGGAGAAAAATCCACACTTACCCGGCTTGAGGCCGACCTCAACAGTTATCTTCGCAGCAGATTCCGGAATGAGACATTCGCCTACTATACCACGCCGCGAGTAGACGAAGTGCCGGCATCGGACTTGGGGAAATACATCGGTTATCCGGAACTTGATGCCCATGCGTTAGCCGGCATCAAAGAAGTTCTGGCGCGCGAAGTGGAGGACATGCAGCAGACAGCCGCCCTCAACGTCAACGCCCCTTACGCCAATGTCAATCCGGCGGCGGCCGACATACCCAATATTCTGGGCTGACAACAGGCCACATGGCGTAATAACGCCAAAGTATAAAGGATATATAGAAAAAAATCATTAAATTTGTAATCGATACCCGGCGGCAACGCCCATACCCTTCACTCTTGGCGGGTCATGGGGCGAGGCGTCGGGAAAGCTTACATAAAAAATAACCCACCGGGCAAGCGACCCCGCGAAGCGAGCCGCCGCACGGTAATGTATATGATTACTGCATAGTTGTAAAGCGATGGCTTACAGGTTTGATTATCTTGTGATAGGCTCCGGCATAGCCGGGATGAGTTTCGCCCTGAAAGTGGCGCCCTACGGGCGTGTGGCCCTTATCTGCAAATCCACTCTTGAAGAGGCCAATACATTTCTGGCCCAGGGGGGAGTGGCAAGTGTGACCGACATGGATGTCGATACATTCGACAAGCATATACACGACACGATGGTGGCCGGCGACTGGCTTTCCGATCCGGAGGCTGTGGGAAAGGTGGTGCATGGCGCCCCTGACGGCATCGGGTTTCTTGTGGAGCACGGCGTGGAATTCGACCGCAGGGCCGACGGATCATTCGACCTGCACCGCGAAGGCGGACACTCTGAATTCCGGATTCTGCACCACGCCGACAATACCGGTGCCGAAATCCAGACGAGTCTTATCGAAGAGGTGCGCCGACATCCGAATATCGAGGTCTTCGAGCATCATTTCGCCGTAGAGATAATCACACAGCATCACCTCGGGCGCATCGTGACACGCCGCACTCCGGATATCACCTGCTACGGCGCCTACATACTTGATGAAAAAAGCGGCCGGGTGGAGACATTCCTCGCAAAGGCCACCGTGATGGCCACGGGAGGCGTGGGAGCCGTCTACACCACTACCACCAACCCGCTGATCGCAACAGGCGACGGCATTGCCATGACCTACCGCGCCAAGGGGACGGTAAGAGATATGGAATTCATACAGTTTCATCCCACGGCACTCTATCATCCGGGCGACCGCCCCTCATTCCTCATCACCGAGGCCATGCGCGGCTACGGGGCAGTGCTCCGCAATCTCGACGGCTCCGAATTCATGCACAAATACGATCCGCGCCTCTCACTGGCCCCGCGCGACATAGTGGCCCGTGCAATCGACTCTGAAATGAAACTGCACGGCACCGACCATGTATATCTCGATGTCACCCACAAAGACCCCGAAGAGACACGCCGTCACTTCCCCAACATCTACGAGCATTGCCTTTCTATCGGCATCGACATCACGCGGCAGATGATTCCCGTGGCCCCGGCGGCCCATTATCTCTGCGGCGGCATAAAGGTGGACGGCAACGGTCAAAGCTCCATCAGCCGCCTCTACGCCATCGGCGAATGCTCTTGCACCGGACTTCACGGAGGCAACCGTCTGGCCTCGAATTCACTGATTGAGGCCGTGGTATATGCCGATGCCGCCGCCCGCCACTCCTCCGAAGCCATCAAGGGATACGACTACCGCAATGATGTGCCTGAATGGAATGACGAGGGGACGGCCCATCACGAAGAGATGGTGCTCATCACCCAATCGGCAAAAGAGGTGAACCAGATAATGGGTTATTACGTAGGTATTGTGAGGTCGGACCTGCGCCTCAAACGTGCCTGGAACCGCCTCGATATACTCTACGAAGAGACCGAGCGCCTCTTCAAGACCTCAAAACCCACCCGCGAGCTATGCGAACTGCGCAACATGATCAATGTGGCCTACCTCATAATGCGTCAGGCCATGGAGCGCAAGGAGAGCCGTGGACTACATTACACAGTCGACTACCCCCGCCGATGAAGCCTGGCCGGCATCAAATGCCTTACAGACGATAGGCCGCAAGAGGAAAGCAGAGTCTGTCTCGGGAGGAGACATGAGTGCCATCTCAGAAGCCTCGCGGGGCGTCAACCAACGAAAAAGAAAGGAATAACACGATATGACCGACAAACTGCGGCTATGGCCGCTTCTCTGTGTAGCGGCCTTAGGGGCCGTGGTGTGTGGCTCACGTGCGGGTGCCGCTGACAAAGAGGCTCCCGTGGAGAGCCATGATGAGGCCTATCAGCGCAATATTGCCATCTTCAACGCCCTGACACGCGAACTGGAGGAGAGTTACGTGGACTCAATCCGTGTCGATGATGCTTTCAAGGCCGCCATACGCGGAATGCTGGCCACAGTCGACCCATATACGGAATACTACTCCTACGATGACAAGGAGCAACTCTCACGTCTCACCACAGGTGCCTACGGCGGCATAGGCTCCATGATCACCGGGCGTGACGGCAATACCTATATCCTTGAACCCCTCATCGGCTCACCGGCCATGAAGGCCGGGCTCAAACCCGGCGACCGGATAGTGCGCGTAGACAGCATAGATGTCGCCGGACTGTCTGTCGACAAGACATCATCACATCTCAAAGGGCAGCCGGGGACGGAAGTCGCAGTGACCGTGTGCCGCCCCTATGTGCAGTCCGACAGCATACTCACATTCAACATAATCCGTGAGAAGGTGGCCGAACCCAGTGTGCCATGGTACGGTGTGGTGAAAGGCAACATCGGCTACGTGCGGCTCTCTCAGTTTGTGGAAAGCTCGGCTTCAGATGTGCTCAAGGCTCTGGAGGAATTTAAGACGGACCCGAATGTGAAATACATCGTGCTCGACCTCCGTTCCAACGGCGGCGGTCTTGTGGAGCAGGCCGTCAGAATCCTGAGTTATTTCCTGCCGAAGGGCACTGAAGTGCTCCGCACCCGCGGCAAAGAGGCTTCTGACGAGAAAATCTACAAGACACAGCAGAATCCCGTGATGCCCGACATACCGATGGCCGTGCTCATCGACGGCGCATCGGCCTCTGCCGCAGAGATTACCGCAGGCGCACTCCAGGACCTCGACCGCGCCGTGCTGATCGGCACACGCAGTTTCGGCAAGGGACTCGTGCAGGGCACACGGATGCTCCCCTACAACTCTATGCTCAAAGTGACGCAAGCCAAATACTATATCCCTTCGGGACGCCTTATACAGGCACTCGACTACTCCCACCGCAATCCTGACGGGAGTGTGGCCCGTGTGCCCGACAGTCTGACCAATGTCTATCACACCCTCAGCGGGCGCGAAGTGCGCGACGGCGGCGGACTGACCCCCGACAGCATCATCGATCCGGGGCAGCTCTCCCCTCTCGTCTACAGTCTGTTGGCCGGCAATCATATATTCGATTACGCCAATCGCTATGCCGCCACTCATCCGGCCCCGGCCGATGTAGAGACATTCTCTCTTACCGATGCCGACTTCTCTGACTTCACAGAGGGTATCAATCCGAAGAAGGTGCAGTATGACAAACTCTGCAACAATATCCTGTCCGACCTCCGTTCGGCGGCCGAGGCCGAGGGATATCTCTCGCCGGAAGTGAAGGCTGCCATCGACTCGCTCGACAAGACACTCGACCATGACCTGAAGAGCGACCTCTACACAAAGCGCCCGACTCTGGAGGAATACATCACCGAAGAAATAGCGGCACGTTACGACCCGGGAAGCGGCCGTGTGAGACGTGAACTCACTTCCGACAAGGCGCTCGACAAGGCCGAAGAGATATTCACCACGCCGGGTCTTTACAAGAGTATACTGACGGGACGGAAGAGTGCCGACGCCGCCGCTCCCGCCTCCTCACCATCCAAATCCGGGGAAACATCCAGATGAGCGTTAAAACGAATGATCTGACGCAGAATCCTGACCTGAGTCAGGCCGACAGACTCTTCGCCACCGATGCACGCGTGGCATCCGTCATCTCGGCCATTGACGCCCCGGATGTCAGGCATCTCTGTCTGCGCGGACTTCCGGGGTCGGCCCCGGCGATGATGTTCGCCCGTCTGCCACGCCGCAGCACTCCCTGGCTCATCGTGGCCGAAGATGCGGATGCGGCCGGATACATGTACCATGATCTCTGCCAGATCTGCGGCGACGAGCGTCGGGCCGCAATCTTCCCGAGCGGATACAAGCGCCATATCAGATACGGGCAACCCGACCCTCCGGCCCAGATACTGCGCACGGAGACCCTCGATGCCATACGTAACTCGCCGGAACTATGCTGGATTGTCACCTCTCCCGAGGCCCTGGCTGAGAAAGTGCCGCTCGACGACCGGTTCGACAGCCTCACCCTCACTCTCAAGAGCGGGAAAAGCTGCGACATGGGTGAGCTTCTGGTCAGACTGCGCGAACTCGGATTCCGCGAGACCGACTACGTCTACGAACCCGGCCAATTCGCCCGCAGAGGGTCGATTCTCGACGTCTTCTCCTATTCGAACGAGTATCCCTACCGTCTCGACTTTTTCGACGATGAAATCGACTCCATACGTGTGTTCAACGTTGAGACGCAGCTATCGCTTGAACGGGTGGAGTCGGTCACTCTAATCCCGCTCGGCGCAGACGAGACTTCGGACGGTATATCACTTGTGGAGTTTCTGACCGCACAGCATCAGCGAGGCCGGAAAAAAGGGAAGGGAGAGATACCCGTGATATTGAGCCGGTCGCCACGGGATGTGGTGGACCGTGTGCGTGGTATAGCGTCAGAAAGTTTCTCGCAATCGGCACTCATTGCCGATGAAGGCGATCCCGACGCGATGTCGCATATCGTGGACGCCGAATCGTTTGAAGAGGCATTCAACTTCTGCAAGACAGTGGATTACGGCTATTCAGCGCATCCCGCCATCGCCGCTCCTGACGATGCCGCCACACGCACTCTCAGCTTCGACTGCTCACTGCAGACACTCTATCACAAGAACTTCAACATAATCTCGGAGTCATTCACGCGTCTGCTCTCCGAAGGTTACAGAATCTTTATACTCTCCGATTCCACGCTGCAGACCGACCGCCTGCGCGACATATTCGCCGAGCGAGGCGACCATATCGGTTTCACACCCGTGGGGCGCACGATTCATGAGGGATTTGCCGACAATGAGTTGAAAATCTGTTACTTCACCGACCATCAGATATTCGACCGCTTCCACAAGTACTACCTTCGCTCCGACAAAGCGCGCAGCGGCAAGCTTGCCCTCAGTCTCAAAGAACTCAACCAGATTGAGGCGGGCGACTACATAGTGCACATCGACCACGGCATCGGACGTTTCGGCGGACTGATAAAGACATCGGTCAACGGCAGGCCGCAGGAGATGATAAAGCTGCTTTATCAGAACGATGATATCATTCTGGTGAGCATCCACGCGCTGCACAAACTGTCGAAATACCGTGGCAAGGAGGGTGTGCCCCCTAAGATATCACGCCTCGGCACGGGCGCATGGCAGCGCATCAGGGAGCGCACCAAACAGAAGATGAAGGATATGGCCCGCGACCTTATCCGTCTCTATGCCGCCCGACGCGAGGAGCAGGGTTTCGCCTATTCCCCCGACAGCTATCTGCAGCATGAACTGGAGGCCTCGTTCATCTACGAAGACACCCCCGACCAGCTCAAGGCCACGGCCGACATAAAGGCCGACATGGAGTCGCCACGCCCGATGGACCGACTCGTATGCGGAGACGTGGGATTCGGTAAGACCGAAATTGCAGTGCGGGCCGCATTCAAGGCCGCCTGCGACTCGAAGCAGACGGCGGTGCTCGTGCCCACCACGGTGCTTGCGATGCAGCATTACCATACATTCGCCGAGCGACTCAAAGACCTTCCTGTCAGAGTCGAATTCCTGTCGCGCGCACGCAAGCCGAAGGATGTGCGACAGATTCTGGCCGACCTTGAGCAGGGTAAGATCGACATCATCATCGGCACTCACAAACTGATTGGAAAATCGGTGAAATTCCATGATCTGGGACTGTTGGTGGTGGATGAAGAACAGAAATTCGGCGTGGCTGTTAAAGAGCGGCTGAAGCAGCTGAAGGTCAACGTGGATACGCTCACGATGAGCGCCACTCCCATACCGCGCACCCTGCAGTTCTCGCTCATGGGGGCCCGCGACCTGTCGTCGCTCAATACCCCTCCGGCCAACCGTCAGCCCATACTGACCACCGTCAGCGGATTTGACAATGATGTAGTGGCCGAGGCCGTCAATTTCGAATTGAGCCGCAACGGCCAGATTTTCTTCATCTCCAACCGCATCAACGATCTCATCGACATCGAGGCGCGACTGAAGCGTATCGTGCCGGGGGTGCGTGTGGTGACAGCCCACGGACAGATGCCCCCCGAGCAGCTGGAGAAGGCTATAATCGACTTTGCGGCACATGATTACGACGTATTGCTCTCCACCACCATCGTGGAGAACGGTATCGACATGCCCAACGTCAATACCATCATAATCAACAACGCCCACCACTTCGGCCTCAGCGAGCTGCATCAGCTGCGCGGACGTGTGGGCAGAAGCAGCCGCAAGGCATTCTGCTATATGCTCGTGCCGCCGGGTATGCCGCTCACTCCCGTGGCGCGCCGACGTCTGCAGGCCATCGAGTCATTCTCCGACCTTGGCAGCGGAATACACATCGCCATGCAGGACCTCGACATCCGCGGCGCCGGCAATCTGCTCGGTGCCGAACAGAGCGGCTTTATAGCCGACCTCGGCTACGAGGCTTATCAGAAGATACTCAAAGAGGCCGTCACCGAACTGCGTACACAGGAATTTGCCGACTCATTCGCCGACATGACCCGCGACGGAGTGCAGGAATTCGTGTCGGACTGCGTGATAGAATCCGACCTCGAACTGCGGCTTCCTCCGGAATACGTGCCGCAGGAGAGTGAGCGTATCCTGCTTTATCAGCAGCTCGACAATATGGAGCGCCCTGACGATGTGAAGGTGTTTGCCGAGAGGCTCAAAGACCGCTTCGGCGCCATACCCGCCACGACTGAGGAACTTATCAAGGTGGTGCCGCTGCGTATGGAAGCCCGTCGCCTCGGTATTGAGCGCCTGACGCTCAAGGGGGGACGGATGTATCTCTTCTTCGTGGGCGACGACAACAAAGCATATTATCAAAGCCCGGCCTTCGGGAAGGTGCTGGCCTACATGCAGATAGATCCGGCCAATACGCGCCTTCGCGACCAAAGCGGGAAGCGCTCGATGGTTGTGGAGCGGGTGGCAGGTGTGAGCCGCGCTCTCGAGATTCTGCAGACCATGCGCGACCTGCGCCCGATATAACGCCCGATATATCTTAATGAATCCGGCCGTTGAAAAAAGTTTAAATGACTTCATTCTTACGAAAAAAAACTCTTCGTAAGTGTTCAGATTTAACCGATAAGTAAGTGGGAATCTTAAATTAAATCTGAACACTTACTTATGAATGAAAGTTAAATCCAACCACGACTCTGCGAGAGCCTGATTAATCCTGATGCTATGAAAAAAATCCTCATTGCGGCCGCTTTGCTGGCCGCAGCCTGTCCACTTTTCAGCGCTTCGCGCTATACAGAACTTCCGGCCGCACTCGACGGCAGCATGCGCCTCTATGATTTCAGTGCCACTGAGCCTTCGGCTCTCCCCGATTCGCTCACGGCTGTGCATATCGACTATGTGGCAAGACATGGTGCAAGATATCTCACATCCGAATCCAAGCTCAAGAGCTGCGAGAAGGCACTTGAGAAGGCGCGTGAGCGCGGTTCGCTCACATCGAAAGGGTCAGACTTCCTGAAGCTGCTCGAAAGCGTCAGAAGCAATACCGGCGGACGGTGGGGGTTGCTCTCGGAGATAGGCATGGAGCAGGAATGGCGTCTGGGCCGTGAGATGGCACGGATGTATCAGTCGGCATTCAGGGTTGACGGCGGAGGCGATGAGGCGACTGTAGGTTCGGTGGCCTCTTACGTGCCGCGTGTGGTGCAGACGATGGATATCTTCACCATAGCGATTGCCGATGAATATCCCGGCATTGACACTCATAGCGCCTCTGGCCATGCCTACGACCGGCTGACGCGCTTTTTCGTCACCGACAAGGCCTACGATGAGTGGCGCAAGAACGGAGCGTGGAAGAGCGTGTATGATGATTTTGTAGCCCGGCATATCCCGACTGCTCCGGCCCTGCGGCTGGTGGGCGACAGCAGCGGCCTGAGTGATAATGGTCTGCGTATGCTGACGTACGACATGTACAAGGTGCTGCAGGGGATGCGTGCCGCCTCGCTTCCGGCTCCGACTGACGAGTGGATGAGTGAGGCCGAATACCGCGCCTGCTGGAAAGCCACTAATCTTGAGAAATATTTTCAGTACAGCATCTCTCCCCTGTCGACGCTTCCTGCCGATGGTGCCAAATCGCTGCTTTACAGGCTGCTGGGTAATTCTGTCAGCTTCAGCGACGATATGTTGCCGCGCGGGCTGACGGGTGTGTTCGGACATGCAGAGACACTTCTCCCCTTCTTTTCTCTGTTGGGAGTGGGCAATCCGGCATCTCCGGTGACCGACTATGATTCTCTTTCCTCGCAATGGAGCGATGCGGTGCTGACGCCACTGGGCGCCAATATTGCGGTGATATATGCCGTGTCGCCGACTGGAAGAAAATATGCCTCGATGCGTCTTAACGGGCGCAATGTGCCGCCAATAGCGGGGAGAGATGAGCTTGTGGTGCCGCTTCAGGATCTGCAGGATTACTGGCTTGAGCGTCTGAGTGCATTATAATACCGGAATGCGGCCGGAATCTGATTGCCGACGGCTGCAAACAAGAAGCAGCAGATCGTATAAAAGATTCCATTTCAATTACTATCGGTTGAATTTGAACACTTACTTAATGCAGCGGGCTTATACTGTGTCAGGCAGTGTGTTGACGGCATTGCGTCTGAGTCCGGCAAGTTTGCAGCGTTTGATTGGCGATCCTTTGAAGATGCGGCTGAATTCATCTTGCGAGAGAGCGGCGGCTTCTGTCCCCGTCAGGGATGTGATATGGTCGATTGGTTGAAATTCAGCGATTTCCGAGGCCGGTGTCTGCCGGTTGAGGCGGCATACACGCTGGCATATGTCGCAGCCGAAGAGAGTATTCCTGCCGGCAGTAGTCTGCATCGCGCTCCTGCCGGTGTCGTCCCAGTCTCCCTTATGTTCGATGGTGAGGTAGCTTAGACAGCGGCGGGCATCGATGCGGCCGTCAGGCTGTAGAGCTCCGGCGGGGCAGGCCCGGCGGCATGCCCCGCAGTGCACACACTCCTGCGGAGCGTCGGCTCTCCCCTTCCGGTCGGCTGTCTCTGATTCGCAACCTGCATCAGATGAGGTGATTGACTCGATTGGCAGAGTGGTTAGAATCTCGGCGAGCAGTACAAACGTGCCGTACCCCGGCACCGCGATAAGCCCATTGTCGGCACGTCGGCCTATGCCGCATTCCTCGGCCCAGTATCGTTCCAGAATCGGTGCGGAGTCGATGCATATACGGTACTCCCCTCCCAGCGTTTCGGTCATCACATCCACAGCGTCCGAGAGACGTCGGCGGAGCACGTCATGATAGTCGCTCCCATATGCGAAGCGTGCAATCTGAGGCATGTCGGCACCGCGCAGAGTGGCGGGATTATAATTGAACGTCATTGCCATTATGGAGCGGGCTCCATCGAGGAGCATCACCGGATTCTGTCGGATATCCTTATGGTTGGCCATATAGGTCATCCCGGCGTTATGGCCAGAGTCGAGCCATAAGCCGAGAGCCTGCATATCACGTAGCGGCACACCATGCAGCATAGCGCATCCGCAGGCCACTGCGCCTGCGCGGCTCAGAATTGCAGTTATCTCAGGACGAAGTTGCATCGCGCATGTAAGACATTATGAATCATATTATCAGATAAGCAATTGCTCAGATCTGACCGATGGCAATTGAAGGGGAAATCTTAAATTAAATCTGTACACTTACATATGCGGCTTCTTTTTAGCCGCAGGGTTGTGTAAATAAAATTTGAACACCTGCTTATGCGTTCCCGGCGATTGCGTCATTCGCTCAGGTCATGGAGTCCAGGCGTCTCATGGCCTCGTTGCATCCGGGATAAACGCGCATCCTATTTCCGGCCGAAATCGGCCGGAATCTCACCCCATCTCGGAGTATCCCACTTCATTATCCGGCTGCGGTAGGAATGGGTGTTAAGCCACTGCATGGCGCGCCGCAACAGGATGAACAGCTGTCGGTTATCATCAGTTTCGGTAAGAGAAGTCTTGATTTTGCGGTTTCTCACCCAGGCCATCCCCGACACAGAGTCGGAATAAATCGGATGGCAGATTCCCAGTTTATCCTGCAGGGCAAGGGCATGGACTATGGCCAGAAACTCCCCGAGATTATTGGTGCCACCCTGCAGGGGTCCAATCCGGAAGAGTTCGCGCCCCGACATCAGTTCGACGCCCCGGTATTCCACCGGTCCCGGATTCTTCGAACATGCCGCATCCACGGCCCATGCGTTAAGGTCGACTTCCGGATTATCGAAATAATTCTGCGTGGCTCCGGCCGTCGAGCGGTGAGCTCCGGCCGCATCAAGCAGATTGGCCAGATCAGCGCCTGCCTCGCGGCTGTAACCCTGCCGGTATGCCTTGGCGGCTGCGGCCGACGAGGCATACGACTTGTACTTTGCGTTGGGAAAATTCTTGATTTGTTCCTGACAGTCGTCCCAGTTATCGTATACGCCGGGATTGTGTCCGGCCCATACCACATAGTATTTGCTCATGACAATTCCTCACGAAGGGGATAAAAATTGCGCAGATGCTCGAACTGGGGATAGTCGAGACGCATCACATGGTCGTCGGTATTGATGTCGTAACTGTCGCGAATGGATGCCTCTGAGAGCCTCTCGGATGGCGTGTAAGGGGCTGAAAGGTCGCTGAGGGGGAGTATTACCCCGAACTGCTCTTCGAGGGCTGTAAGGACGGCTCTTGTGGCCCGTTCTTTACCCTGGCGCGAATATCCGGCGATATGGAATGTGGCCAGGTCGGTTACGGCGAGTGTCTCGGTCGATATGTCGGGCTCATTCTCCCAGGTGTCGAGCACGATCCGGAGCTCCTTTTCGGCACGTACCTGCCGGAGAGCCTCCTCATCGACCACGCCTCCGCGTGCGGCATTTATCAGAATGGCCCCCTGACGCAGGGAGTCGAGCTGTCGGCGGCCGCATAGATGCAGGGTAGAGGTAAATCCGGGAATGTCTTTTTTAATCAGAGGGGTATGGAATGTCACGGCATCGGCGCGTGCCATCAGTTCGTCAAGCGGTAGATACTGCTCATCTGTCAGCCCGCGCTCGGCGCGCGGAGGGTCGCTCACGATTACATTGAATCCGAGCCGGCGTCCCCAGTCGACCACAATCGAGCCGATATTTCCTTTACCCACCACTCCAATCACAGGGCGCTGAGACTCAGGAGTTTCCGGATTCGGAAAGGGGAGACCCATCTCAATAAGCGCCCGATATACATACTGTGCCACCGCCGGGGCGTTGCATCCCGGGGCATTGCACCAGCGTATGCCGTGGTCGTCGCACCAGAATGTATCGATATGGTCGGTGCCGATAGTGGCCGTGGCCACCAGCTTCACCGGAGTCCCCTCGAGCAGGGATTCATCGCAGCGTGTGCGGGTGCGCACCAGCAGTCCCTCGGCATCGCGGAGATCCGATTTGGTGATTTCTTCTCCGGGCATGAACCGGCAGTCGAAATATGTCTCAAGTCTGCCTTCGAGGAAAGGGATGGCATCGTCGATGATCAGTTTGGGTTTCATGATGTGAAAGATTCAGAAAATGAGAGTGAGAGAGAGTATTGCCGCATAGGCCAAGATACAACCCTGAATAATCCAGAACACCCATGTCGGCCGCGGCAGATTCCATAGAGTGAATAGATTGGCGAACTGGAGTCCGGTCCATAGGGCGAAAATGCCGAGGTATGCAGTCAGGTTGGCTGTGTCGAATATCATGGCTGCCGTGGCTGTGATGCCGAATACGTTGACCACATTGTTGCATCCGCGTATTCTTGAGTTGCCTGCATAAAGCTTTATGCCGTTGTAGAGGGATAGAAACAGTCCGATGGCGAAGAGCACACCTGTGCCGGTGGCTGTGGCCACCATTTCAGGCGATATCCCGGACGTAAACAGTGGCGACAGCACCGGCATACTGAAGTCTGACGGTGTGATTATGCCGAATCCGGTCAATACCCAGTAGGGTGCCACCAGTCCGAGAAGCAAAGCCATTATCTCCTTGCCATGCAAAGCCTTCATTATCAGGGTTCCTATAATAGATGCCGGAAGCAGCGGCAGAAAGGCCTGCTGCACTGTGGAGCCTATCGAGATACATGTGGCGATAAAAAAGATGCTGCGTGTGGCATTGCGGCTTCTGTATGAATTGAACAGCGCCACAAGTATCGCCAGCACAGTCGGCAGCAGAAGGATTCCGGCGGTAAACCGACCGCTGACAAAGATATTGCAGCATATCAGAGGCAGATAGAAGAGGGCCCAGAACGGCAGTGAGGATTTGAGCAGCGAGAAGTGCTTGTTGATTAGAAACACTGCCGGAGCCGAAAGTCCGATTATAGCCACATTGATGATTTCACTCCATAGCGGAGAGATGTCCCATAGATTAGGCGACGGGAGCACCAGTCCGAAATCAGTCGATGCGGCCGGATCGGGCTTAAGGATAAAACAGGCTGCCACACACATTATCGCGCTCATAATGGCGACAGTGAGCATGGCGGCCGGAGTAATCAGGCGAGTGTTCATCAATCAATAATCTTTGATTAATCCTCCTCCTCGGCTTCGGAGGCGCGTTTCTTCCAGGGTTTGCGTGTGCGCATCTTCACTGAGCTGGAGAATGTGATGTATTCTTCGCCCAGACGGGGTGCGCGGTCGGTGATGACTCTTGCTTCGCCGCGTTGCGGCTTGTCGAATTTGCGGTCGTCGCGGCGTTTGAAATCACGCCGGTCATCGCTGCGGTCGTCGCGGCGCTTGAAATCACGCCGGTCGTCGCTGCGGTCATCGCGGCGTTTGAAATCACGCCGGTCATCGCTGCGGTCATCGCGGCGCTTGAAATCACGCCTGTCGTCGGATCCTTTGGATTTCATTGGTTTCCGCTCATCTCGGCGGTCGTTGCCCCGGTCTGACCTACGCTCCTGTTTGTTGCGGAAGGGGCGTGTCTCTGCATCCCATTCTGCATCTGATTTACGTGCTTTCGTAGGACGAGTCGTGCGGTTGAACTCCGTGTTACGCACCGAACCGCCATTGGCACGGAAATCGTTGTAGGCACCATCGAAAAGCACATACTCCCTCAGCGAGCATTCCAGCGCGCCGTTGAGTATGGGGAATTTCACCGACGGACGTAGTCCGATAGCGGCGAAATGCTCATCGCGATATCCGAGAATCCAGGCATGCCAATCCTGGAAGTGTTTCTTAAGAGTCTCGCCGATCTGGCGATAGAGAGTCTCCATGTCGGCCGGACGCAGACGCTCGCCGTAGGGGGGATTGGTGATAAGTATTCCGCCGTTGCGTTCATTCTCATCCCAGTCCTGCATCGGTCTGCACACGAGAGAGATATTTGAGTCGAGACGAGCAGCGTTGATGTTTTTGCGTGCTATAGTCACGGCTTCTGGATCAATGTCGCCACCGAGGATTTCGCATGTTATTTCGCGTTCTGCCGAATCATCGTTGTAGATAGACTCAAAGAGGTCGGCATCGAAGTCTGACCATTTTTCGAAAGCGAAACCTTCGCGGTATATTCCCGGGTTAATATTACCGGCAATGAGAGCCGCCTCGATAAGAAACGTGCCCGAACCGCACATCGGATCGGCGAAGTCGCATTCACCATGCCATCCGGTCTTCATGATGATTCCGGCGGCCAGGACTTCGTTGATAGGCGCCTCAGTCTGCTCGACGCGGTATCCGCGTCGTGAGAGAGGTTCGCCGCTTGAGTCAAGCGAGATGGTGACACGGTCCTCCTGAATATGGACATTGAGCAGGAGGTCGGCTCCGGAGAGGCGTATTGACGGGCGTCGTCCGCATAGGTCGTTGAAGTGGTCGACGATGGCGTCCTTCACTCTGTAAGCCGCATATTTGGAGTGAGTGAACAATGCGCTGTTGACGGTGGCATCGATTGCGAAAGTGGAATCGACCGTCATATACTCCTCCCACTTCATGTCGCGCACGAAGTCATAAAGTTCATCGGGATCGACGGCATTGAACTTCACGATAGGTTTAAGCACCCGCAGGGCCGTGCGGCAGCAGAGGTTGGCTTTGTAGAGGAGTTCGAGATCGCCTTCGAACTCCACCATTCTCACACCGGTCTCGACGTTCTGTGCGCCAAGCGCGATGAGTTCGTCGCGTAGCACATCTTCGAGACCCTGAAAGGTCTTGGCCACCATCTGAAATGTATTTTCCATCTCGTATAGGGTTGTATAAAAAATATCTGCCCGAATTCGGGACTTGTTAGGAAATTATTCTTAATGGTTGATATATCAGGATGTTATTGATAGGAGAGGGGCGCTTTAAGGCGTTGAGAACCGGATTCCGGCGGAGAGGCTGTCCGGAGGGCGGGGATTCCGGATTCTCAAAGTGTCGTGGCTTTCAACTCAGAATGAGATTTTCATCGAGCCATCAGAAGATTCCGGGGCTTGAGAAGCCTGGTGTCCGTTAGAGCCTCCATAAGCAGAGATATTTCGGTCATGTTCCGGTTTGCCCATCCTTGCAATCTCCTCATTGAATTTCGGGTCGCGGTTGTAGGTCGGCGTCCGTTCAAGCAGGGTTATGATTTCATGGTCGTCAAACTGGGAAGGGAGCAGCACGGCATATTTCATTTTAGCGGCATCACGGCTCTGCTTTGTGAGCTTCTCCTCGCCGTATATTTCTTTCAGACGATTCTTCGACTCCTCGGTGCCGGTGTTCGATTTCGGCTCGTGCGGAGTGGCACCACCACCGAAGGTGATGGTGCCTTTCTCATCATTGACACCGGCCTGGCTGGCCTCACGCAGAGTGACATCAAATCCGGAAGCGAGGATTGTCACCTTCACATCGTTGCCCATCTCCGGATCATCGGCGATACCCCATTTCACATCGATGCTCGACGGGAGATTTGCGGTGAACTGGCGTATTTCATGAATTTCATTTGCCGTGAGCGGTTTTTCAGCCTCACGCGAGCAGACGAATTTGAATAGCAGGCGTTTTGAAGTATTGATGTCGTGGGTCTTTAAGAGCGGTGAGTGCAGGGCGTTGTGAATAGCGTCCGATATGCGGTGGTCGCCGGTGCCGATGGCCGTAGAGATGATGGCAGTGCCGGAATCTTTAAGAATAGTCTTCACGTCCTGGAAATCGACATTGATATAGCATTCCTGCGATATGATTTCCGAGATTGAGCGGGCAGCATTTGCCAGAGTGTCATCGGCGCGTTCGAAGGCATTGAAGAAATTGAGGTCCTTGTAGAGGTCGATAAGGTTCTCGTTGTTGATTACGAGCAGGGCATCGACGTGCTTCTTCATTTCATCAGCGCCGTCGAGAGCCTTAAGTATTTTCTTTTCCCCCTCGAAGAGGAACGGGACTGTCACGATACCGATAGTAAGCATTCCGGCTTCCTTTGCGAGCCGGGCCACAACAGGGCCGGCACCGGTGCCGGTGCCTCCACCCATACCTGCGGTGACGAACACCATTTCAGTATGGTCGTCGAATAGTTTTCGGATTTCATCGGCACTTGCTTCGGCGCATTGTGCGCCGATTTCAGGCTTGTTCCCGGCACCACGTCCCTTGGTGATTTCCGGACCAAGAATAAGCTTCACGGGCACCGGAGACTTGCGCAGAGCCTGTAAGTCAGTATTGCACACCACAAAGTTGACATTCGGTATATCCTGACGGAACATGTAGTTAACGGCGTTGCCGCCCCCGCCGCCCACACCGATGACCTTGATGATGTCCTGATTGGAGTCCTCGACATACATTGAGGTGTCGTTGATATTGAAATTTTCGTCCATAATGGTTCAGAGGTATGTGTGTAGGTGAGGATTATTCGAAGAGCGACTGGTCTTCGTCTTCACGCGGGTCGGAGAATAATTTGGCAGTGAATGCCCTGAATTTCGAACTGAAGGAGTTTGGATTTGCTTTTCGCCGGCGGGGTTGTTCCTGAGTGTATTGTTGGGGTTCAGGGTCATTGGCGATCCCGTTGACGGGCATTTCCTGCTGTCGTGGCATTTCGAGGCATTGCTCGTTGGTGAGGGTCGCACCTGCATAGAGAATGCTTCCGACCTGGGCAATTTCGATGCTTGCCCCCTTTATGTCGTCGATCACGACGTATGACGGGAGACGTCCGGTCTTGACCTGAAGGCCGAGCTGTCGGGAGATAAGATCGGTCATGCCGTTTAGTCGTGTGGCTCCGCCTATGCAGATTACGCCGCCCGGCAGGTCTTTTTCCTTAAGCTGCGCATACGCTATTTGCTCGGTGATATTGGCCACAATCTCTTCCGAGCGGGCCACGGTGAGATTGATTACGTCGGCCACCTTTATTCCGTTGAGGTTGAGAGTAGAGGGGTTGTCGGGCGCGATTGCGCATCCGGATGTGATTTTAATCTCCTCGGCGCGTTCTTCGAGTAGCGACAGCGACTGGAGGTCGCGTGTGATATGCCGTCCGCCGAAAGGGAGAGTGGCGAGATAGCAGAGAGCCTTGTGACGGTAGATGGACACAGTAGTGGTCTCGGCACCCATGTCGACCATCATGCATCCGAGTGCCTTTTCCTGATCTGTGAGGATAAGATGGCCGGTGGCGAGAGAAGTCACAACGAATCCGAGGGCATCGATGCCGAGCTTATCCTTTATGACACGAGTGATGTTGCGCTTGAGTTCGGGCCGGCATACGATGATGTCGTATTCGGCCATGATTTCATTGCCGGTAGTGCCCTTGGGATTGGTGGTCTCAAGTTTGCCGACGCGGTATTTCCGCGGCACGGCATCCACGACCTCGAGCGTATTTTCGATTGCTGCGTCCAGTGCGTCGGATCGCAGACGAGCGAGAATCTCGTCGGTGATTTCCGAATCATCTGGTAGATTCAGCCGCACAGTTGTGGGGATGCTCCGGAGCGATCGGCCTGAAAGGCCGACAAACACGCTGCGAATCTTACGCGGACTTACGGCCGGCTTACGTTCGAGGCGTTCGAGCACACGGGCCAGTCTGGTGGAAGTCTCCTCCAGATTCTGGATTATGCCATAGCGCACGCTTTCGGAGCTTTTTTCCTGCTCCACGGCTATAATGTCGACCTGTCCGCTGGGATGGACGCGGCCTACGGCACCGATAATTTTCGAACTGCTGATTTCGATTGCAGCTATGTATCTTTCTTCACTCATTGTCATGTACAGAGAGGGTTGAGAGGTGGATTTTATATTCTGAGCGGTCAGGGTTATCCAGGGGCGCTGACAGAGGCCGAGTCGGCGGTTCCGGCAGGCAGTCGGCCTTGCCCTGCAGCCACGCCTTCGGTGGGCAATGTGGCATCCTCCGGGTCTTCTTCTTCTAAGAATGTCTCGATGGGGTACAGAGGAGTCTTATTGCGGCGTGTGGCCACAATCTGGCCTTTGAATTTGACCGAGATTGTGTCGTATTCGTTCCATCCCTTGTAGGGGATGATATTGTGATAGGCCGTAAGTATCATACGGCGTTTCTCGTCAAGGCGTGTGGTGTCGCCGAGATTGATGATATGCCCGGCCACGCGGGGAATAAGCATGATATTGTCGGCGTCGACAACCTCGTACATTGCCACGAGCTGGCTCAGCACCGGGTCCTGTCGCACGAATCTCACCACCGGCAGCACCGATTGCGGAGGCATGCCGGCCGAGAAGTGTCCGCACACCACAGGCACATCGGCATAGAATTGGGCGTTGGAATTGATGCGCTTGCCGTCTTTGTTGACGTAGTAGGAGCTGTTGCCGTCGAATACACGTATTTCCGGAATCATCGGAGTGATTCTGACGTTGAGCACACCTGCGGTAGAAAGGAAACAACTTACGTTCTCGAAATTGTTCAGACGCATCAGATACTTTTCGATATCGAGTGTATTTATAGTGGCCAGGCGTGCGCCCACGATTTTGCGTGGATACTTCATCAGTTCGCTCTTGACACCTTTGACGGTGATGGTGTCCGACAGCCCTTTGTTGCCCATTGCCACAATCACACCCTTGCATGAGTTGCGTTCAGCCTCGGCGCGTGCCCACACCCATATGCATCCTACGTAACCCAAAAGGGTCACGAGGATGATCCATCTCAATATGTTCTTAAGCGTAGGGCTCATCGAATGCAGAGAAATGAGGGTTACTTGCGCAGCAGTATTTCCTTGATTTCCGGGATTAGCCTGTCGATGTCGGCCGCTCCCAGCGTCATCAATATTTCAAAATTACTAATTTTTATGAGATCAAGCAAATCTTTTCGCTCACAATACGTTTTATCGGCGCACTTTACATTCTGAAGTATGATATTTGAGTCGACACCCGGTATCGGGAACTCTCTTGCGGGATATATTTCAGGCATTATCACCCGGTCGGCCTCGGAGAGCGCCCGGGCAAATTCCGGAGCGAAGTCGCGTGTGCGTGTGTAGAGGTGTGGCTGGAAGACGACGGCTATGCGGCGCCCGGGATAGAGCTTGCGCACTGATCGGATTGATGCGCTCACTTCGTTGGGGGAGTGGGCGTAGTCATCGATAAGTATAGGGTGTCCGTCGGAACCGTCCATGTGGATTTCGAATCTGCGGTGAGCCCCCTTGAAGTCGGCCAGACCCTCTTTTACGGCCTTGGCTGACGCTCCGGCCAGGATTGCAGCCGCAGCGGCTGCCACGGCATTCGAGATGTTGATTTCCACAGGCACGCCCAGTGTGATACCGGGTATCCGGAATCCTTCGGGACCGGCGAGAGTGAATGAGAGGGTGCCATCGCCATAAGTTATGTCGTCGGCGTGCCAATCGCCTTGCTGACCGCCGGAGTATGTGAATATCCTCACTCCCGGGCGCACATCGGGGCGCATTTTCAGTCCGGTGTGCATTATGAGGTATCCTCCGGAGCGTATCAGGGATGTAAACTTACTGAACGCCTCCAGATAAGACGCTTCATCGCCGTAGATGTCGAGATGGTCGGGGTCGCATGAAGTGATTACGCCGATCCACGGCGAGAGCTGATGGAAGGAGCGGTCGTACTCGTCGGCTTCGATTACGGCCAGATCGGAAGCATTGGAGAGCATGAGGTTGGATTCGGTATTGCGCAGGATTCCCCCCAGAAAAGCGTTGCATCCCTCGGGCGTATGACGCAGTATGTTGGCCGTCATGGAGCAGGTCGTGGTCTTGCCATGCGATCCGGCTATGCAGATGCCGCGCGAGTGCAGGGTGATTATTCCAAGCAGTCGGGCACGTTTGATTACTTCAAAGCCATTGCGGCGGAAGTAGGAGAGTATGCGGTTGTCGTCGGCCACGGCGGGAGTATACACCACCAGAGTGGTGGCCGGGTCGCGGAAGTCGGCCGGAATCAGAGTCTCGTCATCATCAAACGTTATGTCGGCCCCTTCATCGGTCAAAGCCGATGTCAGCGGGGTAGAGGTGCGGTCGTAGCCGGCAATGCGGGCACCCTTGCTGAGGAAATACCTCACCAGATTGGCCATGCCAATGCCGCCGGCGCCTACGAAGTATATCTTGCCGGGGATTTCACCCCGGAGAAGTTTTTGGTCAAGTTCAGTCATCGTTGTCATAGAGCCTCGCATGAAAGTGTCAAGTAAGTGAAAGCAAGTGTTTTATACAGCATTCGGCTTCGTTTTTGCCACATCCGGACGGTCGCTCGGTCGAATATATTCATATTCTCCTTGACTCCGCACCGCAACTGGCCCAGAAATAAGCCTGCATAATGTATAAAATAAATTTAAACACTTACTTAACGCGGGGCATTTAATATTTTAACAATTTCATCGACAATTTTCTCATCACTGTTGTCGAGAGCGAGTCCTTTGATGTTGCGGCTCATCTCGGCAAGCCGTTCGGGACTTGCCGCGAGAGTCAGCATTTCGGTTATCATCCTTTCGGAAGCCACTGTATCGGGAATGAGGATTGCGGCTCCGCGGGATTCGAGAGCCTGTGCATTTTTTGTCTGATGGTCTTCTGCCACATTTGGCGAGGGTACGAGAATCACCGGCTTTCCGAGAGCCTCGAGTTCGGAGATAGATCCGGCTCCGGCCCTCGACACAACGAGGTCGGCGGCGGCGTAGGCCGCGGCCATATCGGATATGAACGGTGCCACCACGACTCCTTTAAGACCTTTGGCAGCCTCAAGAGCCCTGGAATGAAACGTCTTTCCGGTCTGCCAGATCACCTGATATCCGGCATCTATCAGGCATCGCAGCCCTTCGGCCATACTTCGGTTGACGGTGAGTGCCCCAAGGCTGCCTCCGACTACGAGAATCGTGCGTGGTTCGGCCGCGAGTCCGAATCTCATGCGGGCTTCGGCACTGCCGAATGTATGTTCAAGCAGGTCTTTGCGTATCGGATTGCCGGTGAGCACGATTTTTTCTGCCGGGAAGAAGCGTTGCATCCCCTCGTAGGCCACGCATATGCGCATTGCATTTCGGGCAAGAAGCTTATTGGTCACACCGGCATAAGAGTTCTGCTCCTGAATCAGAGTAGGCACACCTCTTCTCTGGGCGGCTTTCAGAGTCGGGCCGGAGCAGTATCCGCCGACTCCGATGGCAATGTCGGGCTGGAATTCATCGACAATGCGCCGTGCCATGGCAAGGCTCTTGCGGAGTTTAAGAAGCACCCCGAAGTTGCGTAGCAGATGCTTTCTGTCGAATCCGGCCACGGGGAGCCCCTTGATAGGGTAGCCTGCGGCAGGGATGCGCTCCATTTCCATGCGGTCGTCGGCGCCTACGAAGAGTATTTCTGTGTCGAGTCGGCGGCGTAGCGCGTTTGCGATAGAGAGAGCCGGAAAGATGTGCCCTCCGGTGCCACCTCCGGATATAAGTATTCTGTATTTGTTTTTCATCATGGGGTATTTTTTGAAGTCATAGAGGGTAAGAGAGCATGGGCGGAGAGATGCCGACATTCACGTTCACCCCCTCGTCTGCTGCAATCAGTTCTCGTCCTGATTGGCGTAATTGGCGGCCTGCATGTCTTCGGGCAGGGCGTCGAGTTCATCCTGGTTGGCTTTCTTATCGGATCCGGTGACAGCAAACCGGCTCACAGACAGCATTATTCCGATAGCCATCGACATGACCACTACCGAAGTGCCCCCCTTTGATATGAACGGCAGAGGCTGTCCGCTGACAGGGAACACCCCCGTGACGATGGCCATATGCACCAGAGCCTGGAATACAATCAGCACCGCGCAACCCATAATCAGGAATGCCGGGAAGGCCCTGTTGCATTTATAGGCCAGCGAGCCGGCACGGGCCAGCAGCAACAGGTAGAGCACCAGCAGGAGCACCCCGCCGACAAGCCCTGTATCCTCTATCACGATGGAATAGATATAGTCGGAAAATGCCAGAGGCAGGCGTGCGTTTTCGCGAGAGTTGCCGGGTCCCTGTCCGAAGAGTCCGCCGTTGGCCTGTGCCATTTTTGCGAACACGACCTGACGGTTGAAATCATCAATAGGGTCGGATGGACTGACCCCGGCTATATGGCGTTTGAGGCGTCCTATCTGAGTGTCCTGACGTCCGATTCCTGAAGTCTGTTCGGTGGCAATGCCGCCGTTGTTGCCGGCGCTGTCGAACTCAGAGGAGGATCCTCCGGCATATTTCACGACTCCGAGCATCAATGCGGCGGCGGCATACACCGCCCCTACGGCCAGCAGCTTTTTCCACTGGATTCCTCCAATCAGAAACATGCAGATGCTCACACCCATCATAAGGATTGTATTGGTCAGGCCATTGATCCAGAGGATTCCGGCAAACACCACCACTATTACAGCCACTTTCACCACAGCCAGAGTCGATACTCCACCCGGGCGCTGGTTCTTGCCCAGAATCGTGGCAAGCCATATGACGATGGTGAGTTTTACAATCTCCGGAGGCTGGATTGTGAATCCTGCGATTCTGATGGCACGTTGCGCGCCGTTGATTTCTGCTCCGAACAGAGTGGAGAACACCAGCAGTCCGAGCGACAGTATGGCCAGTGTTGATGCGAAACGTGAGAAATATCCGAAATGGATGTTCTGAATCCAGATTACCAGAGCCAGCCCGATGCCGAGGAATATGCAGTGTCGGATGAGTGGTTCATAGACATTACTGCCGCGCACTTCGGCCGAGGAGGCGCTGAACAGTTCGATAATGGAGATGAAAAGCAGGGCCACGTATATTCCCCAGATGAACCGGTCGGCCTTAGGGCGTTCGCGGGTCTCGTCTGAGGCGGAAGCAGCCTTTGAGGCGCGTCGGCGGCGTATGGTGGAGGGGGCATTGTCCACCGGGACTCCGTCGACGGTCTCGCGTATGTGGATATTGTCGGAATTTGACATTTCAGAAGGATGTATTGTGACGTTGGTTCGGAAAGAGATGGTGTCAGAGCGCAGCTACGGCATCCTTGAACCGGCGGCCGCGGTCTTCATAACTTGTGAAGAGATCAAAGCTTGCGCAGCAGGGAGAGAGCAGCACAGTGTCGCCGGGGGCGCTGAGCCGTCGGCAGGCCTGTATCGCCTCTTCGAGCGAGTGGCAGTCGGCGATATCAGGCACCGTCGTGCCGAAGAAGTCAAGCAGTTTGGAATTGTCGACTCCCATGCAGACGATTGCCTTTACTTTTTCTCTCACCAGAGGGAGTATTTCAGAGTAGTCGTTGCCTTTGTCTTTACCTCCGAGTATCAGCACGGTGGGAGCTGTCATGCTTTCGAGCGCATACCAGGTGGAGTTGACGTTGGTGGCTTTGGAATCGTTGATGTAGCGCACACCATCGACTTCACGCACAAATTCCAGACGGTGCTCCACCGCCTCGAAGTCGGCCAAAGCGCGGCATGTCACTTCGGGTGATATGTGGAGGGCAGAGGCGGAAAGCCCGGCCGCCATGGAGTTGTAGAGATTGTGCAGTCCGGGGAGAGAGAGGTCGTGTCGGGGCATTTCCCAGGCCTCATTGCTGGTTTTGAAATTCAAGACTCCATCTTCGGTCCATGCGGCAGCCTCCGCACAAGGTGTTTCGCTGAACGGGAGCATTCTGGCATGAGACTGTAGCTGCTCCACCTGGCGGCTTACGATCGGGTCGCCTAACCAGTAGATGAAGTAATCATCATCGGTCTGGTTGCGCAGTATGCGGAATTTGGCGGCCGTATACAACTCCATGCTGTGGTCGTAGCGGTCCATATGGTCGGGGGTGATGTTGAGTATCACAGCCACGTGAGCCTTGAAATCGTACATGTTCTCAAGCTGGAAGCTGGAGAGTTCGATTACGTAGTATTCATGCGGTTCCTCAGCCACCTGAAGAGCCAGACTGCGCCCTACGTTGCCGGCCATGCCCACATCGAGTCCGGCCTCGCGGAGTATGTGGAAGGTGAGCATCGTGGTGGTGGTCTTGCCGTTGGAGCCGGTGATGCATATCATCTTCGAGTCGGTGAAATAACCGGCGAATTCGATTTCCGACACTATGGGAGTGCCTTGTGCGGCGAGCCGCCGCACAAGGGGTGCTGTCGGGGGAATGCCGGGGCTTTTCACCACCATGTCGGCCTCCAGTATTTCATCTTCCGAGTGGCCACCCTCTTCAAAGGGTATGCCGCGTGATGTGAGTATGTCGCGGTATTTGGCAGATATTTTGCCCGAATCGCTTACGAGCACCCCTATGCCGCGGCTCATGGCGAGAATGGCGGCGCCTACGCCGCTTTCACCTGCACCAAGCACCGCGATGCGTTTTATCTTGCTTATGTCAGTCATTGTTATCTAATCTTAAGTGTTACGAATGTGAGCACGGCGAGCAGAATCCCTACAATCCAGAAGCGGATTACGATGCGCGATTCAGGAATCGGCATTTTTGGGAATTTCAGCAGCACGTGGGCTCCCTGCGGAGCTTCTTTCTGGAAGTGATGGTGGAGAGGAGTCATCTTGAAGATGCGCCGTCCTTCGCCATATTTGCGTTTGGTGGCCTTGAAGTAGCTCACCTGAAGCATAACCGATACATCCTCAAGGAAGAAAATCAGGCACAGCAGCGGGATAAGCAGCTCCTTGCGTATCAGGATTGCAAAAACGGCGATTACTCCGCCCAGCATCAGAGAGCCGGTGTCGCCCATGAAGACCTGTGCCGGAGGGGCATTGTACCACAGGAATCCCACCAGCGCGCCGATAAACGCGGCTGCGTAGACCACAAGTTCCTCCGACCCCGGGATATACATGATGTTGAGATACCCGGAGTATATTACGTTGCCTCCGAGATAAGCCATAATCAGCAACGCTATTCCGATTATGGCCGATGTGCCGGCGCATAGTCCGTCAAGTCCGTCGGTGAGGTTGGCGCCGTTGCTCACAGCCGTGACCACCACAATTACCATCATTACGAATACAATCCATCCGAGAGTCTGCGCGGCCTCGCGGTCGTCGAGCCAGTCGGTGAGCCACTCGTAGTTGAAGTTATGGTTTTTGACAAATGGGATTGTGGTCTGCGGCGTCTTCTGATATATCGGAGAGTGCACCACCTCGGTCTGCTGTCGCTCAAGATTCATCACTTCTGTATTCTCGCTCATCACAATCTGAGGAGAGAGCCACATCGTGATGCCTACAAGAAGTCCGAGTCCGACCTGTCCGGTGACCTTGTATTTACCTTTCAGACCATCCTTGTTGTGAAACTTTATTTTGCGGTAATCATCAAGAAATCCGATAGAACCCATCCATACGGTGGCCACAAGCATCAGAATCATGTAGACGTTGGACAGGTTGCCCACCAGCAGACACGGCAGCAGGATAGACAGAATGATTATGATTCCACCCATAGTGGGTGTGCCGCGTTTTTCCATCTGGCCCGCGAGGCCGAGGTCGCGTATCTCCTCGCCGATCTGCATGCGCTGCAGCCTGTGGATTATCCGTTGGCCGAAAGTCATGGCCAGCAAAAGAGCGAGGGCAAAAGTGACTCCTGCCCGAAATGAGATGAAGTCCATCAAGTGGATTCCGGGGAAGTCGGTGGATTCGAGATAACGTTGTACAATCGAATAAAACATTGTTGAGTCGTATCAGATTGCGGCATCGGCAATGGCACCGGCAGATTGCCGACATCCGGATGCACGTCTGCCGTATGAAATTTGGTCAGTCTGGAGGGAGGCATCGGCGGCGCATTGCGGAGATGCGCCGCCGTGATGGATGCCGATGGCTCAGGAGAGTTCGGCAAGAGCGGCAGCCACTTGTTCGCGGTCGTCGAAATGATGGCGCACCCCGGCCACTTCCTGATAAGGTTCGTGACCTTTCCCGGCCACGAGCACCACCGAGCCTGGTCTGGCAGCCATAATAGCGGCGCGTATGGCCTCATGGCGGTCGGTGATGCAGATTGTGTGCCGCATTTCGGTCGGGGAGAGTCCTTCCTTCATCTGGCGTATGATTTCTTCAGGCTCTTCATCGCGGGGATTGTCGGAAGTGAGCACAAGATGATCGGACCGCATGGCGGCCTCATGGGCCATAATGGGGCGTTTGCCGTGGTCGCGGTTGCCTCCGCATCCCACCACTGTGGTGATTTCGCCTGTGGCTCCCACAATCTCGCGAATCGTGTCAAGCACATTGATGAGCGCGTCGGGTGTATGTGCATAGTCTACGATTGCCGTCACTCCGGAAGGAGACCTGAATGTCTGGAAGCGTCCGGCTACGGGCACGAGGCGCGACATGTTGACGAGCACTTCTTCCGGATTGAATCCCGTGAGTATGGCGGCTCCGTAGACGGCTGTCAGATTGTAGGCATTGAATCGTCCGGTGAACTGCACTTCCACCTCGCGTCCGTTGAGCATCAGCAATGTGCCGTCGAGACGTGTCTCCACGATTCGGCCGCGGAAGTCGGCATCAGTGCGCAGTGAGTATGTGTATTTGCGGGCCCGGGTGTTCTGAAGCATGTAGGCTCCGGCCTTGTCGTCGGCATTCACCAGGGCGAATGCCTCGGCGGGGAGTATGTCGAAGAATGATTTCTTGGCATTCATGTAGTTCTCGACCGTATGGTGATAGTCGAGGTGGTCGCGGGTGAGATTTGAGAATATTCCACCGGCGAAGCACAGTCCGGCAATGCGGCGCTGTGCGGCGGCATGCGATGATACCTCCATGAACGCGTAATCGCATCCTGCCTCCACCATTCTGGCCAGCAGCGAATTGAGCGAGAGCGGGTCGGGTGTGGTGTGGGTGGCAGGCACTGCCGTGGTGTCGATATAATTGCACACAGTGGAGAGCAGTCCGGCCTTGTAGCCTTCGAGTCGGGCCATCTCATAGAGCAGGGTGGCGGTGGTGGTCTTTCCGTTGGTGCCGGTGACTCCCACTAATTTCAGCTTGCGCGAGGGATTGCCATACCATTCTGCGGCCAGTCGCCCAAGAGCATCGGCAGAGTCGGCCACACGGATATACGTGATCCCTTGTGTGAGGGATGCGGGAAACTCTTCGCATACGATGGCTCCGACATGGGCCGAGGCCACAACGGGGATGTATTTATGGCCGTCGGTGGTGACACCGCGGACTGCCACAAACATCGAGTCGCGCCCCACTTTGCGGGAGTCGCTTTCGAGCGAGAGGATATTCTTGTCGGTGTCTCCGATTATTTCAATCGGTCTGATTGCGCCGAGAAGATTCTTGAGTTTAATCATATCGTTGCTGTGTATATTGGTTTCAGTTTAGTTTTTTCATTCAGTATGGTCGGATTCCGGTTGCCATACCCCGGTCGGAATTGGATGGGGAGGGAGCGAGGTGTCGCGGCATGACGGATATAAGAGCGGAAGTCCGGCCTCAGGAGAGTGGAAGTTTCAATGCCACTGGAGTCAGATTCTGAGAGTCAGTGTTATGACGGATCCCTTTGTCAGGGCTGCCCCCGGCGGTATGGATTGCGACACGACACGTCCCGAGCCACGCAACCTGACGTTGACCCCCTGTTGCTCCAATATCCGTATTGCCGATGGCGCATCGTATCCCATCACGTTCGGCATGGCATTTATGGCGATATTGTGTCCCGGGTTTTCGGTTCTGATGGTTTTTGCACCGGATGCGCCGAGAGCTTTGCCCAGACTGGCGGCCATTCCGCGTGTTGAGGCCGCGACGACGGGAGTGTCGTTGAGCCTGCTTCCGGTAAAAGTCGATGCATTGTCGAGCATACCTCTGGAGTACATCTTCAGCGCCATGTTTTTTACTACCTGTCCGGAAGTTCGGTTGGCACTTGTGCCGCTGGGTGCGAGAATCAGGGCTATGCAGGAGTATTTCGGGTTTTCGTAGGGGAAGAATCCGGCGAAGGCATAGCGTCGGCGCGAGGTGTCGTATCCGCCGCCATGTTCATAGACTGGATATGCGGTGCCGGTCTTTCCGGCAATCATCACCCGTTCGTCGCGCACGGCGCGCGCCGTGCCGTGGTCGCCCCATACAGGTTCGCGCAGGCAGATTTTAACCTTTTCCGCAGTCTCCGGAGAGCAAACCTGCTCGCGGATATAGTCAATCTTCAGCACCGAGTCGATCCCCTCTCCAATGAGACGTTTCATGAGATGAGGACGCACCAGGCGTCCGCCGTTGGCGATAGCGTTATAGTATGCCAGTGTGTAGAGAGGGGGGATTGTGGTATTGTATCCGTAGGCCTGTCGTGCCAGGTCGAGATGTCGGGACGTCATAGTAATATTGTTGCCCCGGGCATCCTGTCCGGTCAGTCGGCGCACTCTTGGAGTCTCTTCGGCCGCAATGCCGGAGCGCATAGGCTCGAAGAATCCGATTTTCTCCAGACGATCGTAGAATCTGGCCGGGTCGTTGGCATATCCGCGGAATATTACGCGTGCTATGCCGGTGTTGGATGACATCTCGATGACCTGTTTCATCGATTTCACACTGGGTGCGTGCGGGTCGGAGGTGCGCTGGAAAGTGGAGCAGTCGATGACATCGTTGACACTCTTCACGAGTCCGTCTTCAAATGCAATCATCAGAGAAATCGGTTTCATGACAGAGCCTGGCTCGAAGCCGCGCACGGCGCGGTTGAGCGCTTCGCCATAAACGCCGTTTATGTTCTCCAGATTTGCGATGGCTTTTATTTCGCCGGTAGCCACTTCCATCAGTATGGCGGTGCCCCATTCGGCATGTGCATCCTCACAGACGCGCAGGAGCTGCTCTTCCAGCATGTCCTGAAGGTCGATGTCGATAGTGGTCTGAACGTTCAGACCGCGTTGAGTGGGGCGTGTCACCCAGTTGCCGACTCCCGACGTGAGAGTCACTTTCTTTGCGTACCCCTCTTTGCCATACAGCAGAGAATCAAGGTCTTTTTCAAGACCTGAATAACCGTGAAACTCGCCATGGATATTCTCGTTCACACGTCCGATGCTTCGGTAAGCCATTTTCCCGTAAGGGTAGATCCGCACATTGCGCTCTTCGACGTATACCGGGTTGCGGAATCCTTTCCCCTTGAAGTCACGCAGATAGGGGAATGACTTGATGCGTGCGAAGTCCTGCAGCGAGCCGCCTTTGACAAACCGGAGTGCTCGCGGCCGCTTGTCGGGAGCTTTTTCGAATTCACATTTGAGGCGGGTATGCCAGGAGTATTTTTTGATTGTGTCGGGGTGTCGGCTCAGTAGATCGGGGATGCGGGGATAATATCTGTCGAGCGAGTCGGCCAGAGAGTCAATCTGGGCCCAGCTTAGTTTGTGTCGCTTCACTTTGTTGTGGCGGAGGTCGACTTTTACGTCATATACCTTGAGGTTGCAGGCGAGTATATTGCCGTTATTGGCAAGTATGTCGCCGCGTTCCGGTTTGAGGGTGTCGATGCGTGCGAAGTCTTTTTTGGCGCGCTCGTTCCATTCAGGAGCCTCGATGATTGTAGTTGTAAAGAGGCGGCTCACCACAATAGCTGCAAATAGCAAGAAGCCGAAAGTGATGATACCGTATCTGAAGAGTATCGTCGTTTTGTTGTTTTTATTTTTAGCGGCTGCCATAATGGCTTTCTGATTGAGAGGTATGTGAATTTTTTTCGGATGGATGCCGGAAAGCTCGCGTATGGTGGGGAGGATGGCGACGCCTCGTGATGATGGAGGGATGTCACGACAGCAAATCCATCCTATCTCACAGGCTCCACCTCGTAGGGGGGCTGCTCCTGGAATACGAGTCCGAGCCCGCGCTCTCTTACAAGCCGGTGCATCTCGGTCTCTCTTACAAGCGACATGTAAGCTGCCTGTTCGCGAAGTTTGTCGGATTGGGCGAGCTCGAGTTTATGAGAGAGGGTCTTGATTTCCGACATTTTGGTTTTTGTCTTGTATCTCAGTCCGATAAGCGATAGCACAGCCACCAGGACTACGATGAGAATCCAGGCATTGTAAGTGAAGAATTCAAGCGATAGCGACTGTCCGTATCGCAGGTCTTTCAGCCATTGGCGGTGCAGGGGAACGCTTTCGGCTTTTGTCTTTGCATTTTTAGTTTTCGTTTTTGCAGAGACGTTCTTTCGGGTAGGTTTAGTTTTTGCAGCCATAGCGTGTAGGATGGACGACGGTGGAAAGAGAATTATTTGAGGGCTGCTACACGCAGTTTGGCGCTTCTGGCACGCGGGTTGGCCTCAATTTCTTCTGCAGAAGGCACGATAGGCGATCTTGTGATAAGAGTCCATGGTGTGTTGACATTGCCGAAGAAGTCTTTTTCAAGATTTCCTTCGATGTTGCCGCATTTCATTAGCGCTTTCACCATTCTGTCTTCGAGAGAATGATATGTTATCACAGCCAGACGTCCGCCCGGTCGCAGCACTTTGGCGGCGTTGAGCAGGAAGTCGACCAACGCATCTGTCTCATGGTTGACGGCGATGCGCAATGCCTGGAACACCTGGGCGAGTTCTTTCTTTTCGTTTCTTGGATTGAGCAGAGGGCGCACGGTATCGGCAAGCTGCGTGGTGGTAAGAATCGGGGAGTCCGCACGTGCTTTTGCGATAGCCCTTGCGATTCGAGCCGGATTTTGCAGGTCGGAGCCGAGACGCAGGGTGACTGTGAGTTCCTGGTCGGATAGTGTGTTTACGAGGTCGGCGGCTGTTTGTCCGGCAGCACGGTTCATGCGCATGTCAAGTGGCGCGTCCGCGCGAAATGAGAAACCTCGCTCTGCGTCATCGAAGTGATGGAACGACACTCCGAGGTCGGCTAAAATGCCGTCGGCTTTGTCGATGCCGTGGAACCTTAGGAAGTTCGGGATATAACGAAAGTTGGAGCGTACGAATGTGAATCGTTCATCCGGCAGAGCGTTGGCGATTGCATCAAGGTCCTGGTCGAATCCGAGTAGCCGACCGTCAGGGCCGAGCCTGTCGATTATTCCGCGTGAGTGCCCGCCTCCTCCGAAAGTAGCGTCGATGTATATTCCATCCGGCTTTATGTCGAGAGCATCGATAGCCTCGTTGAAGAGAGCCGGTGTATGATAGGGGATATGTTGAGTTGTATTATCTTCCATTGGATGTCAGTCTTGAAGCGAGTGGCTGCGCGGGGCCTGTGAAAGGGTGTTGCGGAGTGTCGTCGCTATCAAAGTGTAAAGTTAGTGAAAAATGATGACTTATCACGCAAATAATGGTTGATTTTTCAAAAAAAGTTTTATTCACGCGTGCGCAATTTTCTAACCGCGTGTGCGCGGTATTGATGTTTGGAATGTCTGGTATTGGCTTCGTGTCGCTGATTTAGAATCTTTCGTATGCCTGTGTGGATGCCGTGTCGACCGGTTTATGCGATTCTCATGTGGCTTAGCAGGTGGATGTTTTTGGGTTAATATGCTGATTGTCAGGAATTAAGTAGGATTGTTGGGCTTGATGACGGTTTAAGGGTTTCAGGACGTGGTTTGAATTTAACGTTCATCACTTTGAGGATTCCGCTTCCGGGTGATGAAGAGGTGACTGTTTGGGAAGGCCCCGGATGATAGTTCAATAAGGCTTCGGGAATTCCGATGGTCAAATCATGGAATTGGATTCAAAGTGCGGGTGTCGGGGGCCGGGTGTGTGTGGGCGTGTGTGTGCGTGGAACGTGCGCGTGGTGAATTTTGGGAGTGATTTTGTCGGAGTTTGGAATTTTTACTATTTTTGTAGTTTGGAATAATTTTAACCGTAGATTATGATAGATTTTCAGACAGATTCTGTAGAGATGCCCTTGCTTGATGAAGGGCGTCTGTTCAGATGGCTGACGGCGGTTGCGGCCGGGTATGACCGCATGCTCGGGAATATCTGCTATCGCTTCTGTTCGGATGATGTGATATTGTCGGCCAACCGTCAGTTTCTTCAGCATGATTATTACACGGATGTGATTACGTTTGATTACACACGTGGCCGTAAGGTGGGAGGCGATATATTGATTTCACTCGATACAGTCGCGTCGAATGCCGCATCTCTCGGGGTTGCATATGAACGGGAGTTGCTGCGAGTGATAGTCCATGGGCTTCTGCATCTTTGCGGTGAGCACGATAAGCTTCCCGGGGAGCGTGAGCAGATGGAGTGTGCCGAGGACCGAGCTCTTCGGCTTTACGATGAAATGGGGGAGAAGTGATGGATTTTGAATACGATGTGATAGTGGTAGGAGCCGGTCATGCCGGTTGCGAGGCCGCGGTTGCGGCCGCGCGTATGGGGGCGCGCACATTGTTGGTGACTCCGGATCTTAACCGGGTGGCCCAGATGTCGTGCAATCCTGCCGTAGGCGGAATAGCGAAGGGGCAGATAGTCCGCGAAATTGACGCGTTGGGGGGTATGACCGGGATCGTGGCCGACCGCACTGCGATTCATTTCCGGATGCTGAACCGTTCGAAGGGATCGGCTGTGTGGTCGCCGCGTGTGCAGTCAGACCGTACGCGATTCACTGATGAATGGCGCCGGGTTCTGGATTCTGTCGAAGGTCTGTCGCTTTTTCAGGATATGGTGACCTCGCTGGAAATCTCCGATTCCATCGTGGAACGTCGTTCGGAATCCGTGGAACATACCGCAGAATCATCGATTTCATCGGAGTCGAAATATGAGGTGCGCGGAGTGCATACGGCTCTGGGATTCGAGTTCAGGTCTCGGCATGTGATTCTCACCGCTGGCACGTTTCTTGGCGGGCTTATGCATTTCGGTGCGACAAAGGTGAAGGGTGGGCGTATTGCCGAGCCTTCGTCTGAGGGTATCACTCAGCAGCTGGTGGCACTCGGTTTTGAGGCCGGACGGATGAAAACGGGCACTCCGGCGCGTATCTCAGGTAAGTCGGTGGATTTCTCGTTGTGCGAGATTCAGGGCGGAGATGATGTGTTTTCTCCGATCTTATCGGAGGCTTCGGTCGCAGAACGTCGCGATCCGCATAAGTTTTCTTTTCTGCCGGAGGTGTGTCGTGAACTTCCGGTGAGGGGGTGTTTTATCACTCATACATCTGCCGAAGTGCATGATGTGCTTCGTGCGAGTCTTGCGGATTCTCCGCTTTATAACGGGGATATCCGGAGTGTGGGGCCTCGCTATTGTCCGTCGATTGAAACGAAGATTGTGACGTTCTCTGATAAGGATAGTCATCAGCTGTTTCTCGAACCGGAGGGGGTGGAAACCGATGAATATTATATCAACGGGTTTTCAAGCTCGCTGCCATGGAAGGTGCAGCTCGATGCGTTGCGCCGGATACCGGCGCTGAGAAATGTGCATTTCTACCGTCCGGGTTATGCCATAGAGTATGATTATTTCCCTCCCGTGCAGTTGCGTCATGATCTCCAGACGCGTCTTGTGTGCGGGCTGTATTTCGCAGGTCAGGTGAATGGTACTACGGGTTATGAGGAGGCTGCGGCCCAGGGATTGATGGCCGGCGTGAATGCGGCGTTGTCGGTGAGGGGAGAGGAGCCTTTGGTGCTCGGCCGTGATGAGGCTTATATCGGAGTGCTGATAGATGATTTGGTGACTAAGGGCGTCGATGAGCCGTATCGTATGTTTACGTCGCGCGCGGAATATCGGATTCTGCTCCGCCAGGATGATGCCGATATGCGTCTCACTTCGATAGGGTATCGGATAGGGCTGGCGTCACGGCATCGCTATGAGGTGATGAGGCAGAAGCGCGAGTGGCGTGACGGACTGCTTGATTTTCTGGGCAGGGAGAAGGTGAGCGCGTCTGCTGAAGTGAACGCATTTCTGGAGTCGGCCGGCACTGCGCCGCTTTCGGCGGGAGTGCGGATGATAGAACTTCTGAAGCGGCCGCAGATGGATATGTCGCGGTTGGTCGCGGCTTTCCCTCGTCTGCGGCGCAAGGTGGATGCTATAGATGAGTCTTTGCGCCATGAGGTGGAGGAGGCTGTTGAGATACTTGTGAAGTATGACGGCTATATACGTCGTGAACGTGAGTTGGCCGATAAGATGCGGCGTCTGGAAAATGTGAGGATACCGGCGTCTTTCGATTTTGAGAAGATACAGTCTCTGAGCACTGAGGCCCGTCAGAAACTGGCCCGTATGTGTCCTTCAACTATCGGTGCGGCCTCTCGCATACCCGGAGTGTCGCCTTCGGATGTGAATATTCTGCTAATGATGCTTGGCAGGTAGGATTTGTTTCACGTGGAACATGGTTATTCCGGTGTGAAACAATGGGTTGTGGGTGTTTGTAACGCGTTCTGAGTGTGAAACAATGGCTCTTGTATCGTTGTGGTGTCGGTTCTGGATGCTGGTGATGGGTATTTGCGAGTCTGGGTTTGAAATTCTCGATGAAAACGGGATTTTTTTTTCTGGATGGCCGGGGTTTGTGTGATGCTGAAATTGTGTCACGTGGAACAATCGTTTCCCCACACTTATATATATTATAAGGTGTGTACGGGCGATGGAGTGTCCGGTCGGAATTGCAGGGCTGGATGGGCAACTGGATGGATGGGTGTGGAGCAGGATGTTTTTCTAATAATTATATAACAATACGCTTATGCAACTCGAAGCGCTTAAGGCCACCATACGTGATGTGCCTGATTTTCCCTCGAAGGGAATCGTATTTCGTGATCTGACCACGATGATTAAGAATGGAGAGGCTCTGAAGGTGATGAGTCATGCCATGTCTGAACTCTATCGTGACAAGGGAGTGACAAAAGTAGTGGGTATCGAAAGTCGCGGGTTTATCGGCGGCAGTATCCTCGCCTATGAGCTTGGTGCGGGATTCGTGCCGGCGCGTAAGCCGGGCAAACTCCCTTCGCTTACCATTAAGGCCTCTTATGCCAAGGAGTATGGCGTGGATACTATCGAACTTCACAGCGATGCCATCACTTCGGATGATGTGGTGGTGCTTCATGATGATCTGCTCGCTACAGGTGGTACGATGAATGCGTGCTATAATCTGGTGAAGTCGATGAATCCGAAGAAGATTTATATCAACTTCATCGTGGAACTTACGGATCTGAATGGCCGTGAGAATCTTCCTAAAGATTGTGAGATTACATCTCTGCTGAAATATTGAATTCTCCTCAAGGGATTCCGCAGAGATTCTGTTAAGTGGATGCTCAAAGTTGATTTATCCGGTCTGTGGCTAAAAAAAGAAGCTGCAGATTGGATAAGTCAACTTTGAGGACTGACTTGTCGTTTGAATCTGAACATTTGCTTTAAGTAAGTGTTCAAATTAAACCGATAGTAATAGAAATGTAATCTTTTATCCAATATGCGGCTTCTTTTTTTGCCGCTTCCGGCTTGTCGCTCAGTTGAATATGTTTATATTCTCCTTTGCTCCGCACCGGAATCGACTAAAAAACAAGCCAGCATATTGTATAAATTAAATCTGAACACTTGCTTATAAATGGCACAGGGTGACATGCTGCATAAGAAGATAGAGGAAGTGCTCGAAGGATTCGGCCGCTCAATCGATGAGGCAGGTGGATTCGATATCGAGATAACACCCGACCGCACCCCCGAAGATATTCGTGATAACCGTCCGGGCACACAGTTGCGCCGTAAGATTCTTGCGCTTCCGGAAGCCCCGGGAGTGTATATGTATCTGGATAGGGATGGCAACGTGATTTATGTGGGGAAGGCCAAACGTCTGAAACGTCGCGTGAGTTCCTACTTCAATCGTCGGCACGACTCGGTCCGCACAAATCTGCTGGTGCGCAATATAGTGGATATGCGCTTCATCGTGGTGCATACCGAAGAAGATGCGTTGCATCTTGAGAATGCCATGATTAAGGAATATCAGCCACGATATAATGTGCTGCTAAAGGATGATAAGTCATATCCATGGATAGTAGTGACCAAAGAGCCGTTCCCGCGAGTGTTCATGACACGCACGAAGGGGGAGACCGGCAAGTATTATGGCCCATATTCCAACACACAGTCGGCCAAGGTGGTGCTGCAGCTGATACGCGATATATTCCCCATACGCTCATGTCGCCATTATATAGATGAAAAAGGGATAGCCCGCAATAAATTCCGCCTGTGTCTGGATTACCATATAAAAAAATGTGGTGGTATGTGCCGCGGACTGGCCGATGCCGAAACCTATGGCGGGATTATCGCACAGGTGCGTCAGATACTGAGCGGCGAGACCCTCCTGCTCGAAGAGCATCTCAAAGAAGAAATGACCCGACTTAGCGAAGAATGGCGCTTTGAGGAGGCTCAGGCTGTAAAGGAAAAATATGAGGCGGTGCTGAAGTATAATGCCAAGTCAGTGATAGCGCGCGCCGAAGACGGGGATGTGGATATGCTGGCCTACGTCGATAATCCGTCGACGGCCTACATCTGTTTCATGCATCTCCACCGTGGGGCAGTGGTGCAGAGTCTCAATCTCGAATTCCGCCGCACAATGCAGGAATCGCCTGCCGAGCTTCTGGCGATGGCCCTGGCCGAAATCGCCCGCAGGTTCGACCGCCGGTTCGGTGATGTCATAGTTCCGTTTCTGCCATATCAGCAGGATGATGAGTTTGAAGACGTGAATTTTATAATCCCGCAGCGTGGCGACAAGAAAAAGATACTTGAGGTGGGTCTGAAAAATGCACGTCAGTATATGTCCGACCGCGAGAAACAGCGCGAACAGCTCAATCCCGAACGAGGGGTTGAAAATCTGATGGAACAGATGAAACGCGACTTCCGCCTTCCGGTGCAGCCACGGCATATCGAGTGCTTCGACAATTCGAATATACAGGGCACCAATCCGGTGGCCAGTTGCGTAGTGTTCCGCAACGGCAAGCCGTATAAAAGCGATTATCGTCATTTCTGCATCAAGACCGTAATAGGAGCCGATGACTTCGCATCGATGAAGGAAGTGCTCCACCGTCGCTATACACGCATGATGGCCGAAGGGGAGAAGTTGCCCGATATGGTGGTGGTAGATGGCGGAAAAGGGCAGCTCAGCGCAGCCGTCGAGGCATTTGACGAGATGGGGATACGAGGCGAGGTGACACTCGTGGGTATAGCCAAACGTCTTGAAGAAATCTATTTTCCGGGCGACTCTCTTCCCCTTTATATTGATAAGAAATCACCCTCGCTCAGGGTTATACAGCATATGCGCGACGAGGCCCACCGCTTCGGCATCACCCATCATCGCGACCGTCGTTCAAAAGGTCAGGTGGTGTCAGAACTTGATAGTATCAAGGGAATCGGCCCAGCCACACAGAAAACGCTTATGAAGCATTTCAAAAGTCTCAGGCGCCTGCGTGAGGCGTCTGTCGAAGAGATAACCGAAGTGGCCGGGAAGGCAAAAGCAGCCATCATAGTCTCATATTTTGCGGCAAAAGAAAAATAATTGACAGATGAAAGGAATATTCAACTCGAATATGGTTCAAATTTAACCGATAGTAATTGAAATAGAATCTTTTCTACAATATGTGGCTTCTTTTTTGCCGCTTCCGGCTTGTCGCTCAGTCGAATATGTTTATATTCTCTTTCACTCCGCACCGGAATCGACTAAAAAAAACAAGCCCGCATATTGTATAAATTCAATTTGAACACTTACATATTAAGTTAAATTCCAATTTTCTTTTCGCATCCGGGTAATAAAACCGACCGGATGATGCGTTATAACAGATAGATGGCGAATCATGCCGGTGCGAAGGAACGCATACCGATAGATGCAGAGAAACTCCATAATATTATAATATACCCCCCCCCCGCCGGCTCCCGCAGGAGTTATGGCGCAACATAATGACAGACAATAAAAGATGAAGAACAAGATAAAAGACAAGGCGTCATCCACTCGCCTTAAAAAAGCTCAGATGCAGGACAGGGTGATTGATTTTCTTGAACAGAGAAAAAACCAATCGTTCAACTATAAACAGATAGCCTTCGGCATCGACGTCACTGCCAAGAGCCAGCGCAACGACTTGCTGAATCTTCTTGATGAACTCGTGGCCTCCGAGCGCATACTTGAAGTGGAACTCGGCAAATACCGTGCTCCGGAGATAGTGAGGTCTGAATGCGAAGGAACTTTCGTGCGACGCTCCAACGGCCGTAACGCGGTCGTAATCGATGATGTGCAGATTATGGTAGCCGAACGCAACTCCATGCACGCCCTGAACGGCGACAAGGTGCGTGTGGAAGTGTCGGCAGCTAAAGCCGGACAGGAAAAGGAGGCAAAGGTGCTTGAAATACTCGAGGTGAAAGACCAGGTGTTTATCGGCACTCTAAACGTAGAGAAGAACTATGCCGCAGTGGTGACCGATTCGAAATTTCTGGCTGCGGATATCGTCATACCCCGCAAAGAACTCAATGGCGGCAAAGCCGGCGATAAGGTGGTGGCACGCATCACACAATGGACCGACGACCAGATGAATCCGCGTGGCGAAATCGTCGATATCCTCGGACGCAAAGGGGAGAACACCGCCGAGATGCACGCCATTCTGGCAGAATTCGGGTTGCCCTACAGATATCCGGAAAATGTGGAGAAAGCAGCCGAGAAAATCACCGACGGGATCACCAAGGCTGAAATCGCCCGTCGCGAGGACTTCCGCAATGTCACCACATTCACAATCGACCCGCGTGATGCCAAAGACTTCGATGATGCACTCTCCATCCGTCAGCTTGCCAACGGCAACTGGGAAGTGGGCGTGCATATCGCCGACGTCACACATTATGTGACTCCCAACTCCACAATCGACAAAGAGGCCCGCGAGCGTGCCACAAGCGTATATCTCGTGGATCGCACAATCCCGATGCTCCCGGAGCGACTGTCGAACGGCATATGCTCCCTGCGCCCGGATGAAGAAAAACTTACTTACTCCTGTATTTTCGAACTCGACAAAAATGCCTGCGTGGTCAACTACCGTATCGGCCGCACCGTAATCAAGTCCGACCGTCGCTTCACTTATGAGGAAGCTCAACAGGTTATAGAGACCGGCGAAGGCGACTTCGTGCAGGAGATAAAGACACTCGACATGCTCGCCAAGCAACTGCGCCGCCGCCGCTACGATGCCGGTGCACTTGAGTTTGACCGTACTGAAGTGAGATTTGAAATCGATGAGAACGGCAAGCCCGTCAAGGCTTACTTCAAGGAGTCGAAAGATGCCAACAAACTGATTGAGGAGTTTATGCTCCTTGCCAACCTCACTGTGGCGGAATCAATCGGCAAAGTAGCGTCCGGCAAGAAAGCCAAGAATTTCGTGTATCGCGTGCATGATAATCCTGATACAGAGAAAATAACAAATTTTGCCTTGATAGCCTCCCGCTTCGGCTATAAGATAAATCCCGAAGGGAAGGCGCGCGAGGTCAATAAGGGACTCAACCGCCTGCTGCGCGATGTGAAAGGTAAAGGAGAGGAGAATATGCTCTCCATCCTTGCCATCCGCTCGATGGCAAAGGCCGTCTACACCACCGACAATATCGGTCACTATGGCCTTGCTCTCGATTTCTACACACACTTCACTTCCCCCATCCGCCGCTATCCGGATATGATGGTGCATCGTCTGCTTGCCAGATATGCCGAAGGAAGCCGCTCTGTCGACAAGCTGAAACTCGAAGACCAGTGCCGCCATTCCTCCGATATGGAGCAGCTGGCGGCCAATGCCGAGCGGGCCTCCATACGCTACAAGCAAGTGGAGTTCATGCAGCAGAAGATGGGAGAGGTGTTTGACGGAGTGATATCCGGAGTGACCGAATGGGGCTTCTACGTCGAACTTGACGAAAACATGTGCGAAGGTCTTGTGCCGGTGCGCGATCTCGATGATGACTACTATGAGCTTGATGAGAAGAACTTTTGCCTCATAGGACGCGCCCATCACCAGAAATACACCCTTGGCGACCGCGTGAAAGTACAGGTGGCCCGCGCCGACCTCGACCGCAAACAGCTTGATTTCGCACTGATCAGCGACGAGGGCAATCCCCACAAGCCGAGCCGCGAACGCAACCGCAGTCACGGCCGCAACAATCCGAGCCGCAAATCCGGAAAAGGGAAGCGCAACAGCTCCAGAAAGAGGTGATTGATGAAACACTGGATTGAAATAGATTATTTTATATAGGGATAATTGGGCAGTTTTTTTGATTCTGTTTGCAGGAATCGAAGAAATTGCCTAATTTTGTAGTCGGGTGAGTGCTGCACGAGTAGCACGCTCTGAAATCCGTCAGATCTTGACCGAAGCAGCGGTAGGAGTTTGAGCACTGCGATGTAGAGAGCTCGCCCATTTGCCTCTTTAGCTCAGTTGGCCAGAGCACGTGATTTGTAATCTCGGGGTCGTTGGTTCGAATCCGACAAGAGGCTCAAAGTATTTGGACATCCATAACTCATGGTAACGGGCTGATAGCAAAAGTTGATATCTCAGCTTCATCAGCTCAATGCCAAAAAAGGTTTTCTCCGCTGTGAAGCGCATGGAGCAATCAGAAAGAACAATAGGATAAATGAAAGGTGCTGCCGCAAGGCAGCATAAGCGTTGAATGTTTTTCATAATTTTGTTTTGGCGGTGTGTTTGTGACAAACATGCCGTTTTTTTCATGTATTGCTCCCCGCGCAACCATTGCGGTGATGCTGATGTTATCAAATACACATCTGGCACCCGCCTGAAATACAATCCATACAGCGATGTACATCTATAATGTAACTTTTATTGTGGAGCGCCACAATGAGGAGCGTTTCCTGAAATGGATGCGATCCGAGGCTCTGCCCGCATTGGTCAATGCAGGGTCGTCGGCACGTAATCCCCGGTTGACGGTAGTGGCCGAAGTGCCCGGTGATTCTGACTTCAGCAGTCATGTATGCAACTTCGCGTTTCAGACCGAACATCCCTCCCTGCCTGAAGCCCATCAATGGGCAGGAGAGTTTCTGCAGCCGGTGTTGGGAATGTATGCGGCCGAATTCGGAGTGGAACAGGCCCTTAGCTTCTCGACTGTCCTGCAGGACGTGGCTCTCTGAGACCCGACAGCATCACACACCGCCGACCGGTTCCGGCCGGCGGTGGTGGTCCCGCCCCCTGATGTCGTGTCAGACATCACTTGCGTCTGGGGGCGATACGGTCGGGATTCGCCGCAAGAAACTGCTTCCACGATGAAGGCCCCTTGGCCAGTGCGGGTTTGTCGCTCTCATAGAAGTGGGTCAGGGCCGCCGCAAGAGCGTCAGTGGCATCGAGCAGCGCCGGCATGTCGCCCTGCGGAATATGCAGTATATGCTGCAGCATAGTGGCTACCTGCTCCTTCGAAGCCGAGCCACGCCCCGTCACCGACTGCTTGATGGATAGCGGAGCATATTCGGCAATCGGAATGTCGCGGGCCAGCACGGCCGCCATGGCCACACCCTGGGCCCGGCCGAGTTTCAGCATCGATTGCACGTTTTTACCGAAGAAGGGAGCCTCGATAGCCAGCTCATCCGGGAGGTACTGGTCGACAAGCGACGTGACCCGCTCGAAGATGCGGCGCAGACGCAGATAATGGCTGTCAAACCTCGAGAGCTGTATCACTCCCATCACCACCACTTCAGGACTCTTGCCGTTGACCCCCAGCACACCATAGCCCATCACATTCGTGCCCGGGTCGATGCCCATTATCACACGCTCATATTTTTTTACCTGTGGATTCATAAGAGATTCTTATAAGAGTGTTCAGATTTGACCGATAGTAATTGAAAGGGTATCTTTTTATACAATCCGCGGCTTCTTTTCTGCCGCCTCCGGCCAGTCGGCAAGTAGGATATGTCATATTCTACTTCACACCGCTCGGAAGCGACTGGAAAGCAACCCCGCATATTGTGTAAATTAAATTTGAACACTTACTTAGAAACTGTTTAAATTTGATTCAATAAAATTTTTATGGCAGCCAAATCAA
>ERZ778511.163-NODE-163-length-66971-cov-8.087632_pt1 | contig 66971 bp, 59 predicted proteins | sample MGYA00510347_ERZ778511 | MGnify/ENA primary metagenome ERZ778511 (study PRJEB29527, sample SAMN07138967) | mouse gut metagenome | material: feces | host: mouse | place: China:Nanjing | collected 2016-01-25 ...
TCATTCTCTTGACTGGTGCGTTTACGACTTTGAATATCAGCTCGTCAACGCAGTCTGTATATCTGCCTTGCTGAATGAGCTGATTTTTCAGCTCCACAAGGCTATGTAATAAAATGCTCCGTTCTTGGCTATCCACATACAAATGGACTTTCTTTTCTCTCATAAATTTCACCAACCTTACTTGTCCAACTATGCAACATCGGGAGTAGATACCAAAAGGTTAATTGTACGTTCATTACCTCGTTGAACCACTGTCGGATGTTCCGAAAACTCAACTTGATTATTTTCACCATACCGTACCACCTTATCCGAAGTCTTTAAAGAATATACTAAAAAGCCTGTAAAATCAGATGATTCATTACTTTGTGATAATGGAACATTACCGCTGCTTCTCTGGGTCGATATTTTGAAAATAGCACACTTCATCATTACTCAATCATCTCGTCCGCAACTTCTTTTTGTTTCTTATGATTTTCTGCAACCCAATTTAAAGCTAATTTCTGTAATTTTTGAAACAATTCAATGTGTTCATTGTATTTTTCAGAAGATAAACATCTACGTTTTTCTCTTAATCTAATCACATTATTAGCTTTATCCTCTATACCCGTTTCACGTTCCGTACCAACTATAACTTGCCCATCGTCTGACATAATTAATTTCAAAGACTTAAATATACTTTCTAAATTATCTGTATCCTGTCCCTGCTGATTTGGAGTATCAATTATATAAAAGTTAAAAGGACTGTCTGTTCTTTCAAGATTATATAAATATAATGCTGATTGATACATATAAACTATTCGAGGTGTTTCACTACCAGTGTGGTCAATTACTTGCACAAAATCTCGTAATTTTATGAATGTCTTTGGTACATTGATTTTATCTGCCAATATACGGCAATTTCCTTCAATCTTATCCTTAATTTCTTTTGACCTTTTTTTAGATTTCATTTCATTAATTTCATCATCTAACTTTGCAATTTTAAATGAAATTTTATCCACTTGTTTCTCAAGGATGTCCAACTGTTGCCCACACGCCTCATACATTTCATATTGACCTTTATTTTTGTAGTATGCAGAATATGATATAAACTCTTGTGATTTTTGTATTTTTAATTCAAGCGACTCCAATTGCCTACTAATCTGCTCATACTTTTGTGCCAAATCAGATAAAGTATTTTCAGTCACATCTAATGCTTCTGTTAGCTCCTTTTTTAATTTTTCACAATGAGCATAATCAGAACTTATATTCATTTGCTCCGTTAATCCATTAGAATAAACAGTGCCGCAGGTTGGACAAACTAATTCATTTTCTTGTTTCATTGCAAATTCTATATCTTTTTCTGTTTCAATAAGATTTTGTTCAACAATATGCAATTTATGTTGATTCATATACGTCTCATTTTCATAGATTGTCATTTCCGCTTTTATAGAAAAAATATCTTTTCGTAAAGCATCTGCTTGTTGTACTAGATTCTCAATTTCTCTAGTTGCTTCCTCAATAGACTTTGAATTATCCAATTGTGACAAAGAATTAGAAATCTGTTCAACAAAGTTCTGATTGTGATTTAATTCCTTTTTCTTTTCCTCTCTCTCCATTATATGTTGCGCTTTTTGGGTTTGAAGAGAATAATACTTATCATCAAGATAACCACAAACATATTTATTTGTATTCTTTTTCCAATCTTTAATATATCCCACTTTATCAAAAGCGTCAGCTATTTTGTTCCACCCTTCATCCTGGTCGATATATTGGAACCTAAAAAGTAAAGGGGGTGTTATATTAAACTCTTTCCCCTCTTTTGAAATACACGGCATTTTAACTCCAAAAATATCCATTAAGGAATTGCTATATTTATGAAATTCATCTGATTCAATTATACATAAATATTCGCCTTTCGACTGCTCAAAAATTTGAAATTTTTTACCTTGCCGTATTATGACATATTGATTTTTCCCATATTGAAAAAAGATTAAATATGAAGATATAAGCTCTTTCCAATCCTTTTCTATTCTTTTAAGTTCACACCCAAAAGTATAAAAAATGCTTTTGATGATTGAAGATTTTCCAGTCTTATTCCCACCTAAAATAATATTCAATCCTTTTGAAAAAGGAACTTCTAATGAACGTGACTCACTCTGACTGATTACAACCAGTTTTTTTATTATCAGCCTTTTCATTATTCTTTTCCTCCTCTCTTTTTCGCATATTTCTTATTAAAAGTCGATATTTTTGTTCTATCTCAAATTTCTTTGCTGAATCTTTGCTCATAATACAACACCTCTATTAATGTTCTATCTAATGATTGCGACGAAAGCCCTTGTTTTAACAACTCATGCATACATTCTTTCTCTAAAACACTTGCATCATAAAAATCCCCCATACATTCAATATATGTAGAAATAACCTTTCGTAATGTAATGACAATTTCTTGGTACTTAAAATCATTCACATTAAGCCACCTTGAATCATGTAATGTTTTTGCAGATTCAATACAATGCAATTCCTTATCCGTTAATCCTTGCGTTGATAAATACTTATAAAAATCTGTATAATTTCCCTTTTTGCTAATTGTTGAATTGATTTTATCATTTATTTTTGAAATTTCTATTCCTTTCTTATCCACTAAACTTTTGAAGCTAATAGGCGTTTTTATTTGTTCTGTACTCTTTTTTCTCACGTCATTTACCAGCTGTTGAAAAATAAGATGCGCCGTATCTGTTGGTATATTTTTATTTGCTAACTGGTCAAAAAACATACCTGCTGTTTGCGTCGTATATGTTGATAATTGTAATTTAGATTTATGTACAAAAGTATTTTGAATAAATATATCAAATACACTATCAAAATTAGATGGTAATGAATCTACATATTCGTCCTTAATTCTTCCTTTAATCCTTTGATAGAGTTCATTATTTTCGACCGCAACTATTTTTCCATCTTCAATATATGACTGCCAAAGACGAACATCTTTATCATAATCGTTATTTGAAATGAAGTAGCAATGTGAACATTCTACTCCAAAATTCAAAAAATTGTAATATATAAACCCTAAAAAGGATTTTTTATATCCTCCACTTTTCTTTTTTTCTCGTTTTGATAACTCCGCAACCGTCCAATCTGAAGAATCTTCTTTCGTCTTAATTTGATAAAATTGGTACTCTTCTTTCTCTGGTATAAATTCTGCCATATCGTCATGAAACTCACAAAAAACAATACATTCTGCGTTATTTTCAAGTTGACCTATAATATGACACACAATCCAGTGAACTTGATACTCAAAACGATTATATGAACCAGAACCTGCCTGTTCCCTCTGTTCCAATTCAAGAACTTTACCCATTCTGTATCCCCCCTTTGTTCATCTGTTCCATTTCTGTTTGAAAGTCCAATTCTTCTTCCACTCTTCTTCATCCACTATCGCATCAAACACAGGCTCAATGAAAGTCTGAATCTCCGCAATTATTACCTCAAATTCAAGCGTAACATCTTTCATATTTTTCAAAAAATATCTCCACCGCTTCTGTATATCTTCATCTTCGGAAAGTGCCAGAATACGCTTAAAGCTATCTCTGTCATAAGGTGTTTCTCTTTTCTTCAATGTTTCAAAAATTGCCGCCCGTAGCTTCGCTCCCTCAAAATCGAATGTTCTTGCCAGATAATATATATCGTAAAAGTCTTTCATCCTGCCGGTCAATTCAAATCGTTGCAAGATAGCGTCAAATTTCTCTGCTATCGTACTTTCCAAAGAATACGTTTTTATCACTGGCTTTTCAAAATCTGGAAGCTGTGTATTGATTCTTCTTTCCTCTGCTTTCGGCACAATAATATCTCCCACACCAATATCAACATTAAACGGCACACGGACATTTTTTATCTGACCGATAATTTGAGTGCTGATGCCGTGGTATTTCCTCTGTGGGGAAATTTCTTCAAATCCCTTTGCTGTCATGGAAACAAAATCATTTCCTGTTGATGTCTCAATAATCTTACCAATCATACTTTTTACATCTTCTATGGTATTGGAAAATCCACGAAGCAGGAAATCAACATCTATGGTTGCACGGCTTTCAAAATTGGTAAGCGTATAGATAAACAATCCGCCTTTCAGAATAAGATTGTCTTCATAACCAGATTTTGAAAGTTTCCGCAAAAATTCCTCCTGCATAAACAACTGCAAACACTGTTGATAGCTGATTCCAGAAATCTTAGCTTTGTTTTTCAATTTTGCAAGAACAGACGCCGCCTTATCTGTCATTACAACCACACTCCAATCAAATCCTTTACACGCTTTTGCACCCGCAAAGTCTTTGCGTACTGCATAAGGTTCGGAATATTTTTTTTCTGGTCTTTTACATAGCCTTGTACTGCCTTATTAAAAATCTCTTTATCCATCTTATTCATATTCCTCAGCACATCGCAAATGGTACGGTCACGGTCATAAATATGAACTTCTTGGAAGTCAATTTCTCCTTTTGTTTTTCCAATGAAAAGCAGCTCTGGCTCAACCCGATAAGCCTTAATGAAAGGATAATCTATATTTGTGCGCTTTCTGGAAGTATTTTTGTCAATGGTAATATTCCATTCAGCGGGATTCCTGTCACTGTATCTATAATAGAAAAGGGCTGTTTCCATACAAAGAACTGCATCAGGGAACAGGCGGTTGACAATAACCACCTCACTCGTACCATAGTCATCCACCCAATGGTAACAGCCCCTTTTTATTCTTTCAATCAATCCTTGTTCCAGCATACGTTGAATATCTCTATAAAACAATTTTTCATTTGTAAGCTGTGCCGTTGTCATGACATAGCCATAATCAGAAAATATTTTGCTCAGTATTCTTATATCATTCTGTGTTAGCATTATTGCCTCCTTCTGACACATTTACTGCGTCCTTCAGGTAGATTTGGAAGTTCACTTCCAAACTTTCACCTCTGCACTAAAATACGCATAAATTTTTTATCGCTTGTGTGCTTTACTACATTATATCTATTCAACGCAAAAAAATCAAGCGAATCAAATCGAACAACTTCAAATCTTATACTTGTGTGCTTTACTACATAAAATCAGACCTACTTGTCCACAATAAAACAAATAGGTCTGACACAATTTAACCTGCTATATCAAATCTCGTTGAAGCAATGCCATATATAGTTATCGTTCTTTCCGTATCTCTAACCTCGATAGAATAAGGCTTCCCGACATTCCCCGCATCTTCATTTTCATCATACTTCTTTATCCGTTCAAACGTCGAAAAGCTATGTATCGGAAATCCCACCGTATCATGCCCGTCCAAAAATACAGTAAGTGGAACATTACCGCTGCTTCTCTGGGTACAGAAGAACTGGCCCATATGGAAATGATCTGCACCATTGTCTACCAGTTGACCAAAGACCTTTCTCCAGAAGAAATCAAAGCTTCCGGTTTTGATAAATATTATGTAGACCACACATTGGCACTATGGCCGCAGGCTGCTGGAGGAATTCCCTTCAATGCCTGTGAATTCCAATCCAAAGGCGATCCTATTACAGATTTAACCGAAGATTTGGCAGCAGAACAGAAAGCCCGCAGCACCTATGACAACATTCTGCGTCTGGTGAAGGATCAGGAAGTTGCAGACCCAATCCGGTTCCTACGCGCTCGGGAAATTGTTCACTTCCAGCGTTTCGGCGAAGGGCTGCGTATTGTTCAAGATCATCTTGACTCAAAGAATTTCTATGCAGCTAACCCAGCATTTGACTGTAGAAAATAAGAAAAAAGATATTCTATGAAATTTCCCTTATCTATACCACCTGCTTTTGCACCTTACAAAAACAGGCAAATTTAAGTGAAGCGGCTACCCTTTATCCGGTAGCCGCTTTTTTATTCTATAGGAAAGACCTTGCCACGCTAAAGCGTGAAAGTATCCTTCCTATAGAATAAAAAAGCTCTTATCGCACTGCGGCGGGCATGAAATCTGTCGCAAAGCGACCCGCCGCAGGCGGAGAATCCTGCAAAGCAGGATTCTTTCTTGTCTTATAGGAAAGACCTTGTCACGCTAATGCATGAAAGTGTCTTTCCTATAAGACAAAAAATAATATGTGCACTCGCACAAGAGGTAAAATATTGCTTCGCAATTGTGCTCGGCGCAGCAAAATGTCCAAGCCCCTCATGAGTGAGGGGGAGGGGAGCCCCAGTGGGCTTGCCCACTTTGTTCCTTCTTTTCCTTTTATTATTTGTTTACTTTCACTGTCACTTTTTTGTACCATCCATTCTGAGCAATGCAGTATACCGTACAGCTTCCGCGTTTTTTCCCGGTAATGATCCCTTGATTGGAAACCTTTAAAACAGACGGATTAGATGAAACATAACGCACCTTTTTTCCCGTTTTATTTAATTTCCTGCCTGTCACTTCCACGCGAAGACGAACCTTCTTACGAAGCTTCACATTCACACGCGTCTTCTTTACCACTATCTTTGAAGGATTACCATATTTCCCACCCATCGTTGTACTGTAGACTGGTAGGGATTGGGCCAAGATAATTCTCTTCTTTCCAACTTTTTTATACGCTTTGACATAATACTTATATGACTTTCCCTTTTTTAACTTTTTATGCTTCCACGTACCTGACTTTTTGCTGACCGTCCGGAGACGTTTATATTTTCTATTGGATTCTGCTCCATATATTTCATATCCATCGGCCGACTTCACAGAATTCCAACGAATCGTATGTGAAGTTTTTGTAGAAGATACTCTGCAAAGAAGCAATTTAGGAGTTGTATCCTTCTTACCAGTTTCAGTATCTGGCTCTTCTGGCTGTTGGGAGCCTGTACCCTCCGGCTTAGAATCGGTACTTCCTGGTGCCTCTGGCCGTTGGGAATCTGTATTTTCTGGTAATTCTGGCTTAGAATCACTATTTCCTGGCTGTTGAGGGCCTGTATCTCCTGGTGATTCAAAATCGCTATCTCCTGGCTTTCCAGGCTGTTGGGAACCTGTATCTCCTGGTAGCTCTGGCTTCTCAGAATCCGTATCTCCTGGCTTAACTTCCGGTTCTGATGGCTCTATCGGCGGCGAACCAGCATCATAAATAGATTCCCTAAAATCCTCTGTCTGAAATAAATACCCCTTAAATATTTCCTGTTTCAGACGTTCTACCTCGGTTGCCTGTGCACGGATATTATTGGCTCCGCTTGGCAATACATTCACATTTACTAAATCACTTTCGACTGCCTCCTGCATCAACAGACGCAATTCCTCAAAATTATGGATGGTGACCGACTGGTCTTTCCACATAATAGTGACGGGCTTTAATTCATTGAGCTTTTCTATCCTTCTTTGGAACATCCCTTTCTTAAAATCAGCCATTGTCTCATAGCTGCCACCAAATATTTTCTTTAACACATATTGATCCGATAAAATGGCCTGCTCTGATTTCGCCAATTCTTTATACTGATTCGATATATAGGGAACCATACCGCCGTAATATCCATATTCCCCAAGCAGCTCAAAAGCCTGCCGGCGTATCATGATATCACCACTGACCCCACAATCATTCTGCACCCCAGCGTAATTAGCAGTAAAGAGCGGTACCACATAATAACCATTTCTCGCTACCGTTCCTGTTGTTTGCGTTCCATTTACTTCGTAGCGAGATGCAATAATGCTTTCACGAATCAGATCGTCAATCGTATTCAGCTTCTCCGCCTCATCCAAGGTCAATGTCCGAACTGAATCCAGATTATGCTTTGAACCTGCCTCGCCTTGATTATACCTTGTCTCTGGATCTTCGATCTGTTCAAGCTTATGAAACCATTTCATTTTTTCTTCTGCACTTTTTGAAAGCACAACATCTGCTTCTGCATAATCCAAGGTATAAATGACGTCTAAAATACCACTCATATAGCTCTGCAGATCTGTGTCATCCTCAAACCTCTCGGGCGCACCATTATGATACCGATCGCTGACTGCTAGACGGTCATAAATCAAATTCAGATTAAAAGCAGGTGGATCATTGAGTTCATAAGGCTCAAACATTCCCCTTGTATAAACCTCTGCCAACATGCCATCCCTTGCGCCATACCCATTGAGCATTAACTCCGAAACAAGCATATGTGTCAGCTCATGGGCATACGTTGCAAACCCTCGTTCTGTCAATGCTTTTGATACATAGTAACGAATACGTGTACCCTCCGCCACACCATCTGCAAACATATACGTACCATACAGATTTAAAGGCGTGAAAAATTCTTTGACACCCTGGGCTGCATTTTTTCCAAATTTATCCGACCATTGAACTGTGGTATCTGGGTCAATCCGCAAACTGTCCAAAACAGTACGATTAGATGAAAGCAACCCTTTCTTTTCCGGTTTTGCGATCCGATACCAAACATCAATAAAAGCCTTTTGTTGGTTAGCCGCCTGCTCCAACTGCTGTTGAAATTTTTCACGCAATTCACTATAGCGTGCTGGATCGGCCTCTCTCAAATTTCTGTCTATATAACAATCCACGATCCCATATGTGATCGTAGCAGGATTGGCAATCACATAAATGCTATCCTCTGACACAGTAAGCAGCGGTAAAATATAGGCACGGGAAACTGCATCATCATACAGTCTTTTGTATATTCCAGTCCCTTTGCCATCCCAGGCAGACGATTTCTCCAGGATATACGCAGGGCTCTCCTGTACAAACCACTCGTTCATCGGTGTATCTGGGATCCATTTTTGCCTGCTTTCTTCCAAAAAGCTCTCCAACGTTCCAGCAGAAGTAACTGACCAAAACAATTTTCTATACCCAAAAACATTGGCATTATTCGAAATTTTTAATGTATCGCCTCCGGCGCCTCCAATCTGTATCAACCAATCCAAAACATCTACGGTAACCCCATAAGAACCTGGCTTATAAAGGAGAACGTCTTTCATATTATGTTCTCCCATATTAAAATCATAGAGCCGCTCCAGATAGGTAAGCCCCAGTAACACTTTTTCTTTATTCTGTAATATCTTATCTGTAAAAAAAGCTGCTCCTTTACTTTCTGCACCAACAGTACTGTCAACCACTCGCCTAATGATTTCTCCTATATCCGTCTGTACTCTCGCAAATGCCTCCTGGAAAGACATAACCTTCACATTGTCCTGATTCAATTCCCTTATGGCTTGTTCATCTGTGATATCTGCTGGACTCTTCCCCTCACGCCTAGCAATCTCTGTTTTCTTATTCAACTTTTCCGTTGCAGAATATCTAGATGGCGCCAATAATTTTCCGATAGCCTCATTGGTTTCATAGTCAATTGCCTGTAACTCTTTGATCGTATTTTTACTAACTGTTTCTCCGCAACTGGCGGCTGAAGCAGTCATCGCTGGAACAAACAGAGCCATCATAATAATGACCAAAATTGCTGCTGTTCTAACCTTTTTCATCCGTCGCCCTCCTCTGATATCATTTTTAGAAATGAACAATATTTCCCTGCTATCTCCGCTTTAATTGTGCTGCAACACTGCCCAAGGTCTCCCATGCAACATCTCTCTCCCTCTTTTGCTCCCAAGTCAGTTTTTCATATGGACACAGCATGGGATGTTGTCTGGCAGCATCATTGCGCACATGACCATAGGTCCAGTTATAAAATGTATAAAAACGCAGCCACCGCATATGATCCAATCTGCGATACATATCCTGCATATCTTCATATATATTCATTTTACAATATGCTTCATATGCCTTTTTTGCAATACCAGGAGAAATTTCTGTGATTGCTTCATCCTGTAAAAGGATTCGAATTTTCATTAGAAGATGATCCGCAGCAGCAATTTTTGACTCCCGGTGAAAATCATCAAGCTCTTCCCATTTAAGTGTAGGATAGGAAACGGATTTACAAAATATTTCATTCATCATAATAGCCGTCTTATTCAATGCTGTCCGCATAATCTGATTTGGGGTATATATCTCCTCATTGGTTCCAAAATAATCTACGCCAGGCGCCTTCCGGTTGCTATGTAAATGAATTTTACCCTGAATCTTATAATACTTCTCCAACCGCCAAAAAATATTCCATCCTTTTTGCTCATCATCTGGACAGATAATAATACGGTCCGCCTGTTCCACAAGTTCTTGATGCATTTCCCAAAAATCATCATAGAAAATCAAAGCATCCTCTGACTCTGATTCTTCACCCATAGAAAATACCTCATGGAGATGACTGTGCATGGCAAGAAATTGTTCTGCCTTTCCAAAAATATGGTAAGACACATGCTGATGAACCGAAACAATATTTGTCAAAATCGCTCGTTCCAGGATGCTTTGTCCATAATTTTCAAATCCAATCAAAACAATCTTACTTTCATGGCTGCATAAGGGCTTGGAACGCCAATACTGCCTGGCACAACAGTCATAGCTGTGGAAAAATTTAATATTTCCTGAAAGATGATCTTGTCCATTGGTTGTCCTTGCATACACTTCTACTGGCAATGCATACAGTCCAACCGCACGGCTGTTGACGCCGATATCATTCTCCTTCATAAGAAAAACCTTACATTTTGCTCCAATATTCTTCTTGCTTGCCACAATTCTGGCAGGAGAAACATTGACAAAAAGACATGGATAATCGGGATATTCCATCTGATCATCCTTTTTCTCCCCAAAAATAATCACCGTATCCTGATTTTCCTTATAAATATTTTCAGCCAAAGTACTGGCTTCCGTTCCATAATCCGCAAAATAGCACCAGTTTTTCTTTCGTTGAAAGCTAAGAAGAAAAAGCGGAAGGGCCTCACTGGTAATGAAAGAGAGAACAGCCCCGAATAATGTCATCATAATGCCTGCCGACAATAAAAGGAATACAACACCTACCGCATGTCCCAAAGGTGTCACCGGAGTCAAATCGCCATAACCCACAGTGGTCATTGTAACCAATGAATACCAAAATGCATCGCTAAGGGAACGTATGGTTGCCCTGCTGTCTGTATATTCAGAGAAACAGAGGGTTGCCAGCAGCCCGAAATAAATAACCAATAAAATTACAGTCATGCAAAGATAGATTTTATTCCTTCTCTTCATAAGGATCTGTCTCCTTTTCCCTATTCTATCTTACATAATACCAGGAATTACATTGATTATCAATGAAAAACAGCTAAGTAAGGAATTTATCAATCACCATTCCCTCTTAGCTGTTCCCCTATCCCTCCTCTGGAGGGATTATTTTCTCTTTTTCAAATATCCACAACAACATCTTTCCATGAATCACAGCCAGCAAAGAGCCTCCAGCAAGGATCATGATATAAAACACTGGCGTCCATAGAATCCCTGCTGTCAAAAATATGCCTGTAACAAATAAAAGATACATTGACTGAGGCAGATATTTAAACAGCAGCAGAATTCCGTTGCGGTACGTCGTCCCTGCCGTTGTATCCATTCTTGCGGCAAGGGGAAAAACATAAAACACCAATGCCAGCCACATGCCAAGCATTACAAAAACAAATACCCGCATAATGTCAGCCAAGCTTCCCTCCATGTTCCTCCAAAACATACTGTCAAAAAAAAGCACAACTATTCCAAGCAGAAGAGGAATCCATATCTGCAAAGATACTTTCATCTTTCCTTTATACACTGTCCAAAAATCTCGGAACACATAACCTTCCTCATTTTTAAGAATCTTTACAGCCACAACATGAAGGGCGCAAAGTGCCGCCCCGCCCGTTACAAGCGGAAGAGAAAACAACACCCACAGTACATTCAATTTTATTAGATTAATCGCCTTTTCTACCATATGGAACATCATTTTTACCCTTTAATTCCCGTAGATGCAATACCCTCTACATAATACTTTTGTAAGAACATAAACATAATCAACATGGGGATTGCAGAAATAGTTAAGGATGCCATAATCGGACCATAATTAATGGGCTTGGAACCGAAAAATGTCTGGATAGCCAACTGAATGGTCCGCTTTTCTTCCCCTGTAACCACCAGCAAAGGCCACATAAAATCATTCCAATGGGCAACAAAATCCAAAATAAAAATAGTCGCATATACCGTTCCTGAAATTGGCATAACCACCTGAAAAAATGTTTTGACAGGTCCACATCCGTCAATGGAGGCTGCCTCCAGCAGCTCATCTGGAATCCCAAGGAAGAACTGACGGAACATATAAATACTGAAACACTTTGCAACAAAGGGCACAATCAAAGAGGCCCAAGAATTAATCCATCCCAAATCAGCCATTTCCCGATACATGGGAAGCATAATTGCCTCTGCTGGAAATACCATCAGGCTTATCACAAGTGTCAGTAAAAGGCTTTTTCCTTTGAATTCAAATTTTGCCAGCGCATACCCACAAATCGAATTTACCAAAAGATCCAGCACGATAATTACTAATACATAGAATAAACTGTTACAAATAAATTTCCACATATCAATCCGCTGAAATACTTCTATGTAATTGCGAAAGGACGCTCCTTTTGGAAAGAAGGTAGACAGAGAATTCAATCCCTGAAAAATCTGCGCTTCTGGCTTCAGCGAGGATGCAATCATCCAGATCAGCGGTGATACAAAGATCAGTGCCATTAAAGTATTACCAAGATAAAATCCAACATTTCCAAGTGTCTTTTTCCTCGTCATAATATCACTCCTCCCTAGCCTACTCCGCTTTAATAATCTTTTTCATTCCCAATGACAGGCTAATCACAATCACAAAGAAAATAGCCGCCACTGCGCAAGCATAACCAAAATTCCTCTTCTGAAAGCCTTGTTCATAAATGTAATACACCAATGTTCTGGTAGCATTCTGAGGACCGCCCTTTGTCATAACATAAGGCTGGGTAAACAGCTTCATTGCCTGGATCACTGTAATCATCACAACATACTGAATCACGCTCTTAAGCCCTGGCAGCGTCACATAGAAAAAGCTCTGTATTTTTCCAGCGCCATCAATGGAAGCTGCCTCATACTGCTCCCTGGAAATCCCCTGCAGGCCAGCTAAAAAAATCATCATCTGATATCCAGCCCCTTGCCATGCTGACATAAATATAATAGAATTCATTGCTGTTTTCGGGTCATTCAAAAATCCGCATGGCTCCATTCCAAGCTTCACAAGCAATGCGTTGAGCAATCCGCTGTCTGGGCTGGAATTATACATAACTGTCCAAAGAATTGCAACAACTACCATAGATGTCACCTGCGGACTAAAGTATGCCGCACGGAATATGGACACTCCCTTTCTCCGGGAAGAGATAAAAAGCGCCAAGGCCAGCGCCAATATGGTCTGAAAGGGTACAACCAGAACCGTAAAGTAAAGGGTATTCTTTACTGCAATCCAAAAATCTTCATCCTGAAACAATTCAGCAAAGTTGTTAAATCCACAGAAAACAATCCGGTCAGGACGCATGATATTATAATCTGTAAACGCATACCGAACTGTCTGCAAAGATGGGTAAATCAAAAACGCTGCCAGCAAAACAACTGCTGGACAAATAAACAGATAAGCCGCTCTTCTCTCACTTACTTTATTGATAGATTTCTTCATCTCCAATCCCCCTTCCATTAATCCTGCGCATAATATTTCTTATAGTCTTTTTCCATAGCTTCGGCAGCCGCATCCAGCGCCTCCTGTGGGTCCACACCAGTAAAGATGTTCAACATAGCTTCCGCATATTCCGCCGTCAACACGCTATAAGAAGGCGTCCTTGGCCTTGGATGTCCGGTCTCCATTAACTGTTCTTTGAAAATAGAACGTGGATATTCATTATATTCCGTCAGTACATCATAGCTGGAAATCCTGGTAGGGGGTTTTGAAATTGCCTGTGCATAAGTCGTCACATTATCCTTGGAAAACAAAAAGCCCATTACTTCCTTGACTGCATCCATATCCTGAACATTCTTTGTCACCGATGCTGCCCAGTCGCCCGTAGGAGAAGTTAAAATCCCATCGTTATCCGCTACAGGGAAATACGTCACTCCCCAATTCAGGTCCTTATAGTCTTTTTCTAAGGTTGCCACTTCCCAGGAACCACCCAGCATAGTTGCAGCCTTTTCATTGTGAAATTCTTTCTGTATGGGATCGATATTTGCGTAACCATCCTGTATGAGACTGTTCAAAAAATTAGCTGCCTCAACCCCTTCTGGACTGTTGAGATATCCCTTGGCCGAGCTTCCATCCTCATTCACAAAATCGGTCCCATTGGAAATCCAAAATTGTTCCAACACATAGGAAAGTCCCTCGCCCTTATCCATAATAATATTCGTTCCCACTACGCCATCCTTGGTCAGCTTTTTGGCTGCCTCATAATATTCACTCCAGGTCCATGCATCCTCTTTTTTCTCCGGCACACTTATCCCTGCCTCCTCTAACATATCCTTATTGTAATATAATGCCACAGAACTTTCCGTAGCTCCTACTGCATAAATCTTTCCATCATAAGTATTCTGCTGCTTAGAGGAATCAAAAAAATCATTCCACTCTTCCTTTGAAAAGAAATCATCCAAAGGAAGGGTCACTTCATTTGCCGCATAAATTGACACATTCGGTCCATCCACATACAGGATATCCGGCAAATCATTGGATGTAATCGCTGCATTAACTTTATCCTCATATGCATAGGAATCCGCACGTACAATAGCTTCCCGACGCAGTTCAATTTCCCCTTCATGCGCCTGGTTAAATTCATCAATTTTTTCTACCCACCATTCCTCAATGGCCGGTTCATCACTGGGACTCCATATGGTTATCACAGATTCCCCTTGTTCATTGATTCGTTCCTTGGATTTTCCGCATCCAGTAAAAACGCTTGAAGCTATTGCCGCCACCAGCAAAGCTGCCATCCACTTTTTCCTCATCATTCTGCTCCTTTCTTATTTTCTCCAGATAGATCCCATACGGAAAACTTCTATCCCTTTGATATGCTCCGGTGCTGGAGTATACAGTTGGAAACACCCCTTGTCTGAGGTATCATAAAATAGCTTTGTTCCCACCGCTTCACCATCATTCACATAAATTTCTGTTGTCCTGCGGTCCACAAATATCTCTAGTTTCTCCACCTTTTCCACATCTGCCAAAAACTTCACGTGTTCACTTTTTACTCCCTGCATCTCCAGGCGGAAACCCTTGTTGTCATTCACAAGCATCATTTTACAATCATCGTTTCCAGCCAATTGAATAGAAAATGGAGGATTATTCTCAAATTCCAGCTCTGCCTTGTATATATTTGGAGTAATATTATTTAAACACACATTTTCTCCATGCCCCCGATATAAACACTCTGCTTTCAAAGACTCCAGCTCTTTTACAGGAGTCAAGTACAATCGGTTGTCCCTGATATGCATTTCTCTGGGAATTGTCATACTCCCACAAGCTCCATGTTCCAACTCCAGATGTTCCTCATAAAAATCAGAAACCCATCCAATACAGATTCTGCGTCCCTTATGTTCAAAGCTTTGTACTGCATAACAATTACTGCCGAAATCGAACCAGCCTCTATTCTCCTCCGTAAATGTGCCTTCCTGGAAATTTCCGATATAATATCTGCACATTTGATATCTGCCGCAGGGATCGTAATGATGCATCAAGGCGCCAAGCACCACATAGTTACCATCCAATTCCATGAAATCTGGACATTCAATACAACGAATACCCGCTTCTTTTTCCACCAGCAATGGCCCCGTATAAGTCCATTGCTCCAAATCCTCCGATTCATACAGCAATACAGCGGCCCTTCCTTGTAAAGCGCTTCCAAGAACCATATACCATTTGTCATTGACCTTTACCACCTTAGGGTCCCTAAAATCAAAAGACGCTCCCTGAGGCGGTTGGCCAATCACTAGCTTTTCCTCCGTAAAATGCAGCATGTCACTGCTCTTTGTCATCCATTGCTGCTGCAAGGTCTTCACACTGTCAATATTTGGGCCGTTGCTTCTGGTGAGAAAAAGCAGAACCTCCTTCTCCTGTACAACTGCAGAACCAGAGTACGCACCTCCCGACAATTCTTCTGGATTTTCAAGAATCTCTTGCTGCGGCTCCAATGCTACAGGAAGATGGGTCCAGTAAATCAAATCCTTGCTGACTGCATGGCCCCAATACATGTGGGACCATTTCTGGTCATGAGGATTAAACTGATAGAACATATGATAATACCCCTGAAACCAGCACAGCCCATTGGGATCATTGCTCCAGTTCTTCCAAGGAGCAAAATGATATGCTTCTCGAATGGGGGAGTCATACCATTCTGCCCCTGTCTTTTTTACAAACCTGCCATTTTTCTGTTCCAGATAGCAGACTCCTTTATCCAGAATATCCTCGCAACCACTCAGATAACAAAATGAAACATGGCAATTTTCGCAAAATATCTCATACTCTGCATCCTGTTTTACAGGTATCTGAATCCATCGGTAAGACGTATCCCCTGCCGGACTCTCCTGCACTTCTCCTTCCTTTGAAACCACACGGATACTGCCTCCTGCTTGCAAAGCCTTGGCAAATATCTCAAGCTTTGTGTAATTTTCTGTATTCATTTATCTCCTCCTTTCTTTATATAGAACCGTTTCCACATCACTAATTCCATAACTAATCATTATTTCTCTATATTATTTAGATAAAATATATAATTATTATGGAACCCGTTCCATGTAACGATTGTAATATATTACATTCATTTTGTCAATGATAGATTAGACTTTTTTCCCACGCCAGACGAAAAAAAAGATTTTGTATTGTGTATTTTATACAAAATCTTTTTCTTATCTACTTTTACTAAATATAGTTTCTGATTTTCTTACAACATTACCAAAAATTTCTTTTATACTGTTCCCCCATTCTGAATTTCCACATCCAAAATCAGTCTATGAGGCACATTTTTTCTCTGTTCTACCAAATCCAGAAGGGTATTCACCGAAACTTCCGCCAATAATTCTACATTTTGCCGAATGGACGTCAGTTGAGGATACACCATGTTCGTGGGCACTGTGGCATCAAAACCAATGATAGAAATGTCCTTTGGTATTTGCATCCCTCTTCTTAGAGCCTCATTCAAACATGCAATTGCTGCCAAATCTCCTCCAAATATTCCATCAATATCCGGGTGATTTCTAAAAATTTCCTCTGCCATCCTATAATGCGCATCCCAGTGAAATATATTCCACTCCATCACTTCCTGCAACACCACAGCCCCATTTTCTTTCATCTTCTCCTTAAAGGCATGATATCTGTCATTTGCCATAACCTTCGGTGAAACTCCTGAAACCAGATATATTTTTTTCCGATTGGCCTGCAGCATTAATTCTGCCGCCAACTCCCCACCTTTTGCATGGTCGCAGCCAATCAACGGAATTCCAGCGCCCAAATCACGGTCAATGGAAACAATTGGTTTTGTCTGTTTGGTATATTCTTCCATCTCAAGACCATGGGAAGCTGTAATAATTCCATCTACCATATTCCGCTCCAGCATATCCAGGTACTGCTGCTCTCTCCTGCTGATTCCCACTGTATTGCAAATCATCGTTTTATATCCCTGTTCATACAATTCCATCTCAATATGTTTTACCAGAGAAGCAAAAAATGGATGTTCCAAATCAGGTACTATAACACCCACAATCCCTGTTTTATTATGGTACAGGTTCCTTGCCAATTCATTGGGCGTATAATTCAGTTTTTTTGCCGCTTTTTCAATTTTCTTCCTTGTCTCAGGCGAAACATAACCAGAGCCGTTCAGCGCACGTGACACGGTTCCTACTCCTACCCCTGCCTCCTGCGCCACTTGTCTAATACTTGCCATCTTATTTCCTCATATCTAAAAAAGTAAATGTACCGCTAACCAACAGCATACAAATTTTCCATTCTGATGCATCGCATTTCCCTTTTCATTTCCTATGCTTTTTCATGAAAAAAAAAGCTGTTATGCAGATAAACACCGATAACAAAGAGCCTCCTGGCGCAGCAAGTCCCATAGGAAACAATGTATCTACAAAATACTTTGAAGTAAAGTACGCTCCTGGAATGCGCACACAGATAATGGACAACACATTATGTAAAAATGAAATTCCAGACATTCCATAGGCACAAAAATACCCACTGAAGCTGAAATGGACACCAGCAAAGATACAATCCCATATATACCCTCGCAAATACTGAGCTCCCAAAAAAGTGACCGTTCCTTCTTCTGTAAAAATCCCAACCAATGGCTCCGCCATAAACTGTGTCAAAATTGACACAACCAGCCCATATCCTATGGTTACCACAACAGCATACCCCAAGGTCTGTGTTGCCCGGTCATGCTTTCCTGCTCCAATATTCTGTGCCGAAAGAGCAGAAACTGTAGAAAGCATCGTGGAGGGAACCAAAAATACAACCCCAATCATTTTTTCTACAATTCCCACTGCAGCAGCATCGTTCAATCCTCTTCGGTTCGCAATCACTGTAATTACAATAAAGGCAATCTGAATGAACCCGTCTTGCAGTGCAACTGGAACACCAATTTTTAAAATCTGCCTCAGGATTTCTGGCTGAGGTTTCAAGTACTGCTTTTTCAGCCGAATCCCTGTTTTTCCTCTGGAAATTGCAACAAAGGCCACAAACACACTGATGGTCTGCGACAATGTAGTACCCAATGCTGCCCCTGCCGCCCCCAAATGAAAACCACCTATAAACAAATAATCCAATAAAATATTAGCAGCACAGGCAACTCCAATAAAATACATGGGACTTTTGGAATCTCCCAATCCCCGAAAAATAGAACTGATAATATTATACGCCGTAATAAATGGAATTCCCAAGAAACAAATCGTAAGATAAATTACAGTACCAGATATTGCTTCTGCTGGAGTCGACATAATTGACACAATCTGTTTTACAAAAAGTATCAATATTACGGTAACGCTGATGGACACTCCCATAAATAAAGTAACCGTATTACAGACAGCGAAAGACGCCTGCTCTTTTTGCTTTGCCCCTACTGCCTTTCCAATCACCACAGTAGATCCCATTGCCAGTCCTACAATCATAACCGTTAGCATATGCATCACCTGGCTACCCACAGAAACTGCCGTAATGTGGGCCACTCCATTGAACTGACCCACAATAAACAGATCTGCCATTCCATACAAGGTCTGCAAAAAATATGACAATAAATATGGCAGTGAAAAGTAAAGAATATTCCGAAACACACTGCCAGAAGTTAAATTTTTCTCCATAGTTATCTCTGTATGATGTTTTGTATGAAACACCATGTTTCCTTTTCATTGAATTACGGGCTTTAATGCATCCTACCTCAAATGACCTGGAATGTCAATATTAACTTTTCATGTCCTTGGATCCTTAAATATTTTTACACTTTATTGCAACAAAAAAAAAATCATGTTATCATAAAAATACCAAAGCAGAGGAAGGGAAGTGTTGCTATGGCACCAGTATTGGCACAAGAAAAATTATACACCGTTGACGATATCTATGCTCTACCAGACGGCAAACGCGCAGAGCTGATTGACGGCCAGATATACTATATGGCTCCTCCAACCAGAAAGCATCAACGTATTGTAGGGGAAATATTTGCAATCATCCATGAATACATCAACACTAATAACGGCTCCTGTGAAGTAGATCTAGCTCCATTTGCAGTATTTTTGAATAAAAACAACACAAACTATGTTGAGCCAGACATATCTGTCATCTGTGACAAATCAAAGCTCACGGACAAAGGCTGTTTTGGTGCACCAGACTGGATCATCGAAATCGTATCACCAGGCAGCAGGCGAATGGACTATTTCACAAAGCTATTTCAATACCGCACTGCCGGTGTACGTGAATACTGGATCGTGGATCCTGACAAAGAACGCATTACTGTATATGATTTTGAATCAGAAGATACCAAGGACTATACTTTTTTTGACTCAGTAAAAGCCAACATTTATGATGATCTGGTTATCAACTTCTGCCATATTGCCAATCTGTTGGACATTTAATCACAAAACATTTTTCTCGGCTTTTTCTACATTATAGCAGATTTCCCAGACATTTCAGCAAAGTCTTCTATCATAGAAAAAGACCCCAGCTTATACCGCCAGGATCTTTTTCTATATTTTTTCATTAATGTTGAAACAATGCCAGCATCAATTCAGGATTTCCAGAATTTTCTCTGTCAAAGCATCTGCAAGCTGCCGATGCCCTTCTTCGGTAAGATGCATATAATCAATCTCATTGGTTCTTGCAGTAATCACTTTATTCCCATCCAGATAATGGCATCCTGTCAATTTTGCAATTTTATAAAATTCTTCTGCCAATAACTCTGACTTTTCTGCACATTCCCGGCCCATGGTGGCTGCTACCTCTGTCTCTTCATACTTCTTTTCTATATTTTGAGGTGTCACAATCAAGATATTGGGGGTTCCCTTTGCCCAACATTCTTTTGTGGCAATTGCTTTCTCTACCAGACGTTTTAATCCAAGGGCAATGCAAGCTGCTGATGAACCAAACCTCTCCTTTGTATCATTGGTTCCCAGCATAATTACCAGCAAATCCACTGGTTCATGACTCATCAGGCAGGGAAAAATATAATCCAATCCACAAAGCCCTTCATGAATAGGGTCTGAAAAACATGTGGTGCGGCCACTTAATCCCTCCTCAATTACAAGAAAATTTTCTCCCAATTGCTTCTGAAGCAGACAAGTCCAACGATGCTCCTCATCAAAACGCCCACCTGTTACCGCGCAATATCCATGGGTATTCGAATCTCCAAAACAAACAATGTGCTTCTTCATCTTTTACCTGCTTTCCACTGCTTTTATGAAACGCTGTGCAATTTCCAACGGACGGGTAATCGCCCCTCCAACTACAACTGCAAAAGCGCCTGCCTTAAGCATTTCCACCGCTTGCTCAGGGCTATGAACCCTTCCCTCTCCAATCACAGGAATATCTAAGGTCTCTGACAGCTTCCGAACCAATTCATAATCTGGTCCATCCATTTTCGGAGTATAGCTGGTATAACCGCTCATTGTAGTTCCGACTAAATCCACTCCCGATTTCCATGCATTCACTCCCTCTTCATAGGTTGAAATGTCTGCCATCAGGACAGCCTCTGGATATTTTTGACGGACTTCTGCAATAAATTCATGGATGGTTTTCCCATCTCCTCGTTTCTGGTTGGTGCAATCAAGTGCAATAATATCGGAACCTGCTGCAACCAAGTCATCCACTTCCTTCATGGTTGGTGTAATATAACTTTCAAATCCCTCATACTGAACTTTTACAAGACCAATCACCGGAAGTCCCGTTTCTTCCTTTATTGCAATCACGTCACGGATACTGCTGGTACGGATCGCTGGCGTCCCAGCTTGTTTTGCAGCCCTTGCCATCAAATACATGATAGACTTTTCCTCCACATAAAGAGGTTCTCCTGGAACTGCCTGGCAAGATACGATGACTTTGCCTTTTATTTTCTCAAATAGTTCTTCTTTTCTCATGGATGCCTCCTTTTCATGATATCATCAATCATGGAAGCACACTTTTTCACCTGTTCCATATCCTCTGGAAGCAAAGAGGTAAGAGGTTTTCTTACACCGCCGATATCAATTCCTTCCCGGACTTTCAATATCTCTTTAATGACGCCATACATATTTCCATGACAGGAACACATCCCATAAATCACTTCATTTACTTCATATTGCAGCTTCTGGGCTTCTGTTACCTTTCCAGCCTTCATCAGTTCATATATGTCCAAATAAAGCTCTGGCATCACACCATAGGTACCGCCAATTCCGCCGTCTGCTCCCATTGCAAGACCAGAAACAAGCTGCTCATCTGGGCCGTTAAATACAACAAAGTCTTCTCCACCCTCTGCCTTGAACATCTGAATATCCTGAGCAGGCATAGAACTGTTCTTCACTGCTGCTACTCGAGGATTCTTTATCATTTCCCGAAACAACGGCATTGTCAATGCAACACCTGCGAGCTGGGGAATATTATAGATAATAAAATCGGTATTCGGCGCTGCAGCAGAAATATCGTTCCAATACTCTGCAATGGAATATTCTGGCAAGTGAAAATAAATCGGTGGAATTGCTGCAATGGCATCTACCCCAAGGCTTTCCGCATGAGCCGCAAGCTTGCAGCTATCTGCTGTATTGTTGCAGGCAACATGTGCAATTACCGTCAGCTTTCCCTCAGATGCTTTCATTACATGCTCTAAAGTCAATTTTCTGTCTTCCACTGACTGATAAATACATTCTCCAGAAGATCCGCCTACATAAACGCCTTTTACACCTTTCTTTACCATATACTCGGTTAAAAGCTCTACTCGTTTTCCATCTACTTCCCCATGTTCATCATAACATGCATAAAATGCTGGGATAATTCCCTGATATTTTTCTATGTTTTTCATACTTTTCACGCTCCTCAAAGTGTTCCACTCAACTGTCAACCTGTTCCCAAATACACTTTTACCACTGCCTTTTTTACTGGTGAAGGCTGCCCTGCCGCAAGCTTTACCTTATGCGCATCCTCCGGCAAAGTAACCAGCGCCTTTCCAGGCGAGAGCTTCATATAATGCTCTACCACTCCTTCCACCTCTATAAGATCTGCTTCTTTATCCAAAGACTTTACCGTAACTTTCGCTCTATCGGAAACCCCCACGATCTCTTCCCCGGTAATTGTCATATGAATATCCGCATATTTCTCATGGGCTTCAAAAAAACCTTGTTCCTCTGGAATTGTCTCATAATCAAACACGTTCAAATACACATAATCTCCGGCAATCTCATAATGTCCGGCCTGAAATTCTTCCAGGGAATGGCTGCACAGATAATTGATCGCTATATCCAAATATTCTCCTATTCCAAAATACCGCTCTAAACTGCTCAACTCTGTGTAAATCATCTTCTCACCCCTTCACTGCGCCCATAGTAATTCCCTTCGTAAAGTACTTCTGGAAGATCAAGAAGATAATAATAATCGGAATTGCCGCCAGGGATGCACCTGCCATAATCAAACCAAAATCTGTCGCATTTTCCGCCTGCAGCTTTGCAATACCAAGGGAAATCGTCAAGGTTTCGGTACTGCTTAACATAATCAACTGCATAAAGTAATCATTCCATGAATTGATAAATGTGAAAATTGCCAATGCGCCAATTCCTGGCTTAATTAACGGAAGTGCAATGGTATAGAAGGTTTTCCACTCTCCTGCCCCATCAATCCTAGCTGCTTCCATCATTTCTCCTGGAATTCCTTCTGCAAACTGCTTCATCAAAAATACACCGAACGGCCATCCTACGATTGGGAAAATAACTGCCCAAATGGTATTGTACAACTGCAACGAAGACATTTCTCGCAGCAATGGGATTAAAATTACCTGTTTGGGTAATGCCATTGCACAAACAATCGCCGAAAATACTATGGTACGCCCAATAAAACGTTTCTTAGCCAGCGCATATCCCGCCATAGCTGCGGTAATACAGGTAAGAATCATGGACACAACTCCCATAAAGACAGTATTAAGCAGCCAACGCAGCGCTGCTGGAACCTCAGGGCCTGCAAAACTGGTTTCTGTAAACGGTATATGTATTTCCCAAAGAGGCGCTACCTGCCTGCTGAACAGCTTCTGATAATTATCCATCACCCATTCGGAAGGCCACCATTGGGGTGTTGGTGAATTAATCGCAGCGGCTGTCTTAAAAGACCCTGTGATAATCCAGTAAAGAGGAAATGCAAATAAAAATGCAAAGATTCCAATAGCGACAACAGATATTACCTTATATATAGTAGAACGATTCACATTTGTATTACTTTTCATAAAATATTTCCTCCTTTCCTAATCCGTTTTGGCCATCTTAAACTGCACTGCAGAAAGAATTGCGATAATAATTGCAAGAATGACACCCATAGCATTTCCATATCCATAACGATACAGCTTGAATGCGTTATAATAAATGTAGTACATAATGGTATCTGTACTATGATTTGGTCCGCCACTGGTCAACAACTGAATCAATGCAAAACACTGGAAGCTGTTAATTGTAGTGATAACCAGTATATACAATGTAGTAGGCATAATCTGCGGCCATTTAATTTTCCAAAAACACTGCATTTTCGTTGCACCGTCCACCTGTGCCGCTTCCACCAGAGACTGGTCTACATTATTCAAAGCAGAAACATACAAAACGATTGGCTGTCCTACCGATGTAGTCAGAAGAATCAGGATAATACACCCAAGGGCAAATTTTTCATCCCCCAACCAGTTAATATTCTGCTTAATCATCCCGGTGTTGGTTCCGATATAATTAAAAATGCCGTAATAATTGTTAAACATCCATTTCCATACCACTGTAACTGCAACAGACCCTGTTACAACCGGAAGATAGAAAATGCATCGGAATGCAGAACACAAGGGTCCCTTTAGGTCATAAATTACAGAACTTACCCAAAGTGAAAAAATACAGGTAAGCGGAACGGAAACCACAACAATAATAATCGTATTTTTCAAGGCCCCAAGGAAAACCGAATCTTGAAATAATTCTGCATAATTGGCGAACCCTATAAAAATATCATCACGATTCATCGTCGAATCAAAGAAACTGGTGATGACACACTGCACCATGGGATAAATAACAAATCCCAAAAAGAAAATCAAACTAGGAACCATAAACGCATATCCTGCAATTGTTTCGCGGCGTACTAACGCCCTGCTCATGGGATTCTTTTTCTTCATAAGATTTCCCCCTTTTCCATCCTTTTTTACAATTCTTGCTCATAAAATGCCCCTTCCCGTAGATAATACTCGGGAAGGGGCGCAAGTTCCAATACCTAACGAACTACCTGCACTGCTTCCTAATTTGCCGCTGCGGTGTTTGCTGTTGCTGCAAACTCATCTAATGCAGTCTTAGCATCTGCACCTGTACCAACCTGCTGCAACATGTTCCACCATGCGGTACGTGCTTCTGCCCATCCGCTTACTACCTGATAGTAGTCGCCCATGAATGGGATGAATTTTGAGTATTCAGTCATCAGTTCGTCGCCTTCATAAATATTGCCAATATCCTTTACCGGCCAGTAGCTGGAAGCTTTTACGCTTTCTGCTACCTGTGTCTCATCATTTGCCATGAAGTCAATGAAGGTCTTTGCTGCTTCAATCTTTGCATCATCGTCGTTATCAAAGATACCGAATCCCCAGATGCCGCCACAAAGCTGTGGGTCTCCGCTTTCTGTGGGGAATGCCATAGGCAGTACATCAAATCCAAGATTCTCTGCATTATTCTTCTCCTGAGCGATATTCCAGCAGAATGCCATTGCAAGGGTGGAACCGTTGCAGAACATATTTACCTCGTCGCCGCCTTCTAAGGATGCATCAAAGTTGATGCCTTCCAAGCTCTTTAACAATTCTAATGCTTTCACGTTCTCATCATTGTTTGCGGTATACTCTGTATGTTCTGGGTTGGTAAATGTGCCGCCGTACAGGTTGTTGATCAAAGCACGTGTTCCCTGGTCGCCGCCCTGGCCTTTGCAATATACTGCGGCAACTGCTGTTGTCTGTCCAGAAGCTGCAACTGCTTCTACTGCTTTCTGGAATCCTTCTGTTGTCCAGGTTCCCTTTTCTTCATCCAAATACTGAAGTGCATCTGCCTTCTCAAACACATCTCTGTTAATTGCCATGGTATGTGCTGTCATACACAAAGGATATTCATAGAATACGCCTTCGTTATTCTGGCATGCATTTTCTACGGAATCATAAATAGCCTCTTTCGCTTCATCTGTCCACAAATCGGAAAGGTCTACCATCAATCCCTTTGCGCCCCAGTTTGCAACCAGACGTTCCGGTCCTTCCATTACAATATCCGGCGCCTGACCACCTTCAATTGCTGTGTTGATCTGGTCATCACCATTGGCGTAATCCAGATATTCAACACTTACCTCAATGTCATCATGGGCAGCATGGAAATTTGCAAGCAGTCCTTCCACGGTTGCAGAATCTCCCCAATTGCCAATCGGATAAGTCCACAATGTAATTTTTGTTTTGCCTGAAGCAGAGCTTTCTCCTTCTTCTGCATCCTCACCTGCCTCCTCAGTGTTGCTGTCCTCTTCTTGGGTTTTGTCTGACTGAGCGTCTTCCTTCTTGTCAGCATTTCCTCCACCGCAGGCTGCAAGGGAAAATGCCATTACACAGCTTAACGCCATTGCCAAGATTTTACGGTACTTCATAGTTTATCCTCCTTTTTCATACATGTCTTTGTCTTGCAAATACCATGCATATATTTTGTACTTTTATTCTATATTTGCTTCCGAATTTTGTCAATAGATTTTTGAAAATATTTTTCATTTTATTTTCTTTTTGAAAATTTCTAACATTTCTAAGTTGAAAGAATCTTAACTATATGGTATAATTTATGCACAGTTGACTTTATACTAATTTATCATATCAAGGAGGTTACTATGAGAATTTACAAAGCAAAAGACTATAATGACATGAGCCGTAAGGCTGCCAACATCATCTCTTCACAGATTACCCTAAAACCAAACTGTGTACTTGGACTTGCCACAGGCTCCACTCCCATTGGCACTTATGAGCATCTTGTAGAATGGTACAAACAAGGGGATTTGGACTTTTCAGAAGTTACTACGGTCAATCTGGATGAGTACAAAGGACTTCCCAGAGATAATGACCAAAGCTACTATTACTTTATGAATGAGCACTTATTCAGCAAAGTAAACATTGACAAGAACAAAACCTTCCTGCCAGATGGAACGGAGGCTGACAGTGACGTTGCCTGCAAAAAATATAACGAAATCATTCATGCTACTGGCGGTGTAGATCTTCAGCTTTTGGGGCTTGGCCACAATGGACACATTGGATTCAACGAACCCAGCGATACCTTTGAAAAAGAAACTCACTGCATCACTTTATCCGAACGTACTATCCAGGCAAACATGCGGTTTTTCCCTTCGGAAAAAGACGTTCCCCGCCAAGCATATACCATGGGTATCCAAACGATTCTGTCTGCTGGTAAAATCCTAATCCTGGTTTCTGGAGAAGAAAAAGCTGATATTGTGAAAACCGCATTCTTCGGCCCAGTCACTCCTCAGGTTCCAGCTTCGATCCTACAGTTCCACAAGGATGTAATTCTCGTGGCAGATGAGGCTGCATTATCACAATGCTCTGACTATATAATATAAGAAAGGTGAGGCTGGCATGACAAAACATAAAATTATCAATGGGCAGGTTTTTCAGGAGGAAGGTTTTTTCTCCCCTGGGATTGTTTATATCTGCCAGGACAGAATTGTATCTGAAGAAGAGTATCTCGCCACACCAGGAGAGGAAGCTGTTACAGATGCTGACAACGGATATGTGATTCCTGGCTTGACTGATATTCATTTTCACGGATGCATGGGAAGCGACTGCTGTGATGGAACCCAGGAAGCCTTCCGCACCATTGCCCAATATGAGCTTCGCCAAGGCGTTACCTCTATCACCCCTGCTACCATGACAATGTCCGAAGAAGTTCTCTCTGAAATCTGCCGTGCCGCCAACAATTTTTCTTGTGCAGACGGTGCAGATTTCTGCGGACTGTATATGGAAGGTCCCTTTATCAGTATGGAAAAGAAGGGCGCCCAGAATGGCGCCTATATCCATCCGGCTGATACCGACATGCTTCGTCGTCTCCAGGAGATTTCCGGCGGCAAGATCCTTACAGTTGTGATAGCCCCAGAAACAGAAGGCGCTCTGGAATTTATTCAGGAAAATAGTGGTTCCATCAATATTTCCCTGGCACATACCACTGCCGATTATGACACTGCTAAGAAAGCTCTTTCCCTGGGCGCTTCGCAATTGACCCACATGTACAATGCCATGCCCTCTTTCAGCCACCGGGCTCCAGGTCCCATCGGGGCTGCTGCGGAAAATGAGCGCTGCATGGCAGAATTGATCTGTGATGGCATACATGTACACCCTTCTGTGGTACGGGCATCTTTAAAGCTTTTTGGGGATGACAGAATTATTTTTATCAGCGACAGCATGCGTGCTGCCGGCATGGAAGACGGCGAATATGACCTTGGAGGACAAACAGTAACTGTGAACGGAAATCTGGCTGTTCTAAAGGACGGGACCATTGCTGGCTCAGTAACGAATCTCATGGATTGTATGCGTACTGCCGTTCAGGAGATGGATATTCCTCTCACAAGCGCAGTGAAATGTGCTGCTGTCAACCCGGTAAAAGCCATCGGTCTCTGGAAAGATTATGGCAGCCTGACTCCAGGTAAAATTGCAAATATTGCAATTTTAAATCAATCCCTAACTTTGGAGCAGGTGATCCACAGGGGAACATCCGTACTCTAATTAACTTTAATCTTATACATTACATGAAGGAGGGACTTACTATGCCCACAATGGTACTTGATATTGGCGGTACAGCGATCAAATCAGGCTTATATCAGGATGGCGCTCTGTCTGAAATCCGTGAAACAGCTACAGAAGCAATGAAAGGCGGCCCCCAGGTGGTAAACCGAATCCTGGAAATTATCAGAGACTACCGGAATATCTGTCCTTTTGACAAAATCGGCATCAGTACCGCTGGGCAGGTGGACCCTGTCCGAGGTTGTATTATTTATGCCAATGAAAATATTCCGGGCTATACCGGAACCATGTTAAAAGATATTATGGAACAAGAATTTCAAGTTCCTACTGCTGTGGAGAACGACGTGAATGCGGCCGCTATTGGAGAAGCAGTTTTTGGCGCAGGACAAAACCAAAAAGATTTTGTCTGCCTGACTTATGGCACTGGAGTGGGGGGCGCAATATTCACAAATGGGAAGCTTTATTCTGGAAGCAGCTATTCCGCTGGAGAATTCGGCTGTATTGTGATTCATCCCGAAGAACGGAACCCTGCAAAAGATTTGTTTTCTGGCTGTTATGAGCGGTACGCTTCCACTACTGCCCTTGTAAATTATGCCAAAAAACTGGACGCTTCTCTTTCCAATGGCCGTATCATCTTTAGACGGCAAGAGGAGCCTTATGTAAAGGAGATCATAGACCGCTGGATTATGGAAATTGTATACGGCCTGGTTACAATTGTGCATATGCTCAATCCTTCCTGTGCTATTTTGGGAGGCGGAGTCATGGAGCAGCCTTATGTCTTACAGCAGATACAAGAAAAACTGTATCAAAACATTATGCCTAGTTTTCGTCATGTGCAGATAAAAAAGGCAGAACTTGGCAACCGTGCTGGTATGCTGGGAGCTGCTGTTCTAGGGGAGGCGATATTTTGAATGGCAACATTTTAGAGTATATCACAGAGCAATATCATTCCCTCACACGTTCCGGCAAAAAGCTGGCAGACTATATATTTACCAATACTTCCACCACCCAGTATCTGTCCATTTCCTCTCTAGCGGAAAACAGTGGCGTTTCAGAGGCTTCTATTACACGCTTCTGTCACAATCTGGGGCTGTCAGGATATAATGACTTTAAGCTGGCGTTGGCAAAATCAGATTATGTTACCGACTTAGGTGATCCTTCCAATTCCCCGGAAACGATTACAGCCGAGGATACGATGAGCAGTGTTTTTCAGAAATTGCACGACTCTAATGTTCTTTCCTTAAATGAAACATTAGAGCTTCTGGATGAAGGAAATGTTGCCAAGGCTGTGGATTTACTTTCTGACGCAGACCGGGTCTACTGCTTTGGCCAAGGTGGAAGCATGGTAATGGCAATGGAGGCTTGGGCGCGTTTTTCCACTGCTACCTCCCGTTTTATCCATATCGCAGACTCCCATATGCAGGCGATGAATATTGCACTGGCAACCTCCAGAGATGTAATTTTATTTTTTTCCTATTCTGGATCTACCAAAGATATGGAAGACATTATGAACATTGCCAAAAACAGACATATTCCCATGATATTGGTCACCCACTTTCCCAAATCCAGGGCAGCAGAATTTGCGGATGTGATTTTACTATGCGGTTACAATGAAAGCCCGCTCCAATCTGGATCTGTGGCTGCCAAAGTAGGACAGCTTTTCTTGATCGAGTGTCTGTTTTATGAGTTTTGCAAACGCAATCCTGAACTCTATGCCGCTGCTCGTTCTGCCTCTGCAGAGGCCATTACTCAAAAACTGCTATAATTTTTTGTTCTATCGGAAAGACCTTGTCACATGAAAGTGTCTTCCGATAGAACGAAAAATTATATACAAAGGGTCTACCCCAGCGAAGCCAAGATACTCGTGAAACTAACTCACTTCTCACAAGCATCGAACCCCTGCTGAGCCGGACCGCTAATTTGTTCTCCTTGTTCCGTAAAGCAAGAGCCATGGCAAGGACATTCCCAGGTATTTTCATCTGCATTTTTTTCCAACTTGCATCCCATATGGGGACATTTTTGAGGAAATTCTTCCATTGAAACTGCTTGTTTGGATAAACCTTTCACCGCCTGAATGGCATTCTCTGTAAAATTTTTCGACAAAGCTGCTACCGGAAAACGCTGAGGCGCAAAAACTTTCTCGTCTGGGTGTTCTTTTCCTACAATCATATCACGGATGATAGAGGCAGCCGCCATAGACGAAGTCATGCCCCATTTTCCAAATCCCGTTGCAACATACCAGTTTGGTATTTCTGAAGAAAAATATCCAATGTAAGGAATTCGATCCATCGGCATACAATCCTGTGCAGACCAATGGGCAATTTCCCTGCTTTCTGGAAACCATTCTCTTCCCTTTTGACGGAGCAATTCATACCTTCCGCCAGAACTATTCTCTCCAGTACGATGGCTTGCGCCTCCTAACAGCAGGATCTGTTTCCCTTCTTCTGCAAATGTTCGAAGAGAATATCCTCCTGTCCCGATTCCAAGATACATGCCATCTATTTTTTCCCATTCAGATATATCCAAGGCAATCACATAGCTTCGTTCCTGATGCATCCGCAGAAAGTAATATCCTGGCACTACCTGCCACGGATAGTGAACAGCAAATACCACATGCTCCCCTTCCACGATGCCATGTTGGGTAAATACACAATTATCTTCTATACGTACCACTTTTGAATTCTCATAAATCGTTAGATTCTCTGCAATCCTTTGGATAAATTTCAAAGGCTGAAACTTCGCCTGCTCCTCAAAACGCACCGCTCCTGTTATGGCAAAGGGAAGCTCCGTCTCCATGGTAAATTCCGCTGGAATTCCCAAAAGCTGTGCCGCTTTTGCTTCATTTTTTAATTCTTCTATTTGCCCTTCCTCTCTGGCATAAAGATACGCGGGACACCGTTGAAACTGGCAGTCTATTTTTTCCTTTTCTATCACCCGGGCATAATCCTCTATGGCTTTTTGATTTGCATGGGCATACATGCCAGCCTTCCTTCTTCCAAATTGCTCCGTTAAATATGCATAAATCGAATGATGCTGGGAAGTAATTTTGGCTGTGGTATTGCAGGTCTGTCCTCCTGCGATACGCCCGCTTTCCAGAACCACAGTTTCCACTCCTTGCTCCTGCAATAGATATGCCGTGAGTATTCCTGCCATTCCTGCTCCAATGACGATAGCTTTTGTATGAATGTTTTTTGTCAGCATTTCCCTTGGAGAAATTGTAACCCTTTTCTGCCAGACTGATTCCATATGCTTCCTCCTGATTTTTCTATCAAAACGAAGAAAAGCCTGTTTTCTTTTTACGGAAAACGGCTTTTCTTTTTATGGTATAGTATTTCCCTGTATGGGTAAAATATTCCCTTACATTCCCAAACAAAAGCTCTTTATTTGGAAAACATAACTTTTTCATTGTCAAACATTTTTGTAAGAACCAGTACTCCAATGCCAGCATAACAAATATTTGAAACTACGGTTACTGCAATGTTCACGATATCCACGTTCAAGGAAAAAATAGCATTCATGCACTGGACACTGTTATACAGTGGGATAAGGAACCATACTGGCTCTGTTTTGCAGAGACTTTCCACCATGGAAGTTACTCCTAGAAGCATGGAAACAATCATAATAGGCGTTACCCATCCGGTGGCTTCTTTTACATTCTTTGCAAAAGCAGATACGATGGAAACCACAGCCACAATCACTAAAACCGTGGACAGAATAACCAAAAGCAATGTGAGGTAATCCTGCATACTATAAACACTTGCATTAATTGCATCCCCATCTCCCATCAGCTTTGGCAAAGACAGCATAGTTCCCAAGAAGCTGGAAAGGCCAGATAAAATAGCAATGATACTCAGGCTTATCACCTTTCCCATAGCCAGATGACTTCTTTTCAATGGTGTAACCAAAAGTGTGGCAATCGTTCCTCGCTCTTTTTCTCCTGCAATCGATTCTGGCGCAACAGCCATACAGCCGCTAAATAAAAAGGCCATCATCAGCATAGGCACCATCATGGAAAATACCTGGGCGGAAATATCTTCTTCTGAAGCCAGGTCATACTGCCCTTCCACATTTACATCAAATTTATTAGCCATGGAAGCTTCGTAGCTGTCCAAAAGCTTTGTTACTATTCCATAAGCAGACTGGGAATCTGTATTGCTGGAATTATAATAAACCTCTACAGCAGGCGCAGGCAGCCCAGAAGAGACTTTATATTCTTCTGTCAACTGGTCAAAATTTTCAGGGAAGCATACCACCAAATGGTACTCACTTTCCTGCTCCGCCAGGGCTTCCAAAGCCTTTTCCTTCTCCTGCTCTCCAGATAATTCGGTAAATTTCAACGGAATATCATCCTGTCCCCACAGCAGGCGCATATTTTCAGAAAGGGACACCACCTGAACTTTTGCCTTAAAATCCTCTGCATCCTCAAACTGGCTGGTAAATCCCTGGCCCATCAGGGAATACAAAAGATAAATCATGATACCTGGCATAAGCAATGTGGTAAGTACCATCCGCCTGTCTGTAAAAAACCGTATCAATTCCTTCTTCATCACTGTCATCATATTACTTTTCATAGGACTCACCTGCTCTTTCTGCATAAATATCAAAGAATTTCTCTTCCAGGGATTTGTCTTTTGTCAAATGCTCCAAGGTATCACAAACTACCATGCTTCCATCTATGATAATACCTACCCGGTCACAGATTTTCTCAATAAGGCTGAAAATATGGGTAGATACCACAATGGTTTTCCCTTGAGCTTTTAACTCTAAAAGAAAATCAGTCACCACTTTTGCGGTCAGTACATCCAATCCATTGGTGGGCTCATCAAAGATGATAATATCTGGATCATGGACAATGGAAATAACCAGAGAGACCTTCTGCTTCATACCAGTAGAAAGATTCGCCACCTTTACCTCTGCAAATTTTGATATCTGAAACTTATCAAAGAGCTTCTGTTTCCGTTTCTGAGCGGTTTCCTTCTCCACACCATGTAAATCTGCAAAAAAATCAAACAAATAATTTGGCGTAAAAAACTCTTCCAGCTTCAACTCACTGGTTAAAAAACCAATTTTGCTGCGAACCTCAGCCGGATTCTTTACCACACTGGTTCCATCCACCAGCACATCACCTGCATCCGGCGTAATCAGCGAAGCCATCATACGCAATGTGGTGGTCTTTCCAGCGCCGTTGGAGCCAAGGAGCCCGAACACCTCTCCTTGATAGGCAGTAAAGCTCAAATTGTTAACTGCCACCTTGATTCTTTCTTTTGTTTTTTGAATCTTCTGCTGTTTTGCGGAAATTTGAAAAGTTTTTCTCAAATCCCGTACTTGTAGTAATTCTTTCATAGTGATTCCTTCCTTATGTATTATTGTACTATTTATATAATACAATAAAATAGTTTATAGTTTCTGTCAAGGGAAAATTTTTAAAATCTAGATCCTCAGAAAAAATCTCTGGTTCTTCCTTTTAGGCGGCGTATTTTTATCGTAAGCCGCGCCACCATTCCCAACATCACAGACGTCATCAGGTAAACGACTGCTAACCCAAAAACAAGTATCAACCCTCCATCCAAATCCAGCAGTTTTTCATGCCTTACCAACAAATAATCCCCTGCATAGTTCCAGAAATTAAGGGTATTAAACATACAGACCCAAAGATCGTAAAGACCAATCAGCAAAAACATCAAACGTACCCGCTGGTACAACCTGATTTGGGATTCTGAGTCTGTATACAGCTTAAATTCCCCTTTTACTGCCTCTTTCCGGAAAAAAAGCCAAAGTCCCCAGGAACACACATACTCCGCTCCCGTTGATTCCACAAATTCAATATATTCCCTTTTCTTTTTATCCCGCATGTACAGTTTTCCAGATATTGGGGGCATATCAACCTGATAGGTATATTTTCCAAATTCGCATGGCACAAAGGTATACATCCCCAGGAAAAATCCTGTCATTGCCCACCCCTGGCTGCACATCTCATTCAGCCACGCTTCTTCTTTTTCTTTATCAAAATACAACCGAAATTTTCTCATTGCTTCCCTCCTGTCTTTTCCTTCCCTGGACGTTTTTTCCGTTATGTCATCTGGAAACACCCATCTTCTCCTGTTGGGATTTCCAATTCCACACTGTCCACGGACAACATATGCTTTCCGTTTTCCACTAGTTCTTCCAACCTCCTGACCTCCCGCTGCAATGCCGCAAGGCCCTGTTTTGTCAGAATATACTGCTTTTTCTTTCGTGACTTCTTATCTTCACTGTACAATCGAATCCATTGCCTGTCTAACAAAGTGTTGATGGCTCCGTAGAGAGTGCCAGCTCCTAATTCCAATCTCCCCTTGGTCAATTCCAACGTATTCTGAATAATTCCATATCCATGGTTTGGCGTCTGTAACGATAAGAGAATGTAATAGACCGCTTCCGTCATTGCAGCCTGCTTTTCTGCCACAAAAATCACCTCCATCTATATTTATCGGTTTCTGATATATCGTCTTCTGATATATCTAATATATCAAAAGACGATATATCTGTCAAGGGTATATCAACGGTAGCAACAAACTATTATCCACCATTTTATCCGTTCACGAGTATACAAAAAAGGCGCAAAGCCCTTTTTATTTCTAAGCTTTGCACCTTTCCCATCCGTATCTCTGATTCTATTTTCACACCTTAAAAATTTATTCCCCTGTTTTCGGGCTCTTCATTTTGTTGGAATCTGCTGTTGAGGCTTCTGTTTTACCAGAATCCGTGGTAGTATGGTCCGAGTTCCTCCTGACATTGGCTGTTTCATTTTCCTTATGATTGTTCCAAACCTCCTCCTTTGTATCTCCATCTCCCTGTTTACCATTTTTCTCTTTCACCTTGCCATCCGGCCTCCCAGTATCTTCCTCACTGTCATCCTGCTTCCCATCGTCTTCTTTGGCATTGTTCTCCGGTTTCCCAGTTTCTTCATCTTTTGGCTCAGCATTTGACGATGCATTCTTATCAATTACCACAACATAATCAGATGCATGGGAGAAAGAAAGGCTTGTGGCTCCATCTTCTCCAACCTGCCCCGCATTTCGGAATATCAGTTTTCCGGAACTGTCATAATAATATAAGTTTGCAGTACTGCCGCTGTTTTCACTGCCCAGGTTCAAAGTAAGGTCTGCCCTAAACCCAAACGCCCCATTGTGGGTCAAAGAAATCTGTGTCGCCGGCTTCCCTTCTGCAATAGAATCAATCAGGCTTGAAGGCACATGATCTGTCCCTATTGTTACTTCCAGGTCAATATCCTCTAACTCTGTTGCAGCCACATCCTTTCCACTGATGGACCAGGAATAAGCGCCCATATCAAGAACAAGATCCACCTGCTTTTCTTTGATTTTTTCTAACAATTCCTTTGGCACCACTGTAGCTTTTTTCATATCAATCTGAATGGAAGCCCCACTTTCTGCCTTTTCAATCTCTTCTTTTATTCGAGCAATCTCTTCCTCAGAAAGCCTCGCTCCTGTTGGCTCCTCTATGGCGCCATCCTTTCGTTTGGCATCTTCTGCAAGAAATTCCCTGTCCTCTGTAATCACTACAGTCTGGCCTTTTTCACAGCCTTCCCAAACAATGTCTTCATAGTTCTCATTCTCTGTTGGCAATGTAAATTCTGCATTTTTATCCACAATCACATACTGGCAAGTTTCATCTGGATATTTTAAAACCACCACACAATTATAATACAATGCCTGGAACTGAATCTTTTTATATTTTTCCTGATTAATGTCTATAGTGTCTGACCACTCATACAACATAAGCCCTGCCAAATGACTCACATCTTTCACAACTGCAGTAGCTTGTCCCTGAATTGCCGCATCAGAAAGACCCTCTCCATCCAACACCAACAGCTTGCTGCCACATGTTATGATTCCGTCCTCCCCTCGGTAAGTATACGTGGTATCTACTGTGGTCTTTCCAGAATATATTGCAACGACATTCAGGCTTGTCATGGGCTGGGATAAAATTTCATCCTCTGTAGTATCCAACAATATCCATCTCTCAAATTCCATGCCATTTATATCTTCCGGCTCTTTCAGTTCTGCCAAAGCCTCTTTTATCGTTGTTCCTTCCAAATATGATTTTGTGATTACCTGAGAAATTTCTATTCCATCTTTGTCCACATATCTTGTATTCCATGCTACCTGGCATTTCTTGTACTCCGCTTCTACAGAAACTCCAGCAACATCTCCCACCTGTGTCTCTTCATTATGGTATTCGTTACTGTAACCTAGCTTAAATCTGACAAAATCATCGGCTTTCCCATCTTCTGGCAACTCCAATGTATCCAGTACATCCTGGTATGTGGCCTCTCTGTCCACAAAGCAAGGAACGATTACCGTTTTCTGCCCACTGTCTTCTGCCATATAAGTAAGGCTTACATTTGCGCACCCCTTATCATAAGCTGCAAAAAAGTTACATGCTGTGGTTTCTGTGCCAGGAAACAAAAGTTCTGTATTCTCGTCTATTTCCCAGTCAGTCCAGTTATATGTCCAGGTTGCGGCAACTCCTTCTATTGGCTGGGGAAATACTCCTAATTCCTTTAACGTTGCCCTCCGGCCCACTTTCTCAACGGTCTGTCTGGAAATTAAGGAATCTGGCTGGTAACTTCCGTCTGCCTGTTTTGCATATCCATAGAAACTGAACATGACATCCTTCATATCTTCTCGGTACGTATTCCCTGATTTCACACGATAATACCATGGACAACTATCCCGCCAATTGGATTGGAAATCATACAGATCGGTCTTACGGCTGGACGTATCCGTAATCTCCAATTCAGTGAGCATCCATTCGCAGGGATATGTAGTATCTGTAATGTGAATTGTTCCTACATATTCCTTGGAAGCTGAATCATACCACAAATCAACATCAGAATAGGCAGAAACATTTGTTACCTGCGGATAAAAATATGCATGTCCAAGATTGGAAGGATTTTTCTCATTTACCTTCACCCTTATGGTGACAGTATCCCCTGCTTTGACCCATTCTCCATTTTTGTCAATAGTGATGCTCTCAATCACTGGATTTTCAACATCGTAACCAGCCGGATCCACGGTAAAATACCATGGGCCATCTTCTTCATAATCCCACAAATATGTTTTGTTTCCATTATTGTCCCTGATACACAAATACGCAAGCTCCCATTTATAGGGACCGGTAGTCTCTGTAATATCAATTGTCCCAACATATGCTTTCAAATCCGTACGATATCTCAACCCAACGGACATGGAATCTGCATTCTCCGAATCTTGCGCTTCAAACCGCGCTTCCGCCGTGCTATAAGGATTTTCTTCCTCTACTTCCACCGTTATGGCAACCCTCTCCCCAGCTTTGGCTAACTCCCCATGATCAATACAAATGCTTTTAATGATAGGATCGACCATGTCATAGGCATCTGCAGACACCATATAATACGGAAGCGCATCCTCTTCTCCAGCTCCCTGATAGTCAGACAGATATGCATAATTTCCATATGTATCTGCAATCTCTAAATAGGAAAGTTCCCATTTACCTGGATAATTATATTTTGTGACTGTCGTTTCTCCTACATATTCTTTGCTGTTTTCATCATAGCTCAGATAAACAGAAGCGGTTGTTACGCCACCGGAAGCCTTTGTGTGAAACCTTACACAAGCAGAAGCAGAAGGATGCTCTTCTTCAACTTTTACCCTTATGGTAATGGTTTCTCCCACATTGACTGTCTGACCGTTTTTATCAATGGCAATGCTTTCTATGACAGGTTTATCATTATCGTACTCCTGGTCCACTTCAAACATTAGCTCTTTCTCCGGTTCAATGCTTTCTGGATAAATATAATAATATCTTCCAGCTTCTGTTCGTATATGGATACTTCCCAACCTCCATACAGTAGGACACGTTTTATCCGTAACCTTAAAAACGCCTGTCAGGCTGTTAGAATCTTCGTCATATTCGCCTACTATCTGTTCTGTTCCGGAATAAGAGCTCTGATATGTACTTACGTACATATATACGCTACTTATTTTCTCATTCTCACATTGGACATCAGCAGTAAAGGTTACCTCATCTTCCGCTTTCAATGTCTCTTTGCCATCCGCAGCGCTCTTTACCATCTGGAAATTAGAAAGGGTTACATTATGGGTTTCTTCAGGGTTCTTCAGTATAAATTCATAGTAATATCCGCCCTCTCCATATACGCTCTTTTCCACATAATTGTTCCTGGCATCCTCTACACGAATACTATCCACATAGTAACTGCCTTCCCACATTTGGCTGCATGGAAGCGTTGCGGTATACAAGTTCCCTTCTTCGCTTTTTTGGAAACTCAGCGCTTTATCATAAAAATGACTTCCAGACAGCACAATAGAAATGGACTGAACGTAACTATCTGCATCATAAACCCATATATTAAAATGCAGTTCCTCCGTCTGTGTCAACGTTTTCCCATTTTCCACAAACTCAAATTTTTCAATCACCGGCTGGTTAATGTCATAGGAATCCTCCAGTGGCATGATCGTTTCTTCATCGTTGCTTTTTGGAAGCAAATCTTCGACGCCTTTCTCTTCTGATTCCTGGATTAATGTCTTGGATGGCTGCTGCCCTTCCTCTTGCGGAATGTTGTCTTCTTCTGGCTCTTCCTCTTCCAGAGCCTTGCCTTCTTCTGGCTCTCCCTCTTCCAGAGCCTTGCCTTCTTCTGGCTCTTTCTCTTCCAGAGCCTTGCTTTCTTCTGGCTCTTTCTGCTCTTCCTCTGGTTCCTCCGCCAGTCTTTCTCCCAGGTCTATCTCCTCTTCCTCATATGCATATCGTCTGTTTGTTCCTTCCGCTGCCATGCCCTGTACTGGAAATACTGCCGCTGCTGTCATAGATGCTGCCAACAGAATTCCCAATAATCTTCTCCCTGATTTTTTCATCCATTTTACCTCCTCAATAAAACACACTTCTTCAAATCCTTAGAAAAAATGGCATTTCCTGTGTATCTTATTCCCCCTGCACTTTTTCCACCAGCACCGCCTGAATCAGCAGCCGGTTTTCATCCCGGCCGCTGTAACAGGTAGACAAAGTAAGAATCTTATCTTCTTTGGAAACATTTACTTCTTTTTGAAAATTCCCCTCAGAGTTTCCCACATCATACAGATACCTTTGTACTTCTGACAGATTGGAAAACTCATATTCATATGGAATCAATGCATCGGAAAATTCCACCGCCGCAAATATCTCATAAGTGAACGCACCCTCCGGCGTATAAATCATTACCTGGCGGTTTTTCTCAAAAAATTCTTCCTCTTCAAATTGATGCAGACTTGTAAACATCCCTCCATTCTTCATATTGTGTCCATACAAAACCGTAACAGGATCTTCAAAATCCCTGTGGTTGACTCCCTGGGAATAAATCGCCCCAGGAAGTCCTTCTGTAAAATCCACCGTATGATTCAGATAATAATTATCGTAAGGATCTTGTGAATCACTTTTTTGTAAAACTGGATAATCAATCTCAGTCCCAGGAACCGTAATCCATGCGTAAATATCTGAATTATGTTCCTGTAACTGTCCAAAATCAATGCTGATCTCACCAGATTCATCCGTAAATTTCACATCTTCAACGGAAAATTCCGTAGAAACTTCTAATGAACGTTTCATGCCTTCTGGAAAATTTCCATTCCCTGTCTGAAAACTTGCCAGGGAAACTGCTATGCCAAAGGCAACGATGAGAACAACGGACCATATTTTCTTTTTTTCTAATTTCATACTCATTCTCCAGTCTTCGGGCTCTTCATTTTACCAGAATCTGTGTTGTCCGCCTTTGATTGATTGGAATTTGCAGTGGTGGTATTTTTCTTCTTTTTGATATTGGCTGTTTCGTTGTCCTTTTCTTCCTGCTTACCTTTTTTGAAGTCTCCATCATTATCTTCTCTGGATTCATCCTCCGGATCAGATGCTTGATTGTCAATGACAATCACGTAATCCGATGCATGGGAAAAGGGAAGGCTTGTACTTCCATCTGTTCCAACCTGTCCAGAATTGATAAATACCAATTTTCCACTGCTATCATAATAGTACAAGTTTGCTGTACTGCCACTATTTTCATCACCCAGATTCAAGGTGAGATCTGCCCGGAAACCAAATTCGCCGTTATGGGTCAGAGAAATCTGTGTGGCTGGCTTCCCTCCTGAAATGGATGTTACAAGATTGGAAGGAATGGCGTCCGTGTCAATTTTTACTTCCAAATCAATATCCTTTAAATCTGTTGCTACTACATTGGTTCCATTAATCGTCCAACTATAACCATCCATCTTAAGCACAATATTAACGGATTTTCCTTGGATTGCCTCTTGTACCTCCTTGGGAATCACTGTGGCTTTGTTCATGTCTATGGTAATGGTATCACCTTCTGTTGCATTCTTAACTTTTTCTACGATTTCGGCAATCTCTTTAGCAGAAAGTCTCACACCGCCTGTTTCTTCCTCTGGGCCATCCTTATATTCTTTCACGGTAAATTCTGTATCCTTGTCTATTGTTACCGTTGCGCCTTTTTCATATCCCTCCCAGATAATGTCCCGATACTTCTCATATTCTGTAGGAAGGGCATAGCTTGCACCTTTCTCCACAACGATATACTCACATGTATGGTCAGGGAATTTCAAGGTTACCACACAGTTACTGTATAATGCCTGGAACTGAACCGCCTGATATCTACCCTGGCTGAAGCTTATTTTGCTGGTCCATTCTGACAGCCTTAAGCCTTTGAGATGGTTTACATCCTTGAATGCCTCTGAAGCTTCTCCCTGAAGCTCCCCATCCTTCAAGTCTTCTCCATCCAGTAATATCAGCTTCTTATCCGTTGCTATGATTCCGTCTTCTCCCCGGTAAGTACAGGAAGCATCTACTGTGGTCTTGCCACGATAAACTGCAGCCACATCGATGTTTGCCATAGGCTGGGTGATAGTCTGTACTGCATCAGAACTTGTCAAAACCCAGGCTTCAAATTCCATATCCTTGGCTGATTCAGGCTGTTCCAAATCTGCCAGGGCGTCGCTTACACTCATTCCTTCCAAATAAGATTTATTAATCACCTTGGATGTTTCTTTGCCGTCCTTGCCAATATATCTTGTATTCCATGATACCTGGCAGTTCTTGTATTTTGCTTCCACAGAAAAATCAGCCATATCCCCTACCAGGGTATTCTCATCATAATATTCTCCTAATTCAAATTGGACAAATTCCTCTGTCTGGGCGTCCTCCGGCAATTTCAGTTTATTCAGCACATCCTGATACGTAGCTTCCTTGTCCACAAATACAGGGATACATACGGTCTTTCTTCCGCTCTCCTTTGACATATAGGTGAGGGACACATTGGCGCAGCCTTTGTCATAGGTTGCGGTGATACGATATACCATATCAGAAGTACTATCAAATAATAATCCTGTATCCTCCTTTATGGTAAATCCTTCATCGCCCCAATACCTATGTCCCTTCCACTCTACACCAACCCCTTCTAGGGACTGTGGGAAAGACACACCCAAATCCTTTAATGTGGCTCTTCTTCCCACTTCAACGGTCTTGGTAGAAATCAAAGAGTCTAACTGATATCCTCCATCTTCCCTCTGTGCAAAGCCATAAAACTCAAATGTCACATCTTTCGCATCTTCCCGATAAGTATTTTTTGATTCTACCTTATAATACCATGGATAGGTATAGGAATAATCACTCTTGAAATCAGACAAATGTGTTGAATGCCCTACCTCGTCGGATATCCATAAATCTGTAAGCGCCCATTCACAAGGGTAGGTATCCTCCGTAATATTAATTGTCCCAACATATTCACTGGTATCCGCCTCATATGTCAAGCCAACATATGGGTCAGCAGAAACATTTGTTACCTGCGGATAAATGTATGCAGCAGCAGAGGAAGGATTTTCTTCTTTTACTTTCACTCTTATGGTAACAGTTTCCCCTGATTTCACCAATTGTCCATTCTTGTCAATGGTGACATCCTCAATGACTGGTTTCTCTGTATCAAAATTTTCTTGGACTACTGTAAATTTCAAATCTGCATCTGGTTCTATGTACTGTGGATCAAAATAATAATTATGTCCTGATTTCGCATGTATAGAGATTTGTCCCAATTTCCACTCCGCAGGATAGGTGTTATCTCTAACAGTATAAGTGCCAGTCAATTTTTGGGAAGAAGCATCATAGCTCACATCCATCCATTCTGACCCAGAATAATTATCTGCGTTCGGATATAGATACATATTACAGCTTTCTATTTCTTCCTTCTCACATAATACGTCAGCAGTATAAGTTACCCTATCACCAACCCTTAACTTTCCATCTGCATTAGAAGGCTTTGCCTGCATCTGAAAATTAGAGACAGATATATTCCCATCCTCAATTTTATTATTTACAGTAAATGTATACCGATACTGGCCATTCTCCCATGTTTCCCAATCTGTATAATTTCCTGTCATATCCGTTACCCGAATGTTAGAAATATATCCACTCGTTCCTTTTAGCTTACTGCATAAAAGGCTTCCCTCATATAGATTCTTCGTTTCTTCTTTCGCTTCTAGTGTCACACTCCACCAATTATCACAATACCCTTCCACAACAATGGAGCGAATTCCACTGTCTGCATCATATGCCGACATTTTAAAATGAAGGGTATCACCTACCGTTAATGCCTGTCCATTTTCCAGAAATTCAAAGCTCTCAATCTCTGGCTGGTCAATATCATACTTATCGGTCAGCGGTGTGATATTTTCTTCCCTGTTTTCCTGAGGAAGCATGAATGTTTTCTTTTCTGCCTCCTCTGTTACCTGTGGGTTATTCTCAGTCTGTGTCCCTTCCTTTTTTGGTTCTGTTTCCTCTTCCTTAGTAGTTCCCGAAATTTCCTGTCCTGGGTTCTCTGGCTTAGATTCTTCCTCCAATACCTCCGGTTTTATTTTTCCTTCCTCTTGCTGGCCTTCCTCCAAGATTTCCGACTTCATCTCTTCCCTAAAGTGTTGTCCTTCTTGGGTTTCTACTGCTGTATCTTCCGTTAATATCCTCTTTCCTGTCTCTTGATATCCATTTTCCGCTGCTGCCACGTCCTGAATCGGAAATACTGCTGCCGCTGTCATAGATGCTGCCAACAAAATCCCTACTAATTTTCTCCCTAATTTCTTCATTAATTATACCTCCTTTGTAAAAATCATAACTCAAAATATACGAAACAAGCTACAGCCTTTCCTTTTGATGTACTCTCCCCCTTCCCTCTAAAAATAACAGTACTTTCCTCCTAAATATAGTACTTATTATACAGAATTTTCCATAAAATGGAAGATATTTTTTATTTTTTCTTAAGATTTTTTATTTTTTTATTCATTCCAGCTCATCAACATGAAAAAAGACGCAAAACCCATGGATTTACCCATAGGCTTTGCGCCTTTCTATATTATTTTGCCAGCAACGTAACGTAGTCAAATACCCCCGCAGCAAGCTACGTGACATGACCCGGTTTGTTCTTTCCGCCCCAAGGGGCGGGGTATCTGACCCTCGCGGCATTCGCCAAATATCCGCGCGAGCGCGGCTGCTTGGCTCATTGCTCGCGGGAATAATTATTCCCGATGCATGGAAAAACTATCCATATCATAATTTTTCAAATTCTCATGAATTCCACGGTTATCTGCCTGTGAAATCAAGGTATCACGGTCTTTCTTAGAAGATACCTGATCATGGAATGCACTTGGACCGCCTACACAGCCGCCATCACAAATCATGCCTTCCACAAAATCGTTGGGCAATTTTGCCGCTCTTAAGAGAAGCAGGGCCTTCTTACATTCAGCCGCCCCATTCGCTTTATAAACTTTTGCATCAATTTTATGCTCTGACTCCTGTAAGCTCTGCAATACCGCTGCGGTAACTCCACCAGAGTTAGCAAAGCGCTTGCCATAGACAGAAGAAATCTGGTCGTCATTCTCACATGGCTTCAACGTAATATCTTTTGCTTTCATAATCGCACGGATTTCACTATAAGTCAAAACATAATCTGCATTTCCTGGAATCTTCTGATCCACTACCTCAGATTTCTTCGCAAGACAAGGCCCGATAAATACAGTCACAGCATCTGGATCCTTTGCTTTAATCAGACGTGATACTGCACACATAGGAGAAACGGTTGTGGATACGCAGTCTGCAAGCTGCGGATAATGGAGACGTACCATATTCACAAATGCCGGGCAGCAGGAGGTCACTTTCTTCTTCCCTTCCTCATATGCCTCTGCCCACTCTTCCGCCTCATATGCAGCCGTCATGTCTCCTCCAAGACCTACATCATAGAAATCGTCAAAGCCCAACTCCAGCATGGCTTTCTTCCAGCTTGCAGTGGTAATTTCCGCACCAAACTGGCCTTCCGTTGCCGGAGCAGCCATTGCATAAACCTTTTTGCCAGATTTCAATGCTTCTACAACATCCACGATAAACGTCTTAGAGCCGATAGCCCCAAATGGACAGCTATGAATACATTTTCCACAGCGGATACACTTGTCCTTGTCGATGATGGAAATTCCATGCTCATCGTATGTAATAGCGTCAACGGGACAACTAAATTTACAAGGTCTTTTCAGATGTGCAATTGCATTGTATGGACATGCCTGTGCACATTTTCCACATTCCTTACACTTGGACGCATCAATATGAGAGCGTTCCCTTCCCATTTCAATTGCGCCGAATTTGCAGGCATTAATACATGCCTTTCCAATACAGTTCTGACAATTCTCCGTAACGGTATAACTGGAAATGGGACAGTCCTCACAAGCCGAACTGATGACCTGAATCACATTTCCATCATCCACAGCTCCTGGCGCCTTACCTTCTGCCAGACGAACCCTTTGGCGAATAATTTCCCTTTCTTTGTAAATACAGCAACGGAACTTCGGGGTAGGCCCTGGAATCAGTTCCAATGCAATGTGATCCCTTTTGGAATCCAATTCTCCAGCAAATGCCAGCTTTGCCACTTCGTAAAGTACATCATGTTTGATTCTAATCACATTTCCATCAGCATACATAGTATTTTACCTCTCTCTTTGCGCTCGTTTTTCGGTTTGTTAATATTTTAACACGACACTATTCCTTCTGGCAAGAGAATTTTTCTATGTATCTTATAAAATACTATGCGCTATGACTCCGGCGGTTCAATATCGCAGAATTTAGACAAGTAAAAACTGTGATATTAAACCGCCGGAGTAATATCATAGCTACATGGTAAAAAAAGATCCGATTTGATATACCAAAACCGACACAAGCCATGCAGTCACAAGCTGAAATATCAACATTTTTAAAGTAAATTTCATAGACCCGGTTTCTTTTTTGATGGTTCCTATGGTGGCAGCACAGGGCACATACAGCAAGCAGAACACCATCATGCAGTATGCATTCAGCGGACCAAAACCAACCTCCGCCAATTGTCCGGTAAGAGAAAGCATTCCTGCTGTAGAATTCACATTGTTAATGCCAAAAAGCACACAGAAGCTGCTGACAACCACTTCTTTTGCAGAAATGCCAGAAATCAATGCCACGCCAATCTGCCACATGCCAAGCCCTGCCGGAGCTAAAATTGGCTCCATCCAATGTCCCAGCACTGCCCCAAAGCTTCTCGAAACTTCATCCACCATTCCATGAATGCCGAAATTCAACAAAAACCATATAATAATAGAGGCAATGAAAATCGTAGTCCCTGCCTTTGTCAAATAATCCTTGATTTTTTCCCATACATAAACAGCGATCGTTCTAGCATTTGGAGTTTTATACTCTGGCAGCTCAATCAACAAGGTATGGTGCTCCGTGTGGGTTTCCAACCGATGAATCACCAGCGCTACCACAATCGCCACCGCCATTCCCAGAAAATACATGGAAATTGCCGCAAACGCAGCATATTTTCCAAAAAACATTCCTGCAAACAGCACATAGATCGGAAGCCGGGCCGAGCAGGACATAAACGGAGTAATCAATATGGTCCTTCTGCGGTCAGATTCCTTTTCCAAGGCTCTGGTTGCCATAATCGCAGGCACTGTACAGCCAAATCCCAGTACCATAGGCAAAAATGCTTTTCCAGAAAGCCCCAGATATCCCATCAACCCATCCATTACATAGGCTACCCTTGCCATATAGCCGCTGTCCTCCAGCAACGCAAGGGCCAAAAATAAAATGAAAATATTGGGCAAAAACGTCAGTATTCCCCCCACACCTGCAAGAATGCCATCTACAATCAACGATATCAACCAGGATGACACATTCATCCGCTCTAATGCATACAGCATCCCATTGGAAACAGATGCAAGCATTGCCTCAAAACCGCCTTTTAATGCATCTCCTACAAAAAATGTCAGAAAAAATACAACCGCCATTACTCCAAAGAAAATCGGCATTCCCCATATGGGATGAGTTAGTATTTCATCTACCTTATCTGTAAAAGCTGCTTTTTCCGATTTATAAAATAAAGTATCTTCTATGACCGCTTCTATGTAATCATACTTCTGATTGATAATGTCCTTTTCATAACTTCTATCCAAAATTTCTGGCAAATCCAAAGCATAGAGAGAGGTAAGCTCCTCGTCCCGTTCCAATAATTTAATGGCATACCAACGGACATTTTCTGATATTTGGTATTTTGATTCCAATTCCTGCTCCAACAAGCAGATTTTTTCTTCGATATCCTCTCGGTAAGTAACAATTTCCGGCTGATGCTTTTCCTCATAATGATGCACCACCGCATGCAGCAATACATCCAGCCCACTTCTTTTTCTGGCGGAAACAGGCACAACCGGTATACCGCCCAGCATTTCGGGCAGACGGTGCAGGTCAATCTCCATACCACGTTCCTCTACAATATCCATCATATTCAATGCCAAAATTACTGGCTTTCCCAGCTCTAAAAGCTGCATGGTTAAATACAAATTCCGTTCCAGTGCAGAAGCATCCACAATGTTTATAATCACATCCACCTCATTTTCCATGATGCACCGCCTGGAAACTTTTTCTTCTATCGAATAGGAGGTAAGGCTGTATATTCCTGGCAAATCAATCAACTTTAATCTCTGGCCTTTGTATACCGTCTCTCCTTCCATTTTTTCTACTGTAACCCCAGGCCAGTTCGCCACCTTTAGATTCGCCCCAGTATATGCATTGAATAACGTGGTTTTTCCACAATTGGGATTCCCCACAAATCCGACTTTAATCATTTCCATGTGTTTCCTTCCCTTCTGCTGGATTTACCAAAATCCCTCCTGCGATGTCTCTTCCAATTGCCCAGCGTGTACCACGCACTTTAATGATAATGGTGCCATTCCGCTTCCGGTTCATCAGGCGAAGCTTGGTGCCGCTGTTGATTCCTAACGCTTCCAGTCGCCGCATAATCGGTTCATCCATAGAAATATCTGTCACAATATATGTTTCGTCAATCATTCCATCCATAATCGTCATGTACTGTCCCTCGTTTCTGTCCTATCTGTAAAATAAACTATGTTACTTTCATAACGATTATACCCTAAATGATAATGATTATCAACAATGAAAAAATTCTGCAACATATCGCACAGTAAAATAAATACTTATGCCATAAATTGCAGAAATTTCTTAATCTTACAACAATCCCTTATATTCTTAACGTCACTATCTTTGCTGTTCTTGTCCCACTTAATCGCTAATCAATCTTGTGACACAAATTGGCGTACGATAGAATGCATTTGAGATCTTAATGCCGGTCTTTGCTGAACTTGCATGTACCACCTGGCCATTGCCGATATACATCGCTACATGATTAATTCCACTGCCATTTCCATAAAAGAACAAATCTCCAGGCTTTGCCTCAGATGGATCTATCTTCGTCCCATATCCCGACTGGGCACTGGAAGAATGAGGCAGATAAATGCCATATTTCTCATAAATACGCATGGTAAATCCAGAACAATCCACACCATTGGTAAGGCTTGTACCACCCCACACATAACGGTTTCCTACAAACTGACACGCATATTGAATCATGTCCACACGCACATCAGAGATTCCTTCTCCATAACGAATCTCCGTCATAGTCATTGCTTTGGGAAGCTGTTCTGACAACTCCACATACTCTCTTGCTACATAACATTCATCACCATCAACGTCTACTTTCAGCCATTCTCCCTGGTCTTCTAACAACTGCAGCTCTTCTCCTTCTGCAATCATCGTCCAGATCGAACAGTCAGTGTTAGGCTCCACTCTCGCATTCAACGTCTGAGTAACAGAAGTGGCAACAATAGATTTCACTTCATCTGCTCTGTTAGCGGCATCCTGACCTGTCAGCAAAAACTCACCTTTCACATACCCAGTGACTTTCCCAGACTGGATTTGATACCATTCTCCTTCTGTCGATAATATCTCACATCCGGCATCTACCGGTAATTTTCCTACCAAATCATATTCCTCTCCGGCGCCTTCCCGGATATTCAAATGATTCTCTACCTGTGCTATTCCAAGATTGGTGTAGCCGCATATGGTCGACGGAACTTGTACAATCTCTTTCTCGCCTGCTTGTAAATCCGCTGTAAGGCTCTCATTGAGCGTAACCGTAACGCCTGCCTCCACGCCTCTTGCTGCCTCTGCCGGCATCTGAGCCATACCAAAAACCACCGCTCCTGTAATACATGCCGCAACTGCCTTCCCAAACTTGTTCCTCATTTCTGACCTCCCGAATCCCTTAACATTTTCTATTACATTTCTCCTATTTACAGGTGAATTATAACAACTGAAAATTCGATTGTCAAGGTCGTTGTAACATTTATGTAATATTTGTACAAATTCACAATATTTAAGGATACTTGGAATTTTGACAATATCAGTTATATACAAAATCCTTTACCTGGCTGCACTTTTTCCCTCAGGAGCTTTATCGAGAATGGAAAAAGCGATGTTTGTTGCATGGTCTGCCACACGCTCCAGCCCAGTAATCAAATCTGTAAAAATAATCCCAGACATTGGAGAGCATTTTCCTTTCGCCATACGTTTCACATGATTCTGCTGCAATTCCCGTTCCATAAAATCAATATTTTCTTCTAACTGCAAAATATCGGGCAGATTTTTTTCATCCAAGGTTACAAACATTTCCATTGCTTCTTCTACAATTACCACCGCTTTTTTATGCATTTCCTGTATTTCTTTTGATGCCTTCTTCGTAAACTCTAAGTTTTCTTCCTTGCACTTTACCGCAAAATCCACAATGTTTTCTGCATGATCCCCGATTCTTTCAATATCACTGACCACATGGAACAAGCCGCCGATACGCTTCGCATCTACAACAGGAAGCTGAAGCTGATTGATCTTCACCAGATAATCCGTCAATTCATGGCTTAAGAAATCAATCTGCTTTTCCATTTCATAGACTTTTGCAATCTTCTCTTCATCCCCATCAAAAAACGCTTCCATAGAAAGGTTTAAATTTGTAAGGGCCATGGTTCCCATTCGTTCAATTTCCTGGGTAGTCTCAACCACTGCCGTAGAAGGAGAAAAAATATTTTGTTTTCCAATATAGAGAAATTGATATTCCTTTTTCTCCACGTCTTCTCCTGGTATCATCCTTTTTGTCAATGCCACAAACTGATTTGACACAGGAAGGAACATAATGGTCTGGAAGATTTTGAAAAAGGTATCTGCATTCGCCACGCACCGACCTACATCTGACCCTGAAATTTGTAAAATAAAGCTTTCAAAATGCTTCATTCCAAATGCCAACAGAATTCCAATAATCACCATACCGAATACATTAAACATTACATGAATCGCCGCTGCACGCTTTGCATCCTTCTTTGCATCCAGACTGGCCAAAACCGCTGGTGTACAGGAACCAATGTTACAGCCCAGCACCACATAAAAACAAATGGGAAGGGCCACCAAGCCCTGGCTTGCCATCAAAAGCAGAATGCTGACCGTTACAGAAGAGCTCTGTACAACGACTGTAATTAACACTCCAAGAAGAATCCCAAGAACCGGGTTATTGAGGCTTCCCAAAATATTCAGCACATTCTGGTATTCCCGCAGCCCCGACATGGCATCCTTCATCATACTGATTCCCATGAACAACGCTCCAAATCCCAGAATTACCTCTCCAATCTTTTTTTCCATGGGACGCTTCCCAAACATCATAAGAACGGCCCCTACAAAAAGAATAAGCGGTGCAATTCCTGTCAGATTAAACGCTACCAACTGTGATGTAATCGTAGTACCAATATTCGCTCCAAAAATAATTCCTACCGACTGTGACAGTGTCATAATTCCTGTATTTACAAAACTAACTGCCATAACTGTAGTTGCGCCTGACGACTGAATAATGGCTGTAAACAAAGCTCCAAAAAGAACTGCAATGATTTTGTTTTTCGTCATTGCCTCTAAAATGGATCTGAGTTTTGCCCCTGCCGCTTTCTGCAGGCCCTGGCTCATAAAACTCATACCGAATAAAAACAGTCCAAGACCTCCCAGCAATGTTAATATTAATTCCATGGTATTCTCCCTTTTCCACCAGCAAACTCATTTTGCTGGCTGGTTTCAAAATAGTCCCTTCCAAACTGGATATCCCGCTCCATCTGAGCCTTTAAGATTTCCAAATTGTTAAATTTACGTTCTTCCCGTACCTGGCTTAAAAACCTGATCTTTACTTCTTCACCATAAAAATCCTCTGATACATCAAAAAGATGGGTCTCTACTCCAATTGGATGTTTTCCTTCAATGGTTGGCTTACAGCCCACATTGGTAATTCCCGGATATTTTTTTCCTTGGCGCTCTGTAATCGTTATATATACACCAAACAATGGCAGGAGTTTTTCTTCTGGCGGTATTAAATTAATCGTAGGAATTCCAAGCACGGATTTACCCATCTTCTTTCCGTGAAGGACTTTGCCCTCTACAAAAAATTCATATCCCAGCAGCCTGTTTGCCCGTTCCATATTCCCAGCGGCAATTTCCTCTCTGACAAAAGTACTGCTGATATCTCTGCCCTCCTCCTGCATCTTGTCCACAACCTTTAGCTCATATCCATAGGTCTTTGCGTATGCTTCCAACATCCGGTAATCTCCCCGGCGTTTGTGGCCAAATCGAAAATCTGTCCCCACCACCATGTATTTCACATTAAGGCTGGTTACTATCTTGTCAATAAACGCTTCTGGCTCCATACACATAACTTCCTTGGTGAACGGACACTCAATCAAATAATCGACGCCGATACTCTCAAAAAGCTTTACCTTTTCCTGATTTGTCGTAAGCACCTGGGTCTGTATATTTTGCACCTGTTCTCTGGGCGGTATGTCAAAAGTAAAAATCACTGCCCTGAGATCTTTTCTTTCTCTTTTCTTTTCTGCCATGTATTCCATTAGCAGCTCATGTCCCCGGTGAAGCCCATCGAACTTACCGAAAGACAGCACCGTAGGTTCTTTCACTGTAAAGTTGATACTCTGCTTTATGTATTCCATGTTGGGTTCCTCCTCATAGCCAGCCCCAGTTTTCTGAGCAGCCGTCCCCATTCCTCCCTCAGACAGCTCCCCATCCCCTTTCGTGATATCATCACTCCATAAAAATTCGAATAGGCTTTAGTTCCTGTGGTTTCTCATCCCATTGATAGATTCCTGCAAATGACTGATTATCATCGTAAAGGCGCAAAATTTCCTGTTCATACTCTTTGCTCCATTCTGTCAACCACTCTGGCTTTAAAGAATTGCCGTTATACAAAAATTTAGAAAACTCTGTTTTTACAGAGGAATAAGGATACTGTAAAAACACACAATCGGTCCCCTTTACCAAATCCTTAAGGTCTTCCCTCACCAGCTCTCTTTGTGAAACATTTTCTCTGACTTTGCGCACCTGTGCTTCGATTTTAGCCAGTTTGACCGCATCCTTTAACTCAAATCCTGCTGCCTTCGTACGCAGCAAGGATTCCATACATCCTCCGCAGCCCAATGTTTGCCCGATATCATGGCACAAGGTTCGGATATAGGTTCCCTTGGAACAATGAACCTTAATCCGTACTCTAGGCAGAGCAATTTCTATGATTTGAATGGAAAACACCGTAATTTCTCTGGACTTACGTTCCACCTCAATCCCTGCCCTTGCCAAATCACAAAGCTTTTTCCCATTTACCTTTAATGCTGAATACATCGGCGGAACCTGCATTTGAACACCCTCAAACATTTTGAGGACTGTCTGTACCTGCTTTGGGGAACAGGTAACGTCTTTTTCTGACAGGACGGTTCCTGTCATATCCTGGGTATCTGTGGTTTTTCCCAACAACAATACGGCCTCATAGACCTTGTCTTTTTCCGTCAGCAATTCACAGACTTTGGTGGCTTTGCCAAGACAAACCGGCAGTACTCCTTCCGCATCCGGATCTAAAGTCCCTGTATGCCCAATCTTTTTCTGCTTTAAAATTCCCCTGAGCTTTGCCACCACATCATGTGATGTATATCCTTTTTCCTTATATACATTGATAATTCCATTAATCATGGCCCAGATACTCCTGACAACTGCTTGTCAATTTCAGTGCAAAGTTTTTCGATTACTTCCTCACTGCTTCCTTCCATTGTGGCTCCGGCTGCTCTCACATGTCCGCCGCCCTGATATTTCATAGCAATTTGCGATACATCCACCCTGCCATTGGAACGCATGCTGATTTTCCAGGTTCCATCTTCATTTTCATAAAGGAAAATGGCAGCCTCCACGCCTTTTGTAACCCGAAGCTGACTGACAATCCCATCCAAATGTTTGGGAAGGGCGTGATACCGATCCATTTCTTCCTTTGTAACTGCTGCTGCAATGACCTTGCCTGATAAATACAGCTTACTGTTTAGCAACGCCTGGCCAAGAATTTTATTTTGGGCAAATGTCTTCGTATAGAAGGTATCATCCACAATTTTTGTGAAATCAATCCCCTTTTCCATCAAAATGCCTGCAGCGTTCATCGTCTGTGCCGATGTACAGGAATATTGGAATACACCTGTGTCATGAACCATGCCTACATAAATACACTCTGCAATTTCTTTTGTAATCTTCTCTTCTTCTAACAACTCAAAAATCAGTTCTGAGGTGGAGCTTTTCTCTGGAAAAATATAATTCTCATCTGCAAAGCTATGATTACTTACATGATGATCGATGCAGATCGTCCTTTTTGCTGTGTGAAAATATTTTACTGCTTCCCCCAAACGGCTGGTATCTCCGCAATCCTGCACAATACAAAGATCATAAATTTTATCATTTTCACAGGTATTGCGTATCCGATCCGCATACTTTAAAAATTTGAAAATGTTTGGAATCGGCTCCAAATACACATCTGCTTCTATCTGGGGAAACCAGGTAGTAATATAATTGTAAGTTGCCAGGCAGGAGCCTACGCAGTCGCCGTCTGGCCTTACATGCCCAGCAATGGCGACTGATTTTACCTGGGCTAACTGTGATGCTAAATCCTTCATCTATGTGTTCTCCCTATCACTGTCAAGTATCATGGCAACACCTTGTAATCCTTGCTTTTCCAATTACGATTCCTGAGGTCCGTTTACATCATCAATCAATTTTGACATATTGACCCCATATTCAATAGACTGATCCAGCACAAACCGGATCTGTGGGGTATTCCTCAAATTGATATTCTTTGCAAGTTTACTGCGGATATAGCCTTCCGCACTTTTAAGCCCTGCCAGCGTATCCGCCTGAGAATCTTCATCCCCCAATACACTGATATACGCCTTACAATTTTTCAAATCCGGCGCCACCTCCACTGCTACCACAGAGGTCATGGGATTAATCCTGGGATCTTTTATTTCCCCCCGAATGATATTACTCAGCTCCCGTAACACCTCTCCATTGATTCTTGTATTTTTAATGCTGTTTTTTCTCATATTCTGCCTTTCTATCTGGGCACCTCTACCATAGTATATGCTTCTATCACATCCATCTCCTGAATGTCATTAAATCCTTCAATCACCAAGCCGCATTCATACCCTGATCTTACTTCTTTCACGTCATCCTTAAAACGCTTCAAGGACGCCAAATCCCCTTCAAAAATCTGCTCTTCTCCTCTGGAAATACGTACCTTGCATCCCCTTTGGAAAATACCATCCAACACATAGGAGCCTGCAATATTTCCCACACCAGATGCTTTGAAAATCTGACGTACTTCTGCATGGCCAAGTACTTTTTCTTCAAAGATTGGGTCCAGCATACCCTTCATGGCAGCCTGAACATCCTCTATGGCATTGTAGATGACCTTGTATAGTCTCATATCTACGCCTTCCCGCTCTGCTGTTGCTTTGGCAGTTGCATCTGGGCGCACATTAAATCCAATAATAATGGCATTGGAAGCAGAAGCCAGACTGACATCAGATTCATTGATAGCTCCCACGCCGCCATGAATTACTTTTACCACAACCTCTTCATTGGACAATTTAATCAAGCTCTGCTTTACTGCTTCTACGGAACCTTGTACGTCCGCTTTTACAATAATTGGAAGCTCCTTAATATTTCCTGACTGAATCTGGGAGAACAAATCATCCAGCGACATTCTTGATTTGGTCTCTTCTAACATCTTCTCACGTCCTTCAGAAATAAAGGTTTCTGCAAAGCTCTTAGCTTCCTTTTCCGAATCCGTACATACAAAGATTTCCCCAGCATTGGGCACATTATTCAATCCTAATATTTCCACTGGAGTAGAAGGCCCTGCTTCTTTGACCCGACGGCCTGTATCATCAATCATCGCCCGCACTTTTCCATAACAGCTTCCGCAGGCAACTGGCTGGCCTACCCTTAAGGTACCCTTCTGCACCAAAATGGTTGCTACGGAACCTCTGCCTTTATCCAACTGCGCTTCGATGACAAGTCCTCTTGCATTTCGCTTTGGATTTGCTTTTAATTCACAAATTTCTGCTGTCAGCAATATCATTTCCAGCAAGTTATCAATTCCTTCGTGGGAATGAGCGGATACCGGTACAAAAATAGTGCTTCCGCCCCAATCCTCTGGAATCAATTCATATTCTGCTAATTCCTGCTTTACTCGTTCTATGTTTGCGCTTGGTTTATCGATTTTGTTGATAGCTACAATAATTTCTACTCCTGCCGCTTTTGCATGGCTGATCGCCTCTACCGTTTGGGGCATCACGCCATCATCCGCAGCTACCACCAAGATCGCAATATCTGTTGCATTTGCGCCACGCATACGCATTGCAGTAAATGCTTCGTGGCCTGGCGTATCTAAAAATGTAATCTTTTCCCCATTGCACTCTACCATATAAGCGCCGATATGCTGAGTAATACCACCTGCTTCACGGTCAATGACATGAGTATCACGAATCGCATCCAAAAGAGAGGTTTTTCCATGGTCTACGTGTCCCATCACACAGACAACCGGAGGACGTTTTACCTGAATTGATACGTCTTCTTCCTCTTCTTTTAAAAGCTCTGCAATTACATCTACTTTTTCTTCCTGCTCACAAATACAATTAAATTCCAGTGCAATTTCCTCTGCTGTTGCAAAATCAATCTCACTGTTGACAGTTACAATATTCCCTTGTAAAAACAGCTTCTTAATAATGACAGAAGGCTGAATCTTCATACGGTCAGCCAATTCCCGAATCGTTAATTTATCTGGAATTGTAATGGTCTTGATGGTCTCTTCCTCTTTCTTCGGAGGCTGCTGGGGCTGCTGAGGTTTCTTGCCTCGGGTCTTTTTCTCCAGATTATCGAAACGCTCCTTCTTCTTACCCATCAGCTCTTTTTCATGCCGCTGATTATTCCCTTTCCGGTTGTCACGCTCTCTGCTCTCTTTTCCTCTGGTCTCTTCCATAGAAGCTACCGGAGTGTTCTGATTCATTTTATGGATTTCCTGTTCAAAACGATTCTTCTGACCTGGACGCCCATTTTGGAAGGAATGACTATTCCTGTCTCCCTGAGGTCTGCCGCTTCTGTCTCCTCCTTGTGAACGATTATTTCTATCTCCCTGGGGTCGGCCATTTCTATCTCCCTGGGAACGATTATTTCTGTCTCCCTGGGAACGGTTATTTCTATCTCCCTGGAACCTGCCACCTTTCTCTCCCTGGGGTCGGCCATTTCTATCTCCCTGGGGTCTGTTGCCTCGTTCTCCCTGAGGACGGTTGTTCCTATCCTCCTGAGAATGGGTATAGTTGTTCCGTTCTCCCTGGGGTCTTACTGGTCGTTCCTCCTGTGCCCGAATGTTCTTTTCTCCATTCTGAATTCGCGCTGGACGATTACCCTGAGGACGGCTGCTGCGTTCTCCCTGAGGACGATTGCCTCGCTCTCCCTGAGGCTTTGCACTTTTCTCTCCCTGAGGACGGTTACTGCGTTCTCCCTGAGGCTTTTTCCCTCTATCCCCCTGAGGCTTCGCTGGACGCTTGGGAGCAGTCTTACTATTCTGGGGATTAAATACTGCTGTAATACTGGATTTTTTCTTCGGACGTTCTCCTTCTTCTTTTCCATTCTCTAGCTTCACAGCTTCTTCCTTCTCTTTCACTGTTTCTGCTTTTCCTCCTTCTGTCTTTTCCTGCTCTGCTTTAGTTGATACTTCTTTTTTCTTCTCCAATTTCTGGTCCTCTGATTTTCCTTTCGAAAATTTTCCTTTTACCATATCAATCACATCACCTTCTATGGCGCTACTGGCTGTTTTTTTCAAAATATCCTTTTCCTTTAGAAACTCTATAATATCTTTGGATTGTATATTTAATTCATTTGCAATTTCATATATTCTGACTTTTGCCATATGTTGCTACCTCCGTTATTCCGTTTTGTCTGCTAATTCTAATTTTTCTATCAAGCTGGCTGCAAACCCTTCATCCAACACGGCCAGACTAGCACGGTATTGTTTGCCGATTGCATGCCCCAATGATTCCTTCGGAGCATAGAGATACATTGGAACCTGATAAAACACACACATATTGCGAAACATCTTCTTCGTATTTTCTGATGCTTCTACAGATACAATCACAAGAAATGCCCGTTGTGACTTTACTGCTTTCTCTGTAGAAAACTCTCCGCTTGCTATTTTTCCAGCTTTCGCCGCTAATCCAAGCATGGATAAAATCTTATCCTGCTGCAATCTTTTCCATCTCCTTTTCCAAATTCTCAACCACTTCTTTCGGGATAGCCATTTTCAGAGAACGCTCAAATCCTTTTGCCTTTACTGCTTTTCTAAAACATTCCCCATTGGGACAAATATATGCTCCCCGGCCATTCTTTTTCCCGGTTCTATCCAGTAAAATTTCATCCTCTGTTGTTCGAATGATCCGTAGCAATTCTTTCTTACTTTTCATTTCCCCACAGCCCACACACTGGCGCATGGGAATTTTTTTACTCATCCCAATTCTCCTCCTTATCATGGATTTCTTCTAAAGGATCTCCTACACTGCTGTCTGTTTCTTCATACGCCTGGTCTGTTTCTTCATATACCTGTTCTGCTTCTTCATACGCTTGGTCTGTTTCCTCATACGCTCCAGCAAAATCTTCTTCGAAGTCTTCCTCATATTCTTCATATTCATTCTCATAATCCATGAAATCTCCGGCTTCTCTTGCCTGAGTCTCACTTTTGATGTCAATCTTAAATCCAGTCAGTCTTGCAGCCAGTCTTGCATTCTGTCCCTCTTTACCGATTGCCAAGGACAACTGATAATCTGGCACCACAACCTTTGCCGTTTTTTCCTCTGCATCTGCAATGACAGAAATTACTTTTGCCGGGCTTAAAGCATTTTCAATCAACATGGCTGCATTATCGCTCCAGTTAATAATATCAATCTTCTCACCGCGAAGCTCATTGACAATAGCGTTGACCCTTGCTCCATTTAAACCAACACAAGCGCCTACAGGGTCCACATCCGGGTCATTGCTCCAAACCGCAATCTTCGTTCTGCTTCCTGCTTCTCTGGAAATGCTTTTAATTTCAACAATTCCTTCTTTTACTTCTGTGACCTCAGATTCAAACAGACGCTTTACCAATTCTGGATGTGTTCGGGAAACCAAAATTTTCGGTCCCTTGGAAGTGGATTTCACTTCCAAAATATAAAGCTTGATACGTTCGGTGGGTTGAAATACTTCGGTTTTTACCTGCTCATTTTCACTTAAAATAGCATCTACTTTTCCAAGATTAATGCTGATATTTTTACCCACATACCGTTGTACAATGCCGGTGACTACATCCTTTTCCTTTCCATAATATTGGTCAAACAGCACTTTCCGCTCTTCCTCACGAATCTTCTGCAAAATCACATTCTTGGCATTCTGTGTAGCAATACGTCCAAATTCTTTTGATTTTACCTCAATATTGACAATATCTCCTACCTCATATTTGGAATTGATCATTTTTGCATTTCCAATGCTGATTTCTAATACACTGTCTTCTACCTCATCCACTACCGTTTTTTCCGCATACACATGGAATTCACAAGTGTCGGGGTTGATATCCACTTTAATATTGTCCGATTTGCCAAAATGGTTTTTACATGCGGTAATCAGGGAATTTTTAATCGCTTCCAGCATAATATCCTTGCTGATATCCTTTTCCTTTTCCAATATATTTAACGCTTCCAATAACTCATTGTTCATTTTTTTATCCTCCTGAAAAGTGTTACTGCTATTTGACGCATTCTAAAAATCAAAAGCCAGACGGATCAATGCAATATCTGTTTTTGCAAATATCATTTCCTTGTGTTCTTCCATCTCTATGGTTACCGTAGTTTCATCATATGACTTTAAGATGCCATAAAATTCTTTTTCTTTCTCTATGGCCCGATAAGTCCTGATTTCAATTTCCTTACCTAAGCTTCGTTTATAATCCTTTTCCTTCTTCAATGGTCTTCCCAGCCCTGGGGAACTGACCTCAAAAATATAAGATTCTTCTATAAAATCCTGTTCATCTAGTAAATCACTCATTCTTCTGCTGACAATCTCACAGTCATCCACTGTGATGCCGCCTTCTTTATCAATATAAGCCCGTAAATACCAGTTTGTGCCCTCTTTCACATATTCTACATCTACCAGTTCAAATTGATATTCCTCTATAATCGGAAGCAGCAATTCTTCTGTCCGTTGCTCATAAGTCTCTTTTCTTGACACTTTTACACCCTCTTTCCACTCAATCTATATGGGTCTTAGCTCTTGCCCATTTACACAAAATTGAGAGTGGACAAAGGCCCACTCTCAAGCTTAAGATTATCATGTTATCGTACTTATGATAGCACTTAACAACCGTAAATGCAAGGGGAAATGGAAATATTTTTCATACAATCGATGTGTGGACAGTAACAAAGTTATTTCCCAATTTTCTCTACTTTATGATATAATATCTTCTGACTATAAAAAGGAAGGAGAACATGGGCTGAATATACGAGATTGTCCAGACGGTTCATATCAGACATTGTTATATTTAACGGCTGGAGTAATCCATACAGCTCAAACAGAACAATGGAAAGAGAAAAATTAGGCTCACGGCTTGGATTTATTTTCCTGTCCGCAGGCTGCGCAATTGGAATTGGAAATGTGTGGCGTTTTCCCTATATCGCTGGAATGTATGGAGGAGGCGTATTTGTACTCTTTTACTTATTTTTCTTAATTATTATGGGCGTACCCGTGATGACTATGGAATTTGCAGTGGGACGCGCCAGCAGAAAAAGTATTATCAAAAGTTTTCAGGAACTGGAAAAACCTGGTCAGAAATGGCATTTGAACGGATACTTAGGAATGGCAGGTAATTACATCCTAATGATGTTTTATACCACAGTAACCGGATGGATGCTCTATTATTTTTATCAAATGCTCACTGGAAAATTCCAGGGAAAAAATACAGAACAGGTAGGTCAAATGTTCCAGGATATGCTTTCCAGCCCACAGATTCTATCTGGAGCAATGATCATCATTGTGGTTGCCGGAATTTTTATCTGTTCCATCGGCCTGCAAAAAGGCGTGGAAAAAGTTACCAAAATTATGATGAGTCTGCTCCTTGCTATTATTATTATTCTGGCAATACATAGCTTAACCTTGGAAAACAGCTTAGAAGGTTTAAAATTCTATCTTCTTCCTGATTTCCAAAGAATGAAAGAAGTAGGTGTCTGGGAAACCATCACCGCAGCCATGAACCAGGCATTTTTTACCTTGAGCCTTGGCATTGGCGCTATGGGAATCTTTGGCAGTTATATTGGAAAAGATCGCAGCCTTTTGGGGGAATCTGTTCATATCGCTATTCTGGACACCTTTGTCGCATTGGTTTCCGGCTTGATTATTTTCCCCACTTGCTTTTCCTTTGATATTAGTCCTGACAAGGGACCCAGTTTAATCTTTATTACCCTGCCCAACATCTTTAACGGCATGGCAGGGGGACGGATTTGGGGAACGCTGTTCTTTGTCTTTATGACCTTCGCAGCATTCTCTACCATATTGGCTGTATTTGAAAATATTATTTCCTGTGGTATGGATTTATTTCACTGGAGCAGAAAAACATCCTGCCTGGTTAATTTAGTAGTAATTATAATTTTATCCCTCCCTTGTGTGTTCGGCTATAACCTGTGGTCTGGATTCCAGCCTCTAGGAGAAGGAAGCGCTGTCTTGGATTTGGAAGATTTCATTGTAAGTAATCTTATCCTGCCCATTGGCTCCTTCTGTTACCTGATATTCTGCGTGACACGTTTTGGATGGGGATTCGAAAATTATCGGAAAGAAGCCAATACAGGAAATGGCATGAAGCTGCCTGGATGGATTCGGTATTATGTAACATTTATCCTGCCTGCATTACTTTTATTTTTGATTATCAAAGGATTGCTTGGGAATTAAATGAGATAAGATTGATTTTCTGAGATGTATGATACCATTTGTTGTCGATTTGCGCCAAATAGAAAGTCCATAGCAAGCTATGTAACCTGAATTTGGCGCAAATATCGCGCAAAATGGAGAGCAGGTGTACTTTAACTAGACTGCACTGTTGCAGCGCAAGTTAAATATCCGCGGGAGCGCGGCTGCTTGGCTCATTGCTCGCGAGAATCAAAATCCAAAATATTTCTTCCGCAGCGCCTGATTCGCCATCACACTCAAATACCTCTTCATTGTTATACGCCCTGAATTGTGCGTGACATTTCTATTTGCAAGATGCCAGCTTCCAACTCGCCGAATTATTTTTCCTGCTTCTCTATTTTCTTCCGTTAGCTCTTCCAACAGCCTCACTGCTGCAAGGTACCGCCGATCTGTTCCATTCTGCAAAAATTCATAAAACATATTCTGATATGCATTCATCTTGATAAGCTGTCTGATAAAGTTCCCTCCACTCACACCAAAAATTCAATGCTTTGATTTCACAGGTTAAATATACCAAAGCACGTGCTGGCAGCTTCAATGACATCTGGGCAACCTTATAAATATCCTGTTGGTTCATTTTTTCCCGCACCCTTCTTTCACTTTTCACCAGGCTCCATATGTTCTGTATCTGCGCAATATCTGCTGCTCCATTGCCATCAAAATACTGCTGTAACACTTTTTTGCACTTGTATATTGCTTCAGGATAGGCCCCTGGCACAAGCTCATCACCACATAAAGTCCCTGTTCCTTGGTGAGATAGCAAATATCCGAAAACTCTGTTCCCCCGGCTGCTTGATACAAAGAATGGGGCATCACATCCCATATATGAAAGGAGTCAGATACCTCTTCATACCCTTGTTCCTTCCGTTCTAAGCAATGTTTCTCAAAAAGCTCCCACAAACGAAATCTTTTTTTCATGGAAAAATCAGTTCCAAGAATATGATTCATCCATCCAAGATATCCAGGCTCGTTTACGATTTCCCCATTAATTTTTGCCACCCCAATTTCCTCATCTGAAACCTCATAAAGAAAATGGATGGCAGTCACCACATCACAGAATTCATTCCCACCAATTTTCCCAGAAAAGAAACGGGTATTGTCTCTCTTGTAACCTGCATTTTCCCAAGTATCATCTTCAAAGTAATTATAATGAAAATACAGATTCCCGTCTTCATCTGGCTCCACAGGCTTTAGAAGCATAATCTTCTTTCCAAATATACAAACCTTATCAAACTGCATCATTCCCCCATAGAAAAGAAGCTTCTGTAAACGCTTGGAAAACTCCTCTTTTTTATCTTCTGAAATGCACATTTTCCCGGTATAATCCCCAAAAATTCCCACCTCTTTTTCCTCCTCAAAATCCAAATAGCCTGGCCCTTCTCATCAAATTAGTCAGCAAAGACGCATATCCGCTTATTCTGATTCTGTCTTCTTCCCTACAGCAAGGCTTTGTAACCCACTCTCTTACCTGTCTGGCAGTTAGTTCTGGAAAATATTCTATGTTTTCATCCATTATTTTCCGCCATACCAGCAACCCTTTCTGAAAGGGAAGCTCTTTCGAATGCCCGATAAATTCCCGTACCAGTTTCTCGTCCACCAACCGGCATTTCCATATCTTTTGCATCTCCAGCAAAATCTCCATCAAACACAATTCTGTATCAACTGCTGCCTCTGCCTCTTCGATTCCCTCAAACTCCAATTTCCATTCTTCCAAATTTTTCTTCATAACATCTGACAGATATAACTCGCAGTCATCCCAAAATTCCAGAAATTCATCTTCATTCTTCCGTAGGATTACTTGATAAAACAGGGGTTCTTTTCTCAATTGCTGATTCTTATGGGGTTCCTGACATATGAAGTGTTCTTCCTTCCGGTATCTTCTCTCAGGACCCGAAAAAAATAACTTCACGCCAATGATACGTTGGATCAACAGTGCATAACCACATACATTACACACCTCATTCTTCCTCATAAGATAACACTCTTCGATCGAATATGCTTCCTGCATAGTCATCACAAGATTCATCACCAGGCCAAACTCTCCGTATCCACGGTCTATCACAGAAAGCTCACAGGTATCCATATGATACGTAGATACTTGTCTTTTCTGCCCTTCAAAAATGGAATAGTCAAATCTCACAATTCCATGCGCGTCCGCCTTAGGTTCGCAAACTACCGTGACTATCCTTCCTGCAAGCTCTATCTCTTTTAACTTTCGAATTCCGCATAGCCGCAAAAGTGTTAAAACATTCTTGTTAAATTCCTCTTTCTGTTCCTCTGGGATATTAACGCTTCCTTTGATCCAATATTCATGCTTCATAATGATTGTCATTCCTTCCCTTAAAGCAACTGTATTAAGATTATTTTAAGGGTATTTCAATCATTTGTCATTTAACTTGTAGTTTAAAGTTGTTCTTATCATCTTTGTTTGTTATTTCCCCTACGGAAATAGGATGGAAATTGGAGTAGTATTGGGGTAACGAAAAGGGCGGCCACAACGCCGCCCCAACTGCTATAACACTATTTTGAGATTGTCCCATTGGAATATTCTGTGAATACATCTAAAAATAGCAAGTGGAAAATTCATTATATAGCACCGCCTTTCATCACCACGATACCACGCATGAATCCATGTTCAAAGGCTTTATGTTCCGAGTTGATACAGCCCTCGTGTATTGCGCTCTCAATATCCATATATTCCTTTTTGGTGAGTTTTAGCTTAATGAAGTCCATTGCTTTTACAAACTTTTGACCATATTATGCACTATTATTTGTGCATAATGTACACTTGTAAAAGTGCATATTCTATGCTATAATGAGTACAGTGGAAAAGGAGTTTGCATATTACCGATTCCATTAGAAAATAGAAAGGGGTATGAGAATGGCTATAAGCTATGACAAATTGTTTAAGCTGCTGGAAGAAAAAGGAATCTCAACCTATTATCTTCGGCAAAACAAAATAATGGGACAGCAGACATATTACAATTTGAAAAATGGTAAAGGGAATCTTGGAACGGAAACTTTAGAAAAGCTGTGCAAGCTGCTGGACTGCCAGCCAGGTGACTTAATGGAATATATACCCGATAAAGAAGAATAGCCGATATATTGTAGCTTATACCATCTGTGAAAGGAAGTGTTTTTTATGAGTTATAAGGAAATGGCAAAAAGCCTTATCGACCAGATACCGGATAGCAAAATGTATTATATTATCGCTTATCTGCAAGGGGCAGCAGTACCGGAGGAAATGCCAAACGCGGATACAATCGCCTCTATTGAGGAATTGGAAAACGGCGGCGGAACTCTCTTTACCGGCAGTACAGAGGCTTTATTTGCTGAATTGATGAAGGAATAGCCCATGCTTGATGTTAGATACTCCACAAGATTCAGGAAAGATTTTAAGACGTGCGTGAAACGCGGGTATAAAATCCCACTGCTCCAACAGGCTATTGATACATTGCGTATTCCCGCCCCACTCCCAGAAAAAAATAAAGACCATAATTTGACCGGGAATTATTCAGGATATAGGGAATGTCATATCGCCCCGGACTGGCTGCTCATTTATAGGCAAGTCGGAAATGAATTGAGATTAGACCGAACCGGCACACACGCCGATCTGTTCGGAATGTAAGCCCCACAGGGCGCAAGACACTTTTGATAGGCTCCGGCTGTCAGAAGTGCTTTTGCATACTTTTGGAAAAGTAACAAAACGCCAAATATTCTCGCGAGCGCGGCTGTCTGGCCCATTGCTCGCGAGAATAAATATCAAAGAACAACCGTCTTCATACTTTCCCAATATCTACATATAATATCTACGTAAAATACGTGTATTTTTTTGTGTTTTCAAAAGTGATTGAATCATATCAGTAGCTTAGATAATCATGCTTCGAAAACGGCATAAAATAGCAAAGAAAATCATCCAAATACCTCTGCCAGATAGGTTTAAAGCAATGTCATAACTCAATTTGTGTTAAGTTTTCAAAAGTAAACAAACTCATATATTAATTAATGTGGCTTTTGACACCCTACATTTATTAGATAAAATCTCTGATAGATGTTTATCGCGCTTATATATCACACTATCTACATCCTTTCATTGAACTATTGATCTTGATTACTTTTCCCATATCTTCTCCTTTGAATTTTTCAAGTATCATTTTACACGATCACTCAAAAATTCTCGTAATATCCTGATATCGGTTGACTACACGATAAATCTCTACATACTCGTTCCTAATCTTGTAAATAATCACATACTCTTCCCATATCGCATATTTATAGTCTGTGCGAAAGCTGACTCGTTTGGAGAGATCTGAACCCATTCCCGGAAATATCTGGAGATTTTCAAATTTACCATAAATTTCATTTATGGTCTTTGCAGCATATTCTTCATTATCTTCAGCAATATAATCCCGGATATTTTTCAGATCCTATGCAACAATCGAGTTAATCCGCAGTTTTAACATCTTATTCATCCACAAGTGCTTTCAGTTCATCCAGATCCAGCCAGCCTTCTCCGTCTTTCACTGCTTCTTCAGCTTCCTGCAGCTTCATCAAAAGCTTTTTCTCTGCACGATCGCGCTCGAAATCTTCAATATCCATAACTGCAAATCGTCCCCTGCCATTCTTAGTAAGATATACAGGCTCTCCTTTGCGACAGTTCTTCAGGACTTCATTATAATTTCTCAAATCAGATACTGGTAAAATATTTGCCATATTCTTTCAGCTCCTTCCTTTGATTTAGAATTGTTTCTGCTATTTCTATTATATACAAAAAGCTGTAAAATTCAACGTAGATTTTTACAGCTTTTTTATTCTACAAACTGGAAGGTATCAATCACCTTTTTTACTATGATTTTTTTGTATGTATCAGCTATAAGCCCACAATTACACAAGATGTCTGATACCTCCAAATTGAGAGAAATATTTTTGGTAATGCACAAAAATAACCGTTCTCCTCTGTGCCTGGTAAGACACAGAAGAAAAACGGTTTTCTTGTTTCCATTCTTATATATTCACAAAATCAAAAATCTACATCATCCTGCCTTACTGATAATCTTCTTCGGGCATTTCTCAGCACAGGTTCCACATCCTGTACATTTCTCATAGTCAATATGAGCAATGTTATCTGTTACGGTAACTGCCCCTTCTGGACAATTCTTCTCACAAAGCTTACATCCAATACATCCTACGGAGCAGGCTGCCATCACATCCTTGCCCTTATCCTTAGAACTGCACTGCACCTTATTCTTTGCATCGTAGGGCACCAGTTCAATCAGGTTCTTCGGACAGGCTGCCACGCATTTTCCGCAGGCTTTGCAGGCGTCTTTGTCCACCAGTGCAATGCCATTGACAATATGTACTGCATCAAAAGGACATGCTTTCACACAGCTTCCATATCCAAGACAACCATAATTACAGGATTTTGGCCCGCCGCCAGGAATAAACGCCATAGCTGCACAATCCTCCACGCCAGTGTATTCATAATCCTGTTTTGCTTTCTCACAGTCTCCAGCGCATTTTACAAAAGCCGTCATCTTCACGCCGCCTTCTGCAGAAACACCCATAATTTCACCAATCTGAGCTGCCACTGGGTCGCCGCCTACTGGACACTGTCCTACTGGAGCTTCACCTTTTGCAATGGCTGCTGCAAGACCGGAGCATCCTGCATATCCACAGCCGCCACAGTTATTTCCCGGAAGAACGCCCAGGATTGCTTCTTCTCTTTCATCTACTTCTACTTTGAATTTTTCCCCAAAGATTCCAAGGAAAAAGCCAAGGAAAATACCAGTTCCACCCACTACCAGGGCGGCAATGATAATTGCTGTTACATTCATTTTATTCCCTCCTA
>ERZ778511.168-NODE-168-length-65675-cov-7.356614_pt1 | contig 65675 bp, 57 predicted proteins | sample MGYA00510347_ERZ778511 | MGnify/ENA primary metagenome ERZ778511 (study PRJEB29527, sample SAMN07138967) | mouse gut metagenome | material: feces | host: mouse | place: China:Nanjing | collected 2016-01-25 ...
CTGCACTTTAGCTTTTCCATGTGCTGTGAATAGAGTTATCCATGATTCCATAGCCAGTTATGCACATTTCCACAATGCTTCTTTTGTTCCTCCCGGCGCGGGGCTTCCCCCACTAACTGACTTTTCTTTTCGGCTGGTCGCTTTTCTTTCCCTCCCGCCTTGCCCTCTGCTGGTCGGCTTTCTTCCGGCGGTATGCCGCAAGCCGTTCCGTTTCCTCCGGCGTGAGGTCTGCCCCGGTCTTTTCAACCGCCATAAGCTCCTTTATGGATTTCTGCTTGGGCGGCTTCTCCGGCTCGCTGGCTTTTCGTTTCTCCCGCCATTCCTTTTGCCACTCCCGGTTGTGTGCAAGCCGCTTTTCCTCCGCTTCCTGTTCCTCCGGGGTGAGAAGCCCCGCTTTCTTCCTTGCGGTAAATTCCCGTTTCTCTGCCTTGCGCTTCTCATACCGCGCCTTTGCAAGCTCCTTTGACCGGGCTTCCTTTGCCGCCTGTTCCTCCTGCTGGCGGCGTTGTTCCTCCACCTCTGCCGGGGTGACGATATGGGCGGGTACTTCAAATGCGCCGATAAAGTTTAAATAAATGTCTATCCGCTGGCGGCGGTCATTCCCCCGCCCCTCGCCCTCATGCACAATCACTTTCTCGATAAACTCGTTGAGCATGGGCGTTGTCAATTCGGAGAAGTCGGTATAGCGTTTCACAAGCTGGATAAACTGGTCTGTTTTCAGCCTGTCGGCGTTCCAGTTCCCAATCTGCCTTTGCCATTCCGCTATGGACGTTTCAAGCCCGGTCTGTTCCTCGTCATATTCAGCAAGAAGCCGGGTAAAATGTTTGTCGGGTATCTTGCCCGTGGCGTTGCCCTCATACAGCTTTTTCACAAGTATTACTCAAGTCAGTATCATTTGTTTGTGATTTTCGCATTTCTTGATTTGTGATTTTCACAAATCTGGAATTGTGATTTCCAAAGGATCGTGCCTGTGATCCCGCCTGTGCTGAAATCTTTGCACCTGGCGCGGATAGATCCGCACCTGTTCCCCAACCGGGCGGCTCCCGTTTCCTGTCGATAAAGTTTTTGACATAGATCACATTGGGGTTTCCCCAGGCCGCGCCGTTTCCTCTCAATCAGCCCGATCCCTTTGGCGCTGTCCAGTTCCCCCAACAGCTTGTTTGCCTTCTGCTCCGCACAGCCCAGGGTTTCCAGGATATCCGAAATGGTGTAAATGATATAAACGCGCCCGTACTCGTCCATCCACCCGTTTTTTACTGACAGCGCCATGCGGTCAAGCAAAAGCCCGTACAGTACCTTCGCCTCCACGGACACGGCCTTAAAACGGCTGTCCGTGAACAGCACCTTCGGGATGCGGTAGAAGCTGTACTGCTCCGCCTCATTGCCGTAGTAGTAATCAAGTTCAAGCGGCATATGCCCGCCTCCTTTCCCCTGTTAAGACAGTACGGGCAGCCTGTAGCGCCTCTGCACTGCCATCAAATCCATTTCGTCCCGGGCTGCCGGTTACAGGCTTCTTTTGCCCCGGCCCGCCTGGAACGCCAAAAAAACGCCTAGCAACTGTTCTCAGTCAGTCGCCGGACGGCTTTTTTGGTATCGTCCCTGCCCTATTCTGTTTCCCACTGCATCATCCCCGCCCTGTCTTCCAAGTCTCCAGGAGGGAGAAGATCACATCCTCCACCTGTTTCTGTGTATAGGAAACCGGAAAATACTGGCGCAGCCTATCACCCTTTAACGTCACCTGGGGCGGGGTCCTGCGTTCTTCCGTCAGTATCGCCTCTATCACGCCCTCTCCCAGCTTCCCCTCCTGGCTGAATTTCCGCAGCCGCTTCGCCTGCTCCAGCGAGGGCACATGGGAAAGCCCCGCCATCTTTTCCGATAAATTCACCTGTTCCTCTTTCGTCAGATAGGACAGTTCCACAGCCGGGTTAAACGGCAGCTTCTTATCGTCCACCAACTGGAGCATGGAGGGGACAAGCTCCGTCAGGCGGATAAAACGGTGAATGTTCCGTGCGCTGTCATTGGAATTTTCGCTCAATGCGTCAATGCTGTACTTCTCGCCAAGTTGGCGAGAAGTGTCCTTTACGCCCTGGTGCTTCAATGCTTCCAGCTTCATCCTGTACGCCCAAGCTTTCTCGCTGGGCAGTATGTTCTCCCTCTGGAGATTGCTGTCCACCATCATCAGCACGGCTTCGTCATCGTCCATCTCCCTCACGATCACCGGCATTGTCTCCAATCCTGCCAGTTCCGCCGCCCGTTTCCGCCTGTGTCCGGAGACAAGTTCATATCCGCCCCCTGTCCCCGGCCTTGCAATACCAGGAACGAGAATGCCGTATGTTTTGACACTTTCCACCATGTCGCTCATGGCTTCATCGTCCAATACCTTAAACGGGTGATCCCGGAACGGAAACAAATCTGTCAGGGCGGTCTCTTGTACCTTTTCACCATCAGAACCGTTGTTTCCTGAGCTTTGGAACAAATCATCAAAGGAAGTCATCTGGATATTTTTCGCACTGCTTTTCATTCCCCTGCCCATGCCAGCACCTCCTTTGTCAGAGTTCTATATTTGCCGGAACCAGGTCAACCCCCTCCTCATGATGCAGGACCGCCCTATCGGGCGGGAGGGGATTATCCTGAATAATCCCTCCCAGCACATCCGCCAGTGTTGTCTCCATCTGGTCCGGCTGCTGATAGCCAAGGCTTGCCGTCAGACTGCCCTGCGGATCAATATCCACCAAAGGCGCCTTCTTACCCTCACGGGCGAGGCCAATCCCTAAACTTACTGCCGTCAAGGTCTTTGCCACTCCGCCCTTTTGGTTACATACAGCGTATACAATAGCCATGTTTCACGTCCTCCCTCTCAAACGTACTTTCAGGCCCTCCAGCCCGATCTCCTGGTATCCCGCCAGGAAATAATCCTTGCCGTCATGTTCAATGCTCGTTCTCACCCAGCGGGGCATTATCCGGAATCTGTCAGATATCAATGCCTCCACCCTGCACCCACTTGTAAAGTATTGCCCGCTCTCCGTTTCGTATCTCCCATCGGAATTCTTATGCAGCCTGCTGACCTCTTTGATCGGAAGCGCCAGATAATCAAGACGGTCACTCACATCTTCCAGCTCCTGCATCACCTTCCACAACTGCTCATGGAGCAAAAGCTGCTCGGCATCCTCATAGTCGATATCCAGCTTGCTTAGATCGTCATGCTCTAAATAAGTGGACTCCTTCAAAAGCCTCTTGATGTCTATATTCAGTTTCTGCGACCTTTCCAATAATTCTCTCAAATCTTTCACTATAATTTCTGCCCCCTTTTCTTCCGGGCGGTTTTCCCATCACCCTGAGTTTCCTCCTCATCCGTATAATTTGACTGTTCGCAAACCATACCGATATTTGCCAGACTGATATGTAAATAACCTTCCCCATACTCGACCTGCAGTTCGTCACCCACATGGAACCCCAGTTCTTCCAGCCACAACCCTGCTATGGATATCCTCGGAAAATAGGTATAACCGCTTTTACGGAATACTCCTGTTCCCTCATGCGTGGGCCTGCTGGAATACTGTACCTTGCTTGTCCTCACGTTCTTTTCTTGTTCCTTACCTTTCATTTGCGCCTCCTTTGCCTGAGATTTAACGGGTAAAAAAATAAGCATAACCGGTGAAAGCCGCTAGTTTTCAAGCTTTTTTCGGTTATGCTTATTATAACTCAGGCGTCCTCCTGCATACGCTTTATGATATCAGGGTGAATTTCCGCATGTTCCCCCGTGACAAAAAAAGTGGCATGGACTCCCCGCTCTTTCAAGCCGTCCAGCAGCTCCTCCGTATAACAGGGGTGGGGGCCGTCGTCAAAGGTAAGCGCAATCTTGCGTATCTCCACTGTCTGCTCTTCCTCTTTTTCCTCCGCCTCGTTCACCGCCGCCGTCTGCCGCCATTTCAATTCCCCGTTCTGTCCATAGAATATACCGTAAGCCCCTGCCAATGCCAGGCATAGGATTAAATCCCCCATAGCCAGCGCTTTCCTAATCTTTCTCATAGTAATCCCCATGTTCTCTTTTTCCATAGAAATATATGTATCAGGGCCTATCCATATGCAGACCGGGAAAGGTATACAGCCTGGCATACTGTCAAAAAGGGACTGCCGCGCCAGTGCGGCAGTCCCTTATCATACTCAGGTCTTAAACATTGCAATCTCCGTTTTCAGTTCGTTCATATTGCCGCCCAGGGCATCCGCCGTGCAGTTCAGGTTTTCCACATTCTCCATCAGTTTTTCCGAAGTCTGGTGGACTATCTCTGCGTTTTCCGCAGTCTCCGCAATAATCTGGGAGATATTCTGCACCGCATCCAGCGTCTCAGCCCGCTCCTTGTCCGCCTGTTCCGTGCTGGCCACAATCTCCTGCAATCCGCTCACCAATTCCTGCATCTGATCACGCATACCGGCAAATACCTGCACTACCTCCTGCACTGCATCCCCCTGCAGCGCCACCATCTCCTCCGCCTGCTTGGCGCTCTGGACGCTGTCTATGGTGCGGGTATTTATATGCTGGACATTGTTGCTGATCTCCCCTGCCGCCTTGGCGGAATCATCCGCCAGTTTCCTGATCTCCTCCGCCACCACGGCGAAACCTCTGCCGGCTTCCCCGGCCCTGGCCGCCTCTATGGAGGCATTGAGCGATAGGAGATTGGTCTGCTTGCTGATACCGGCTATGGTCTCCGCAAACACGCTGATGTTCTCCGTCTCCTGACTGAGCTGCTCAATGCTGGTGCCCACCTGGTTCGTGATATCGGTGGTCTCCTGTGCCCGCCGCCCCAGCCGCTCAATGATCCCCATTCCCTTGTGAATCATGGTATCGGTCTCCTGGACCAGCATCTCCACCCTCTCCACCACCTGACTGACCTCCTGCATATCATCGGAGAGCATTGCCGTTTTCTCCATACACTCCTGGGCATGGAGGGACTGGCGGTTCATGCCCGCGTTGATCTCCGTGATGGCCTGGGTAATATCCAGGGAATAATCACTGATAATCTCTGACGCGCGTTTTACCTCGTCCGCAGACAATTCCAGCTGATCGGTGGCGCCATGCACTTTGTTCACCAGCTTTTTATTGTTTTGAATCATATGGTTGGCCGACTGGGCCAAATCTCCGAACTCGTCTCGTCCGGACACCTTTACGCTCCCGGTCAGGTCGCCCTCCGCCACCTGTTCCAGCCCTGTGGAAATCCTCTTCATATTACCACGGATACTGATGGTGATAGTCACTCCGATAAAGCCTGCCACCAAAATGGCGATCACCACCATGGCAAAGGTGATCCACTTGATCTGATCCGCCTGGCCGGTCACCATCTCACTGGGCACCAGCATACAGATCGCCGCGCCGCTGTCCTGGACAATTCCATATACAAACAGGTACTCCCTGCCCCGGAAATCCACCTCCATATGTCCGATGCTCTCACCCGACTGCACACACTCCTGGAAAAATGCTTCATTATAAAGGACTGTCTCCCCTGCCGCAAAAGCGCTTTCTTCCCCTTCTTCCAGATACTCCGTTACGATCTCCCTGCCATTAGGAGTTACAAATGCCGCAATACTGCCCTCTCCCAGAATCAGATCCTGCAGCAGCCCCTTCACGGACTCCGGCTTAATATCTATCACAATCATGGCGCTTTTATTCTTGGACTGGATCTGATAGGACATGATATACCGCATCTCGGACAGCACCATCTTCTCATCCAACACATGATGCCAATCCGTCCACCGATTTCCCTTGCCGCCGCTTTGCTGTGTGATCTCCTCCTGATATTCCGCATAGAAGCCATTGGTCATCACAGAGTCAAAAGTAGAGATCAAAAGCAAATCCTTAGACGGTATAATATGTACATTGCTGATAAAATCATTACCGAACTGCGTTGACTGCACATTGGCCTTCTGATTGTCAAGCAGATCTCTGCGCTCCACGGCAGAACCGCTCCCCTCATACGCGCCGCTGAAATACCGATTCAGTTCCGAATCAAAAGCATACTTCAGCGCTTCGCCCGCCACAAAGGAATCAATTACATCCATGTAGCTGACCGTCATTTTCATAGTCTGCTCCGTGGAATCCAAAAACTGCTGGCTCATACCGTCGGAAGCCTTTCTGTAGGCGATGACTCCCACCAGAATCATGAACACAATCGGAACGGTAAAACATACTACAATCTTATTCTGCAGGTTGCTAAGCCGCAGTTTCTTCGTTTTCTGGGACTTACCGTTTTTCAAGGCGTTATCCTCCTGATCTTATACTGCTTAACAGTTAAAATTGCCGAGTAACCTGACTACATAACGCCAGCCATATACGTTTAACCAGTGCAGTACGGTAAATTCTGGCGTTATGTAGTATAAGTTGTGCATCTGCCTGTACAGCGCCTGTGCCAAGTCCGCGCCCGGCACATGTTCTCCATATAGTTCATTCTACCCTATTTTTTTCTAAATGCCTAGTGGAAACATGCATTCTTTTCAATATTTTTCTCCTGCAGCGCGGCCCGTCAGGCCCGCCGCAGATACATAGCCTCCACAAAATCGGTCCCAAAATCCTGCTGCCCTGCAAGATTCAGCGCCTGGGTCCTTTGGCAAAGCAGCCGGATGCGTCCCTCCATATCCGTCCCGGTCCCGTAGAGCAGGGCCCCGGCCAGGGCCGCATTGCCCACCGCCGTCACCCGCCCCTCCAAGTTCTGGGGCAGAAGCCCCAGAGTGACTGCTGCCTGTACATCCAGAAAATATCCGAATCCCCCGGCCAGCCATACCCGGCTGATCTGCTCCGGACCTGTCAGCCCATAGGCCGAAACCAACGTTTTGATTCCGGCGCAGACGGCCGCTTTAGCCGTCTGCATCTGGCGGATGTGATCCTGGGTGATATGCACATCCCCGATGGTAATGCCCTGCTCAAAATAGGTTTCCTCCAAAAGACCCGTCTCATCCGCCAGTCCCAACTCCAGCAGACGGGCCGTGAGGGCGATTATATCCGCTCCCCAGATGTCGCCCCCGCCTTCAAAGGCCGGGCCTGCCGCCGTACCGCAGCAGAGCAGTTTTTCCCGGTTGCCCAGAACCAGTTCCCCGTTGGTGCCCAGATCCACCAGCAGAGTGATCTCCTCCCTCCGGTCCATCTCACAGGCCAGGATTCCCGCCGCGATATCCCCGCCCACAAAGGCCGACAATCCCGGCAGCGTCACTGCCTCCACGCCCTCCAGCGTCAGCCTTTCCTGATTCAGATATTCAGCGGTAAAGGGAGCGGTCCCCAAAGGGGCCGGGTCATGCCCCATCAGCAGGTACAGCATAGTGGTATTGCCGGCGATGACCAGCTTCTCCGGATGTCCTCCCTGCTGCCGGAAACAGGCGATTCCCTCCGACAGCGCCTGCCGCGCCAGCTGCTGCATCTGCCGCCGCATCATAGGATTCTCCGCCGCCTGAATGCGGGAGATCACGTCCGCCCCAAATATCCTCTGGGGATTGGCACACACATATTCCCCCTGCTTTTTTCCCCGGCCGTCATACCACTCCATGGCAATGGTGGTGGTGCCCAGATCGGCAATCGCCAGTTCCCTTCCCGGATACTGCCCGGCCGCCTCCTGGGGCCTGACACTCTCCTGCTGCAGATCCATCCGCTCCGGCAGCAGAAAAGAAGAGGTAACTACCTTCATTTCATTTTCCAGGCTGCCGCCGGGCGCGCACCTGCCGCAGCCTGTGCAGACCTGGCATCTGTTTCCCCGATATGCCATGTGGCTTTCCTCCTTCCTATCCTTCCTCCGCCAACTGCTTCCAGCGGTTCAGCAGTTCCATTCCCTGCGCCCCCAACGCCTCGTCCAGAACGGCTTGCCCCGGCAGCTTCCACTTCTCCCCATCCAGCGGTACATCCTCCAGCAGTGCAGCAGGCATTTCGGATACCAAGGGCAGGTTCAAATCCATTCCCCGGCGGCGAGCCAGTTTCCACAGAGCCAGATTGTAGGAGGACAGTGTAGTTGTGGAAAATTCATACTGGGCGCGGATGGCCCGGATTCCTCCAATAATCTTCTTTTCCAAACCTTTCTTGTCCCCATCCAAAAGCAGACGGAAGGTCTCACAGTCCTCCTCCCAATCGTCCCAGGGGTACAAGTGCGGCCACAGACGCTGCTTGTCGGTGGGCGGACACTTGCTTTGCGTTTCTTTCTCTATGAGAAGGCGGGTCTGCTCGTCATCCCCCTGTATCAGTGCCAGCCAAACCCTGGTGGCAGGGATTGTCCGCCAGGGAGCCAGTTCTCCCCGCAGCTTCAGGGGTTTGTGCCAGCGCTTCAGCAAAAGTGCCGCCAGATCCCAATCCCCGGCACAGATGGCTTTGAAAGCAGGACCAATCAAATACTTATGCATGGAGTTTTCATAGGCCAGATACCCCGAACAGGGCCAGCCCCGATCCAGGAGAGCGTAACAAGCCTCCTGTGCCCGGGCAGCCAGCCAGAACATGGCTCTTACCAACTCCGGCTCCTCCGTGCAGGCCCAGCAGGATTGCGCCCCCAACTCTATGTGCAGGGCGAGATAATTATATATTTCAGCAAGGCTTTCCGGCATAGGCCAGCGCCGGGTGACATGTTGAATCAGCGGATCCGGGATGCTGCAGTTGTTGGGCATCTTGTCTGACCATTCCAGCCATGAATTGTACAGCGCAAGCTGTTGCTTCTCCCGATCCCAGGCATTTTGGCCCTGCTCGTCCCGCTGCTTCGCCGCCTGTACGTACTCCTCATAGCGCAGATGTGCGTAACGCAGCGCCGGCAGTTTTTTTGCTTTGCGCTTCAGCGGCGGATAGTCGGGATAGTCAAAAAACCAGCTTTCCCCCAAAAGACTCCCCTGGTCCTCCCCCCGGCACTGTTCCAAAAACACGTTCTTGTCCTTGTTGGGAACCTGGCACAGCCGCTGGCAAAGCTCCCTCTGGAATGCCATCTCCGCCGCAGCCAGAGGATGCTCCGGGGTACATTCCTCCCCGCAGGCATCCAGAAAAAAACACAGGCAGCGGAGATTCTTCTCCGCCAGTTCTCCGGCGGCTTTATTATCCTTCTTACGAAATATGTAGATGAGTGCCAGACTGTGCTCCACCATACAGGATGCCACCCAATCCCAGGGTTCCTCCTTGGGCGCAACCGGGTTCTCCTCCAGCATAAGCAAATACTTATCATCCAGCCGCATTCCACTGGGCACACCTTTCCAGAGTCGATCCAACACCCGGCGGACCTCTTTGGACGCGCCCCAGGCCCGGCCCACTGACAACCTCTCATAGACCGGCCATTGCCGCTCCAGCAGCAGGACGCCAAACAGAGCGGTTTTCCAAAAAGCCTGCCGCTTCATCTGTCTGGACAATTCGATAAAATGCTCCCGAAACAAATCCGGATTCCAACTCATATCACGTACCCCCTCCATACCATATGATCCGCTCAACTCAGGTCGGTTACTTTGCAGGTTTTCTTATAGCAGGCAATATTGTATCTGACAATATTTTTCATTCCGTCCCGCAAAAGGCGCTCCGCATATCCTTTTTCCTCAATCTGCTCCAGAGCTTTTTTGCATCCGCTCTCCAAATCTCCGTCATCCGGGTATTTTATCTCAATCACAATTCCGGTATAGCTCTCCTCAATCTCCACAAGGATATCACTGAAGCCCTCACCGGATTCAGCATTAGAATCAATAAGCCAGTCCTTCCGGTGACTCCTTTCGGGAATTATACTGACGAACGCTAAGATTTTCCAATTCCTGCCCGGCACATATCGCATTATGGAGTGCCATGCGCCGGGCAGGAAGGAAAATCTAACCGTTCGTGAGTATAGCTTTCTTGCCAGGGAAACTATCAGAAACATCGTTGTATGCTTATATACTACTATGTAAAACCGGCTTTATCAAGTGTTTCCTGCAAAAAGCAAAAGCAGTTCAGGCTCAAAATGCAACTTCAACATCGACGGTGTTATCGTTGCCGACAATATCCATCGGCACACGGTCAAGCCAATCCTCCCCCCATTTTTCTCGCGTTTCCTGCACGATTCTGTTGCCGGTTTCTGTCAGCACCCTAAACCGCCTGTCTGCGCTGGCGGACATCGACGGCGCCTTCCCGGAATAGTAACCTGCGCTTGAGCTTGGAGTTTTATGATATTTTCGAGCAAGATCAGATATTTCCTGTGGGGTTGCCTTTCCTCCCTTGCGATAGACCTCCTCCAGAATGGCAAGCCTACGGATCTCTCCTACAGTTGCCGTTACCGCTTTAGCTTCCGCCTCTATTCGCTGGATTAATGCCGAAACGCGGGCTTCGATTACCCTAAGTTCTTTTAAAATCTCAATCATATTTCTGTTCTCCTTTCGTTGTGAAAATCGTTTTATGAATTACATAACGACAATAGCACAAAACCCGTTCGTTGTCAATGCCGCTCTATGAAATTATTAATGATTTTTTCTTCTGTATCCCTCCCGCCAACAAAATATGTCCACAAAAACGAGGCTGTGGTAAAAGTCTTTTCCGCCCCCGTAAAGCAACGTCTCTTGGGTAGTTTCGCCGCTTTGTATTGCGTTTTTAGGACTTTTTCCACAGCCACATTTTTATTCAACTATATAAAATTGATTTTACATTTCCATCCGAATCCTGCGCTTTTCATTCAGACAAACTGGTTTTTCTCCTGGTCATAATGGTAGTCAATACCTGAGAGTTTTTCCGTGATCTCCTCCTGGGCCACATCCAAATCTTCGCACAGATCCTCCAGACTGGAATAATAATCTCTGAGTTTCAAATTGATAAAGCTAAGCAGCATAGCCGGATCCTTGGGTATCATAATCATTCCTGCCTTTCTTTATATATACTCACGAGCGTTTAGATTTTCCTTTCTGCCATTCCTCTATCCCCGGATCTATGCTTCCGCGGATTTCTCCGCGGCAGTGGAGGCGATAATCTCCATATCTCCCAGCATCTCCACCTGGCCGTAGCCTGCCGGGATCAACAGATGCGCGCCCTTGCCCACGCTGTGTCCCTCGATGATGCCCACTCCCTCCAGTACGCTTACGATCAGGAAAGGATGCTCCTGGTTAAAAGTAAACCCGTCTTTTACCACCAGTTTCCACACCTTGTAGTAATCGCTCTCCGTCAGAAGGTTCCAGGTATTAGGCTCCTGGGGGGCCGCCTTTTTGATAGCTTTTTTGTACGCTTCATCGGGCACATTGATAACGTCGATGCTCTGGGACACATGAAGCTGGCGGGGCTTGCCGTCCACCAGGCGATTGTAGTCATACACCCGGTAAGTGATATCGCTGTTCTGCTGGGTCTCCAGAATCAGAAAGCTTCCTGTGATGGCATGTACCGTGCCGGGATTGATCTGGATCATATCTCCCTTCCCCACCGGCACCCGGCGGATCAACTCCTCATACCGATTGTCGGCAATCATCTGCTTTAGTTCCTCCCGGGTCCGGGCGTGGTGGCCCACCACTAACTCCGCCCCGTCATCACAGTCCATGATATACCAGCACTCAGTCTTGCCGAAGGGCACCTTCTCCACCTCCCGGGCATAGCTGTCATCGGGATGCACCTGGATACTCAGGTCGCTCTTGGCGTCAATGATCTTCACCAGCAGGGGAAATTCCTCATAGGAGAGATTTCCAAACATCTCCTTGTGCTCCCGGTATAACTTAGACAATGTCTGTCCCGCATATTTTCCCTGACTGATCCGGCAGTCCCCATGGGGATGGGCGCTGATGGCCCAGCACTCGCCCACGGCATCGCTGTCCGCCCGGTAAGGGAACTCCGTCACAAGCCGCCGTCCGCCCCAGACACATTCCTTCAGCACCGGCTCCAGATACAGGATCTCTCCGCCGGGCCGGTTCATGGCCAGCGCGGCCCCATTGGTCTCCATAATGTTTTTATACCAATAGGCGCTGTCCTTGACGATACGCTGCTGATTGCGATAATCCACATACACCAGTCCGAACCGATCATGGTAACCGTTGGCCCACTCGAAATTGTCCAGAAAAGTCCACAGAAAATAACCCCTGATGTCCACGCCCTCGTCTGTGGCCCGCTGCACCTGGTATAGATATTTCTCCAGGAAATCAATACGATTGGGATCATGCACCTTGCCGTCCAGGGACACGGTGTCATGGCAGGAGATGCCGTTCTCCGTGATATATATGGGCATATGGTAACGTTCGTACAGGAACTTGCAGCTCCAATAGATGCACTCCGGGGTCACGGGCCATTGGATGGCCGTCTTGGGAAAGCCCGGATAGCGATCCACATACACTGTGCCGCCGTCCGCGCCGCGGCGCACCACATAACCGTTGTATACATTCTGCCCCATAAAATCCAGCGGCTGGGAGATCAACTCCATATCCTCCGGGGTAATCTCCGGCAGGTACTCCGCAAAACGCTTCAATCCCTCCTGTGGGTAATGACCCAGAAATACCGGATCACTGTACCACGCCACATTCCAAGTCCAGTTGTCCATGGAGTTTTGCAGGCCAAAATAAGTCTCCCGGGCCGCCGCGATATCCTCCGGGCTGTCCGTGGCGGGAATGGCCACGCCGCAGGTGGGAGCAAAACCCACCTTGATGGGAGCCTTGGCATATTTCCGCAGATTGATCACCGCCTGCCCGTGGGCTTTCAAAACGTTGTGCGCAATCTGGAACGTGTCCTTATAGGAGAGCTTTAACCCCGGCGCGTGTTCCCCCCGCAGATGTCCCAGTCCCACAAAACACTGGGGCTCATTCAAGGTAAAAAAGTACTGGCAGTCCTGGGAAAAATTCTCTGCCACCACTTTGGCATACTCTCCAAACCACTGTACGCTCTCCGGGTTCAGCCAGCCCCCCTTATCCTGCAGCGCCTGGGGATACTCCCAGTGAAACAGAGTCAGATAGGGCTCGATGCCGTTAGCCCGTATCTCTCTGAGCATGTCCTTGTAATAATCGATTCCGGCCTGATTGACCCTGCCAATGCCCTCCGGCAAGATTCTGGCCCAGTTTAAGGAGAAACGATAATTTTTCACCCCCAGCATACGCATCAGGGCAAAATCTTCCTTGTACCGATGGATGTGATCACAGGCCACCTGGGCGTTCTGGCCTTCATATACCTTTCCTTCCTCACAGAAGGTATCCCACACGATCCTGCCGCAGCCATCCTGGGGATCCCTGCCCTCAATCTGATAGGCGCTGTCCGCCACGCCCCACGCAAAGTCCTTGCTAAACATATTTTTTCCCTCTTTCCTATCAATAATGTATCCGCTTCTAAAAAACATCCCTGTGCAGCTTCCGTCCAAGCGGCGCTGTAACCATTCAAGCATTTACTATCTTATCACGATATGCTTTCCATTTCTCAAACGAAGTGGGTTCTCCCAAAACAATAAATTCGCAATTGCAGCCGTCCACAAGCCGCGTGTCTAAGTCAGCAGTCAAGGCAGCAAACACTGCTTTCGGCTCCTCACCGCCTCTGATATGCAGCATAACCGATTCCGTTTCCGCATTATTGCCAACATTGAACTCTATGGACCAACTGTTACTGTCAAGATTTTGCCACGACAAGTCATCACAGTTACATATGGCGCCAAGTTCCGCCGAAATTTTCTTTATCTCATCGGCTATTTCTGTTTGCTTAAACGGAATGATATTTTCGCTTTTTATTGCGTATATTGTTTCTTCCCTGTTGGATTTTGTCCTTATCATCAAAACGTCCCAACTCACAGATTATCCTCTCCTTAATGTGTTACGCTTCCCAATTTACCCCGCAGTGATGACGGATACCAGATAGAACCCGGAGGCATCTTTTTCGTGGGTCCTGCACACCTCAATCCGCACATGATGCTCTGCGGACTCCTCCCTCTCAAAGACAGTGGTCAGGGCCAGCAGATCCCCCCAGGTCTCGTCAAACTCGCCGTCCAGCAGCACGGCCCCGGCCTCGTCGCCGTCCACGATGACCCTGGCCGCCGGGGCCGGCTTGTTGACGGTGCGGCGGTACTGCACAGCCAGAACACTGCCAGTCATGGTAAATTCCAGATACGCGCCCTCCTCCCATGCCTCCCAGCCGCATTTGAAAATATCCGTCATATGCTTCTGGGGCGCGTGATCCTCAGTAAAGCCCCGGCAGGAATCCGCCGCCAGCTGCGGGTTGCGCAGCCTTCTGGAATGCTCATACCGATTGAGGGTCATAGGCCGGGCCGGGAAAGCCGGCTCCGGCTCCGGGCTGTCCGCCTGGGCATAAACTCCATCCAGAAAATGCCGGATCGTATCCGCCAGCATGGCGTGGCCCGCATCGTTGGGATGGAGGTCATCGGCGGTAATGGTCTCCGCCGCCAGTTCCCCTGCCGCAATCCGGGCATGGACATTGTTCTTGATACTGACGCAGGGCAGATCATAATACCTGCCCACGGCGGTATGAACCTCCTGCGCGCTGACCCCGGTGCTGAAAAAGGAATTGTGGATCAGCACCACCGCGGGCAGCGTCTCGGAAGTATACACATGGCGCACCAATCCCTCATAGGTCTCCTGAAAATGGGCGTCATTTTCATCGTTCACGCTGAACTCTATAAAAACCAGATCGGGCCTGGCATAGAGCAGGTCCTCATCCACCCTGGCCACGCCAAACTGGGAAGTAGTTGCCCCGATGCCCGCATTGTAATACTCTACTCTGGTTTGGGGAAATTTCTCCTTCCACCACTGACAGCTTAAATAGGCATAGCATTTTTCCGGCGTGGTGGCCACGCTGCCCATAGTGATGGAGCCGCCCAGATAACCGATGGTCACGGCCTCCCCTCCGCGGGCCCGCAGCATCACATTTTTCAGCCTCTTCTGGTTTCCCCTGTTTACTACGACTGTATCCAGATATTTATCTGACATAATTACCTCCCGTTTATACTACATAACACCAGAATTTACCATACTGCATTGGTCAAGCGCATATGGCTGGCGTTATGTATAAGTTCTTAAAAGTTCCAAAAACCGTAGGTTTCATTTAACTGTTCAATATAGCTGCCAAGTTCCTCCGCCATCCGCTCCGCCTCCGGCCTGCGGATATGTCCCTTGGTGCCGGTGCTGTTGTTGCTGTAGGCAAAATAATGAATCCGCGCGTCCGCCTTTTCCTCCACCACCTGCCTGATGGCCCGGTCCCAGCTTTTGTCGTGCTCCAGAATCGTGGTTTTGCAGATGAAATGGGCATCTGGATAAATCCCCTTAAGGGTGTCCAGGAAACCGCTGTAGGCCGCCCGCCAATGCCGGGATGCCTCACTGTCATAGTCCTGGGCCATATAGTCTGTGGGATGACTGTCGTTCTGCCCGAAGGCCAGAATCACCACCTGGGGCGTATACAGAGAAAAATCCCATGACTTAGGCTGGCACAGGTTCGGATGGTACTGCATTTTATCATACATCCACTCCATCCCCCGGGCCTTTGGTTCGTTGAAATATCCCTCTCCGTTTTGCAGCGCAATGCCGCCCTGGGCTATGTCATGGAGCTGCGCTCCCAGCTTTCTGGCAGTTATCCACGCATAAGAATAATAGCTGTTGGAGTACTCCCCGTTGTGCTCCGGATCCGGCTGTCCGCAGTAATCCACGGCTTCGGAAACCTCACCGGCGGACACAGAATCCCCGAATACCTCCATTTTTCGTTCCGGCAGAGGTTCCGGTGTCAGCACCTGCCCGTCCGCCGCCAGGAGGAAGCCGTGAAAAAGAGCCATGTGGCAGGAATCCATACGCTTGAACAGACACAGCTCATGTTCTCCCTCCCCCAGGTTCTCCCCCAGCGTCAGAACCGTCTCCCCCTCGTCCGCCAGATCCCCCCGGTACTGCTGTCCGTCCAGAAGCCATCCCATGCAGCTGGTCCAATAGGAGCGTATGTTGGTAAACACCGCCCGGATGCTGCTGCCTGTGAAGCGGATTCGCACGAAACTGGCGGGATATACCATGAGCGCCCCGTCCTCCCGGTCCCTGTCGATCCGCCCGCAGTACTGAAGCCCCGACTCCTGCCAGGAGACGGGCCGCTCCCCCGCCAAAGCATATGGCTGTAAATATTCTGTATGCATACTTTATAGTCCCTTTCTTATTTGGAGTTCCGCATCTTCCCTCCCAATGCCCTTTCCGTGGAATAAGTCCTGTCCCAAATACGGCCAGCACTTATTCCTGGCTTTGTCCGGGCCGATGCTGTTTGGAGTTTCGCAGGAGTTCCAGATTTTTCTCGATGAACTCGCATCTCTGCGCCACGCACTCCACGCTGCGCAGAGGATCCTCCGGCGTATTAAATACATAGTCCGTCAGTTTGTCGATGGTGGTGGTGGTCACATGCATGCGGGTATCGCTGGAAGCATAGTAGATGTACACATCCCCGTTCTCCCTGGCGATGGCGCCGTTGGTGAACACCACATTGGACACATCCCCCACCCTCTCCGGGCCTCTGGGGCCGATCAGCAGACCGGAGGGCTCCGCAATCACTTTCGCGGGATCCTCCAAAGCCGTGGCAAAGGCATAGATCACATAGCGCAGCCCTGCCGCCGTGTTGCGCACTCCGTGGGCGATATGTATCCAGCCCCGGTCCGTCTTGATGGGCACGGCTCCGGCGCCGTTTTTCACCTCGGTGATGGTGTGGTATTTTCTCCTGCTGGTGATAATCTCCTGGTCAATCACCGCATGAGTGATATCCTCGCACAGCCCAAAGCCGATGCCTCCGCCGGAACCGGTGTCAATGAAATCGTCCATGGGTCTGGTGTAAAAAGCATACTTGCCGTCCACAAACTCCGGATGCAGCACCACATTGCGCTGTTGAGGGGAATTTAGGGTCTTTAAGTTGGGCAGACGCTCCCAGTCCTTCAGATTTTTGGTGCGCACAATACCGGCCGCCGCCACGGCAGCGGACAGGTCGTTTACGGAAGTATCCTTGCTCTCGGAACAGAATACGCCGTAGATCCAGCCGTCCTCATGCCTGGTCAGACGCATATCGTATACATTGGTCTCCTCCGGGCAGGTGTCCGGCAGCAGGATGGGGGAATCCCAGAAGCGGAAATTGTCTATACCATTGTCACTCTCCGCCACGGCAAAGAAGGATTTCCTGTCGTTTCCCTCCACCCTGGCCACCAGGTAGAATTTGCCGTCCAGTTCAATGGCCCCGGAATTCATCACCGCATTGATGCCCAGCCGCTCCATAAAATAAGGATTGGTCTCCTTGTTCAAGTCAAATCTCCAGTGGAGGGGCGCATGTTCCCTGGTCAGCACCGGGTATTTATACCGCTCGAACAGACCATTGTAAAAACTTGTGTCCACCTCGTTTTTTCTGGTAAGCAGTTTTTCCTGCTCCGCTGCCAGATCATAATACTTCTCATGTACCATTGCCATATTCTTGCTCCGCCTTTCTTAATTTTGAGTTCCGCTTATCCCCTCTTCATCATTTCCATGCACATACGTCCGTTGTGGTAGGGGCATTTCCAGGGTTCCACGATGGGCTTGTCCAGATCCGGCCTGCCGTTTTCATCGGTGCGCCAGTACCATTCGCCCCCCTCTCTGGCATCTGCCACGTACTTTTTGATAAACTCCCATATGTCCAGGGCCGCCTCCCGGAAATACTCCTTCTCCGGAACCTTCTGCCAGGCATTGTAAAAGCCCACCACGCTCTCGGCCTGTACCCACCAGATCCGCCACTCGTCATCCACACCCCGCTCGCACTCATTTTTCAGGGAATGATTGCTGTAGGCCGTCTCATATACATTCTGCTCCAAATCCGCCGTGATAGGGGCCATTTTCGCCTTATAGACCGGATCCCCCAGCACCGATATCCCCCGGTCCACCAGCCATGCCGTCTCTATGTCATGGCCGTAGGAATGCAGATCGATCAGGCTGTTCATATCATTGTCAAAAAATACCTCCTGCCGGTGCAGGTCAGGATTATATATCTTTTCCGCGATCAGATCCATCATCCAGCGCAGCTTCACAGCCGCTGTCTCGTCGCCGGATACCCGCAGCAGTTCCGTGTAAGCTTCGAACACATGCAGCAGGGTGTTCATGGTGCGGTCAGCCATAACGCCGTTCTCCGACAGCTTATCGTTGTCCGCAGGCTGAAAATCAATATCCAGCGCCTCCTTGTAGCCGTATTCATCAAAGCATTTGATCTCGATTACCCTCTGCAGCTCGCGGGCCAATTCCAGGGCCTCCCCGTCGCCGGACGCCGCATAATAACTGGACAGGGCATAGATGGCGAACGCCTGGTTGTAGGTATGTTTGGTGGTGTCCTCCGGTTTCCCGTCGTAAGTCACGGACCAGTAAACGCCGCCCCGCTGCCCGTCCAGACAATGCTCCTTCAAAAAACGATAAGCGTGGTCCGCATACTCCTTCAGGCCCTGATCCTGCAAGACCATCCATGCGTTGGAGAAAAACCACAGAATCCGGCTGTTCAGAATACAGCCCTTGGCCGCCTGCTTATCCACATTCCCATTCGTATCCATAAAGCCGTAAAAGCCCCCGTGTTCCTGGTCTTTCAGTCCTTTCCAGAAGGGCAGCAGCTTTTTCTCCAAATGCTCCCTCATTTCCTCCGCTACATTCATCTCTTTCCTCCTATTTAAATCGCTGCGCGATGGCACTGAAGGGTGAAGTCCCTTCGGCGCACAAATGAGAGAGACGTCTTTCATTCGTAACAGATCTCATGAAAGACGCTCTCGTGCGCCTTCGCAACTTCACCTGTCCAAGCATCCTATAAACCGGGAACCCTGCTGCCATTCTTATTACCATATCTACTCACACTGCCCCGAATCACAATCTCCCCCTCGATAATCTTCATATTGCAGCGGCTGTCGTCCCCGCCGATCCGGCGCACCAGCATGTCGATCCCTGTCTCCGCCATCTGAGGCATGTTCACCGAGTAAGTGGTGATGGGCACATCACACAGGCCGGGAAAGAGCCAGTCGTCATACCCCACCAAAGACACATCCTCCGGCACCCGATAGCCTGCCTCCAGCAGACTCTTGACCATCCTGCTGGCAGTCAGGTCGCTGTTGCACACAAAGGCCGTGGGCAGTTCCTGAGGCAGAGTAATCCTGTCATAACAGTAGATGCTGCTATCATCGCTCCTGTCCTTCAGAACCCAGTCCGGCCTTTCCTGTACCCCGTGCTCCATCAGAGATTTCCGGTATCCCAGGTATCTGTCCATAATACTCTCTGTGGCCAGCACCGTGCCCACAAAACCAATCTTCTCATGCCCCATCTGAAACAGGTAATTGGTCATATAGTAGGCTCCATAGAAACTGTTGCTGATCACGCAGTCCTCCTGCAGCTGCTTGTCATAAAAATCCATATACACCACAGGCACCCTGCACTTTTTTTTCAGCATCCGCAGGTACTCGGTCCGAATGCTTCCCAGAATAATCAATCCGTCAATCTTATCCTCCTGCACCAGCTTGGGCTCCTCCAGATCCCTCTCACGGACGCTGTCCAGCACCTCCGGAATCACATAACAATTCTTCTGACTGGCACAGGTGATAATCTTCTGGTGAAATTCCCAGTAAAAGGTGGCATATTTTTCCACATACTGCTCGCCCATGATCACACCGATATTATAACTGCGCTTTTCCTCCTGCCGACTGCTGACCGGCGGCTTGTATCCCATCTCCTCCGCCAGGAGCTTGATCCGCTCTCTCATCTCCTCACTGACGCCCTTCTGGTCCGCCAGAGCCTTGGACACCGTCACGGTGCTGACTCCCAGCCGTTTTGCTATATCCGACATTCTTACGCCTTTTGCCATCTCTCAACCTCCATCTCTCGTTTGCCTTGTCCCTATCTCATGTAATCCGAAGGTTTTTTATCTTATTTTAAGTTCCGCTTATGCTGTTTTTTGTTCCGCTTATGCCCGTATTATTCCTGCTTCAGCCAAATCAGCTTCGCTCGGAAATCGCCCCACAGACGCTCCAGGATTATGCCGCCGTTTTCCAGCAGCTGCCCGCTGTATGCTTTGTCCGTATCTTTTACTATGGACTCGGCATCCCCCTGCATGTCTACCTCGTACAGATGATACACGGCAGTCCCGTCCAGCCCCTGAAGCCGCAAAATTCTGCTGTGCCGGTTGGGCTCTCCCAACACCTGCACATAAAATACCAGACTCTCCTTTTTGTCCTTGCTCACCACCTGGAAACAGTCGTACAGATGGTTGTCCCCGTAGGAGGCAATGCGGTAATAGTCGCCCTCCCGCACCAAATCGTTGAACTTATGGTACATGGCGGTCTGTCTGCCCACCATCTCCTTGTCCTCTTCGCTGAGCTTAGTGATGTCCAGTTCATAGCCAAAGGTCCCCGCCAGCGCCACAAAGCCTCTGGTCTCAAAGGGAGTGCTGCGGCCCACAGTATGGTTGGGGCACACGCTGACATGGGCGCCCATGGACGACAACGGATATACCAGCGACGTCCCCTCCTGGATCGCCAGCCTCTCGATGGCATCTGCGTCGTCGGAGCACCATATCTGGGGACTGTAGTACAGCATACCCGGATCAAAACGGGCGCCGCCGCCGGAACAGTTCTCCAGAAGCAGCTGCGGGAACTCTGCCAGCAGTCTCTCCTGCATCTCATACATGCCCAGCACATAGCGGTGGTACAACTCTCCCTGCCTGTCCGGCTCCAGCGCTGCGCTGCCCAGGTCGCTTAAGGGACGGTTCATATCCCATTTCACATACTTAATGTTGGCGCTGTGGAGCACGGCAAACATCTGCTCCATGATACAATCCCGCACCTCCCGGCGGCTTATATCCAGCACATACTGATTGCGGGCCAGGCCGGGAGTCCGGCCCGGTATGGCGATGGCCCAGTCGGGATGCTCCTGATAAAGTCCGGACGCCGGGGAGATCATCTCCGGCTCAAACCAGATGCCGAATTCCATGCCCAGAGCATTCACGCTCTCCACCAGTTTTTTCAGACCTCCTTTTAGCTTTTCCTCGTTGACCTGCCAATCTCCCAGCGCCCGGTTGTCGTCATAGCGGTTGCCGAACCAGCCGTCGTCCATGACCAGCATCTCGATGCCAAGCCCCGCTGCCTCCCTGGCGATGTCCAGCAGCTTCTCCTCGTCAAAATCAAAGTAGGTGGCCTCCCAGTTGTTGATCAGAATGGGGCGCTTTTTATTGCGGTAGGGACTGCGGATCAGGTGCTTCCTGTACAGATCGTGATAGGCGCGGCTCATGCCCCCCAGCCCTTCGCCGGAATAGACCAGAATGACCTCCGGGGTCTGGAAACTTTCACCGGAGGCTAATTTCCAGCTAAAATCTTCGGGCTCAATGCCCACAGTCACCCTGACACTGTCAAACTGGCTCCGCTCTGCCTGCATACGGAAATTCCCCGAATAGACGAAGCTGAAGCCGTATACATCCCCTCTGGTCTGGGTGGCCGTGTGCTCCAGCAGCGCCAGAAACGGATGCTCCTGGTGGCCCGGTTCCCCCCGCAGGCTGGACACGGCATGTTTGCCATGGCTCACTCTGCGGCGGTCCATGCGGCGCTCTCTGGCCCAGGAGCCATGCAGCGTGATCATGTCATAGTCCCGGTCGTCCATGTCCAGACAGGCGCTCATGGCCTTCTCCAAAAAAATGGGCTGATCACTGTCATTGTAAAAGCGCACACTCCTGGCGATGGCGTCCGTGTCCTCAAACACGCTGTAGGAAAGCACCGCCCGAAGGCCCAGCGCCCGGTCCCTGCAGGTGATAGCCAGAGTAGTCACTTCCCCATCGCCTCCAAAGGTGGCAGGCAGGCCCGCCAGCGCCTCCTTTCCCTGATAAATCTCATGGGAATCATAGGTCAAAAGCACGGCGCTGTGGCCCCCCGCGCTGCGCACCCGGACGCTGCTCTCCCGGTAATCCCCCACGCCGTGCGCAGAGTACTCTGTCGGAAAGCTGTCCAGAAAAGAAAGCCTGTCCCGGGCATTGGTCTCCGGTGTCATAGGATTTTCACAGAGGCGCATCAGTGCGGACACGCCCTGCACATTGTGGATTCTCCTGCCATAATAAGCATGTCCCAGAAAGCCCTCCTGGTCAATAAGGCCAATACAATAGGTTGTTTTAGGCGTATCAAGCTTGAACAGTTTCTCCTCAGATATATAGGTTATTCCCATAGTGATACCTTCCCTTCGCTTATAATTATATTTTGTTAAGTCTAATTAACCTCTTTATTAGTTAATTATTAGTTTGATATTAGCAAATTTTCTATGGGAATACAATGGACTTTTCAAAGATTTATTCGTTTCGTGGAGTTTACCAAAATGAAAAGGAAGAACTTAGTAAAGATTACCTAAGTTCTTCCCCTATTGAAATCCCACAGCTGCCCGGGATGCTTATACCTCATAGGCCCCATACTCCGCCAGAAACCGACTCTCTGTCTCCAGCCTGACCTCCCGCTCCCGCAGCAGGAACGTGCCCAGACGAACGCCTCCGTCAAAAAATACCTCCAGGATCCTATCGTCCACAATAAACGTCATTTCCCCATATCCGCAGCCCACCGGGAAATGCTCTCCATCCACCGCAAACTGCCCGGATCCGGGATCATAGGACACCTTGCTGGCGTTAATCTCCCAGATACAGTTGTCCTGATTATCCTCCCTGACACGCATCTCAAACACCAGAGCCTTTCCCACTCCGGGGCGACACACAATCCTGCCGTCTCCATAGATAACGGAGTCTTTGCCCAGACGGACGCGCTGCTCTGTGAGTTCTCGAACAGGCTTCTGCACCAGAGTATAACCCTCCTGGGTCCTTTTGCAACTCAACTCCACCGGAATGCCGCAGGCACCGGAAAAGAGCCTCCCGTCATTTTCCATCCGCAGCCAGGGAATGGAAACTACCCGCCCCTTTATGCCAAAATAGGTCTGGGCCGCATAGGGGACATTATTCACATACGCCTGCTGCCTGCCCCCGTAAGGCCGGAAATGATACCCGTCAAAAGCGCCGGGAAAACAGAAACCGTCCGCCGCCCAGAAAAACCAGCATTTTCCTCCCTCCTCACAGTCCAGGCAGAATAGATCGGGACACTCCCATGCGCCCTCTAAAGTAAACCGATCCGATTGCTCCCAATGCCGCAGATCTTGGGAACGGAAGATTCCAAACGCATTTTCCTCCAGCCACAGCGCCATCACATATGCCTGGGACTCCTCATGCCAGTACACCTTGGGATCCCGGTTTTCCGGGCATACGGTGGGCAGACAGGGCTCCGCTATCTTGGTCAATGTGCTGCCGCCATCCAGACTATATGCGATTTTCTGAGTAAAATACTGCCCTCTGCTCCACTCGTTGCTCCCTCCTGCCGCTGTATAGAAAAAGAGCATTGCATCCCTGGGCAGCCCCAGCAGCCCACGGTCATTGGCAATGGCGCTGCCGGAAAATATAGTGCCGCTCCCGTCAGGGAACATGACCGTATCCTCCTGTTTCCAGTGAAGCAGATCCCTGCTGACCGCATGCCCCCAGCTCATATTGTTCCAGGCTATATTAAAGGGATTATATTGGAAGTACAAGTGATAAATACCGCCTTCATAGATCAGCCCATTGGGATCGTTGATCCAGCCAGTGTCCGCAGTGAAATGGATTGCGGGTCTTCCCTGGCTCATTCCCCGCCGCTTCGGGGCAGGTTTTACTTTCTCCATATACGCTTGGGGCACATCCCCACAGATGAGAAGTTCCCTGCCCAGATACTGCCTTACCGGGATCTCGGCGTAAAAATCACAGGCATACCCCTTTTCGACTTCCCCATCCACGGGCACCATAAACTCAAAGAGTTTTTCCCAATCCGCCCCTTCCTCCCTCAGAAAGATTTCAACCTTCCTCTCCTCCTTGCCCACACAGACGGGCAGATACAGATATTCCTCCGTGATCCTGTATATCTTTTCCATGACACTCTATCCCTTTCTTAATTGCGCAAAGCCAATCGGCCCCAAAAAACTATGTCGCCAACTCTCTCTTATACCTGATATAAAGTAAACCGCCAATCAGATCCGCCAGTCCCCAGCCCATGGGGATAGCCCACCAGATGCCCGCCACGCCGATGGCCGAAGCGGAGGCCAGGGTGTAGGCCAGGAACACGCGGGTTCCCAGGGATACGACCGTGAGCACCACCGATATGCCAGGCTTGCCGACGGCGCGATACAGCCCATAGAACAGGAACAGACAGCCGATTCCACAGTAAAAAGGCCCCACCGTATGCAGATAGCGCACACCCTCCGCAAGAATAGCCGTCTCCCCGGCGTCAACAAAAATGAGCATCAGGGGCTTTGCCAGAAACCAGAGAATCAGAGAAACCAACAGGCAGTAGGTAACTGTGGTCAGAACCCCGCAGCGGACTCCCTTCCGAATCCGCTCCCGCTTTCCTGCGCCCATGTTCTGGGCGATAAAGGTGGAAAACGCGTTGCCATACTCCTGGGCAGGCATATAGGCAAAGGCGTCCACCTTCACCGCCGCCGCAAAAGCCGCCATCACTGTGGTGCCAAAACTGTTCACCAACCCCTGCACCATCAGGATCCCCAGGTTCATCACCGATTGCTGCATACAGGTCAGCACGGAATAACTGGTGATCTCACCCAGGCTGGATTTGCTGATCCGGAACCGGGAAAAGGCCCTCCTGATTGCTTTACCGGTGGCGAAAACATATATGCCAATCCCCAGACCCGATATGTACTGGGCGATTATGGTTGCCGCGGCAGCCCCCGCCGTCCCCTGCTGCCAGATAGCCACAAAGAGAATATCCAGCCCAATGTTCAGCACTGTGGATATCCCCAGAAACACCAGCGGAATCACCGAATTGCCGACAGCTTTCAGATAGGCCCCGAAAAAGTTGTACAGGGCGACGGCAGGTATTCCCCAGAAAACCAGAACCAGATAATCCCTTGTGATCTCCCTGATCTTCCCGGGAATATGCATCCAGACCATGATCCAGTCCACGCCCAGCAGAGAGAGGACCGTGAGCAGAACCGCTATCGCCATGGCCAGCAGAAAAGAGGCGCAGACACCCTTTTCCAGCCCCTCCTCGTCCTGCCTGCCAAAGCAGAGGGAAAACACCACTCCGCTGCCCATGCACAGCCCCAGCAAAACAGATGTCAGAAAAGTCATCAGGGCAAAGGCCGCCCCCACAGCCGCCAGGGCGTCGGAGCCCGCATAGCGCCCCACCACCCAGGTATCCACTATATTATACCCCTGCTGCAACACATTTCCCAGTATCATGGGCAGGGCAAAAAAACACAGGGTGGAAAATACCGATCCCTTTGTCAAATCTTTCTGTGCCATAACCGTACTTATATTTTTCCTCCATCCAGAAATACAGAACCTTCGACCATGAAAAAAGCATAGTACATCGCCGGGTCTTTTGGGACAATCTTATCATATTACCGCCGAGACATCAACCCAAGCCACAATCAAAAAATATGTATTATTCTTGCATAGAAGAAAAGCCCTGCCGTTGACAGAGCCTTTCTGCTTTTGTCCCAATATTCTATGCCCTGTGGACCGGCGTCGCCGTCAGTGACTCGCCTTCCACCCGGATCTGAATGGTATCGCCCTGCTCCACCTGGTCGGACAAGATCAGCTTGGCCGACAGGGTTTCCACATACTTCTGAATATACCGCTTTAAAGGACGGGCGCCATATACCGGATCATATGCCTGGTCGATGATAAAGCGCTCCGCCTCCGGGGTCAGGCTGATAGTCAGGTTCCTGTCCTCCAGACGCTGGTTCAGACCTTTGATAATCAGTGTGATGATGCCGCCGATATTCTCCTTGGTCAATGGCTTAAACAAAATCGTCTCGTCCAGCCGGTTCAGAAACTCCGGCCGGAAATGCGCCCGCAGTTCATTCATCACCGCCTCCTCCGCCTCCGCGGAGATGCTGCCGTCCTCCTGAATGCCCTCCAGCAGGTAAGGCGCTCCGATATTGGAAGTCATGATCAGGATAGTATTCTTAAAGTCCACGGTGCGCCCCTGGGAATCCGTGATTCGGCCGTCGTCCAGCACCTGTAAAAGTACGTTGAACACGTCGGGATGAGCCTTCTCCACCTCGTCAAACAACACCACGGAATAAGGTTTCCTTCTGACGGCCTCCGTCAGCTGTCCTCCCTCCTCATAGCCCACATATCCGGGAGGCGCTCCAATCAGGCGGGATACGGAGTACTTCTCCATATACTCGCTCATATCGATGCGCACCATGTTGTTTTCATCGTCAAACAGGGCCGCCGCCAGGGATTTGGCCAACTCCGTCTTGCCCACGCCGGTGGGGCCCAAAAACAGGAAGGAACCGATGGGCTTGCCCGGGTCTTTGATGCCCGCCTTGGAGCGGATGATGGCTTCGCTGACCTTGGTCACGCCCTCGTCCTGGCCGATGACTCTCTTGTGCAGTTCCTCATCCAGATGCAGGGTCTTGTTGCGTTCGCTCTCCGTCAACTTGGCCACCGGGATACCGGTCCAGCGGGAGATAATCTTGGCGATCTCCTCGTCGGACACCTTCTCATGCACCAGGGACAGATCCCTGGCATTAACCTTTTCCTCCTCGATCTCCAGCTGCTTTTTCAGAGCGGGCAGTGTGCCATAGCTGAGTTCCGCCGCCTTTTCCAGGTTCCCGTCCCGCTGGGCAATCTGGATCTGGTTGTTCACGTCATCGATCTGCTCCCGTAGCTTGGACAGATCCTCCACGGACTTTTTCTCATTGTCCCACTGGGCCTTTCGGCCTGCAAACTCCTCTTTCAACTCCGCCAGTTCTTTTTGGAGATCGGCCAGACGCTCCTGACTCAGGCGGTCATCCTCCTTCTTAAGCGCCGCCTCCTCAATCTCCATCTGCATCACCTTGCGCTGCAGTTCATCCAACTCCGTGGGCAGGCTGTCCAGTTCTGTCTTGATCAGGGCACACGCCTCGTCCACCAGGTCGATGGCCTTGTCCGGCAGAAAACGGTCGGAGATATAGCGGCTGGACAGGGTAGCTGCGCTGACCAGAGCATTGTCCATGATCTTCACACCATGATAGACCTCATAGCGCTCTTTCAATCCCCGCAGGATGGAGATGGTGTCCTCCACTGTGGGTTCGTCCACCATCACCGGCTGGAAACGCCGGGCCAGGGCCGGGTCTTTCTCAATATACTGGCGATATTCATCCAGAGTGGTGGCGCCGATACAGTGCAGTTCCCCCCTGGCCAGCATGGGCTTTAACATATTGCCCGCGTCCATGGCGCCGTCGGACTTCCCCGCGCCCACAATGGTATGCAGTTCGTCGATAAACAGAATGATCTGGCCGTCGGACTGCTTCACGTCCTCCAGCACCGCTTTCAGCCGCTCCTCAAACTCTCCCCGGTACTTGGCGCCGGCCACCAGGGAGCCCATATCCAGCGAAAAAAGCTTCTTATCCTTCAGCCCCTGGGGCACATCCCCCCGGACAATACGCTGGGCCAGCCCTTCTACCACGGCAGTCTTGCCCACGCCGGGCTCACCGATGAGCACCGGGTTGTTCTTGGTCTTGCGGGAAAGTATGCGAATGACGTTCCGAATCTCACTGTCCCGGCCGATAACCGGATCCAGCTTCTGGCTGCGTGCCCTCTCTACCAATTCCTGCCCATATTTCTCCAGGGTGTCATAGGTGGCCTCCGGGTTGTCGCTGGTCACCCTCTGATTGCCCCTCACCGTGGACAACGCCTGTAAAAAGCGCTCCCTGGTAATCCCATACTCTTTCCAGATAGCTTCAATCTCCCGGCTGGGGAAACGCAGCATGGCCAGCATCAGATGCTCCACGGACACATACTCGTCCCCCAGCTGCTTGGCCTCGTCCTCCGCGGAGATCAGCGCCTTGTTCAGATGCTGCCCCATATAGACCTGACCGCCCTGCACTTTCACCCTCTTTTGCAGGGCCTGTTCCACCCGGTTTACAAAATGTTCCTTCTGGATCTCCATCTTCTCAATCAGTTTCAGGATCAGACTGTCCTCGATGGTCAAAAGGCTATACAGCAGATGCTCCTGCTCTATCTCCTGGTTGCCGTACTCGTAGGCCAGCTTCTCGCTGTCCTGCACGGCCTGCATGGATTTCTGCGTAAACTTGGAAATATTCATACCTCTCACTCCCTTCGATATATATCATTTTTGTTCTATAACAAATATAACACATGAATTTTAAAATGCAATATCTACTTTCTAAATTTTCTATAAAAACGGAGCCAGGTGCCAAGACTTTCCCTATCTTGGATATCCCGGAATCAAGATTTTGCCATTACGCACATACAAATCAGAAAATGGATTTTCGGTATAAATCGTATATATCAATATTTTTTTCCACAAAGGCGTCCAATAATTTCTGATAACCGTTTTTTTGCATATAAGCATATTCGTTTTGCGATATGGGGTTCAGCATCAACCACGTTATCACACGGTTTTCTGTTTCTATTATGCCCAGATCATGTTTGAGCGAAAAGGGCGGGATTAAAAGAATATGTTTCATATCTATATTGGGCTGATATACCGGAATGATATCCCTATAAACCTCATATGGATGTGCCCGGACTTTTCCTTTTATCATAGCAAACGCGCAGGTGGATAAAAGCCCGTCAAACCAATTATTTCTGCTGTCACAGATTCCCATAAACTCCACATTCAGTTCCCTGTCATCTGCCGTCAGCAGATTTTGACATTGGCAGACACCTACTGTGGAGTAAGAGGTAACTCCCTCAAAGGGACTGTCCGGGCATGTTACAATATCCACACAAGCCTGTTCATCGTCCGATTTAAACGTTCCGATCTGAAGCGGATTTTCAAAGACCTCACTTATCCGCCGCAAAACCAGATGTTTTTGTTTCATATCCTCATACGTCTGTCCCATATCATTATCGCTCCCGTTTTATGATGTAATCAATTTTCGGTTTACTATAAAAAAACTGACCCCTATGTACCTTCCCTTGTTTTTTGCCCTTATAAGGCACGGGAGCAATGGCAAACCTGGGATAGCCCCGCAAAAAGCGGGGCTATCTTCTCTTCCATATGGCAGCATACACAGGATATTCCTACAGTTCCTCAAACACAAAATAGTCCACCGCCGCGCTGCCTCCGGGGACACCGCCCTCATTGATGGCCGTCAGCCCGGCTTTCACGCCCACCCAGCGGCCGGGGGTGGCCTCCACCATCTCTCCCACAGGGCGGTATTCCCCGTCCTCTGCCAAGCTGTAGCAGAAAGATACCTCTGTCTCCTGTTTTACCAGCATCCGCAGATACAAAGTTTCCGTTCCCTCCGGCAGAACTGCCGCATCCGTGCGCACCTCATTATTCTTGGTCCAGTTGCCGGTGCGCTGCTGCAAAATCAGTTTTCCATCCTTTTTAAGCGCCAACAGTCCCGTGTAGTGGCCGCACTGGGACACCATGCCCGCCGCGTCGCCCTCCTTCAGGTTCTCCAGATGGAGGCAGGCGGTAATCCGGAACTGGGGAGCAGGCCATTTCTGAATCAACAGGTTGGGAATATCGCACAGCTGTGTCTCCACAGCGCTCTCCTGGGCATACAGAGTCAGCTGTCCGCCGCCCAGACTGTACCAATCCTCCCGGTAGTTGGCGTTCCACTGCCACTGCAGACCCAGCTTTTCCCCCTCAAAAAAGTCGCTGTCCTCCGGCGCGTCTATGGGATACGCAGCGCCCACGGCAGGCTTCTCATACTGTAACACCGGTTCGCCGCAGCCATTTTCGTCCGGATTAACGCCGATCACCGGCCAGTCATCCACCCAACGCATGGGTTGCAGGTGTACGATACGTCCTGTATTGCCCACATCCTGGAAGTGTAAAAACCAGTCCTGCCCGTCCGGCGTGTCCACCCAGGCTCCCTGGTGAGGTCCGTTTATCGGTGTGCTGCCCTGATGCAATACAATTTTCTCCTCATAGGGGCCATAGATATTCCGGGAGCGCAGCACGGTCTGCCAGCCCGGCTTCACACCGCCCGCAGGGGCGAAGATATAATAGTATCCGTTCCGCTTATACAGCTTGGGGCCCTCTATGGTGGGCTGGGTGGCATGGCCGTCATAGACAAACTGCCCGTCGTCCAGTACGCCGGAACAATCCGGCTCCATGGGGGACATATAGAGAAAGCTCTTAAAACCGATGCGGCTCCTGGCAAAGGCCGTCACCATATACGCCTTGCCGTCGTCATCCCAGAAGGGACAGGGGTCAATCCACCCCACCACCTTGCGCACGAAAGAAGGCTCAGACCACTTTCCCCAAGGATCCGTGGTTTTACTCATCATGATGCCCTCGTCCGGCATGGGAACAAACACATAATAGGTTCCCTCATGATAGCGGATGGAAGGGGCCCATGCGCCGCAGCCGTGCAGAGGCTTGTCATAGTTGTCGAAGGGCATCTTGTCCCAGATATAGTTGATGACCTTCCAGTTCACCAAGTCTCTGGAATGCAGCAGTGGAACTGCCGGGGCATTACAAAAGCTGGAGGCAATCATAAAATAATCCTCTCCCACCCTGATGGCATCAGGGTCGGAATAATCCGTATAAAGGATGGGATTTTTGTAAGTTCCATCCCCCTGGTCCGCAATCCACATTTTCTTGATCTTACTCTTGTCCATAGCTTTCTCCTGTTCATAACAATAGAATATATTGTGATTAATTCCACAGAATCCCCCCGCCGGCGCACACTGCCAAACTTACCTCTACATGCATATCGCAGGCTGTGCCTGCGATACTGCGTTAATGCGTATTTGGAAGTTTCACTTCCAAACCTGCCTTGTCCCCGCATAACGCGGGCCGTGCCCGTGTTATTGCGTCAATCGGTATTTGGACCTCTCTGACCCTCCGAATATCGGAGCATCTTAAACATGTACGCATGGATATGCTGTCTGGGAATCTGCCGGATTTATTTCAAAGCTATGGAAAAGTATAACATATTTTTCCTCTGTCTACAACACCCACAGGCAATCCTGACCATTTTTTACCCACATGGAGCCGGCAATTTCTAAATAAAAAAAAGGGGCCCGGCAAATCAACCGGCTTCTCGCTTATTCACATTCCCTGCAGTAATAGTTAAAATACTGTTCCCTCAATCTTTTGTACGTACCTCTAGGCAGATAAATTTTCATTCCATTTTCCATGCAGATCTCCTTTGCATTGAGACTGCCGATATATCCGAGATTGACGATATAGGCAACACCGATCCTCACAAACTCCTGACATTGCGAGAGTTGTTCGTAAAGCTCTGTCATGGTCATCCGCAGGGTACACTGCATACCGTCCGCAAGAAACAGGCATTGTGTTTTTCCCTGTGCTTCGCAGCATACAATATCGTTTAATGCCACTCTCACAAGCCTTCCCTCAATTCGCAGCAGAATATATTTCTTTCGTTCCTCCTCTATATCTTTCAACAATCCGTTAAGTACGGAAAACATCTTCTCTTCCGATACCGGTTTTACCATATATTGCAATGCGTCCACATCAAAAGCCTCCAGGGCATGCTCTCTGGACGTGGTGAGAAAGACAATCTTTCCCTTGTAGTTCATATTGCGAAGCTCCTTTGCGGCTTCCATTCCCAAAGGATACGAATTATGCCCATTATCCGGCAAATAAATATCCATAAATATCAGATTCGGCATGTACTTTTTTTCTCTGACCAGCCAGAGCAGTTCATCTGCATTTTCAAAGCGCCGGGTCATAAACTCCGTACCAGGATGTTTTTTCTCATAGTCACTCAACAATTTTTCTGTTTTATCCAGTTCCGCCGTCTCGTCGTCACAGAGCGCTATCAGGTACATCGTTTTCCTCCTTTTTGTCGGGCTGCAGATCTGATGGAATATTCATGACCAGCCTGAAAACAAATACCCCGTTATCACTTTTAAAATCACATTCTCCATCATACTTTTCCGCCGTCTTGACAATGCTCGAAACGCCGATGCCCCCCGTAAATTCCGTTTTCGGCTGCCCATTTTTCAACTCTGTTTCCACTCTGCAGGTATTGCTGCAGTAGATGATCAATTTCCTTTTTCTTTTCTTTATTATAAAGTGTATAAAACATTCCCTCTCGTCAGAATGCTTCTTCACTTCCATGCATGCATAAATTGCATTTTCATAAGCATTTGCAAGAATTGCCACCAGATCTATATTGGGTATAGCCAGATTCTTCCCGATCTCAATGTCAAGTCTGACCTTGATCTGCTCATTCCTCGCCTTACAAGTATACACCGAAAGAACATTATTGACTGCGGTATTGGCACATATCATCTCCTCCATGCCCTGGTCCGTTTCCCTGTCATACTCCTTTAAGAATTGCAGCAGTTCTTCCTGCTGTCCCCGGCGCACATACTCCGCTATCACCGCATTGTGGTGTCTTATGTCATGGCGGAGCCGTCTGCCTGATTCCACGGATTCTTCCAAAATCTCCATCTGGCGCTCTAAAAGCCTGTGGTTCATCTGAATCAGCTGGTTTTCCCTCACATATTCCTTCTCTTTACCGATATGCAGATAGAACCGGAACATAAGAAGCTGCAGTGTACCTGTCAGGACAAAATTGGTAATAATCTGATAGAGGCGATACCCGGTTGCCACCTTGAGATTGGGATTCAGTATAAATCCAATCCCAAACAGAATACTGATGATCATAATGGCAACGCTGAACTTATCCACCTCTTTCTCCACGTAATCGCTGAAATCCCTGATGGAGTTTTTCAGCTTCTTTTCTATCAGAATTGTCATAAGCAAAATAAGCAGAATCCGCACTATAATGTCCGCCCATACATTCCTGTCAAAAAAAATAATGGAAACTTCCAGCCCGCCGATCAGAAATACAGCCAGCAGGTAAAAAGTCAGCGCCAGCTTGTAGATGGACAGATAAATAGAATCACTGCTCATAAAAATGGCAAAAACCATAAAACACACATACATTATAAACGCCACGCTCCGCACACAGTTTTCCCAGTCTGCCACATACCAGATACATGCCAGACTAAGTAATACTGCGCTGAATCCCCCATAGCAAATGATCGTCTTTTTTCTGTCAAACCGTGATTCACTCATTTCGGAAAACAATAAGATCACTCCTGCCAGACTTATTGCAAACCGAATGAATGCTATATATACCGAGCCGCCCAACATACTATTTATCTCTCCTTTTCCAGCAAAATACCGGTTCTTTTTCTATACCATTCCATCTTGTCCGCATACATACGCCGGTCTGCTTCGGCAATCAGATTATCCATATCTTCCTTCCCGTCCCTGCGCCATACAAATCCCAGCGCCATTCGTGCATCTGACTTGCACATATCCACTTTCATCGCTTCCACTCTTTCCTGCAGTTCCTCCTTGGAAATCCCCTCACACAAAACGAGAAATTCATCCCCGCCCACACGGAACAGGGCATACTCCCCAAACTCTCTCCTCAGGCATTCACTTGCCCGGATCAAAAGCGCATCACCGGCCCCATGCCCCATGGAATCATTTTCTCTTTTTAAGCCCATCACATCGCAGTACAGGATTCCAATGCTTTTCTCAGGCGCTACCTTTGAAACGGCGTCATTCATGGCATGGCGGTTGCCGATTCCCGTCAGCTGATCCAAAAAGCACAATTCCTCCAGCCGCCTGACCAGATTCCGGCGCCGAAGGATGGTAACCAGAAAATACCCCAGAATCTGAAGCATATGCGTAGTGTGATATAAAAGTCTCTCGGGCGGATTGTCAACGCCATAAAACCCGATGATCTTCTTCTCACTGATCAGAGGACTCACCACCAGCGATTTTATATTCTGCGGCTTTAGATAATCATATACGTCGGGGTCTTTTTCACGGATGCTTTCCACACTGCCCACAATGACGCTTTTCCCGTTTAAGAATCTCTTATACCACAGGGAGACTACATCGACCGGCACCTTCTGCAGATTCTCCTTCTGTGACGCGACACCGTCTGCGCACCACTCATATGTATTTTGGCAGATTCCGTTGCCCAGGTCCTCAAAAATATAAGCTCTCTCGCTCTCAAAATACTGTCCGATGTATTCCATCAGCACTTCTATGGATTTTTCCGGCGTAGGCGCGGCCAATGCAATCCGCAGCCCTTCGTTGATCATAACTTCGTTTAATTCACTGTCTTTTTCCAGTCCGCCCCATTCTCCAATATTTACAGCAAGCTCAAAGCGATATCTTCTGCCGTCCGCTTCCAGTATGGTATTCTTTAACAGCAGTTTTTTCCCTATGACCGGTCGATAACATACTTCTTCGAAAAACTTTCCCTGTTCCAGTTTATTATAATTGCACACTGCACAGGGATTTAAACTGTCGGAAATCACCTCATGACACTTTTTCCCTTTTAATTCCTCAAGCGACTTAAGCCCATATAACTCCCTGGCCAGCCTGTTCATATAGACCAGTTCATGGCTGTCCATATCCGCAACATATACGATTTCATTCAATTCTTCATAGAATTCCCATATCTTCCGCACTTCATCGAACTGTGTTTTCTTCATATTTTCTACTCCTTTATATCCCTCATATACTGTCCCCAAATCAGTCATTTACACCCCGAAGGACGCCATTGTTCGGTCCAAAGGCTCATTTAGCCGGAATAATTCCCCGTCTGTTCCATAACTCCCCTATAGTCCTCTATCACCCTATCGGCCATAAACTCCAGCACTCTGCTCAAGGTTTCCGGTAAAATGGAGACAATATTCATCACACCCATCTCTTTACATTGGGTTCAAATTAACTATATCAAATCAGCATATAATAGCAACCTATTTGGAATACTTTGCACTTTTTGGGGTATGGCTTGCAGCTGTTGATCATTCAGGAGATGCGGACTTACCCCTGTCGATTATACCAGAGGCATCCGTCTGGTGACGGCTGTTTTTGCCAAGTCCATATCTTATGCGACCGACAGGCACACTAAAAGCCGGGGATTCGGCTGTTTATGCGGCTTCCCGGCTTTCCTCAATCTTTCCCTTTCTGTTGTTTAAATTCAAGCTGTCTCTGCTTCTCAATTTACCATAGTCTTTTGGTTCTGTCATACACAGCCTGACACCCGCGGCATTCCGGCCAATATTTATTCGTCAATATTTAATCTGACTTTTGCATATGTATCTTTCCGGATTGCTCTCCCGAAACTCCGCCCCAATTAAAGGGTACTCCCTCATTTCATGGTACCAGCACCATGTGCTTTATATCCCCAAAGAAAACACATACCCTCTAAAGGCTATTGTTTACTCGCTATAACAGTAAACTCTCCCGGTATTTTCTCATTGGTCCATGCAGGGTGTTCATCAAACTTTCTTAATGTAAAACCACTATTTATGACAGAATTGATAATCTCACTCACTGTATATTTTCTATAACTGCACTTGGGCATCTGCTCTCGAACACTTTCTTCAAAGAAACGGGCATGTGCCATTTCTCCTTCAAAAATATCCTTTGAAAAATAACTCATAGTCGGTTGTTCAAAATTCAACATGTCTGCTATTTTTGAAAACGGATGAAAATCGCTGCATATCATTTTCCCATTGTCTTTCAATAATGAATACATGATACGCATAAATTCATCAATGTCATGAAAGTAGTGTAATACTCCTCCTTCCATAAACACAACATCAAAATAATTTCCGTACTTCTTCATATCAATTTCCAATATATCACATACTTCAAAAGTTAGATCAACTTCTGCGGCGGCTGCTACTTCAAGCGCATATTTCTTATTATCTTCTGAAATGTCAAAAACGGTAACTTCCGCGCCTAAAATAGCCAGGGGAACAGCCTTCTTTCCGCAGGAACCGCATATGTTTGCTATTTTTATTCCTTTGTAGGTATCAAAATAATCAGAGTATTTTTTTAACATTCCTACAGGGTTTTCTAAGTCCCTTTTTGCTCGTTCAGCGGGGGTACCTGATTGTTTCACCCAAAACTCATACGCATTATATTCCCACGCCTTTTTATTTTGAATACTATAATCTACCATCTTTGACCTTCCTTCGCTCAATTTGTAATTTTGATTATATCACTTCGATTTTCCATTTGCAACAAAATCTATGGCATAGGACCATCCAGGAAAAAGTAAGGGCAGGAAATAAATTACCATACTCTGTAACACAGGCAAAACTGCTGTACTGCCCATAAATACTGGGCTTACAGCAGTTTTGTTTCTTATAAACTGTCAAAGACAGGCGTATAACATATTTTTCCTCTGTCTACAACACCCACAGGCAATCCTGACCATTTTTTACCCACATGGAGCCGGTAACGGACAGGTCATAGCTGCGCTCTTCTTCCTCCACAGTCATAGATACATGCGTGTCATAGCCATCTCTGGCCAGCGCCTCCCTGTCATATTCCAGCAGCAGTTTTCCCTTGCCCACAAATTCATTCTGCATGATCCTGGGCCGAAAATAGTCCCTGGTCATCTCCGCGTCCCGCTCGCCGGCCTGCAGCCGCAGTACCACGCCGCTGTCCGTGCGCAGCAGAAATTCGTTCCCCCGGGGGTAGAGACGGATGATTTTGCCTGAGGCCGGGGCATAGACCCTGTTATCCTCCGGGGTGAGAAGTACGCCTCTGCGCCCCTGGCCTTCCAGCACGTCCACCTGTCCCGCCACCGGACTGGCTATGGGATGTCCTGCGGGCTTTATCTGCTGTTCCCGGCGGGAGCGGCCCCGATATCTGCGCTGCACCCGTGCCTTCTGCCACTCTCTGGTCTCCCCGCCATACATCTCTCTGTCCGATTCCCGGGCCGACTGACCCCTGTACCCGGCCCGACCGGCCTGCGTCCGGGGTTCCTGCCGGACGGGCATCTCCGGCTCTTCCTCCGTCTCCGTCCAAGCCGTATTCTCAGACTGTGCCGCCCTTTGGGATCTTGCTGCCGTGTCATGCCGTGATGCCGCCGTAAACGCAGCACCCGCCCCGGGCCGCATCCCTCTCCTGGGCATCGCCGCGTTACGCCGTGTTGTCCTTCCGGACATCACTGCTGTCTCTCGCTGTGTCTCCTCCTCGGACACCGCTGCTCTCTCAAACTCTGCCTCCCTTTCAAACATCATCGTTGTCTCAAGCTCCGCCTCCCTTTCGAACATCATCGTTGTCTCAGGTTCCGCCTCCCTTTCGGATGCCATCGTTGTCTCAAACTCCGCCTCCCTTTCGGACACCGCTGCTCTCTCTGACTGTGCCCCTCTCCCGAGCACCGCCGCCGATTCAAATCGGGTTCCTCTCCCGAATCTGGCCCGGCTCTCTTTCCCTGTCTTCTCAGACCATGGCGCCGTCTCCTCCTGCGCCGCCGGATCCGCTCCCTCCAGGGCCAATACCCGTCCCATGGTCCGGCTCATCAGATAGCCCATAATATAGGCCGCACCGATAATCCCTGAAAAAATCCACACATTCAACGTTATTCCCATCTTTGCTCCTTTCCCGCGTATGCCCGGGGAGACAAAACTGCTTCCATCCCGCCGGAACTGTCGCTGTCAATAGCTTTCTCTTAACATGTATTCTCTGTAAGCCGCGGTAAATTATACAAGTTTTTTGCCAAATTTATTGACAAAATGCATATAATGGGATATGATAAGGAAACATTTACAGGATTGATGAGGGAGTAGTTTACAGCCTTTCGGCTGTGGCAATGTCAACACAATGACGGCGCGCCGTCTGGCATTGCATAAACATGCCTATGTGAAAACGAGACTCATGGACAATCGGGGCAAGAATGCGTCCGTTGTCTATGAGCCTCGTTTTTCATAATAATATATTAAACAAATCTAAAATTCACACAAGGAGAAACCCAACATGACTCTGTTTAATCTGTTCCTGATCGCCGTAGGTTTATCCATGGACGCATTTGCCGTATCCGTCTGCAAGGGACTGGCCATGGAGAAGGCTCCTCTGAAAAAAGCTGCCGTGGCCGGGGCCTGGTTCGGCAGCTTCCAGGCATTGATGCCGCTTATCGGCTATCTGCTGGGCAGCCGGTTCGCAAAATACATAACCCGCATCGATCACTGGATTGCCTTTATCCTGCTGGCGCTGATCGGCATCAACATGATAAAGGAAGCCTTTTCCAAAGAAGAGGAAAAAGCCAGCAGCACCATGTACTTTAAAGAGATGTTCCTGCTGGCCGTGGCCACCAGCATAGACGCGCTGGCGGTGGGAATCACCTTCGCCTTCCTGCGGGTAGACATCCTGCCTGCCGTAAGCCTTATTGGCATTACCACTTTCCTGCTGTCCATTGCGGGTGTCAAGGCAGGTAATCTCTTCGGCAGCCGCTACAAATCCAAGGCGGAGTTGGCAGGCGGCATTCTGCTGATTCTTATGGGAACCAAAATCTTGTTGGAGCACCTGGGCATCCTGTAAGATGCGTCAATCGTCCAGACGGCGCAGTTCCGTGTAGGCCAGCAGCAGCGGTCCCACGCCCTTGGCGTCATCCTCCACGATGGGCTCGGACATATAATATGCAAAGCTGCCATCCCTGCGCAGATTATCCGCAGGCCCCAGGCCGGCCACCAGGCAGATGCCGCCCAGGCTCAAGTGTCCGTCCTTCTCCTTCAGGTAGGTATCGCACACCCCATGGAAGGCTTTCAGTCCATATTCCCTATAACTCTCCGGCAAAATGCCCAGGCGCACCCCCTTCAAAAGGCAGTATGCCATGATGGAACTGCCGCTGGTCTCCAGATAGTTGGGCTCTTTTCCGCCCAGCGCAGGCAGCTGATACCAGAGGCCGCTCTCATGCTGGAACTTCAGCATAGAATCCACCAGGTCGATAAACACTTTTTTCAGATTGTCATACTCCGCCCGGTATTCCTGGCCGGGCTCACATTTGTGCAGAGTGTCCAGCAAGGCCATGGAATACCAGCCCAGAGCTCTCAGCCAGAAATTTTTGGATAGACCCGTCTCCTTATCACACCAGAAAACCTCCCGGCTGGCATCGTAGCCATGGTAATAAAGCCCTGTCTCCTCATCCCGCATGTTCCTGACCACGTTTTCAAACTGACGGAAAATATCGGCATAGTTCTCCCGCTTATTGAATTTGGTCTCATATTCCATATAGAAGGGCTGTCCCATGTACATGCCGTCCAGCCACACCTGATTGGGATAAATCTTCTTGTGCCAGAAATTTCCTTCCGCCGTCCTGGGCTGACCCTGGATCTGGGAGTATATCAGATCGATGGCTTTGCGGTATTTCTCTTTTCCCCCTATCTCATACAGGGCAAAAAGGGTCTTTCCCGCATTCACATTGTCTATATTGTACTCTTCCACCCGATATCCGGCAATCGTTCCGTCCTCCATCACCCTGTGATCGATAAAGGCGTCGGCAAACTCGTAATATTTCTTCTCGCCGGTGGCTCTGTAGATCTCCAAAAGCGCCAGAATCATACATCCGTCTATGTAGTTCCAGCCCGCCTTCTGACCGGCCTTGGCCTTCTCAATATTCCACGCCGGTACGTCCAGTGTACTTTTCTCCAGGAGCTCGTCAATGTATTTTTCAAAAATTGGCATCTGCATCCTTGGTCCCTCCTTATTTTCGTTCCGCATCTGCCTATCAGCGCCATCCCCACAGATGCCGGATTTTATATCTCGCTTTAAGTTTACCTTAAAACGATAAATCCGTCAACCAGACAATTCCGCTGCGCAGCTCATTATTCCTTGCTCTTGTGCGCCTCGGCGCACATCTTGTTCAGTAGAGCTACACGCTCATTATACCGCAGGTATGTCCCCTGTTCCCATCCATACACAGATCAGATACAGGATCAACAGATGCAGGGGATAAAACAGATAAAAAATATACTTTAGCCTCAGTCCCCTCTCTCCGTTGTAAAAGCCGATGGGGATAAAAGCGATGGGCGCCCATATTTCCCATAGGAACACCAGACAGCCCCCGGTGATCTGCATCCACTTCTCCCGACGCAGCACATACAGCGTCATGATGCACAACACCCCCATATACCCATAGTCCGTGTTCATCAGTTCCGCGGCAGCTGCCCCCAGAGCGATCACCGCCGCCGCACAGGGTACCAGCAGAAAACGGTTTGCCACATGCCTCTCCAACAGGGATACCAGCCACATGGTTATTACACCCACCAGCAGCGTCAGCATGACGCTCTGATGGCTCAGCGAGAATGCCCTGGAGGTGAAACACAGATCAAAGGGTACCTCGGCAATGACCGCAAAAATTCCCAGCCGCATTATGTACTTTTTCAGATTTCGAGTCTTCTGGAAGCCCTCCACCAGCAAAAAGCAGTAAATGGGAAAAGCAATCCGCCCGATCCCCCTCAATACCTGGTACAGCGTTACCAGCTGATTGTAGGCGTCTATGCTGGCGACATGACTCCGTATGTCCAAAAGATACCGGAGCAGCACCGCCGCTCCGATATGGTCAATGAGCATAGTGACCATGGCCAGGATTTTCAATGTACTTCCGTTCAAAACCAAACGCTTCTTTTCTGTCCCTTTTTCCATTCCGGCTTACCTCTTTCCTGTACAAACCAGGCTCTGCTTGTATGATTATTATGTGCCGCTCCAGCTATGCCTTGCAAGATCTAACAAAAAAATAGAATACTTTCTACGGAATGCATTCTGAAAGAATATTTCTATTCTATTTCTTCAAATAGTTCATCAAAAGTGATTTTCACATTAGGGAAATGAATAATCTGCAACTCTTTCTTATTGTCCTGTGTAATCACTTTCCATAGAAAATATTTAGGAATATCATTTTCATAGTCAAGTTCATAGATTTCTATTTTTTTCTTTCTCCAGTCTACAATCCAGTATTCTTCAATTTCCTGTTGACGGTATAATTCCATCTTTTCTCCACGATCATAGGATTCTGTTGTTGGAGATAGTACCTCCATAACAAATCTTGGAGCATCTAAAAAAGTATTACCACGTCTTGATTTTATACGGCAATTAATGGAAGCATCCGGAATAATCGATTTATCCTCACCCTCATTAGTCTTGAATTTATATTGCACATTATCAGAAAAAACATAACAAGTACTATTTCTTAATTGTTTTCTGATTGCCGATACAAAATTGACTATAACCAGAGAATGCTCAGGACTGGCCCCCGCCATATCTACTATCTGTAAGTCTAAATCCATATATTACACCTACTTTCCTTTTATAGTCGTAAACGTATTATACCAGATTTTTCCCCTGATTGCTACAATAGCAATTAAATGTCCAAAGTGTAAAGCCTTTATTCAATTATCAAAGATCAAAAAAGTGCAAAGTCTTTAATAATGCCGTAAAACCTCGTCAATGGCTTCCGGCTCTCCGCTGGTTGCTCTGACAATGGTTTCATACTGTACACGTTTAAGATTCCTCATGGAAAAGCACCTCCATTTCTTCATGCAGCATTTGCAAGGCACTATGTATGTGATGCCACGCCGTACACCGGCAGCGTCCGTATAGTCCCCCTATTTCCTGCTGTGTGTAATGTCCTCGTCCTGCTACCGCAGACTGGACAGCACACCCAATGGGAAGATTTACCCTTTCCGGCAGCAATCACGCTCTGCGTTCAACGTCCGGCTTTTGTGATCGCCGCCTTCACCATAGAAGGACTTATCGTTGATTCTTCTTAGAGGCCCGCCTTTTCCGGATGGCGGTTTCCTCCAAGTCACTGACTGACAGAGTTTGCAACTCGCCTCTACGCAGTTGAAAAATTACATCAGCCTCTTTCGCCAACTCATTGGAGTGCGTCACGATCACCACGCATTTGCCGGATTTATGGGCGCTGCCTTTCAGAATGGTGGTGATTTCGACAGCGGTATCCTCGTCCAGATTCCCGGTCGGTTCATCGGCCAGGATAACCTGCGCGTCACTGGCCAGAGCGCGGGCAATGGCCACACGCTGCTGCTGGCCTCCGGACAGCTTCAGCACATTTCGCTTCGCTTCTTCTGCGGTCAGTCCCAACTGCTCCAGAATGGGGAGCGGCGGCAGTTTGGAGGTCAAAGCCACGTTCTCCATAGGGGTCAGATAGTCGATCAAGTTGTAACTCTGGAAGATGAACGCCACATGACTGCGCCGGTGATTGGCAAGGCCGGTCTTTGCAATGTCCTCCCCCTGGTACAAAATCTGACCACTGGAGGGACTGTCCAGACCGCCCAGCAGGGACAGCAGCGTGGTCTTGCCGCACCCGGAGGGGCCGAGGATTGCGTACATCTTGCCCAGTTCCATTTGAGCGTTGATGCCCTTCAGGACATTCTTTTTGCCGTCATAGGCATATTGCACATTTTGGATTTCCATGATATTCATAAGGCTACCTCATTTCTTCGTAAAATCATTCCATTTGTGACAGGATTGTTTTCGGCTTCAACCGCATGGCGGGAATGCAAGATGCTAACACTGCCGCCACCAATAGGACTCCGCCTGCAACAACAACCAGCACGAAATGCTCTGGCGTAACGATGATGTGTTCAGCCGCTTTGCCGAACAGTGTTCCCAAGGTTCCAGCTGCCTGTTTGCTGGACAGATAGGCCAGAGGAAACGCTGCCGCCGCAATCAAAAGGACTTCCAGCAGATATTGGAGAACAACCACAGGTTTGGCCATACCAACCGCCAGCAAGATTCCGGTTTCTCTTTTCCGGCTGCGAACGGACATGGAAAGAATAAGAATCATCAGCACCATGCTCACGGCGGTAATGACAACAATTAAAGTAGTAATCAGAGTACCCGTGTCAGAAAGGGCGCTGGAGATATTTTGGTACACTTCATCGTTGGCTGTAATAAAAAAGTTGTTCCAGTTGAATGTATTGATTTTTTGCACCTCATGGATGATACTTTCAAGCCGTTCCGGGTCGGAAACAAAGAAATCCGCGGAGGCATAGCCCACATCTGCGTAATTTTCCAACAGCTTTTTCATGGCGGCTTCACTGACAAAGGCATTGTTCGTATAATCGTAGTAAGAAGATTCGTTGTAATGGCTGCGCTCGTCTGTTTTATCAGCCACGACTTCAAATAAACCAACAATTTCTAAATCCATTGTTTTGTCATCGGATAGAGGGTTATTGACTGCCTGGATGGTATCGCCTACTTTAAGATCATGTTTATCCGCAATATCTTTGCTGATAACGATTCCATTCTTAACAGAGGAATCAATCGTCCTCCCCTCGCACATAACCAAAGCCCCAGACAGGAAAAGAGAATGGTATTTTGAATTGATGCAGCCATAAGAGTAAAACTGACAGTCAACAATCGCATGACCGGTAGGTTCCATTTGTTCCAGCCATTGCCCCCGACGATCAGACAGGCATAGAATGGTGCGGATCGAAGCGTTGTAACCCTCTATTCCATTGATAGCAGCGATGCTTTCCATTTTGTCAGCCGTAAGGTATTCCTGCGTGCTGTATGAGCCGCCTCTATCACTGCTCCAGCCACCTGTCGCAGTATTACGGCTGACGGTAAAACTTGCTCCTGTCGTTCCCCTGACCTCCTCGGCCTGTTCCTCCTGTACATCTGCTATGGCAAGCCCGGACAGAACCAGAGTGGTGATTGCCAGCAACAGGCAGAACAGCAGCAGGGTCTTTTTCCATTTTCTTGCGGTATACAAGACCGCTCGTGTGATGAAATTCATTGTGCGCCTCCTTAACTCATCTGTGATAAAATGCTCTTGGGCTTCATCTTCATGACCGGGTAAGCGGCCAGGGCAGTGGATGCCGTGCAAAGTACCATGCCGAAGGCCCACACGGTCAGGTAGTCCTTTGCCGAAACCGCCACTATGATCTCCGACAGTCCCAAATCCTCGGCAGGTTCTCCACCACTTTCAGAGTTCCCGGTCAAATCTACTGCTTCATAGGTTTCCGTAGTCACTTGGGACAGCAGGCGGCTCCCGATCTGATTGGATATAGCCGAACTGACACCATAGGAAAGAAGCAAGGCGATAGCCGCCGCCAAAATGACCTCCAACAGATATTGCAGCAACACGGAACCTTTTGAAATGCCCATTGCCAGATAGACGCCGGTTTCGTAGACGCGCCCGCGAAGCCGCAGGGTCAGAAACAGCGCCAGCACCAAAAGGCAGATTACCGACACCACGGCGATGGCGATAAAGACGGTGTTCCGCAGGCCCTCCAGGGATTCCTTTGCGTTCTGATAATCGTTGTCGTAACGGGTCAGCGTACAGCTTTCCCAATCCATTCCCGGAAGTCTCTGCACCTCAGTCATGATGCGGTCAAGATCGTCCGGGTCGTTCACATAGAAGTCTCCGTATTGGCTGCTGGCCGCGCCATCACCATAGAGCAGGAAAGAAGCGGTGGAGAGGTCGGTAAACACGATGTTGTCATAGAGATCGTAGGATGGAGCGATTCCAATGGAATCCTGTTCCTTTGTGTTGGTGAAAATTCCGGCCACTGTTACCAGAATTGTGTGGGCTTTCTCCGGCACATCTCCCAGCAACATGGTATCTCCCACGGTCAAACCATTTCGCTGAGCAAATTTCTCATGGAGCAGTACCTTGTTTCTGGTTTCGGCGGTGATGGCGCTGCCGCTAATCAACTGGAACCCCCCATCGGTGAAATAGCTGTCCTCCTGTGAATTGGAGTTTGCCACGATTTTACCGGCATTTTCGTACCCCTCCGGCACCTGGGCCGCGCCCTCGGTGCTGATCTCCAGCGGCTTTCCACCCGCGTCATAGTAATTTGCATGGGAATAGGAGCGCAGGGTGTACCTGCCGCTCAAGCCGTCTATGGCGAGAATGCCGCTCACCGTATCCTCCGGGATACCGCTTTCCAGATGCTTTGCATTGATGGTAAAATACCCCAGCAGGGCTTTTTTGATGTTGGCGTTTGCGGTTTCTGTGGCAGACTGGATGGAAAGGCAGGTCAGCATCATGGTTGCCATGACCAGCAGAAACGCCAGAAGCGTAATTGTCTTGCCCTTTTTCCGTATGGAATACAGGCAGGCCCGTTTCCATAGGCTCATTTCGCCGTCACCTCATTTCTCCCAATACCAAGATTTTTTCGCATGATTCGTCTGTATACCTCCTTTGGTTTTTGTGCGCCCCCTGACTGGGAACATCAAAAGAATACAACCGAAAAATGGAGTTCAGATGGAGTTGGGGTGGAGTTTCGATAAAGTTTAGGCCGGGCTGTCCCTGCGGACTGCCCGGCCTGATTGGTTCACCTATTCAGAATGTGACGGTAAAGCATACCTCGTCAGCGGTACTGTCCATGCGAAAAAGAAATCTATGCCGTTCTAAAATCGTTTTGACGATGTAGAGGCCCAGGCCGCTGCCGCCTGTGTTCCGGTTGTGGGAACGGTCTACCCGGTAAAACGGCTCGAATATCTTCTCCAAATCGGCACTGTCAATGGATACACCGCTGTTCCTTACTTGCAGGGTATTTCCCGCCAGCGTGACGCTGATTTCCGTCTGTGACGGCGAATGAGCGACCGCATTGCCAATGATATTGGATACCGCCTTTTGCAGCAACGCCATATCCCCCTGGCAGGTACGGCCATCCTCGATCTCGGCTTGAAAACGCTGCTCCCTGTCCTCTGCGGCTCCCTGCCACTTCCGGCAGCACTCCCGCACAAGCTGGCTCAAATCCACATCAGAGAGCGTCAGGCTGAAGTCACTCCCGGCCATACGGGAAGCCGAAAGGATCTCCTTCACCAGCAGTTCCATATCATTGGCTGTCCGCAGAGACTGCCAGAGGTGTGTGTCACGATCTTTGTACTCGCCTACCTGATAGATCATTCCCTCCAACCCGCCCTTCAAAACGGTGATCGGCGTTTTCAACTCATGAGAAACTGCCCGGAAGAAGTCTACCCGCAATTTTTCCTGCCGCCGCTCCTGCTCAATATCGGCTTGCAGTTTTTCATTTGCCGCAGACAGTTCTTTTAGGGTGCTGTCCAGCCGCGCCGCCATGGTATTGAGATTCAAAGCCAGCGTTCCAACCTCATCGGTACGGGAGGTATCACAGCGCCAAGTCATATCCAGCGTGGTCAGACGCTTGGAAATATCGCTGATTTCAAGAATAGGATTTGTCAGAAGTCGTGTCACAAAATAGGATGCAATCAGCGAAATTGCCAACACCACGATTCCGACGATTGGCAGCAGCCGCCAAAAGGTTTCGGTCAGTTGGTTCACCGCTCGGGCAGACATTGTGATCTGCAAAGTATAAGTGCCATTCGCAAGGGCCAGCGCAGTAGAAGCCGTCTGAAAAACGTTCTGCTCTCGCTGCTGTTCATCCAAAATTCCTTCGCCAAAGGAAAGACTGGTTTGATTGCCGCTTAATAAGGCCCCAGCATTATTGTTGATGCAAAACTCATAGATTTTTCGTGTTGCGTCATCAAGGTCATGATGCTCTAAATCTGCGATTAGCCGACTGATCTGTTCCGTATAATTAGATGTCAATGCGTATTTGTAACTGGCTGGCATGACTGCCATAATGGTTCCATAGAGAAGAATGCTGACGGCGAACAGAAGCGTTGTCAGCAGTAAAAAGATTTTCAGCCATAGGCTGCTTTTAATTTTCTTTCTCAATTCGATACCCCACCCCTCTTATGGTTTCGATACAGTCAACTCCCAGCTTCTTTCGGATGTTCTTGATGTGGGTATTGATGATCTTATCATCCCCGGCAAAGTCATAGTTCCAGATGATGTCCAAAAGCTGTTCTCTGGTGAATACCCGGCCTGGATTCTCCATGAACAAATGGAGGATTTCAAACTCACGGGCTGTCAACGCCACTTCCTGTCCGGATACAAATACCTGATACATTTTCGTGTCCAACTGAATTTGATGATAAGACAGAACATCGTGATTGTTCTCGGTACTCTGTGTGCGCCGCAAGACCGCTTCAATCCGTCGCAGAAGCAGGGGCATGGAAAAAGGCTTGGTAATGTAATCGTCAGCCAGGAGGTCAAAGCCCTTCATCTGGCTGTCCTCATCGTCCAGGGCCGTCAGCAGAATAACCGGCGTTGTGCTTTCGTTGCGTATCATTTCACAGACGGTATAGCCGTCCATTTTGGGCATCATAATGTCCAGCAGCACTAAATCATACGTTGCCTTGTGGAAAACGGCTATTCCAGCCATACCGTCATCAGCCAGTGTGACGTTGTACCCGGCATCCTCCAAAAAGGCTTTCAAAATGTTCTGTATGGATTGTTCATCTTCGATAATCAAGATATGTTTTTGCATTGGTGTCACCTCCTGCGCCCAGTGTAACACAGAATTGTGGAGTTTAGGTGGAACCCTAACAGTTTTTGGTTGAATTTGTGAAATTCTTTCCACAGCAAGCAAAAAAAGCCTTGAATATTCAAGACTTTTTCAAAGCAGATAACGGGAATCGAACCCGCCTCTCCAGCTTGGGAAGCTAGCGTTCTACCGATGAACTATATCTGCACAACTATGAGATAAAGTATATCACAGAAATTCCTGTTTGTAAACCCTATTTATAAAAATCCATGTTCATATTCTTTTGCAATATTCATAATGTTACATCTGGTATATTAAAATTCCCCCGGAGAAATCTCCTCCGGGGTTCATTTTGGCAAACCAGCCCTTATGCCAGCTTGGACTTTGCCAACTCAGCCAAGGTAGTGAAGCCGTCTGCATCGTTTACAGCCATCTCGGCCAGCATCTTGCGGTTCATCTCCACGCCTGCCAGCTTCAAGCCATACATGAACTTGCTGTAGGATAAGCCGTTCAGCCTTGCGGCAGCGTTGATACGTGCAATCCACAGCTGACGGAACTGACGCTTCCTCTCTTTTCTGCCCGCATAGGAACTTGCTAAAGCGCGCATAACGGACTGCTTCGCAATCCTGTACTGTTTGCTCCTGGCTCCTCTGTAACCCTTCGCCAGCTTTAATACTCTATTGTGCTTTTTCTTAGCATTTAAGCCACCTTTAATTCTTGCCATCTCTTATCTCCTCCTAACCTGCTTATAAATAAGGCAAAATCTTCTTCATTGTCTTTACATTGGTTGCATCCGTGATAGCAGACTTTCTAAGATTTCTCTTATTCTTAGTAGTCTTTTTGGTTAAGATATGGCGCTTGTAAGCCTTATTTCTCTTTAACTTACCTGTTCCAGTCACTTTAAAACGCTTAGCAGCTGATTTGCTTGTCTTCATTTTGGGCATAACGGTTTCCTCCTAAACTTTTACTTAATCTATTTTAACTAATGGGCTCAGCGCTTCTCAGTTAAAAACATGGTCATACTCCTGCCTTCCACCTTGGGGGGCTTCTCCACCACCGCTATATCGGACAGGCTCTGCGCAAAATCATCCAGAATGTGTCTGCTGTTGTTCATATGCGCCATCTCACGTCCCCTGAACCGCAGGGTAATCTTCACTCTGTCCCCTTTGCTCAAAAACTTCCTGGCGGCGCTGATCTTGGTGTTAAGGTCATTGGTATCAATATTGGGTGACAGACGAATCTCCTTGATTTCAATCACCTTCTGTTTCTTCTTGGCTTCCTTCTCCTTGCGCGCCTGCTCATAGCGATACTTGCCATAATCTGCGATCCTGCACACAGGCGGCTTGGCCGTGGGAACAATCTTGATCAGGTCCACGCCTGCCTCCTCCGCCAGCGCCATAGCTTCTCTGGCAGACATAACCCCCAGCTGTTCGCCGTTTACTCCGATCACTCGTACTTCCCGGTCCCTGATTTGTTCATTGATAAATAATTCGCTAATGGCTTTACCCTCCATAAGAAAAAGTGGATAGCATAACCATCCACTTAAAAGTTCAATCCGTCAAGATGCCCGCAGTACTATACGCCTGCCGTCATTGTTGGAATCTGCCCTTATTAACACTTACCAGCCTGCGCCGTAAGGTGAGAGTGGATGCTCTGCTTGGTTGTTTGTGTTTTACACACTTGGTTAGTTTACCAGAGATTATCATTGATGTCAATACCTTTTTTTCAAAAACGGGAAAATATGTAATGCCTGACGGCGCCCTACGGGATCCGCCGCCAGACATGGTGCATTTAGGCCCTACGCTTCCTCAAAGGTCGCGCACAGTGTCTCCCTGCAATCACATGCGCCACAGCCCTGGATATCCACATGCTTTGCCGTACACTTATAGTTCTCATTATGAGTACATTTGGCAGCCTCACAGTCAATACTGATATTGCTGGTGGGGTGGCAGGTGCAGCTGCTGTAGGAATTGCTGGCCCCCTTGCGGAGAAGAAAGCTTTCACAGCAGGTCTCATTGTCACAGCAGGCATGTTTTCCACCCACCATGATGTCCCCCTTGGAACACAGTTTCTCCTTGTTGTATACGCAGTTTTCCACACTACACTTTAAATCCGTCATAGCTTCCTCCATTCTACTTTTGTGTCTGATTTCCATTGGGTTCTCATTGTCCCTTTCATCAGTATGAACGGATTAAGCGAATTTTATGCAATTTTTATTTTTCTTCCGGGATCTCTTCTCTTCGGATAGTCCGGGTGCGGATCTCCTCACAGATCTGGCTGGTAAATTCCGCCAGAGATTTTTGTCCCTCGTCGCCTGCAAAGCGGCTTCTCACAGATACCAGGCCGTCGGCCTCCTCCTTCTCTCCCACCACCAGCATATAGGGAACTTTTGCCAAACGGGCCTCACGGATCTTAAAGCCGATCTTCTCGGAACGGTTATCCACCTCGGCCAGCACTCCGTTTTTCCTCAACTCCCCGCGGACGGACCGGGCATAATCTTCATATTTTTCGGAGATAGGCAGCACCCGTACCTGCTCCGGACACAGCCATGTGGGGAACTTGCCCGCGTACTTTTCCACCAGCCAGGCCAGGGTGCGCTCATAGCAGCCCATGGAAGTCCTGTGTATAATGTAGGGACGCACCTTATCTCCGTTCTGATCGATAAAGTACATGTCAAACTGCTCCGCCAGCAAGGCATCCCACTGGATTGTGATCATGGTGTCCTCTTTGCCGTACACGTTCCGGGCGTTGATATCGATCTTGGGGCCGTAGAAAGCTGCCTCCCCCACATCCTCCACATAGGGGATCTGTAACTCGTTCATGATGTCCCGCATATGCTGCTGCGTCTGCTCCCAGACCTCCGGCTCGCCGATATATTTTTCCCTGTTGTCCGGATCCCACTTGGAGAGATGATAAGTCACATCCTCCTCCACACCCAGGGTCTGCAGACAGTGTTTTGCCAGAGCCAGACATCCCTTGAACTCTTCCACCATCTGATCGGGTCTCACGATCAGGTGGCCCTCGGATATGGTGAACTGGCGCACCCGAGTCAGGCCGTGCATCTCCCCGGAGTCCTCGTTTCTAAACAATGTGGAAGTCTCCCCGTAGCGCAGGGGCAGATCCCGGTAGGAATGCTGGGTCGCCTTGTACACATAGTACTGGAAAGGGCAGGTCATGGGACGCAGGGCAAATACTTCCTTGTCCTTCTCCTCTTCTCCCATGACGAACATGCCTTCCTTGTAGTGATCCCAATGACCGGAAATCTTGTACAGATCGGATTTGGCCATAAGCGGCGTCTTGGTGCGGATATAGCCCCACTCGTTGTCCTCCAGATCCTCGATCCAGCGCTGCAGAGTCTGGATCATCTTGGCGCCCTTGGGCATCAGCAGGGGCAGACCCTGGCCAATCACGTCCACCGTGGTGAACAGTTCCATCTCCCGGCCCAGCTTGTTGTGATCCCTGCGCCTGGCGTCCTCCATGCGCTCCAGATGGGCGGCCAATTCCTCTTTGCTGCTATAAGCCGTGCCGTAAATCCTCTGCAGGCGCGCCTTATTGGAGTCTCCTCTCCAGTAGGCCATGGAGGAGGATGTCAGCTTAAAAGCCTTCACTCCCTTGGTGCTCATCAGGTGGGGGCCTGCGCACAAGTCCACAAACTCACCCTGACGGTAGAAGGAAATCTCCGCGTCCTGGGGCAGATCCCGAATCAGTTCCACCTTGTAGGGCTCACCCTTCTCCTCCATGAAGCGGATGGCCTCCTCTCTGGGAAGCAGGAACTTCTCCAGGCGGGCGCCCTCCTTCACGATCTTCTTCATCTCCGTCTCCAGCTTATCCAGATCCTCCCTGGAGAAAGCCTCGTGGTCAAAATCATAGTAAAAGCCCTCCTCAATACTGGGGCCGATGGCCAGCTTGGCGTCAGGGAACACTCTCTTAACCGCCTCCGCCAGCACATGGGAAGTGGTATGGCGCAAGGCTGCCAGGCCCTCCGGGTCCTTGGCCGTACAGATCTCCAGCCGGCAGTCCTGCGTTGCCATAGTCCGCAGATCCACCGTCTCGCCGTCTATCTTGGCGCAGCAGGCCGCTCTGGCCAGGCCCTCACTGATGTCCAGGGCTATGTCATACACGCTCTTACTCTCCGCAAACTCCTTCACGGAGCCGTCCTTCAATGTAATTTTCATAACTCTCCTCCTGTTAAAAGATTTTTGAGTTTACCTCTTCATGGATATCGCCGGATGTGCGGCATCCAAACTTCTGTTCCGCTTTCTTAAAGTTCCGCCTCATCGGACGGCATTTCCTCTTCGTCCTCCTGCTCGCAGCCGTTTCCGCTGTTGTTGCCGTTATTATTCCCGTTATTGCTTGCGATCATCACGCCGTGGGTCATAGGCGCCGTTTTCAGGCCGTACACAATCCCTCCCAGCAGACAAACGGCGCCAAGCAGCCATAGAGTGGCCTTGGGCAGTGTCACTTCCCCGCTAAAACAATTTTTTGCCAATTCTTTTAATTTACAACTCATCCTTCGCTCTCCTTTTTTTAATTAAAGTCCCGCATTTCCCCTTCACGCACACCAGAACACAAAAAGCCCCTGCAATATTTCTATTGCAAGGGACGTAAGATACGCGGTTCCACCCTTGTTGCCAAACCCCAACTGGCAGGTCCTGGCCACCTTCATTCTCCGTAACGCAGAGCCGCGGGCTTGATTAGAGCCACTCCGGGACGGTCTTCCCCTGGTTTCCTCCGGGCCTGCTTCCACCCTACGGCACCCGCCGCAGCCGCCCTCTCTGTGGATTCCCACAGGGTACTCTTCCCATCAACGCTTTATCTATGGCTTACAATAGCACTTTTTATTCAAAATGTAAAGAGGAATTTTTGGAAAAATGGGTATCCCCCACGATTCGTACCAGCGCTCCGCTAAAAGGCAGCAGCAACAGCGTGGAGGCCAGATTAAAAAATAAATGTAAATTGGCAACCTGCAATGCAGGATGGCCCGGCGTCCAGGAACCGACCCAGGCGGTCAATGGAACTACCCGGCCCGCCGCCAGGAAAATCCCTGTGCCCAGTAGGTTGATCAGGAGGTGCAGCCGGGCACAGCTGCGGGCGGAGGGGCTTAAACCCACGCTGGCCCACAGTGCGGTGAGACAGGTGCCGATATTCTGCCCGTAAACAATATAGGCGCTCTGCTCCAGGCCCACCAGCCCCTCCGCCGCCATGGACTGCAGGATCGCCACTGAGGCGGAGGAGGATTGAATCAGGGCAGTGAACACTGCGCCTCCCAGCACCCCGGTCACGGGAAACTTAAGGCCGGTCATCAGCCGGGCCAGCACCGGGGAAGAGCGATAGGGCGTCATGGCCTCCTGCATCAGTTCCATACCCAATAGCAGCATCCCCATCCCCATGGCCAGCGCTCCCACCAATTTCATTCTGGCCGGCAGGGTATTTCTCCTACAGTTCTGTTTACCCCGAGCCCCGTCCGGAAGTTTCCCCGCCGTTGCCGCAGCCAGCACCAGCAATGCGCCCCCGGCCAGAAAAAGCGGCGCCAATGATCGTATGGGCAGCGCCGCCATCACCCCTGTGCCTGCCGTCCCCACATTGGCCCCCAAGATCACGCCCACCGCCTGCTCCAGCGTCATCAAGCCCTTATCAACCAGATTGACGGTCATAACGGTTACGGCTGTGGAGGATTGCACCAGAGCTGTTATGACTGTTCCGGTCAATGCCCCAATCCAGGGATTGGCGGTAAACCTGCGCAGACTTCTCTCCACAGCCGGTCCTGCCAGTTCCTCCAAATAACTGCTTATCAGATGCAGCCCATATAAAAAGATACCCACCCCGGCCCCAATCCGAACCAACATTCCCAGAAATGTTCCCATACATACCACGAACCGGCCTGCAGCCCTGCTCCTATCCCCGATTCTCCCTCTATTGTATGGTGACTGCAACAAAAATATGAGAGGGGAAGCAATCCCCTCTCTTAATTCATAGTTCCACTAGGCAATTGCGAAACTCCCTTTCCGGGAACAGTGGATGGGCAATATATACAAAATAAGGGCGACTGGCCACTGCATCGGAGCCCGTTTTTGTATATATTGACCAGCCACGTCACTTGCGGAGAACGTTTCGCAATTGCCTATTCATAGTTCCACGACTTTCTCTCAGTCCCTTTTACATAACATCCTCCGGCTCCTGCCCGTAATATGCAAATTTGTTCTTTCCGCTCTTCTTTACCAGATACATAGCCTTGTCCGCACACACAATCAGCTGTTCCATGGAGTCCGCATCCTTAGGATAAGTGGCGATACCGATACTGCCGGTAACCTTCCGCTTGACGCCCCGGATCACAAAATCATCCGAGAATACCTGTCTGCACTTATATGCTATTTTCTCGATCATATTCTCATGCTCGCTGAGAAGAATCATGATAAACTCGTCCCCCGCATAGCGGTACGGTGTCAGTATCTGGGACTGCATGGCCTTCATCCGGTCCGCCACCTGCTTCAGAGCCTCATCCCCTGCCGCATGTCCATACACATCGTTGATGTTCTTAAAATCGTCGATATCCAGCATAAACACTGTGCAGGGAACTTCCTGCTGTGTCAGCTTGGTCAGATCCTCCACAAATTTGCTTCGGTTGTGAAGTCCTGTCAGGAAATCGTGCTGGGAGGCGGATTCCAGAATGTTTCGGGTTCCCTCCAGTTCCGTCATCAGCTTTCTGCGGTGCAGATTGTCATAGAGCACCAGCAGCACAATCACCACCATAGCCAGCGCAACCACCGCCATGGGTACAATAATATTTCTATATTTCTCGATAAATGTGACCTTGTGGTTGACAATCTCCGTATCCTTGGGCAGCTTACCCATGTCTAGGTCATATTGACGCATAGCCTCTTCGTTTATGTAATACATATTGGGACTTTCCGCCACAGGAATCCTGAACGGATCCATACCGCCCACAATGGAAGTAGCCATTTGACCGGCGATCAGGCCGGACTTTCTCATGGATACCACATAGCCGCCCAGAAGCCCTTCCTCTATCCCGCTGTCCACCATACGCATCACCGGGATTTTAGAATATTTCACCAGCGTCTGGATAGCTTCCAGATTGGTATACATCTTGCCGCTCATATCTTCCGTCATGACTATGAAAATCAGCACGGTGTCATCCTGCTGCTGCCATAACCGTGTCCGCAGATCCGCTGTACTGCAATCCGACACATTGATCTCTCCAAAAGTCAGGTCAGGAAACATATCCTGAACACTGTAAAAGTTCTCCCTCTCAGCCTGTCCCGTCAAGGAATCGTCCAGGACCGCCACAATCCTTTTGATCTCCGGCCGCAGCTGCAGGATCAGCTCAATATTCTTCGTCAGGGACAGCTGCTCTACCACCCCGGTGACCAGAGGATCCTGTTCCGCCAGTTCCCAGGCATATTGTACATTGTTGATTCCCTCAAACACAATGGGAACCCCGTCAAACAGTTCCTCCCTGTAGTCCATTGCAAATTTCAGCGCCGCGTCATCCCCCACCACAATCACGTCATAGGGCAGCACCACGGACAGGGTATACTTCAGCCGCTCATACAGCAGCTGCTCCGCCGCTTCAGCGTCCAGCCGCTTGGTGTCCATAAACTCATAGTCCGCCGAAATCCCCGGCGCCAGTCCCTCAATAAAGCCTTCTATCTGCAGCTGTACCGTATCCCATCCATAAGAATAGGAACTGATAAACAGCACTCTCCCCTGTTCTCCTTCCGCCTGCACCTGGCGGTTCATGCCAAGAAAGAGAATCATACCCAATAAAAAGATCCATACCCCACGCCATTTTTTCATGTGTATATCCTATTCCTTCCGAAATATACTTAATTTTTCATTATATTTATTATAGTATATTGTCCGCATTTTTGCAAGATGTGATTAGCGTCGCCCCGAAATACAAAAGTACACCCAGCCTGCCAAACTTTTTTGGCAGGAGGGTGTACTTTCTTATCCGATTGTCCGGACAAAATCCCGCTACCCGTTTGAATTGTCTGCCATTACGGCCGCAGTCCCAGACCGCCCTCCAGGGTGATGGTCTCGCCTGTCATGAACTTGAAATCGGGGGAAGCCAGCTGTACGCAGACCCGACCAATCTCCAGTTCCGCGTCTCCCAGATGTCCCATGGGCGGAATATGCACATTCTTCTCATAGGCATCCGGATAAGCCTGCTTGAACTTCTCCAGCTGCGCGGTCCATGCCAGAGGACATACCACATTGACATTGATCCCATCCTTGCCCCACTCGTTGGCCGCAACTCTGGAAAGACCCCTGATGCCCTCCTTGGCCGCCGCATAAGCACACTGCCCATAGTTGCCGAACAGGCCCGCGCCGGAGGCGAAATTGATCACCGATCCCTTGCTCTTGGCCAGGTAGGGATAGCATGCCTGCATATAATAAAACGCGGCATACAAGCCGGAATACAGAGCCAGGTCAAACTGCTCCGTGGTATGGTCGGCCAGGGTCACGCCTGAGGCGGAAGCCTGGGCATTGTTGATCAGCACATCAATGCCGCCAAATGTATCCACAGTCTGCTTTACCACGTTCTCCACCACGGCCTTATTGTCTGCCCCGGCACATATGTCCGCCTGCACACACAGAACCTTGATGCCGTACTTCTCCTCCAACTCCTGCTTTGCGTCCTCCAGCTTTTTCACATTGCGCCCCGTGATAACCAGGTTCGCCCCTTCCTTTGCGTAAGCTGTGGCGATACCGTATCCGATGGAACCGCATCTCCCGTCGCTGAGCACTGCCCTTCCTGCGCCTGTGATAATGACTGTCTTGCCCTTAAAATCTCCCATAGTGTTCTCCTTCTCATTTTAAAATGGTTATCAATTATAGAATATAATATACCCTTTTTGTTCGGACAAGTCAATGAAAACCCTAAAAAGGGTAAATACTGTTATTTAGCTGCCTTTTTCCCCTTTTTTTTCTTATTCTTAGGCGGCTTTACTTCCTTTTCGATATCGTAGACGTCATGGTCTTCCACGCTTTTATTGTATTCCAGCAGTTCCGGCAGCACTGCCTGGTACTCTTCCTCTTCCAGGAGTTCCCCATCTTCACCGGACTCTTCTCCCCCGGTATCCTTTTCATCCGGCTCCGGAGGGCATACCTCCTTTTCGGCTCCGGGGACTGCGTTTTCTTCCTGGACGGCGGGTTTTGCCGTCGGCTCTTGTGCCGCTTCTTTAAAATCCTCCCCTCCCCCGATCTCCTCCGGATCCGCCGCCCCTTCCGGCTTATCCGCCGCTTTTCCATAGGAAATGCTGCCGGATAAAAGCAGCGCAGCCTTGGCACTGACAGGTCCCACCATCTCATAGAGCACGGAGGAGGACAAAATGATAGTCAGAACCATGTTTCCCGTCTCCGGCGGCAGCATTCTCTGCCCCAGGAAAGCCAGACCAATGGCAACGCCCGCCTGGGGAATCAGGGCCAGGCCCATATAGTTTCTTATCTCCTTGCTGGTTCCCATGACCATGCAGCTAAGATATGTACCCATGTATTTTCCGACGATGCGGATAATAAAGTAGGCCACCCCAATAACCCCCACCGTTGTCAGCGCCTTCAGATCCAGGTTCATACCCGACACAATAAAAAACACGGACATGACGGGGGGCGTAAAGCTGTTAATCTGCCGAAACAGCTTTTTGTCTCTGGTAAGGTTTATGTACACCGCTCCGAATACCATGCAGGACAACAGCGGGGATATGTCCATGGCCGCGCAGATACCGCTGAGCCCCAGCAGCATGGCAATGGCCAGGATCAGCCGATTGTCTCGGCTTCTGGCAGGGATAAGCAGGCGGCTTAAAAAGTAGCCGCAAAAGATGCCCAGCACAATCACCATAATATTGCAGGCCACCGGTATCAGAATGTCATGTACCGACAGTCCGCCCGCCTCGTTGCCGTTGATAATGGCGGACACGATGCTGAACGCCAGCAGGCAAACCACATCGTCCAGGGCCACGATCTGCAGCAAAGTATCCACAAACTCCCCCTTGGCCTTGTATTGGTTGATGGTCATCATGGTGCTGGCCGGGGCCGTAGCCGTGGCGATGGCTCCCAGGATCAGCGCAAACTCCCAGTTTAAGCGAAAAATAAATTTCAGCAGCAGCGTCACTAGCACACCCGCCGCCAGCGCCTCGCTGAGGGTGATGACGACAATCTTTTTGCCCGTCCGCATAAGTACTTCTTTTTTGAAAAACTTTCCTACGCCAAAGGCTATGAAGGCCAGCGCCAGATCGCTGATAAAGCTCATCCCTTCTATCATGGAAGGCGGAATAAAATTGAGGCAGCAGGGCCCAATCAGGATACCTGCCAGAATATAGCCGCTGACCTTGGGCATATTCAGCGTGTTCGTCAGCCTCGTCAGGATAAAACCGGAAAACAATATGATAGACAGGGTCAGAAGCACCTCCGTCTCCCCGTTCAGCCCATTTAAAAATTCCAACATATTCATTACACCTCTCCGCAATCACACTTTTTCCACGGGATGTCTGTGATTGTAATATTTATATCTTTTTATAGGAAAAATCACACAAAAAATCGATCCCATGCACACTATTTTAGTACAATTTGCGCATAAAATCAATGGTACTTTCTCAAAAAACCTCTCCTTCTGTCTGTCCATATCTTCCATTTCTGTTTACGTTGTGCTACAATAAGCGTATCTGCTCTGAAAAAAATAGGCGCGGAAGTACACGAACTTACAGTACAGGAAACCAAAATATAATCAAGGAGGCAGTTATGGACCTAAAAGAACTTACAGAGCTTCTGGTGACATCCAGCGAACAATTCAACCAGACAAAATTCATTCCCTGGTGGGAAGGCGATCATGAAAACTTTACCTATAAGTATGACATTCTGCCGGAGGAGACCGTGCAGGATGCGCAGAACATCATAGCGGTGTGCGGAAGGGATGAACTCCTCTCGCCGGTGGGCAGCCTGGGACTTACGCTGTTTCACCTTCTGGTATGGCACAATTTCTATACATCGGTGGAAAAAATGCTCGATGACGGAAGGGTGGAAGGCGAAAATGTCAATCTACCCGACCACAAGGGACATGGCCTTACCCCTTTCCTGCTGGCCTGTTCCCGGGGAAACCTGGCCATGGTCAGACTTTTGCTGGAACATGGGGCCAGGGACTCTCTGTCTGACGAAAGAGGCATGAACGCCTATCATTTTCTGGCATATCCCCGTTTTGAGGGACTGGCCATCGAGTTTAACGCTCTGGAACAGAGCGTGGAACAGCGGGGAGAAATCGCCCGCCTGCTGACCTGCGATATCAACCAGAAGAACGTAGACGGACTCACGCCCCTGGAACTGCTGTTGTCCCACGATTACTGCTCCAGCTACACTTGGCCGCTGACGGAGGTCTTTCTGGAAAAAGGAGCCAAAACCGATTATGTGGATGAGGAAGGCAACACCCTATTGATGATGGCCCGGAAAAACGGCCACAGCACGGCCGCTCTTACGCTGATGAAACAGTGCCCGGAACTGCTGGATGTGGCAGACAAAAACGGCCTGACCCCCCTCCAGCACGCCGTCTATTTCCAGAACTGGGCCATGTATTACGCCCTTTTAGACCATGGAGCGGCGCCTGGGGAGAACCGGCCCGAGAACATATTCCCCTTAAGCCAGATCACCAGCAATATCTTTTGTGATCTCGACCGGGACGGCAAGGATGCTCTGGGCATCGCGCTGTACATGACGAAAAAACTGCTCTCGCAGTTTGACCCGGACGATGAGGACGAACTGGGGGAGGTAACGGATATCCTGCACAATGCCCTGGTAGCCGACAGTGAATCCCATGTGCTGGATCTGTGCAAAGATGCAGGGCTGAACTTCACCATACCCATCCATTACCACGGCGATATCCTCTGCCTGCGGGACGAGTGCCTTCACGCCGGCTATGGCATCGGCGCCGTCCAAAAGCTGATTGAACTGGACGTGGATATGGATAAGGCGGTGGTAAGGGGACAGACACCCGCCTACATCATCGCCTCCAGGGAGAAATATAATGACGCCAAAGACGAAACCTATTTTGAAAAAGTCGCGCAGCTTCTGTCCAGAGAATCCATGGAGCAGATCGCCAATACCGGGAAGGCTGCTGTCCACCTGGCTGCCAACCAGGGCCATATGGGCATGTTGAAGGTCATGATCGAAAAGGGGGTGGATATCAATCTAACCCAGGACGAACCTGCGGAGGCCGGGACAACGGCTCTCCACTGCGCCTGCGCCCAGGGTCATGCGGATGTGGTAAAACTGCTTATAGACGCCGGCGCGGACGATACCCTGAAGAACCTGAAAGGCGAGACACCCGCCCATTTCGCAGTCATGAAGAAAAAAATTGGCAGGGAACTGGATTCACAGCAGAGGATCGAAATGCTGCAAACTTTGAAAAACCTGGATCTGCCGCGGGAGGACGGGAGAACGCCTCTTCTGCTGCTCCAGGATATCCAGGACACCAAAGAACTCATGACCATACTCTTAGAGCGCGGCGTGGATGTGAACCATGCGGACAATAACGGCATGACAGCCCTGATGCTGAACACGTACAAGGATACAGCCAAAGAACTGATCCGGGCCGGAGCCGATGTCAATATTGCGGATAACAGGGGAAATACGGCCTTGCACTACGCCTTGCAAAATGGCTCTGCCGAGAGCGCACGCTTCCTGATCAAGAAGGGCGCCGACTACAACCGGGCCAATAACCAGGGTGAGACGCCTGTACAGATCGCTGTGGAAAAAGGACTTGATTCGGTGCTGGAACTTATGACGGATATACAATAGGGGTAACATACAATCGGCTGTGAAAAAATCCCGAAAGACTTTTTCACAGCCTGTCAGCAGCATCCCTGAATAGGTTATGTTTCCATGAGTCGTACATCTATGGCCCTCTCCTGGCCGCCATCGCGGACTATTTTATAACTGACTTTTTTTCCTGTATAGGAACGGTCCATATTGGGGTTATCAAATTCATGGAAAAAAATATTATTGGGCACATGCTCTATGAAGCCGAAAAGGGTATTGTGTCTGTCCAGATCTACTTTGGCCACATATCCAATATACAGCTTTTCCGCATTATGCTCCTCCGAAGCCCCATATATCTCTTTCATAAGGAAATTACGAAATTCCGCGCTGTCTTTAATGCCGAATCTATATTGTTTACCTTTTGAATTGATCCATTTTGCCCTTATTTCCTCAAATTTTCTGCAGGCATCCTGCGCGCACTGCAGCAGCTTGCCATTCTCAAGAGTCTTAAACAACCGCTCACAATACTGATCAATCTCGTCAGACGCAAGTTCCGGCGAAAGACCGCCTTTCATCTCCTTGATTAACAATAGGATATGCATTTTAAAATTGCTTAGTTCCTTGGGAAGTTTTTTCTCCCGAAAGAGCCGGTCTACATTCAAGTAGAGAAACGCCGCTAAATAGTATGGCTGGCAGGAATGGGCGTCAATAAACAGATTGTCTTTATATTTTTTTAACAGTGGATATTCATGCCTGTGGCTATCCTCCACATGATTTAAAAACAGTGTGACCATACTCCGGATCAGGCCGCAAAAACTGATTTTCTGCTGGGGCTTAATCTGGAGATTATCCGCGTACTGCCTCGAACGCCTCTCATAGTATATTTTCTGAAAACCGTTCACCTGATTATTTTCAAAATATTTTTCCAGATTCTTATGAAATCCTCTTATGGTCTCAAACGCTTCCTCATAGACAATATTCTGGCGGTTTGCGCCCCTGACAATCCCCTGTATTACATCCTCCTTATTGGAGCCTACAATCTTGGCAATAATCTGGACACCGTCAAGGTTCCCGCTATTTTTATATGTCTGATAAATCATATTGCACGTCTGACAGCCGTTTACAATCTGGGGATTGTCCAATATATACTTTCCATTCCGCTGTTTGACATCCTGGCAGACAATTGTGATTCCATTGTTATACAGGGCAAACCGATCCGGATGTTCTTTCAGAGTCAGCAATATCTCCTGATTGACCGCCGAATGCCCCTGCGAGTCTCTCACATTGTCATCAAACATATTTCGCCTGAGAAGTCCATCTGAAGTTGTCATCAGCCCAATTAATTCGTGGGCTGACATGCATGTGACAAACGCATTGCCCAGTTCCTCTTTTTCGCCGACTATGGGCAGCAATGCTTTACACTCAATCTCCCCCTGATAACTGTTTTCATTGGAATTTACAATATTCAGCAAACGCTTTTTGTCTATCCCGATGCTGTCAATCTCTGAAAACCAGTCGTTGAATTTATCGCTGAATTTCCATTCAGCCTCCCTGTTCTCACTGTCATACGACACAACGCGCAGTTCCGGGTTGCCTTTCCATCTCAGCATAATGTTCCTGGACATCGCATAGTGCAAAATGTCCAGCCACTTCTCCTCACTCTCCGTCACATCCAACTCGTCAAAAAGCCTCTCCAACTGCCTCGTAAAACTTTCCGTATTACCAGTGGTCAGAAAATACAATTCAAACAGCCCTTTCTGGTCTCTCTGCAAAATATCATCTATATCCTGCGGATCGCTGAGAATCTGATCATTCAGCAAAAAAAGAGCGCCATGTATCTCCGAAAACTCTGTGAAATCCACACATATTTGGTCCAGCAGATCGGCGTCCGTGTCAAGACGACCCGGTTGAAATTGTGAAAAAAACTGGTAATTGACAAACCTTCTCCAGTTTGTCTTTTCAGGATCGTCGCCCAGATTATAATCTTCAATAAATTGATCAAATTTGACGTTCAAAAAATCTCGCATACCATACCTCTCTCTTATACGGGAAATCTCAGTTTATAGATCTGACCGCTTTCCTGACACAGCAGCCGGATCTGGATTTCATATGTATCAGTCTCATCCTCCGGCTGAAAAGTTCTGTCCAGAATCGCCTGGGCCGCACGAAGTCCTGCTCTGTATTCCCCAATTTTCGTCCGCCTTTTTCGCTGTGGCAGGGTCATGGTTTTAGAAGGATTTTCTATTTCATCACAATGTCTTTGATAATCATCTCTAAGACGCTGCATCCTCTCTTCGTCATACTGCTTTGTGATCACTCCCAAATCCGGAACCACCAAATACCCGGGCATTTGGCACAGAATATTTTCCCGAAGATACCGAAATCCACAGTTCCATTGATTATATAGTTTTGTTACAGTGCTGTACCCCGCCAGCGCAGCCTTAATATCATACAGATGCCATCTGACACATTTCTTTGCATGATTCGCCACTATGGCCGTAATATCGATAACTTTCGCCCCTTCTTTCTGCACGGTATCGGGCCGGTATTCATCCGCGTAGTATCCGATGTCATTTTCCTTTATACGAAATTCAAGAATCACTTGTTCTTGACTTCCGTCATCATGCTCTTCTTTCGCCGTAATCTCACGGGAACTGGCCACCTCATACAGAGCGGTCTTGTGAGGTATGTCCGACTCTTTCAGTTTTACCGCCTTTAGATATACAGCGAAACATGTTTGCCCACCTGTCTGTCAAAATAAAATGTCTCGTCGCCTTCCTGAACCACTTTTCCCTGTATAAGGTGCTCTTCCCCAAATTCCAGCAGCTCGCTGCGCAATTCATCCAATTGCTTCTCTTGCGCATAAAGCTGTAAGAAACGCAGAAAATCTTTCACCGGCATCACGAAATTGCCTCCCGCTTCTCCGGCAAAATATTGCTTATACAAAAGCTGCAGCCCCGAGCGTGATGCCGGCAGGAAAAGTTGTCCTGCATCCGCAGAGTTTTTTCCTGACAAAATAATATTCCATACAACCTGTAAAGCCGCTTTCATCCCATCTTCCAAACCGTCCCTCCCCGGAATCTGACATTTATAGGACTTTACATTTTCTCCATGCTCGTACTGGCGGGTATCTATATTAAATTCCGTCCTTGGTTCCCCTGTCTCTCTGCTTTGACACTCGGATACGCTGCTCACAAAATATGCCGACTCAGTACACTCCAGCGCTATCCGCATCTCTTCGACAGAAATCGAAATCCCAAAAATGCTTTCGATGATCTGAGACTTATGCTCCGCTAAATAGTCATTAATCTGCACCTCTATCGCCCTAAACCAATCCTGCGCGCAACGAATTAAGTATTGTCCGTTCAAATCAGACTTCTTAACCCCCGTGTCAGTAACCGGAAAATTTCTCAATTTCTCCCTAATCCCATAAATCAATTGCATAACCATCGTTTTACCGCTGTTATTATTGCCGACAAAAACCATCAAATCGTTCAGTGCTATATCCGCTGATTCAACTTTACCGAAATTCTTAATCATTATATGCAATACCAAGACTATATCACTCCTTCCCCGGCCAATATACGGACATACCTTCACAGCCTGGCCTAACACATTGTCTTCATCTGTCAAAGTCTCTATATTCTCTCAACCCTATCACCTGATACATTTATAATTATAAAAGCAACCTCCTCTTCCGTCAATCTTATGCAAAAAAACACATTGATTAGCGCTTTTTTGCGGTCTGAAGAATCAAGTCCACCGCCGCCTCGGCCTGCGTGGGCAGATTGCCGGAAGGCTGGACCGGCATCCCGGTTTCCGGTTTTTCCATGCCTGTGTAAAAGGCATACAGGGCGTATCTGGCCAGCAATCCCGATACGCGCCCCCTCTCTATGGAATCCTCAGTGCCCAGAACAATCACTGCCAGATCATGTTCCATGGTTCCGTCATCCGCAGCCAGGGATGTGACCAGGCAGGCTCCGGCTTTGTTGGTGGTTCCGGTTTTCAGGCCGGTGACCTCGGGCAGGTTGCGCAGCAGCGGATTGGTGTTGCGCACTTCAAGGTCAAGGGACTCCAGGGTAGCCTCCTCCAGGGAAGTGATGTCCGTGATCTGGGGATAAACTTTCAAAAGATAGGACACCAGACGGAACATGTCCTCGGCGCTCATGCGGTTTTGCAGCTTTGAGGGAATGGGATCTTCCGTGTAGGAGGGCAGACCGTTGCTGTTATAAAAGATGGCCTGAGACAGTCCCAAATCCTGCGCTTTCTGATTCATCATGCGCACAAAAGCCTCCTCCGATCCGGCGATAGCTTCAGCCAGACCCAGAGCGCATTCGTTGCTGGAGGGCAGAAGCGCTCCCAGCAGCAGCTCCCACACGGTGATCTGTTGTCCGGCCTCCAGAGGGATCACCCCGTCAGAGGAAGCGGACAGCGCCTGAACCGCGTCGGAGACAGTGAATAAGTCCCCAAATGCAATCTGCCCTGCGGAGATTGCGTCCATAGCCAAAAGACAAGTCATAAGCTTGGAGGTGCTGGCTATGGGATAGGACACGTCGGACTGGTATTGGTAGTAAAGTTCCCCTGTGGTGGCATCTCCCACCAGCACACTGTTGACTCCGTAAAAATATCCGGCTTGTTCCAACGCGGCAGGGGAGACGCAAAAAGGTTCCTGGGTATGGATCTGCAAGGCTCCCTCTATGGGAACCGCAATGTCTGCATCCAGAATCATGGCCAGATCCGCGGCCATCATAAAGCAGTCATAATCGCCGGAGGAAAGTCTCGTAATCAGAGTATAATAATATACAGTTTGTCCGCTTATCTTGCATTCGTTCCGCCGCAGAGAAATGTCCGGGTTCTCACCGTCCTCCCAGGGGATATTTTCCACTCCCACCGGCGTGTAAGCATTTCCCGGGTTCAGGGAGACAGTATTTTTTGTAATTTCCAGAGAGAAGGATTTATCCGTATCCCTGAGAACCATGGCTATGTCCCGCAGGGAAAAGTAAGTGTTATACTGATAGCCATAATCCAGGGTTTTCACAGTACCTGTGGCGCCGGTATCCGTCTGTACCTGACAGGATCCGGGGATCTCAAAGCTTGCGTCCGCCCTGATAGGCAGAATGGAAACTGTCAAGATTGTAAAAAGTAGTAGGAAACTTATTTTCTGTAAAAAATTTTTCATCGGATCTCCCATCCCGCTCATTTTTCTAAAAATTCCCTGATAGTGTTCATTTTCTTGCTATATAAATATATCTGGCCATCGCTTTTTCGAATTGCTGATATGATTCTTCAGCCCAGCTGGTTTGCGTCATCAACATATCAAACCATTGTATGTGCCCCTCATTTTCAAATTCTGCTTTATGACTAATGGCAGTCTCTCTTTTCTTTTTTAGTAATTCATAAGTTTGTTTTGTAATATTTCTTGCCTCAAAGTTCATTCCATTATTTTTCAGAGCTACAGCCAATTCTGTAGTATATTCATCAAAAGTTCTTGGAACCAACTCTCCCTCCTGATAGCCTACAAACAAAATGCCATCAGGTTTTAACCATCTCTTTATTTGTCCCACAAAGGCACTCATATTTTTAGAAAAATACATTGTATCCATAGATACAACTATATCAAAGGAATTATTTGGATACTCGATTTCACCTATTATTCCTTCGTTAAAATCTGCCTTTTGAGTAAATAGCGCTCTGGCACTTGATATTGCTTTTTGAGAGTAATCAAAGCCATGAATAAACGCATTGGTCTTTTTTTGCAAATATCCCAACATTTTTCCGTTTCCGCAGCCAACATCCAATATATGAATATCTTCTTTTGCCGGGATATAAGGTAATCCTGAATCCGTGAAACTCATTGTTTTTATATGCCAATCTACAATCAGATTGG
>ERZ778511.174-NODE-174-length-64642-cov-9.825723_pt1 | contig 64642 bp, 70 predicted proteins | sample MGYA00510347_ERZ778511 | MGnify/ENA primary metagenome ERZ778511 (study PRJEB29527, sample SAMN07138967) | mouse gut metagenome | material: feces | host: mouse | place: China:Nanjing | collected 2016-01-25 ...
TTGCCTTAAGAAATATAGTCTAAATAGAGTGTCCAACTTTATGGGTTCACTTCACTAAATTTAGAGAACTTTTCTAGTTATTACCATAATGCTCTGCTTGCTTGCGTTGACTAAGTTCTAAACCGATCTCAAGGGCGTTAGCAAGTAACTTGCGATTGTCAGTTGTTAAAGGTAGACCATCAAAGTTTAGATCAGGTTCATTTTCAGTAAGATCGATCAAGTCTTTGATCTTGCGTGCTAGATCTTTTGCAGTTTGTTCATTATGTTTGTGATAAAGCGTTTCTCCCTTAGGAACATTGGCAGACTTTTTCCCTAAGATAAAATCAGTTGAAACATCGAAGATCTCAGCTAATTTTAAGATCTCTTCTGCTCGTAACGGGCGATCACCATGCTCGATCCGTCCCATAACATTTTTATTTAACCCCATCAATTTAGCTAATTGTGCTTGCGATAGGTTGTGACTTTCTCGAAGTGTGATGATAACTTCGGGGATCGTTGACTTCATATCACACCTCCTTTATCAATTTGACCAGATGAAGTATCAATGGAAAAAAAGTGGGTGCAAAATGAAGACATTTTATTGACATACCTATTATAGAGTGATATATTCATAGTGCAAAGGATTTAGGTATATCTAAAGGTTGTCTCTATTTTGTTTGCACTGTTAAAAAGATCAATATTACTTTCCCGTATATTGGTCCATGTCCACTGACGATATTAAAACTTATATCAGCGATTGCGCCAACAATAGCTGGTTAGCTTTGATCAATTATGACACAATCATAGCATAATTTTTATATCCTGTCATTTTCAAGTTTTAGGTTAAGTAGTGAAGCACTACCGTATCAGCCTTAGGGCGTTAAAAGCTTGTCGTCCTGAAATCAGTCGAAATCTGATAAAACATTTTTCTGTCATTATGAGTTATAATGACAAAAAATCGATCTTTTTAGATCGAGCTTGTTCAAACTTATTGTCATGAGGGTGACCTGATGTGGGTCCCCTTTTTGCTTTACTAAAAATTAGGGGGAATATATATGTTACTGATCAAGAGTAATAATTCAAAACAGCAAGTGTTAGATCAAGCATTAAAAAAGTTGACAGAAGATTTACATTTGAAGCTTGTTGCATTTGCTGTTGCTGAACTTGGAGTCTGTGAGGCAGAAATGGTCGTTTTCTTGCTTGACCGGCAATCACGCCTAAAACTACCATTACTACAAGAGGGATTGTTGGAACGCAAGATCAAAACTAAGGTACTTGAAACGAAAAATTATGGACTTTTTCCAACGATTTGATGGTAATTGCTTGCTAAATTTGGGTACTTATCCTTTAATTAATACATAGCAGTATTTTTTTGAAGGGAAGAAAAGCATGCAAAAAAGCAGTTTTAGTGAACGGTGCTTGAATATATTTTTACTATTCGTCGTTATTTCAATGGTATTATCCTTTGGACTTACCGTTAAAGATGCCTTATTAGGCCCTACGGCAGATCAAGGAGCGGCTTGGTTTTTGGCGCTTGAGATCATATTAGGTTTAGTTATCGTATTGATCCCCAAGTGGGCTGCTAAGCGCTTGGAGATCTATTTACCACCGACATTGTATTTGTTCTTTGCTCTTTTTATTTACGGTTCAGTTTATTTAGGGACAGTTTACCACTTCTATAGTGTTCCATATTGGGACAAAGGTCTGCATTTGTTAAGCGGTGCATTGTTAGGTGGGTTTGCTTTTTCAGCTTTTGGCGCGTTAGTTCCAGAGGATGCTATTGCGAAGATCTCACCTTTTTTTATTGGTATGTATAGTGTAGCCTTTGCGGTTTTTTGTGGTGTGTTATGGGAATTCTATGAGTTTACGTGTGATAGTTTTGGTATGAATCTTCAACGTTATATGCAGGCGGGACGTCCATTAGTTGGACGAGCTGCGTTGATGGATACAATGGGCGATCTATTCGCTGATTTTATCGGAGCATTGATTTTTGCAGTGGTAGCTTATTTACAACTAAAGAAAAATCGTAATTGGTTAAAAACTTTTTTCTTTAAACGAATTGAACAAAAATGATGATTTAAGGCTTTTGTGTCATTTATGATGCAAAAGTCTCTTTTTTTAAAAAAATAATAAAAAATTAAATATTATTTATTTTAAGTTAAGAAGTTTGATTTCTGTGCGAAATGACATGCAAAATGTTGAGATACCTGTTAGGGTTAGGGTAGGAACAAGAAAGGCGTGATGTCATGAAAGCATGGATCAAATGGAGTATTTGTTTTGTAATGTTTCTCCAAGCTGCTTTAGGAGGCATCGTGATCGCTTGGTGGTTTTTCCCACAGGTAGGTATCTTTCAAAATATTTTTGACTATCTATCGACTGACTTAGGTCAAAAAGTCATTTTAGGTCTTGGGATATATCTAGTTGTACTTGCAGTTTTGTGGCTTAGTTGGACGATCAGTCGCCCGACGACACAGGGCAGTATGACGATCCACCGCGATCATGCTAGTAAGGTTCAGATCGATCAAAAAGCAGTTGAGAATAATGTTCGTTTGACGCTTGGTAAATATGATCTGTTTAACATTGAAGTCAAGGTCAAGTTGTTGTCTAATCGGAAGCAAGCTGATGTAGTTGTTGCTGCGATGTTATCACAAACGACCGATCCTACAGTATTAGAGTCACAACTCACCCAAACTGTGCGGTGTGATTTAAAGGAGATGTTGAATATCGAACTAAGACGTTTAAATTTAAAACTTAAACCATATCATTATGATCAAAAAGTTACTATTGTCTAGGGAAAAAAAGAAATTGCGAGGTAAGCGATATGGAAAAAGAAAAGTTAGAACAGAAATTGACCTTTGATGATCAAGTGATCGAAAAAATTGCAGGGATCACAGCAAACCAAGTTCCCGGGATCATTTCGCTTGATGGAAACATGTTTAGTGAATTTACCGATAAGCTGACCCAAGGAACCGATAAGACCAAGGGGATCGAAGCAGATGTCGGTGAAAAGCAAGTGGCGATCAAAATGGATGCCACGATCGAATATGGTAAAAGTGCAGAGACGATCTTTAAAGAGGTCTCAAGCAGAGTCCAAAAAGCCTTACGCGAGATGACAGGGCTGAATTTAGTGAAATTTGAAATGCATATCAACGACGTAAAAACTAAAGAAGAATTGCAACAAGATAATAAATAGGAGGACAAAAAATGAGTGAAGAAAAATTAAAAGGCTTAAAAGATGAAGCCGTAGGAAAAGTCAAAGAAACTGAAGGAAAATTGACTGATGACAAAGTGCGTAAGACTCAAGGTAAAGCACAAGGCTTGTTAGGTAAAGCACGCAAAAAAGCAGCTGATTTAAAGGAAGATATCGAACAGGGCGCTGAAAAACTAAAAGAAAAATTTGAAAAAGATGACGAAAATAAGTAAGGGGGTGAGCTAAATGCTACATTGGCTTTGGGTATTGATCGTTGGTGCGATCATTGGTGCGATCGCAGGGGCCTTGACGAAAAATGGTGGTTCGATGGGCTGGATCAGCAACATTTTGGCTGGTCTGATCGGTTCATCATTAGGTGAAGCTTTACTAGGTGCTTGGGGACCACAACTTGCAGGAATGGCGATCATTCCATCGATCATTGGTGCAGTGATCTTGGTCCTTATTGTGTCAGCTATCTTGGGTAGAAGAGCACATGCATAGTTAAATCGTCTTAGACTAGGGGCAATTGTCGCTAGTCTTTTTTTGTAGACGGCTCAATTATTAAATATTAAAATTATGGTGAGGGGGAAGATACAGAGAGGATGGGCAGGATGGGGATCTTAAAATTAAAAAATGTCGTTAAAATTTATAAACTGGCTGGGGGTGGCACCTTTGAGGCGTTGAAAAATATCAATGCAACTTTTTCAACCGGTGAATTAGTATCGATCGTCGGTGAATCAGGGAGTGGGAAATCCACGCTGATGAATTTGATCGGTGGCTTGGATTCTGACTTTGAAGGTGAGATCAGTTATCGTGGTAAAAATTTGCGCGACTACACTGCACAAGAATTAGCTGATTACCATAAGAAAAGTATCGGTTTTATCTTTCAAAACTTTAACTTGATCCCCCATTTGAATTTGATCGATAATGTTGCCTTAGCGATGACTTTGTCTAATATCGATAAGGAGACGCGGGTCAAACGTGCTAAGGAACTATTAGAGAAAGTGGGTTTAAAAGACCATCTCTATAAAAAGCCAGGTCAGATCTCTGGTGGCCAAAAGCAACGCGTTGCGATCGCGCGGGCTTTGATCAATGATCCAGATGTTATCATTGCTGATGAGCCCACGGGAGCTTTAGATGCTGAAACAACGGATAATGTTTTGGCTTTGATCAAAGAGATCGCTCAAAGTGGTAAGCTAGTTTTGATGGTGACGCATTCAGATCGCGTAGCTGCTCATTGTACGCGGGTCTTGCGGATCGATAATGGAAAATTAGTTTCAGATGAGGTGACGGGTAAGTTAGAACCCTTAGCGACGAAAGTAAAATATAACGCTATCAAGGTCAAAAATATGAGCTTGTTCAATGCGATCAGATTAGCTTTTCTCAATATGAAAGCCAAATTGGGTCGGAATACTTTAGTTGCCTTTGGGACTAGTATTGGGATCATGGCGGTCGTTTTGATGCTATCGATCGGACGAGGCGTAACTACTTATATCAAAGACACGATGAATAGTTACACTGATCCTAATGTGACGGAAGTGCATCGTCAAAGTATGATGCCCGATCCCGCTAAGCAACCAGCTATGGACGATCATGCAGAGATCAGTCGAATACAGCAAAATAATATGGCAGCTTTGACGGGCTCAGGAACTGATAATGATTTTACAACAAAAGATATCACAAAACTTAAAGCTATCAAACACGTCGATCGGCTTGAGCGGGGCTATTCGACCCTTTCGTTAGGTACAAACAGTGTTAGTTATGGTGATAAAAATGCTATGATCATGACGTTACAAACAATGTCGAGCAATATCACCAAATCAAGTATCGTTTCGGGTAACGCGCCTAAAAAAGATGAGGTCTTACTTGATAAGGGAACAGCCGATCTTTTGGCCAAGAACATTGTTGGTAAAGAAGTAACATTTAAACTAACGATCGATGGTAAGCAAATCGAACAAAAATTAAAAGTCAGTGGGACCTATGAACAGCAGGGGTCTAACTTCAGCACTGCGATCGTACGTTATAGCGATCTAAAAGATATTTTTGCGCAAAATGGCCAAACGTTAAAGCCTAATGTTGTATATCTTTACACTAAGAATAAAAATAATACCGAAAAGATCAAAAATGAAGTCAAAAAGCTCGGCTTTAGTGGCTCAATGCAAGAAACGATGACTGAGATGTTCACCCAAATGATGGATGTGATCAGTTATGTCTTAGCCGCGATCGCAGCAGTTTCGTTAGTGGTCTCAGCGATCATGATCTTAGTGGTCTTAAATATTTCGGTAGTTGAACGGACTAAAGAGATCGGGGTCTTAAAGGCTTTAGGTGCTAGAAGAAAAGATATTCGGCGGATCTTTGTTTCAGAGGCCTTCTTGATCGGTCTGAGTTCAGGGATGCTTGGCGTCGTGTTGACTTGGGTCTTGCAAGTATTAGTGAACCATTTTACGATAGCTCAGTTTGAGGTGCCAGTAGTGATGATGACGACTAATTATATTTTGACAGGTATCATGATCAGTGTAGTCATCAGTATGTTGGCAGGGCTTTTGCCAGCTGATCGTGCTTCAAAATTAGACCCAGTCGAAGCTTTGCGAAAAGAATAGTATATAATAAATAATGGGTGCGATAGTGCAGTCAGTACCGTATAGCTAGCCCCCCATCACGATCATTTGTGGTGGGGGCTAGCTATGTTTTTACATATTTTTTAGTAATTCGAGTGTCTTTTGATCATATGTTCCATGAAAAAATTTATCCAGTACAGCTTGGAAAATCGGCTCGTTACTGGCTTTGGCAAAGAGTGTCATTGACGACTTGAGTTTTAGATCGTCGGGAAAACCAAAGATCATTTTAGCGTTATTGGTTGGAACTTGTAAAAGGACTTCGCATAGTTGACGTAAATTATTGCCTAAATATGGATCGGCTAAAAAGGCTTTGGCTTCATTGAGATCAGCTATTCCATATAGGTAAGCAGTCTGACTTTTACCTAAGCCACGTAATTGTGGAAACATGAACCACATCCAGTGTGAGCGTTTCTTTTGTGTTTTGAGTTCTGTCATGGCTAGTTTGAAATATTGGTGTTGTGGCGCGTTAAATCTTGCTAAAGTCATTGCTTTGTCTCCTTTCCAAGTGGGCTGTGATAGACCGTATCATGCAAGATGTCTAGCAACTGCTTTTTAGCAGGTGTCATGACTTGGGTCGCACGTGTAACGATCGAGAGTAAGAATTTGGGCTGGTGTTCATCTAGGAGATCTAAAACAGAAAAATCATCGTTAGGACTGAGCGCAATGTCTGTCAAACAGGCGATCCCAGTATTACTTGCGACCATGGATTTTAAAACATGGACGTAATTAGTTCGGTAAATGACATCAGGCCGAAAGTGTTCTTTTTGTGCTAAAAGTTTGAGGACTTTATCGTGAATGAAGCCTTCATTATGCACGATAAAGCGCTCGTCTTTTAATTCAGAAAAATAGACGGCCTTTTTTTGTGCTAATGGATGTTGCTTGCTGACGATGATCTTAAATGAGGTTTGGGCAAAAGTTTCGGCTTTTAAGGCGGGTTGGGTCAAAGGTTCAAGTGAGCCTAAGAGGCAAAAATCAAGTGATCCATCTAATAAAAGTTTAAGTAAAGCTTGTGAACCAGCTTCTTTGGTCTCAAGTTGTTCGATCAACCCCGTGGCGATCAATTTAGAAACGATATTGGGGAAAAAATAATTGCCAATGATCGGTGGTAGTCCAAAAAGTAGTTTTTCTTGTTTAGCGCGTAAGGCTTCCTTTTGGGCAATAGTTAATTCATTTAAAATCACCTTTAAATGTGCGTCGAACTGATAGCCACTAGGGGTAACCAGTAATTCTTTGTGTGAACGATCACGGATAAAAAAAGTTGTTTCAAATTCTTCTTCGAGCCGTTTGATCGCTAACGTGACAGTTGGTTGACTAACAGAAAAATTTTGAGCAACTTTGGAAAAATTTTTTTCTTTGACTAATTGGTGGAAATATTCAAAATCTCTAATATTCATCTTCAGATCCTTGATTTGACAGCTTTTTAAAAGCTCATATTAATTTTATTAATAGTGTACCACAAAGTTGACTATAAAAATCACACCATTTTAAAATGAGTGACATCAATTGAGATCTAGGAAAAAGGAGTAGATAGCAATGGCAGATACAATGAATATTTTAAATGATCCATTTTTAAATAAAGGAACAGCTTTTACAGTTGAAGAACGTAAAGAACTCGGTTTGATAGGTGCTTTACCAGCGAAGGTCCAAACTTTACAAGAACAAGCAGACCAAGCTTACGGTCAATTCAAGAGCAAATCAAGCCAATTGGAACAACGCCAATTTTTGATGACGATCTTTAATACCAATCGAACATTATTCTACTATTTGATGGGACAACACATCGTAGAATTTATGCCAGTCGTATATGATCCAGTGATCGCTGAATCGATCGAACAATATAGTGAGATCTTCACGCGTCCTCAAGAAGCAGCTTTTATCTCGGTCGATGATCAAGATAGCATTGAAGATTCTTTGAGAAATGCTGCTGACGGGCGTGACATTCGTTTGATCGTTGTAACAGATGCTGAAGGTATCCTTGGTATGGGGGACTGGGGCGTTAACGGTGTTGATATCGCAGTCGGAAAATTGATGGTCTATACAGCCGCTGCCGGTATCGATCCAGCTCAAGTTTTACCAGTTTCACTTGATGCCGGAACGAACAATGAAACGTTATTAAATGACCCGCTTTATCTCGGTAACCGCCATGCACGTGTTTACGGTGAAAAATATCATGCGATGGTCGACAAATTTGTTGCAGCAGCAGAAAAGCTATTCCCAGAAAGCTTATTGCATTTTGAAGATTTTGGACGTTCAAATGCAGCCGTGATCTTGGAAAAATATCAAGACAAGATCTTGACCTTCAATGATGATATCCAAGGTACAGGGATCATTTCGCTTGCTGGTGTCTTGGGTGCGATGAATATTTCTAAAGAAAAGATCACTGACCAGGTCTTTTTGACTTTTGGTGCAGGGACAGCTGGTGTCGGAATCGCCAACATGTTATTTGATGAATTAGTTCGCGAAGGTTTGAGTGAAAAAGAAGCTAGAAAGCACTTCTACTTGGTCGATAAACAAGGTCTTTTATTTGAAGACACAGAAGGTCTAACACCAGGGCAAAAAGCTTTTGTGCGTAAACGCTGTGAATTTGATAATGCTGATGAATTGACCAATTTAGAAGCTGTCGTTAAAGCAGTTCATCCAACGGTCATGATCGGGACATCGACACGACCAGGTACTTTCACTGAAAGTATCGTTAAGGAAATGGCAGCTCACACGAAACGACCAGTGATCTTTCCATTGTCTAATCCAACCCGTTTGGCTGAAGCTAAAGCAGAAGATCTTTTGAAATGGACAGATGGGCGTGCTTTAGTTGCAACTGGTATCCCAGCTGGTGATATCGAATATAACGGGGTAACTTACAATATCGGCCAAGCAAACAATGCTTTAGTCTATCCAGGTGTTGGTTTTGGTGCGATCGCGGCTAAAGCTAAGATCTTAAACGAAAAAATGTTGGCCGATGCAGCCCACGCTTTAGGGGGTATCGTTGATCCAGATCAACCGGGCGCTGCGGTGTTACCACCAGTTTCTAAGTTACAAGAATTCTCACAAACAGTTGCTCAAGTCGTAGCAAAATCAGCGATCGACCAAGGTCTTGCTGGCGTGACAGACGCTAAGAAGGCTGTGGCTGATATGAAGTGGGAACCTAAATATTAATAATTTGATAAAAGGCCACTCGCTGGTCTTTTATCTTTGGTACAAGAAGAAGGAGAATTATTATGGCAGTTTTTTTAACTTCCGTCTCAAGTGTGCTTGTGATCGTATTGATCATGGCACTGGGGTATACGTAAAACAGGTTGGTTTGCCGATTCATTTGGAGGTAATATCGCATCTTTGATCACCAAGATCGCTTTGCCAGCATCGATCTTTATGGGTGTGATGGATCACTTGACGCGTGAAAGTCTCTTAGGTTTAGGAAAAGGTATCATTTTTCCAGCTTTGGGTGTGATCATTGGTTATGTGATCGCTTGGTTGGCAGTTAAAGGCTTAAAGATCAAGCCAGGTCGGCGCGGGATCTTTATGAATGCGGTCGTTAACGCAAATACGATCTTTATCGGGATGCCTTTGAACAATGCGCTTTTTGGCGAAAAGGCAATGAGTTATTTCTTGATCTATTACATCATCAATACCGTTTCAACTTGGGCCTTTGGTGTTTACTTGATCTCAAATGATGATCCAACGGTCGATAAGAGTCAAAAGAAAGCTCATAAGATCAATTGGAAAAAGGTCCTACCAATGCCATTAGTTGGTTTTATCGTTGCGATCGTGTGGTTGCTATTAGGGATCCCAGTACCAAGTTTTATGGGTCAAACTTTGTCTTATGTCGGAGCTTTAGTGACACCATTATCCTTGATCTATATCGGGATCGTATTATGTGATGCAGGTTTGAACAACTTCCGCTTCGAACGCGATTCGAGCTTAGCGTTATTGGGGCGTTTTGTGTTATCCCCGCTCGTGTTGATCTTATTGATCAAAGCAGGCACAAGTTTTGGGATCGACTTACCGACATTGATGTGTCAAACATTAGTTGTTCAATCGGCAACACCGATGTTAGCTGTCTTACCTATTTTAGCCAAAGAAGCTCATGGGGATGTTAAATATGCAACCGATGTGGTCGTAATGAGTACGGTTTTATTTGTAGTCGTAGTACCGATCTTGATGGCGATCTTACAATTTATTTAGCGTGATCTAAAGTCAGTTTTAGTGTTTTGAGCATTAGAACTGCTTTTTTAAATTTTTGGAAAAGTCCTTGCATCGTAGCCAAAAATGACTAAAATAAACTTACAAGTGATCAGCAAACTTTTCTTTTGTAATATTTAACGTGGGATAATATAATCTATAAAAAGATCACAAAAAGGAAGTTTAATTTGAAACAACGAAAAAAAACGCAACGGATCGCTTTTTTAGCACTATTTACAGCGATCATTATTATCCAAAATTTCATTCCATTTTTGGGCTATATTCCCCTCGGACCACTTAATTTGACGATCATCCACATCACTGTGATCGTTGCTGCACTCGTTTTAGGTCCTAAAGATGGTGCGCTCGTCGGAGGAGTCTGGGGCATGATCACTTTTATTCGTGCCTTTGTTTGGCCAACGAGTCCCTTGGCAACGATCGTATTTACTAATCCACTGGTCTCTGTTTTGCCCCGGATCTTGATCGGGGTCGTGGCTGGTTATACGTTTATGTGGTTATCTAAACGCTTATCTTCGAAGATCTTAGCGGCGGGGGTCGCCGCAGTTTTAGGTTCATTGACTAATACAGTGTTAGTTTTGGGTCAGATCTATCTTTTTTACCAAGGACAAGCACCAGCAATGTATGCCTTGGATGTGGCGGCTTTATTGCCTTATCTACTGGGGGTCGTGGCAACAAATGGTTTACCAGAAGCAGCTTTAGCAGCGATCATAGCTCCAAGTGTTGCGCTTCCTTTACTGAGAAAATTAAAAGCGTAGGTTCTTGATTTTTTAGAAAGGCGGTATTTTGTGGCACGTAGAAAAAAGAAAAATTACTCACAGTTACTTTTTTTAGGTTTTATAGTGCTACTAGCGGTAACCTTTCTTACGGGCATGGCAGATAAATATTTTGCTACCAGTGAGACACCGCAAGCGACAATTTCAAATGATGAACAAGCTAAACAAAATTTTATCAAGCAACTTGCTCCGATCGCTCAGGCAGAACAGCGACAATACGGGGTTTTAGCTAGTATCACATTAGCTCAAGCAGCCTTAGAGTCCGATTGGGGCAAAAGCGAACTTTCTGCTAAGTATAATAACTTATTTGGGATCAAAAATCCGAATGGGTCTTTGATGACGACACAAGAATATGTTGATGGACAATGGACCACGATCAGAGATACTTTTGCGGTCTACGGCAGTTGGGAAGACTCAGTCAAGGCGCATACGCAACTTTTTGTTAATGGAACGGACTGGAATACCGACCATTATGGGCCTGTACTGCAAGCTAAAAATTATGAACAAGCAGCATGGGCTCTACAAAATCAAGGTTATGCGACTGATCCCAATTATGCCGAAAAGTTGATCGCCTTGATCAAACAGTACAACTTAAATCAATACGATTTATGATACAGGTCAGATGTTTTTGAGTAAAAACCGAATATTTGAGCTTGAAAACGAAAAATAGTTATGCTATTCTAGCTACAGGTTACTTATATAATGCCATAATCTGGTTGGCGAGTTTCTACCCAAGACCGTAAATCTTGGACTATGAGTAAAAAACGTTAGGAGACCAGACTTTTGTTATTTAAAGTCTGGTCTTTATTATTTTTAGGGGGCTATAGCTTGAAATTACTAGAAGAACGCATCAAACAAGATGGTGTTGTTTTACCAGGAAATGTACTAAAGATCAATCAATTCTTGAACCATCAGATCGATCCACAGTTGATGTATGAGATCGGCCAAGAATTTGAACGGCTATTTAAAAATGAGGCTGTGACAAAGATCTTGACGGTCGAAGCTTCAGGAATTGCCCCAGCTATCATGGCTGGCCTTGTGATGGATGTTCCAGTGGTCTTTGCGCGAAAGAAAAAGCCTTCGACCTTGGATAATGATGTTTATGTAGCTGAGGTCTATTCATACACTAAAAAAGTGACCAATACGATCTCAGTTGATCAGAAATTTTTAACAGAGACTGACAGAGTGTTAGTGATCGATGATTTCTTGGCTAATGGTCAGGCAGTCTTGGGCTTACTTGAGATCTGTCAACAGGCTAACGCTCATATCGTTGGGGCTGGGATAGTGGTTGAAAAGTCATTCCAAGATGGGGCTAAGTTGATCAAAGAGCGCGGGGTAAGATTGGAATCACTTGCGCGGATCGCTTCTTTTGAAGACGATAAAGTGCACTTTGTGGGGGAATAACACGATGAAAAAAGCAAATAACAGTCAGGCAGCTTTACTAGGATTACAGCATTTATTAGCGATGTATTCTGGAGCAGTGGCGGTTCCATTGTTGATCGGGACAGCCCTAGGTTTTAACACCGAACAGATGACATACCTAGTTTCGATCGACATTTTTATGTGTGGGTTAGCAACTTTGCTTCAGCTCATGCGTAATCGATATTTTGGGATCGGTCTACCCGTTGTTTTAGGCTGTGCGATCCAAGCCGTCGAACCGTTAAAAATGATCGGGAGCCAATTTACGATCCAGACGATGTATGGGGCGATCATCGTAGCTGGGATCTTTGTTTGTTTGGTCTCAGGCCAATTTTCTAAAGTCAAACGCCTCTTTCCGCCGGTAGTGACAGGAACGCTGATCACTGTTATCGGTCTGACATTGATCCCGATCGCAGTCCAAAATATTGGTGGTGGCAATGCTAGTGCTAAAGATTTTGGGTCACTGACCAATATCAGCTTAGGCTTTGTGACAGTGATCTTGATTTTAGCGATCCAAGTTTTTGCAAAGGGCTTTTTGAGTTCGATCGCAGTCTTATTGGGGTTAGTGAGCGGTAGTTTAGTAGCCGCAGCGCTGGGGCTAGTTTCTTTGGCGCCGTTACACGAAGCGCCGTGGTTCCACGTACCGCAACCTTTTTACTTTGGGGTGCCTCACTTTGAATGGTCATCTTCGGTTACGATGATCATTATCGCCTTGGTTTCTATGGTCGAATCGACAGGTGTTTATTTTGCTTTAGGGGATATTTTGAATAAAAAGATCACTGAAAAAGACCTCAAACTCGGCTATCGAGCTGAAGGAATGGCAGTCATTTTAGGTGGGATCTTCAATACTTTCCCATACACGACATTTTCACAAAATGTTGGTTTGCTTGAGCTTTCAGGGATCAAGACTAAGCGTCCGATCTATTGGTCGGCAGGACTTTTGATGTTGTTAGGGCTTTTGCCTAAAGCTGGAGCGTTAGCGACAATGATCCCGACACCGGTTTTAGGTGGTGCGATGTTAGTAATGTTTGCGATGATCAGTGTGCAAGGGATCAGGATCTTAGCCAGTGTTGATTTTACCGACCAAAGAAATATCTTAGTTGTGGCTGTTTCGATCGGTTTAGGTCTGGGCGTTTCGATCTATCCAAATATCTTCCAAAATTTACCACGTACAGTCCAATTATTCTTAGGTAATGGGATCGTGGTCGCAAGTTTAAGTTCGGTCTTATTGAATTTAGCCTTCAAAGGTAGAGAAGGACTAGCTAAAAAAGATATCAAGCAACAAGTGCGTGTTTTAGAAGAAGTAGATAAATAAAAGGGACAAAGCAGGTAGAAACCTGCTTTTTTGTTTAGGTAGCACAAAATATATTTTTAAAAATTTACATTGTCAAAATACTGTCTTGCTGAGTAATGTGGTAAAATAGAGAGTAAGTATTAGTGATACGAGAGGTTGTGAGAGAATGGAACAAGAGATCCTTTTTCCAGGCGATACTTTAGGGATCATCGGAGGCAATCCCAATGGCATCATGTTAGCACGGACAGCCAAGAAAATGGGCTTTACTGTGGTCGTTTATTGTTCAGACGAAAGTAATCCTGTGTTAGCTGAAGCTGATGTAAAAATGGTCGGTAAGTTAAACGAAAAAACAAAGCTCCAAGATTTTGCACAACGGTGTGACTTAGTAACTTATACCTCAGAAACTATCGATGTTGAGGCGGTCAAATTCTTACAACGTTTCACACGAGTCCCACAAGGTAGTGATACGTTGGAGATCACGCAAGATCGCTTATTGGAACGGGCTTTCTTTGAACAACTAAATATCAATGTTGCACCGTATGCTACGATCGTCAGCTTAGATGATGTTTATCAAGCAGTTAGCTCGATCGGTTATCCATGTATTTTAAAACCGATCCAAAAAGGGTTTGGTAAACATCGTAAACAGATCATCAAAAAGCAAACAGATATTGCTAAGTGTGCAGATATAATCGATCTAGGAACATATATTCTCGAGTCATGGATCCCATATGAAAAGGAATTGTCACTGACTTTATCCCGAGATAAAGATGGTAACTTGACGTATTTTCCGATCGCAGAAGATTATTATCGCGAACACCATTTGCATGCGACCTTGACACCGGTAGCTTTAGATGGTGAAGTCGCTACTGAGGTCAAACGCTTGACGGCTGAGATCGTCAAAGAATTGGATTATGTTGGGGTCTTGCAAGCAGAATTTTTCTTGACGAAGAGTGGTGCTTTGTATATCAAACGGATCATTCCTGCGTTATATGCTTCAGGTTATGTATTTGATAAGGCTACCGATGTTACAATGTTTGAACAACATTTACGTGCCTTAGCGCAGATCCCTTTGGCTAAACCTAACTTGGTAAAACCGACTGAGATGGTAATGATCGAGACTAAGGATACGGATGCTTTGCGGACACAATGGGTCTTAAAGGATAATTGGCATTATAATTATTTCCGTTATCCTAAATCGCTTCATCCTGTTAAAGCAGAAGGTTATGTCCTAGTGACCGCAGATTCGAGCAAAAATGCTAAGGAGCAAGTCGAAGCTACTGGGATCTGGGATGAGATCACAGCCGAAAATGAAATAGTTGAATAGGATTTTTGAGACGCACGGTATTTATATCGGCGTCTTTTTGCATCTTGTTTGCTAAGATTTAAGTAATTTTAAAGAATAGGGCTGTAATATTTGCTATAATAGGCATTGATTGAAAATTTTAGAGGGGATTTGAAAATTTTGACAGCAAGAAACTTATTAGATGGCATGAATGATAAGCAAGCAGAAGCTGTAGCCTGCACTGAGGGGCCACTACTCATCATGGCCGGTGCCGGTAGTGGGAAAACACGGGTCTTGACCCACCGTGTAGCCTACTTGATCGAAGAAAAAAATGTAAATCCTTGGAATATTTTAGCGATCACCTTCACCAATAAAGCAGCACGTGAAATGCGTGAGCGGATCAACAAGTTGATCGCTGAAGGTGCAGAAGATATTTGGGTCTCGACTTTCCACGCTTTATGTGTACGGATCTTACGCCGTGATGCCGAAAAGATCGGCTATGATCGCAATTTTACGATCGCAAGCACGAGTGAACAACGGACTTTAATGAAACACATTTTAGCGGATAATTTAAACGTTGACGTCAAAAAGTTCGAGCCTCGGGCCGTTTTGAGTGCGATCTCGAACGCTAAAAATGACTTAAAGACACCAGCAGAACTAAGAAAAGATGCAACTGATCCATTTTCACAAGTGGTAAGTGATGCTTATGAATTATACCAAGAGCAGTTGCAAAATAATCAAGCTTTGGATTTTGATGATCTCATCATGCAAACGATCCGGTTATTTAAAGAATCACCAGAAACATTGGCATTTTATCAACGGAAATTCCACTATATCCATGTGGATGAATATCAAGATACTAATGAAGCACAATATCAATTGGTCAGCATGTTAGCTCAAACATATCGTAATCTATGTGTTGTAGGGGATGCTGATCAAAGTATTTACGGTTGGCGTGGGGCTAACATGGAAAATATCATGAATTTTGAGGAAGATTATCCCGATGCAACTGTGATCAAGTTAGAACAAAATTATCGTTCGACTAAGACGATCTTACAAGCTGCTAATGAAGTTATCGAAAATAACATCAATCGTAAAGCTAAAACTTTATGGACGCAAAACGCTGACGGTGAAAAGATCCATTATTATCGTGCGGATAATGCCAATGATGAGGCCTTTTATGTCGTTAAACAGATCCAGCAAAAAATGCGCACTGAAGGGAAGCATTATGGTGATTTTGCTGTCTTATACCGTACAAATGCCCAGTCACGTGTGATCGAAGAAACCTTTGTGAAAGCTAATATCCCGTATAAATTAGTGGGAGCTCACCGTTTCTACGATCGTAAAGAGATCTTGGATATTTTAGCTTATCTGCGTTTAGCTGCTAATCCAAATGATTCCTTGAGTTTTGCGCGCGTTGCCAATGAGCCTAAACGGGGGATCGGAGCAACTAGTTTGGCTAAATTGCAAGCATTTGCTGAGATGAATGGTCTTTCCTTGATCGAAGCAGCTGAAAATGTCATTATGACTGGCGTAAGTGGCAAGGCAGCTACGCAATTAGAAAGTTTTGCTAAGTTGATCCGGCGTTTTAATGAATTAGAGAAAACTAAAAATATCACTGAATTGACGGAGCTCATTTTAGATGAATCGGGCTATAAACAAAGCTTGCAAGCTAAAAATACGCTCGAAGATCAAAGTCGCCTAGAAAACTTAGAAGAATTTATGTCTGTAACGAAGCAATTTGATGAAAGCTGGGAACCAGAAGAAGAAAATAGTGATCCATTCGTTGATTTCTTAGCTGATCTAGCTTTAGTTTCTGATCAAGATAGCGTTGATGAAGATCCAGATGAAGTGACTTTGATGACGTTACACGCCGCAAAAGGGTTGGAATTTCCAACGGTCTTTTTGATGGGCTTAGAAGAAGGGATCTTCCCATTAGGTCGTGCTGTGATGGATGAAAGTGAGCTCGAAGAAGAACGACGCTTGGCATATGTCGGGATCACACGAGCCGAAGAAGAACTCTACTTATCAAATGCTTTTTCGCGGATGCTATATGGACGACGCCAAAGCAACCAAGTTTCACGCTTTATCAGTGAGATCTCTGATGAATTGTTGCAAAGTGATAACGAAACTTTAGCTAATTATCAACCAAAAACCAAAGTCGATGTTCCTTTTGCTAAGAAGCCAGTTTACCGTAAACCCGCTGGAACTGTTGAAAAAAGCCAAGGAACTGGAGCTGAAAAGAAACAATGGAATATCGGTGATAAAGTTTCCCATAAAGCTTGGGGGACAGGGACTGTGGTCAAGGTCAGTGGTAGTGGTGAAGATATCGAACTTGATATCGCCTTTGCAGGCCAAGGTATCAAGCGACTATTAGCGGCCTTTGCACCGATCACTAAGATTTAAAAAGAGGTAAAAGAGATGGAAGCAAAGACTTTAGAAGAAGTCAAAGATCTACGTGCGCAATTGAATAAATGGAGCCATGAATACTATGTGTTAGATCGACCAACAGTGGAAGATCATGTTTATGATGCTACCTATCAGCGTTTGGTCGAGCTTGAAACTAAGTATCCTGAGCTTATAACTGATGATTCACCTACTAGACGTGTCGGCGGTCAAGTTTTAAGCGGTTTTGAGAAGGTCGAACATGAGATCCCGATGCTTTCGCTAGGTGATGTTTTTTCAAAAGCAGAACTAGCAGAATTCAAAGCAAAATTAGAGGAAAATGTAAAAACGACTTTTGCGTATAGCTGTGAATTAAAGATCGATGGTTTAGCGATCTCGTTAGTTTACAAAAAAGGTGTCTTTGTCAAGGGGTCGACACGTGGTAACGGGATCATCGGTGAAGATATCACGGAAAACTTAAAAACGATCAAGGCGATCCCGTTACGTTTAAGTGAACCGATCGACGTTGAGGTCCGCGGTGAATGCTATATGCCTAAAGATTCATTTCTAAAATTGAATAAAGCTCGTGAAGAACAAGGCCAAACAGTCTTTGCTAATCCAAGAAACGCTGCGGCTGGTTCATTACGGCAATTAGATACCAAAGAAACAGCCAAGCGTAATTTAAGTGTCTTTATGTACTACTTGATGGAACCTGAAAAATTTGGGATCACGACCCAAAGTCAAGCTCTAGCGCAATTAAAAGCATGGGGCTTTAAAGTCAACGAAGAAGCGATCGTGGCTAGCGAAATGTCTGAGATCGATGCCTATATTGATGAATATCATGCTAAACGGGCAAAGCTAGCTTATGAGATCGATGGGATCGTGATCAAAGCCGATCCATTTGCGATCCATGCTGAAGTTGGAAATACAGTCAAAGTTCCCCGTTGGGCGATCGCCTATAAATTTCCACCAGACGAGCAAGAAACGATCGTCCGTGAGATAGAATGGACGGTGGGGCGGACTGGAGTGGTGACCCCAACGGCAGTGATGGATCCAGTGACCTTAGCGGGGACCGTGGTTTCAAGAGCTTCCTTACACAATCCTGATTATCTAAAACAAAAAGATATCCGCTTAGGTGATACTGTCAAATTACACAAAGCAGGTGACATTATTCCAGAGATCTCAGAAGTTGTGTTGGCTAAACGTCCAGCTTCCAGTGAACCTTATGTGATCCCAAAAGAATGTCCTGAATGTGGAGCAAAACTCGTTCATTTGGATGGCGAAGTTGCGTTGCGGTGTATCGATCCGCAGTGTCCCGCACTCTTAAAAGAAAGTTTGACTCACTTTGCGTCGCGAAATGCGATGAATATTGATGGCTTAGGCCCACGGATCATCGAACAACTCTTCGCCAAGAAATTGATCAAAGATGCGGCGGGGCTATATAATTTGACCTTTGATGAATTATTGACGCTAGATAAATTCAAAGAAAAATCAGCTAATAACCTATTACAAGCGATCGAACAGAGTAAAGCTAATTCATTGGAGCGCTTGTTGTTTGGTTTAGGGATCCGGCATGTAGGAGCCAAAGCAGCATTTATCTTGGCCCAACACTTTAAGACGATCCACGCTCTAAAGAAAGCAACAGTAGAAGAGATCGTAGAACTCGACTCGATCGGTGAAACGATCGCTGATGCTGTGGTGACATATTTTGAAAATGAACAAGTCGATCTGTTATTGGAAGAATTTGCTACTGCTGGTGTTAATTTAACTTTCCTAGGTCAAAGCGCAGAAGAGCTAGCTAAACAAACAGCCGCTGATCCCTTAAATGGTTTGACTGTAGTCTTAACGGGAAAACTCGACAAGATCAAGCGGGCGCAAGCTAAACAGCTTTTGGAGGCGCATGGTGCTAAAGTAACAGGGAGCGTTTCAAAAAAGACCGACCTTTTAGTTGCAGGGCATGATGCTGGTAGCAAATTGACTAAGGCCCAAGAACTAGGAATAAAAATTATTGATGAAGATGAATTTTTACGGCAAACAGGAGGCAATTGATGAGAAAGAAGTATTTAGCATTAGTTAGCTTATGTGCAGGTACCATGTTACTTTCAGCCTGTGGTAATTTAGGGAGTGGCTCTGGCAATTCAGTCACGCAAGCAACGCAACGATCCAATAAAGGTTACCAAACTACGGGGCAAGCGGATACCTCTGATTATCAAGGTGTGATCGAAAATGGGCGTTATTTGACGAGTAAGGCGCGCGGTGTCGGGATCATTCAAAATTCAGAAAATATGTTGAATCTAAAGAGTTTTGAAAGTGGCATGACGACTTTATCTAAAGAAGAATTTCCTACCAAAGATTACATTTTCCGTGAAGGACAGTTGCTGACCAAAGGCACTGTTCAAGATTGGTTAGGGCGTAGATCAAAAGATAATCCGACTGGTCTAAATCCCGAGGATAACGGAGAAAAAGACGCGGACAAGCGAAATCCGATCTATATCCAACAGATCGAAGAACAAGATTACATGAAAGAGAACGATGGAAAGCTAGAATTAGCTGGGATCACGATCGGTATCGGAATGAATCGTAAGGATTATTACCAAAAAGAACAGTATGGTGCGATGTACACCACTAATATCTCCAAGGAAAAAATGGAAGAAGAGGGAAAAAAGGCGGCAGCTGAAGTTTTGAAACGGGTCAGAAAACTCGATGGAGCTTCAGATGTGCCGATCTTGATCTGTATGTATGAACAAGCCCCTAATGATAGCTTGGTCGGGGGAACTTTCTATGCTTATAGTGTGAGTGATGGCGATACTTTGGGAAGTTGGAAAGAAACCGACCTCCAAACCTCAGTCTTGCCAGCAACATCAGCAAATGGTGCAGTCAACGATAATGATGAAAGTTCATTCAATGCTTTCAAAAATAAGACACAAAGCTTTTTCCCTAACTTAGCTGGGGTAACAGCTCAAGCTAAGTATAAGAATAAATCACTCCAAGAACTACATGTTAAGATCACGACTCAATTTTACAGTGAAACTGAGATCAGAAGCTTTACACAGTTTGTCTCTCAGATGGCAAAGACCTACTTGCCAGGTGATATTCCGATCGATATCACGATCAAGGGCTCAGATGGGGAAGTTCAAGCCTTTCTAGCTCGTGAAAAAGATAGTGGGAGCTTTTATACTCATGTCTTTGATGATTAGAATAAAATCGACTATAAAAATGTCAGCAGATCTATGCTAAAATATTAAGCAGATATGCAAGAAAGAAGGATGAAGATGGCGATCAGCGCAAATGAAGTAAAGCACGTTGCAAGTTTGGCAAAGCTTGAATTTAGCGATGCGAAATTACAAAAATTCACCGGTCAAATGGACCAGATCATCAATATGGTACAACAACTAAGTGAAGTCGATACGACAGATGTACCGGTAACGACAACTGTGACGGATGCCTTTAACGTAATGCGAGAAGACATCGCAGTTAAGGGGACCGACCGAGAATTGTTGATGGAAAATGTACCTGAAAGAAAAGATGGCTTTATCAAAGTGCCAGCGATTATTGATGAAAGTGAGGAAGGCTAGCCCATGGATTATTTTACAACTGATCTGACCAGTTTACATGAAAAATTGGTCAACAAAGATTTGAGCGTAGAGGAGTTGACAAAAGAGACTTTCAAGACGATCAAACACCGTGATCAACAGATCGCTGCTTTCCTAGCTTTAAATGAAGAAGCTGCTTTAAAGCAAGCTAAAGAACTTGATCAAAATGGGATCGATCCAGCTAATGTTTTAGCCGGGATCCCGATCGCAATCAAAGATAATATCGTGACAAAAGGCTTGCGGACCACGGCTGCCAGCAAGATGTTAGAAAACTTTGACCCGATCTATGATGCAACAGTTATGGAAAAATTAGCTGCTGCTCAAATGATCAATGTGGGTAAAGTCAACATGGATGAATTTGCTATGGGTGGCTCGACTGAAAGTTCAGCCTTTAAAGTAACTAAGAATGCTTGGGATCAAACTAAGGTCCCTGGTGGTTCTTCTGGTGGTTCAGCAGCCGCTGTTGCTTCGGGTCAAGTTTTAGCCGCCTTAGGTTCAGATACAGGTGGTTCGATCCGACAACCAGCAGCATATAATGGTATCGTTGGGGTCAAACCTACTTATGGTCGTGTTTCTCGTTACGGCTTGATCGCTTTTGCTTCTAGCTTAGATCAGATCGGACCATTGACACGCACGGTCAAAGATAATGCCTATGTTTTAAATGCGATCAGCGGTCATGATAGCCGTGATTTTACAAGCTCTGATCGTGAAGTGCCTGACTTTACACAAGGCTTGGATGGTGATATCAAAGGGATGAAGATCGCAGTGCCCAAAGAATACTTTGGTGAAGGTGTCGCAAAAGATGTTAAAGAAGCGATCAAAAAAGCGATCAAGACATTTGAAAGTTTGGGGGCAACAGTCGACGAAGTTTCCTTGCCACACAGCAAGTATGGAGTCCCAGTATACTATATCATTGCCTCTTCTGAAGCTTCATCTAACTTACAACGTTTTGATGGGATCCGTTACGGCTTTAGAGCACAAGATGTTAAAAACTTAGAAGATGTTTATGTGCGTTCACGTTCTGAAGGTTTTGGTGATGAAGTTAAACGTCGGATCATGTTAGGGACATTCTCACTTTCTGCTGGAACTTATGATGCCTTCTTCAAGAAAGCTGCTCAAGTCAGAACTTTGATCTGCCAAGACTTTGCACAGGTCTTTAGCGACTATGACCTGATCTTAGGACCAACAGCACCAACTACAGCTTATGGCATCGGTGATGAGATCAATGATCCGATCACGATGTATATGAATGATATTTTGACGATCCCGGTAAACTTGGCTGGCCTACCAGGGATGTCGCTTCCTGCTGGCTTCTCTAATGGTTTACCGATCGGAATGCAGTTGATCGCACCACAATTTAGAGAAGATACGATGTATAAAGCGGGCTATGCTTTTGAACAAGCAACCGACTTCCACAAACAAGTACCAACGATCGGGGGGCAAAACTAATGAACTTTGAAACAACGATCGGACTTGAAGTCCACATTGAAATGAAGACAAACTCCAAGGCTTATTCTCCCGCACCAGTAGTTTACGGGGCAGAACCAAACACGAATACTAATGTTATCGATTGGGGCTACCCAGGGGTCTTGCCACAATTGAACAAGGGTGCTTTGGAATATGGGATGCGTGCGGCCTTGGCACTTAACTGTGAGATCGCACGGGATATCCACTTTGATCGCAAAAACTACTTCTATCCAGATAATCCAAAGGCATACCAGATCACACAAGCCCAAACACCGATCGGTCACGATGGTTGGCTTGAGATCGAGCTTGAAGATGGAACTAAAAAGAAGATCGGGATCGAAGAGATGCACGTCGAAGAAGATGCGGGGAAAAACACGCATGCCGGCGATGGTTATTCTTATGTCGATCTAAATCGTCAAGGTACACCATTGATCGAGATCGTATCTAAACCAGATATCGCTTCCCCAGAAGAAGCTTACGCATACTTGACACGTTTACGTCAGATCATTCAATTTACAGGGGTATCCGACGTGAAGATGGAAGAAGGCTCAATGCGAGCTGACGTTAACATCTCAGTTCGTCCGATCGGCTCAACTAAGTTTGGGACTAAGACGGAAATGAAGAACCTAAACTCCTTTGAACACGTGAAAAAAGGTTTGGAATACGAAGCTAAGCGACAAGAACGTGTTTTGCTGGCTGGTGGTGAGATCCAACAGGAAACACGGCGCTTTGATGAACCAAGTGGTGAAACGATCTTGATGCGTGTCAAAGAAGGTAAGAGCGATTATCGTTACTTCCCAGAACCTGATCTACCACCGATCCATATTTCTGATGAATGGGTCGCACAGGTCAAAGGTTCGATCCCAGAAATGCCTGATGTTCGGCGTAACCGCTATGTCAACGACTGGGGCATCACTGAATATGATGCCGGTGTCTTGACGCAAACAAAAGAAATGTCTGATTTCTACGAAGCAACTGTAGCTGCGGGAGCGGATGCTAAATTAGCGGCTAACTGGTTGATGGGTGAAGTTAGTGCTTATTTGAATGCTCAAAAAGTTGAGTTAGGTCAAACGGCCTTGACACCAGAACACTTGGCAACAATGATCAAGTTGATCCAAGACGAAACGATCTCATCTAAGATCGCTAAAAAGGTCTTTAAAGAGATCATCAAAAATGACACTGAGCCAAAAGCATGGGTCGAAGAAAAAGGTATGGTGCAATTATCTGACCCAGCTAAATTACAACCGATCATCGATGAAGTATTGGACAACAACGCGCAATCGATCGAAGACTTTAAGAATGGTAAAGATCGCGCAGTTGGCTTCTTAGTGGGTAACATCATGAAACAGACCCATGGTAAAGCTAACCCTAAAGTTGTCAATAAATTATTGATGGCAAGTTTAAAGGAAAGATAGACGCAAACTGCGCCATGAGGGAATAATTATGCAAAAGCGTTGCCGAATTATTTATAATCCGACATCTGGACGTGAAGCTTTAAAAAATGATCTAGTTGAGATCTTAAATATTTTAGAACGTGCTGGTTATGAAACGAGTGCCTTTGCAACGACGCCTGAGCCTAATTCTGCTCAAAATGAAGCTAAACGGGCAGCTCAAGCAGGCTTTAACTTGATCATTGCAGCTGGTGGTGATGGCACGATCAATGAAGTCGTTAATGGGATCGCCCCTCTAAAACACCGGCCAAAGTTGGGGATCATTCCCGCCGGTACGACCAATGACTATGCGCGGGCTTTAAAGATACCGCGGGAAAGTCCGATCGAAGCGGCTAAAGTCATCGCCAATGGTAAAACGGTCAAGATGGATATCGGGCGAGCTAATGACAAATATTTTGTCAATATTGCAGCCGGTGGTCTCTTGAGTGAATTGACATATGCAGTGCCATCTGAATTCAAGACCCTTTTTGGCTACTTGGCTTACCTGGTTAAGGGGGCTGAGTTATTGCCCCGGGTCAAACCGATCAATATGCACCTTGAATATGATGATGGTGTTTATGACGGTAAAGCATCAATGTTTTTCTTAGCTTTGACTAATTCAGTCGGGGGCTTTGAACAGATCGTACCTGACGCCAGTTTAGATGATGGAAAATTTACCTTGATCGTGGTCAAGACGAGTAATCTATTAGAAATGATGCGCTTGATCACAATGGTCTTAAACGGTGGTAAACACATCAATGACGCTAATATCCTCTATGTTAAAACCTCTAAATTGGTCGCTAAGCCAGTCGATGAAAAAATGATGATCAATATTGATGGTGAATACGGTGGGGATGCGCCGATGAAATTCAAGAACTTGAAGCGCCATATTGAGATCTTTGCCAATACCCAAGCGATCCCAAAGCGGGCGATCACAGAAGTCAAAGAAGATGAAGGTATGGACGAAGCCAAGAAAAACTTTGTTGATGGTGTTCAAGAACTTGATGAATCTGACAATATCAAATTAGATAAGTAGCTAAGAACTCGTTGTTTTGATTTGGAGCAACGAGTTTTTTAGTTAAATTTAGCTTGCCTTATAGTTCACTTCAAGGTAACTGGCTGCTTTTTTGTTAGAGCAAGTACATTAGTTTTGTTTTTTACAAACTAATGTTCGGTATGATAAAATGGAAACGACAGATAAACGGAGGTGAGGGCATGCAACAAGGATCGATCTTTGAGGACCAAGTAAATGAACCGCTAGCCAGTCGTTTACGACCAGAGAATTTAGAGCAAGTTTTCGGGCAGACGCATTTATTAGGACCAGGTAAGATCTTAAAGGAATTGATCACTCAAGATCGAGTAACTTCGATGATCTTGTGGGGCCCACCCGGTGTGGGAAAGACGACGTTGGCTCAAGTTATCGCTAAGCAGACTAAAGCAGGTTTTATCTCATTTAGTGCGGTCACAAGTGGGATCAAAGAGATCAAAAAGATCATGCAAGAAGCCGAAGCTAATACTGCTTATGGCCAAAAGACGATCGTTTTCGTAGATGAGATCCATCGTTTCAATAAGGCGCAACAAGATGCTTTTTTACCGTTTGTGGAGAATGGGAGTATTGTTTTGATCGGGGCAACGACAGAGAATCCATCTTTTGAGATCAATTCAGCGCTTTTATCCAGGTTGAAAGTCTTTGTCTTAAAGCAACTGACGAAAGAACAATTAGTTGAGCTGTTGGACCGTGCTTGTCGAGTAGGCTTTGAAAAAGAGCTCACTGCTTCAAAGACGTTATTAGAGCAGATCGCGCTCTTTAGTGACGGGGATGCGCGAAATGCCTTAAATACATTAGAGATGCTAGTTGATAATGGAAATGTCAGCCAAGATGGAACTTTAGAACTAAGTGATGATCTGTTGAGTCAAGTTTTAGGGGAAAAGACACTCAAATATGATAAGAACGGTGAAGACCATTATGACTTGATCTCAGCTTTGCATAAATCCATGCGTAATAGCGATGTTGATGCAGCGATCTATTGGTTGAATCGGATGCTAGCCGGTGGCGAAGATCCGTTATATATTGCCCGGCGCTTGTTGCGTTTTGCCAGTGAAGATATCGGTTTAGCTGATAACAATGCCTTGAATCTAGTTGTTAATGTTTTTCAAACGTGTCAATTTATCGGAATGCCTGAATGTAATGTGCATTTGACCCAAGCAGTGATCTATCTATCTTTGGCACCTAAATCTAATGCTGTTTATAAAGCGACTACCAGAGTTGCTAAAGATGTCAAACAGACTTTAAATGAACCGGTGCCACTGCAGATCAGAAATGGGACGACCAAGTTGATGAAAGAATTAGGCTATGGCAAAGGTTATGAGTTAGCCCATTTTACCAAGGACAAACTGACTACAATGCAAACGATGCCGGATAATTTAGTGGGGCATACTTATTATCTGCCAACTGAGCAAGGAAACGAGATCCGTTTCAAGCAACGCCTAGAACAGATCAAGGCGTGGCATCAAAAACATGATAAGCCTTAAGAGTGGTACGCCACTCTTTTTTTGCAATGATAGTTGACAAAAATATAGTTTATATATAAATTTACTAATTGTAAGGGGTGATAATATGAATCGCGAGAGTTTGATCTTTATGCGAGTTAGCCAACTTCAGCGCCAACTACTAGCTAACAGTGCAGCAGTTTTACAACAAGTTGGCATAACTAACGCACAATACGATATCTTAAATTATGTATATAACTATACTGGGTGTACTCAAAAGGAGTTAGCTACTACCTTGGTCGTCACTAAGGGAAATATCACCCAGATCATCACAAAGATGGAAAGACTGGATCTGATCAAAAGAAAACAAGTAGGTAAAGCAAAGCAATTATTTGTGACAGAAAATGGGCGTCAGATCTATGAACAGATCACACCTAAATTAGAAAAAGCCCACGCTGATGCTTTAGCTAAGTTAGATCTGACTGAGCAAAAACAACTTTTACGCCTGCTAAAATTAGCGCTAAGAGGCTAGGCGACTTTTTTTGTCAGCTAGGACTTGGTAGAATAGATAGTGGCAATTAAAATCAAAGTAAACGAGGATAAGTAATGAAACGGAAATTACCTGTAGTTAAAAATCAAAAATTAGAAGCGACGATCGTGGATCTGACTTACCAAGGAATGGGTGTCGCTAAAGTCGAAGGATATTCACTTTTTTGTGATGATGCTTTGCCTGGTGAAAAAGTAAAACTCCATGTGTTAAAGGTCGGCAAAAATTTTGGTTATGCTAAAGTTATCGAACGCTTAACGACCAGTCCTGATCGGGTCACGGGGAAAGGCAAAGCTTATTCACAAACGGGGATCGCACCTTTACAACACTTAGCTTATCCAGCTCAATTGAAATTCAAACAAAAACTAGTCAGTGATCTGTTGCAAAAGGCGCATCTAGCTGACCTAGCAGTCGAACAAACTTTGGGGATGGCAGAACCATATGCCTATCGTAACAAGGCTCAAGTACCAGTCCGTGAAATTAATGGAAAACTGACAGCTGGCTTTTTCAAGCGAGGCAGTCATAATTTCTTGCCGCTAACGGATTTCTTGATCCAAGATAAACGGATCGATGAAGTGATCCAAAAAGTGTTGGCGATCTTACAAAAAAATCAAGTGACAGCTTATGATGAAGCTACACACAGTGGGATCTTACGGCATATCATGGTACGGCGTGGACATTATTCTAAAGAAGTGATGGTCGTCTTGGTGACGCGGACTAATAAGCTGCCAAATAAAGAAGCGATCGTAAATGAGATCATGGCTGCTTGTCCTGATGTGGTGAGTTTGCAACAAAATATCAATTCCAAGCAGACCAATGTGATCTTAGGTGACAAGACTCAGGTTTTAGCGGGCAAAGAATATATCACCGATCAGTTGAATGGGCTTAAATTTGAGATCTCAGCGAGATCATTTTATCAAGTCAACCCAACTCAGACTGAAAAACTTTACCAAGAGGCGATCAAGCGGGCTGGCTTGACGGGAAATGAAACGGTGATCGATGCTTATTGTGGGATCGGGACGATCTCACTGTCCATGGCCAAGCATGCTAAAAAAGTATATGGGGTCGAGATCGTCGAAGCAGCGATCGCGGATGCTAAGAAAAATGCAGCTTTAAATAATTTAGATAATTTAGAATTTGAAGTTGGTAATGCCGAGGACTGGATGGCAACTTGGCAAGAACAAGGGATCAAGCCAGATGTGATCATGGTCGATCCGCCACGTAAAGGTTTGACGCAAAGTTTGATCGAAAGTGCAGCTAAGATGCAACCTAAAAAAATCGTTTATGTCAGCTGCAATCCGGCAACTTTAGTTCGTGATCTGCAAAGTTTCATGGAACTTGGATATGATGTCACCCAACCTATCTTGCCAGTCGATCAGTTCCCACAAACAGCACATGTTGAAACGGTAACGGTATTGGAACGGAAAAAAAGAGAATAAGGAGGTCACGTGAGTATGAGTATTTGGGACGACATAAAATTGGTTCATCTGGCTAGCAATGCCTCTTTTAATAGAGGTCTTGGCTATTATAAAAGTAAGGCAGTTTTAAATGGTGAAAAGATAGGAGATGGTGTTTATCAGGGGAAGGTTAGTGGTTCTCAGGACAATATTTATGATGTTGTCATAGATATCAATCATCCTCGAAAGTCGACCTGTACTTGTCCATTTGCGGCAGGACGAAGAGTAATTTGTAAGCATATGGTCGCTTTATATTTTTTCCATTTTTCTGAACAGGCAAAAGCTGTTCTTGCTGAGTGGGAAGAAGAACGGCTTGAAGAAGAAAAACGTCATCAGGAATGGGAAGCTGATTATTTAATGTTCCGAAAGGAAAAGCTTGAAGAAGTTATAGCTCATGTTAATAATTTAGATGAAAATCAGTTAAGAGAAGAATTGATCAAGGCACTTATGAGAGAATTTGATAGTAGCTATCCAGATGATGAAGATGAGTACTACTACGACGAAGCTGACTATTTTTGGTAGCTAATAAAGACTATCAAAAGACGATCGATAAGTATTAAAGTCTTCTACTCGCAAGTCGATTCTTGGGTCAGAAAGTTCGAAAAAGATGGCGAAGCTGAATATACTGGTCCTGTCTAATATACAATTAATAAGTAAAATTTCTTACAATGAGGCTGGCTCGGTCATGGTCTTAGGTGTTACCTTTTTAACACTGTCATATCCATATGAAGCGACTAAACGGATCGTCCCAACCACATTAGAAACTAAAATAGCTAAGAAACGTCCTTTGAGTACAAGTGAGATCAAAAGTTTTGAACAAAAGTTTGCCCTTAAAGCTGTTGATTCTAAACTACTACAGCTCAAATTAAAAGATAAGTGGTATTTTTCCAAGCGAAATACAAGTGATCATATCGATGTGATCTCTTTGAGCAATTACAATGAGTTGATGGCATTACAGCATCGAGAACAATTGAAAAAATTAGCGTTAAATGAGGCTGTATTGGTCAATTATTACGCCAGTTTAGCTCCGGTAAATGAAAGTTTTACACTCAAAGATGGCTCTCAGACGCTCCAAGTGAAAAAAGCGACCAATCAAAATCCTTTTGCATTTGCTAACAGTGTTGTAACGGTGATCGTCAGCGATGCAAAATTTAATGAGTTAGCGCAAAAATATCCCAATGCTAGTTATGCGATCGTGTCATTTGACGGAAAAAACATGCGTGATAATGAAAAATTAGTGCAAGCATTTAAAAAGACTAAGGTCGCATACTTTAGTTCTTATGAGCGGAATAAATTGATCACCAATGCCAATAGTCCGACATTTTTGATGATCTCAATGATCTCGATCCTATTTTTTGTAACGATCAGCACGATCTTATACTTTACTGCGCGGATCGAAGAATTGTCCTTAAGTGAAGAATATGATACTTTAGCTAAGTTAGGTTATCAAATAAAAGAGATCCGACATGTCGTAGCCGTTGAAAATGCGTGGTTATTTTTCCCACCGTTGATCTTAGGTTTGGTAAATGGAGTATTTGGGATCTTAGGTGCCAGTTATCTGATAACTGATTCACTGACTACTAATTGGTATAGTAGATTAGGACAGCCGTTATTGTACACGATAGGACTGTTTTTGCCGATTTATCTTTTGGTATATTATTTGGCGGGCAGATCGATCGGCAAAGAATTGAAGGAATACATCGAACCAACTATCTATAAAATGTGATCAAGAAAGGGGATGCTGTAATAAGCATCTTCTTTTTAGTTATCTTTAAAAGCGCTTACTTTTCTTGGGGTGATATTTAAATTTTATGATATAATTGTACTTGTTACAACATACTAAGCCTAAGGGGGTGTATGTGATCGAGCTTAGAGCAAATAAAATAACGGTTGCATATCAAGCAAAAAAGATAATTACTGATCTATCCGTGACGTTTAAAACAGATAAGATCACCACGATCATTGGCGCTAATGGATGTGGGAAATCAACTTTGTTAAAGGCTTTGACACGTTTATGGCCGGTCGCACAAGGGGAAGTTACGCTTGCTGGCAGACCACTTTTGAGTTTGGATACAAAAGAGATCGCTAGAAGAATTGCTTTTTTACCGCAGTCACCTAAATTAACGACAGCGACAAAAGTCTATGATCTAGTGTCTTATGGTCGTTATCCTTATCAAAAAGGCTTTGGGCGTTTGACTGCAAGTGATAAACAAAAGATCGATCAGGCATTAGAGCTTACCGCAACTAAGCATCTAAAAGATAATTTGGTCGAAGAATTGTCAGGTGGACAGCGGCAACGGGTCTTTATCGCAATGACTCTAGTCCAAGATACTGATATTATCGTTCTTGACGAACCAACGACTTACCTTGACATGAATCATCAGCTTGAGATCATGGAGATCTTGCAAAAGCTAAAGCAAGAAGAAAATAAGACGATCATCATGGTCTTGCATGACCTCAACTTAGCAGCTCGTTTTTCAGATGAATTAGTCGCAATGCGTGCAGGAAAGATCGTCAAGCAAGATGCGGTATCTGCAGTAATGACGCCCGAAGTCTTGCGTGAGGTCTTTAGGATAGATGCTCAATTGATCCAAGATCCAACCAGTGGACGACCACTCTTATTGAATTATCAGTTATGTAAATAAAAGGAGATTTTTATGAAAAAAGCATTTGTCTTATTTAGTTTATGTTTGACTTGCCTACTGTTAGTCGCTTGTGGTAAGGCTAACACGACCCAAAATGAAAAATTATCTAGCAAGCCTAAGATCGAAGGCTTCCACTACTATGGTGCGATCCCAGAACGTCCTAAAAAGATCGCAAGCCTTTCGTCGACTTACACTGGTTATTTGCTTAAATTAGGCTACAAACCAGTAGCTGTGACACCCTATGATGCTAAAAATCCCGTGTTAAAAGATAAGGTCAGCCAAGCCAAGGTCTTATCCAGTGAGGATCAAGAAGCCTTAGTGAATTTAAAACCAGATCTGATCGTGGTCGACTCAAGTGATAAAAATGTTGATAAATTAGCAAAGATCGCCCCAACGATCGCGATCGATTATGGCAAGCAAGATTATCTAAATATTTTGACCAGTTTTGGCAAAGTATTCAATCAAGAAAAGCAAGCTAAAGATTGGATCAAGAATTGGAATGAAAAAACAGCTAAAGTAGGAAAAGAACTCAAAGCTAAATTGGGTGAAAATGCGACATTTACAGTGATCGGCCTTTATGAAAAAGATATTGATCTTTTTGGCAATAACTGGGGCCGTGGTGGTGAAGTGATCTATCAAGCACTGGGCTTTAAAGCACCGCAAAAAGTCGTTGACGATGTATTTAAAGCCGGATATTTAGAAGTATCTCAGGAAGTTTTACCAAAATACATTGGTGATTATGCGATCGTTGCTGCTGAAGATGAAAAGACAGGCGCTTCACTTTATGAAAGTGATGTTTGGCGTTCGATCCCAGCGGTCCAACAAGGTCATATCTTAAAAGTCAATGCGAATGCTTTTTATTTCAATGATCCATTGAGTTTGGAATATGAATTAAAGACGCTCGAAAATGGCCTAAAAGCAATGGAATAGGGGAATAAGATGTCTTTTAGCAATAAAAAGTTTGTCGCTCAGCTCACCATTATTTCGCTATTTTTCTTGCTTGGGCTTTACTGTGGTCTACGCTTTGGGGCTATTTCATACAGTCAACAAGAACTACTGACGACATTCTTGCATCCCTTTAAAGAAACAGCCATCCAAGATGTTTTGCTCGATCTGCGTTTGCCACGCGTTTTAGCAGCTGGACTAGTGGGAGCGGCTATGGCAACGGCAGGAGCGATCATGCAAGGTTTGATGAGAAATGCGATCGCTGATCCAGGACTCTTAGGAATCAACGCCGGAGCTGGTCTGGCCCTAGCATTGGGCTATCTGTTTTTTAAGAGTTTACATTACAGTATGATCTTGTTACTTTGTTTGCTTGGGGCCACAATTGCTGCCTTTTTAGTGTTAGCTTTATCGTATCAAGCCCGGATCGGATTTTCCCCATTGTATCTCTTGTTAGCTGGTGCCATGGTCTCGGCATTATTTACCGCTCTAGGGCAAGGGCTAGTCACGTATTTTAAACTTTCACCAACGATCATTGGTTGGCAAGCTGGAGGCTTAGTGGGCGTCAATTGGGCGATGTTAAAAGTCATTGCACCGTTTATTTTGGTGGGGTTGATGTTAGCCTTTATTTTGGCCAAACAGCTAACGATCCTTAGTCTAGGCCAGACTTTTTCAGTCGCCTTAGGTCAAAAAACCACGCGCTTTATGGTATTTTTCCTAGGGCTAGTCTTGATCTTATCTGGTGCAGCTGTTGCCTTAGTTGGGAGCTTATTTTTAGTGGGACTGATCATTCCTCACGTTGTTAAACAGTGGACTGGTCCGGTCTATCAAAAGATCTTACCGCTAACAGCTTTATTAGGGGCGACTTTTATGATCTGGGCTGATCTACTCAGTCGTTTTATTGCGCCACCATATGAGACCCCCTTGATCTCAGTTGTCAGTGTGACTTGCTTACCGTATTTTTTGTGGATGATCCACAAGGGGGAATTTTATGACTAAAAAGAGATTTTTCCTTATTACGGGAAGTTTATTCATCATTAGTGTCGTGTTATCGTTGGCACTGGGAAATGCTAAGCTTGATCTTATTGAACTATGGGATGTTATGACCGGGCAAGCTACTCCAGCGCAAAATTTTGTTGTCTTTGAATTGCGAATGCCGCGTGTTTTAGCGTGTCTGCTAGCGGGTGCTTCGCTTGGTCTAAGTGGTTTATTATTACAAACACTAACGCAAAATCCGCTGGCAGATTCGGGAACATTAGGGATCAACGCGGGCGCAGGTCTGTTGATCGCTTTTTCGTTACGGTATTTGCCCCAAGGATCTTATATGTCACAGAGCTTACCGCTAGTTTCTGTTATTGGTGGTTTGCTTGTCAGTTGGTCGATCTATCAATTAGCCAAGAAACAGCAAAGTACACTTGACCCGATCAAATTTATCATTACAGGTGTGACGCTCTCAGCGATCTTATCGACTAGTATCTTACCCGTGGTCGGTCACGTTGAACAAGCTAAGTTGACCTATATGATCGATTGGTTATCTGGCAAGATCATGGGCGATAATTGGACAAGCTTGAGTTTAGCTCCTTTATTATTGATCTTGTGGGGACTGATCTATTATCGCAGTCGGATCTTTGACCTTTTGACTTTAGCCGAAGAGTCGAGTCTAGCTTTAGGTTTAGATCTACATAAAGCTAGGCGTGATCTTTTGTTTTTAACTAGTTTATTGGTATCATTAACTGTGATCATAGCAGGAAATATTGTGTTTATTGGACTTTTAGCGGGCCATATGAGTCAGCTATTCGTTCCGGCTGGGCATCGGGTTCGGATCCCAGCAACTATGCTGTTAGGGGCACTGATACTTTTAGTGGCTGATACGCTGACACGGACATTTTTGATCGGAAATACTTTGCCGACAGGGATCGTGGTCTCAGTTATCGGGGCCCCGTATTTTCTTTTCTTGATGAAAAAAGCCCAACACTAGAGAGGTGGTTTCTCATGGATAAAGCCAAACTTCGCCAAAAAATTGGGGACCTTGCTTATGAAGTGCCCCAAAACGCTGCGACTGAACGCGCCTTTACGGGAAAATATGATGATTTTTTTGAGAAAGGGATCTATGTCGATGTTGTAAGTGGTCAACCTTTATTTTCTTCCAAGGATAAATATGATTCAGGGTGTGGTTGGCCAGCCTTTACAAGACCGATCGCTAAAGAAAACTTGACCACTAAAGCTGACTATTCGCATTTTATGAGTCGGACTGAGGTCAAAAGCAGTCAAGCTGATTCACACTTAGGACATGTTTTTTCTGATGGTCCTAAAGAGGCTGGGGGAATGCGTTATTGTATCAATTCCGCTGCTTTGCGTTTTATCCCAGCTGATAAGATGACAGCTGAGGGATACGGTGAATATTTAGATCGCTTATAAGTAGATCGGATGTACTTTTTGAGTATGTCCTTTTTATTTTTTAGAATTATCTAGCTAAAAAACTTATTCTTTTATTTTGGGCGGTAGTGTGTTATTTTTAAAGAAATTATTGCAGATATTAGGAGGATCAAGCTAATGTGTTAAAAATTATTGGGGAAAACTAGCGATCAATAGCAAAAGTAGGGGATTTTTATGACAAAAGCATTTAAGTTATTGGCGCTTTCGCAGCTTGTAGCTAATTTGGCTGATCTTTCTTTCAGAGTCCTCATCATCGCTAATATCTATCTTATCTCAGATTCGCTCGTATCGACTTCACTTGTTCCGATCTTGATGGGTGGTGCTTCATTTGCCACGACATTTTTAGTTCCTTTAGTGAGCAAATATCTACCGTTAAATAAGATCATTTTTTATACGCAAGCAGCAAAGACGTTTTCATTAGCATTTTTGACAGTTTCGCTGTATTTTTGGCCCAGACTACCATTGCTTTTTATTTATCTGGTGGTAACTTTGATCTCACTTTTGGACGGATTTGAACAGCCGATAACAGTTACACTTATGACACACTATGAGACCGACTTCGCTCGTGGTGATTCAGTCCTGACAGTTTGCAGTGAAAGTGTTGCAGTCATTGGTTGGGGCGTTGGTGGGGCCTTATTTGCTAGTTTAGGGATACATGGTGCTTTACTGGTCACGTTATGTTTTTTTGCATTGGCTACTTTTCTTACGAGTCGTTTGCCTAGAGTAGTTGTTATAAAAGACAGCTCAGAAACTACATGTCAGACCCTTTTTAAAGGGGGGAGATTATTGTATCAGCGTACAGTTTTGAAGATCTTGCTTGGGACCTTGCTTTTAGAAATTTTTTCCGATACACTTTGGGTCTCATCCATCATTTTAGTTTTTGTGACTGAGATCTTACATGAAACTGAAGAGTATTGGGGTTATGCTAATATGACCTATTCACTTGGGATCGTTATTGGAGGCTTAGTAGTATTCAAGTTTTCTAAAAAGATCAATAAACATAAAGTTTTTAGTATAGTGATGTCGCTGATTTTAGCGATCGTAATGCTTTTTTTGATCTTAAAAGTACCACATTCAGCTGTCTTTTTGCTTGGTTCACTATTGTTTGGTAGTGTATCTCAGTTAAAAGAGATCCCAGAAGCTGTTTTGATCCAAGAAAGTGTTACAAAAGATCAATTAGTAGATGTTGATGCAGTTTTTGAGATGATCTCTGTGATCAGCTTTTCAATCTTACTCTTTATCATGAGTTGGATCACTGAAAGTTTTGGGATCAAAATGGCTTTTAACTTAGCGATGCTTAGCCTGTTAGTGGAGGCTGGGATAGTCTTTAAATATAGAGAAAAATTGAAATGATAATTTTTGCAGGAATAGACGAGCTGTTTATTCCTGTTTTTTAGTTGTCTTTACTGAACTTATCTGTAAAACTATGCTATTCTGAACTTAGATAAATAAATTTAATTATATTTCTTGTAATGGGGTAGAAAATGACAGAAAAGAAAACTTGGAATTTTGGAGAACGCGCCAATTATGCGGTCATGTGGCAGGTCGTAAAGCCTAAGGCAGTTTTACAGATCGTTCACGGGATGGTCGAATACATCGAACGCTATGATGAGTTTGCCCGTTTTGCAAATAATGCGGGTTATCTTGTGGTCGGGCATGATCATGTTGGACATGGCGAGACGGTCAAAGATCCCGAGGACTACGGGGCTTTCCCCAAAAATTGGCAAGATCTGATCACAGACGTGCATACTTTGCAAAGGGAAGTTAGTAAAAAATATCCCGATATTCCCTACATTATCCTAGGACATTCGATGGGATCATTTATCACACGCTTATATTTGGCTAAGTATGGCCGAGACGTTGACGCAGCGATCATCATGGGAACAGGTCAGCAACCACGGGTACAGACTTGGACTGCGATCGGATTAACAAAGATCTTGCGAGTGCCCCATGGTGAAAAGTATCGCAGTAAATTTTTGGAACAGATGAGTACAGGGATGTTCAATCGTATGTTTGCTCCAAATAAGACGAGCGCTGATTGGTTATCGCGTGACAAAACAGAAGTAGATAAGTATTTAGCGCACAAGCATCATCAATTTACACCGACATTGAATATGTATCGTGCGTTATTCACTTTTTCAAATCTTGCAGCGAGTCGTAAGTGGATCAAAAAGATCCCTCGTAGCTTACCATTACTTTTGATCTCAGGAGCAAAAGATCCAGTTGGAGACTTTGGTAAAGGCGTGACGCATTTTTATAAGATCTTGCGACATGAAGCTTTTACAGACGTAACGCTAAAGTTATATCCTGATGCCCGACATGAGATCTTAAATGAGTTGAATAAAAATGAAGTGATGCGTGATCTGGTAGCGTGGATGGATGATAAGATCTAGTTGTAATAGTTCAGTGAAATGGAATTTGGCTGTGAAAAGAGTATATTGTTTATAAAAAAACGAAAAAACGTTATAATTGTTACAACTAAAAAGGTGGTGGCAATATGTTAGTTGATTTTAGAGTCACTAATTTTAAATCTTTCAAAGATACTAATGAATTTTCCATGGAGAAGGGGAAGTATCTTCGAAAATATAAAAATAATATTTTGACATTTGATAAAATAAAGTTATTAAAATTAGCAATTTTATTTGGTGGAAATGCTAATGGGAAAACGAATTTGTTAGATGCTCTGAGAATGCTTCGCTTCTTAGTTTTAACACCGACCACGAGTGAAAATGAGGCATTACCGACGAACACATTTGGCTATAATTCTGATGATACCAAATTATCTGTTTCATTTATCAAAGGGCGGAAATATTTCGAGTATGAACTAGTCTATGATCAAGCAAAATTTCAGTTTGAAAAATTAAAAGTAAATAATAGTGTTATTTTTGAACGTCGGGGAAAAGAATTTATTACTTTGCCTAAGCAACTTGGAGGATTGCAAAAAAATATTAGAAAAAATCAAAATTTACTGTTCTTTGCACAAGAAAACAATGTGAATGAAGCTAAGTTGGCCTATACTTGGTTTTTAGAAGATCTGGTCTTTGTTAATTCAGATCAAGTACCAAATGTTTTATTTAAAGCATTATCGGAGTCAAACTTTAAAAATAAATTTTTGAAATTTCTCAAAGCAGCGGATTTTAATATTATTGATGTTGAGGTTAAAGAGCGCAGGGTTTTAACCCCTAAAGTTCAGATCGACTTTAATGGGGAGATGTTCATGCCCAAAAATGAAGAGACTTATGCAACGATATATGACGTATATACTACACATCACTCCAAAGATAAAGATTTTCAAGTGCATTTTGACAATGAAAGCACGGGAACTAAAGCGTTTATGTTTTTAGCATTATATATTTTGCGTAATGAAAATGCAGGTAAAGTACTGTTGATCGATGAGTTTGATCGCTCTTTTCATCTTGAATTAGCTGAGGCTTTATTGGATGTTTTTACTCATGAAAAGCAACTAAATCAATTTATCTTGACGACTCATGAGCTTTCATTGATGGATCACAAGTTACGTCAAGATCAAATCTGGTTTGCTGAAAAAAATGAGTATGGCGAAACCGAGCTCTTTTCGATTTACGATTTTGATGACATATCTTTGAGTCGTGGAGATTTTGGCTACAAAAAACGTTATTTGGAAGGAAGGTTTGGTGCTACACAGATCATTAATCATTCAGCTTTACTAGAAGTTTTGGGGGAATAAGATGGCGAGAAATAAGAAAGGTAGAAAAGAAAAACGCAAAGTTTATATTTTAGTAGAGGGTGAAACTGAGCAGAAATATTTTGATTTTTTACGTCAAAAATTGCGCCTATCCAATGTGAAGATAAGAACACTCATTTTGAATAATAGTGGCAGAACATGGATCGATAAGGCTAAGCGACTGCTACAAAATGATCCTAAACTTAGTCGCGATAAACAGACTGATGTTTTTGTTGTTTTTGATAAAGATGAAATTACTGTAGAAGAGTTAAAAGCAATGTTTAGTAAGGCGGTAAAGGAAAACTTTACGATCGGTTTTCAAATATTACTTTTGAAGTGTGGCTTGTGGCACATTTTGAGCCCATGACTTCACATTTGATCTCTAAGCAAGGTCTAAAGGATAAGCTAAGTAGATATTTGTGGTCAGTCAACAAATATTGGTGAGATGATCATGAAAATAAAGCAAGATAAAGAGTGATACTGTGGGAAAAATCTACGTGTAAACTCAAGTAAAAGATTTAAAGGGAGAGTTTAAACGATGAGAAGTTATCATGATAAAGCAGAACTAAAAGCTGAGATCAAAAAAACGTATGCTAAGTATATTGCGGAATTTACCGCGATCCCTGAGGCTTTAAAAGATGAGCGTTGTGATGCAGTGGACCGTACACCAGCGGAAAATTTGGCTTATCAAGTAGGTTGGACAACGCTATTATTACAGTGGGAAGCAGATGAAAGACAAGGAAAAACAGTAAAAACCCCAACTGAGAACTATAAATGGAATCAATTAGGGGAACTTTACCAATATTTTTCTGTAACCTATGCTCCATTGTCACTAGCAGAATTGAAAAAAAGATTAGACCAAAACATTCAGGCCATATATCAGATGCTTGATGAACTGAGTGAAGCTGAAGTATTTGAACCGCATATGCGAAAATGGGCGGATAATTCAACTAAAACAGCAGTCTGGGAAGTCTATAAGTTTATTCATGTGAATACCGTGGCGCCTTTTACGACTTTTAGAACGAAGATCAGAAAATGGAAACGTTTGGTGTTATAGGCGCTAAAAAATTTGAGAAATGTGAGGAAATATTATGCAAACAGTAGAGATGTTAGTTGATGCACTTAACCGGGCGGAAGAACGTTTTTTAGAAACGATCGCACAAATGAATGTTGAACAATTGAACACGATGCCAGCGGATCTGATCAAATCGGTCACGTGGTTGACTTGGCATACAGCTAAGATGATCGATCAACAATTATCGGAATTAGCTGGAAAAGAACCGCTCTATACCAGTCAGGGTTGGGTGCAAAAGTTTGATTTAGATCTACCTTTAGACACACAGGATTGGATCCATACACCAGAACAAGCACGTAAAGTTCAAGTGGAGGATAAAGAATTATTAGTTGATTATCTTCAAGCGGCGGTCGCTTTTGGACGAGATTATCTATCGAAACTAGACCTGGCAACATTAGATGAGATCATTGATGAAAGTTGGGAACCCCCAGTTACACGAGCAGTGCGGATCATCTCAACGCTAGATGATGCTAGTATGCATTCAGGCCAAGCAGTGTATACTAGACGCTTAGTTTTAGGTAAATAAGATATAGAGTGTCAGTGATGGCACTCTTTTTTATGCTTTATGCCATTTATAGATTATTTTTGTAAAATATAGTTGACATTATTGATGATTTAAATTACTATTAGGGTGTAGAAAAGGAGGGATACCCATGTTAGGAAGTTTATTTGTAATTTTATTTTTTGCGGTGGTAGGACTAGTGCTATTTTTACAAAAAGATGATGGGTATGATGAACGACAAACAGTGATCATGGATCGTGGGGGTCGTTATGGATTGCTAACAGTTTTGCTTTTGAATGCTGTCTTTTACATTTTTAGTGTCTTTGATAGTTTTCCAGAACTTTCAGTGAGGTTTACATCTACAATGAGTATTTGGAGTGGTATATTAGTAGCCTCACTTTATGCAATTTGGAATCACGCATATTTTTCACTCAAATCTGAAAAAACTAATGGTTTTGCAGTCGTAATGCTCATAATGGGAATTCCTAATTTATTGATTGGGATAGTCGATCTTTTAGGACTTTGGGGAGGGAGTCCTGATCTTACAAAAGGTGTTAGCTTTTTGATCTTTGGAATCAGTTGTTTTTGCATTGCGCTAACGATCATTTTGCGTAATCATCTCGATAGTAATGAAGAAGGTGATCTATAATGTTTTTAGCTCCAGTAATAATTTTAGTTGTAGCCCTTTCATTTGGCTTTTTGATACTGATGAATAAAGTCGAAGGTGAACGTGATGAACGACAAACACAGGTGGTAGATCGGGCCTACAAATATGCTTTTGTTACAATTATGTTTTTTAATGCTGTTGTATACTTTTTGGAAGTATTCGGGAATATCCAGCTTTTATCGAGTGAAAATCTAGCGGCGCTGAGCATTTGGCTTGGGACTTTGGTGTTTGCACCATATACTATTTGGCAGCATGCTTATTTTCCTGTTAAAGTCAAAAAAAGTTCTTCAATGGGCTGGTTATATGCTGGACTAGGGCTTTTGGAATTGTTGCCGGTAACTTGGGACTATTTTGAAAGTTCAAAAGTAGATCAGCAAGATATTTACTTAGTATTTCTGGGTATTTTCTTGCTCATCACAGGAAGCACGATCCTCTTGCGTAACTACCTAGATCGTAAGGAAGATGAAGGCAGATGAAGAATTTAAAGTTAAAAGCAGCTCGTGCGGGAAAAGACCTTTCACAGCAAGCTTTAGCCGATCGTGTCGGTGTTTCACGCCAAACGATCTCGGCCATTGAAAAAGGCGACTATAACCCCACGATCAATCTTTGTATCAGTATTTGTAAAGAACTTGATGTAACATTAAATGACTTATTTTGGAAATAAAAAACTTCTGAGATCAAACGGTCCCAGAATTTTTTTTATTGAGCTAGTTTTTCTTTGAGTTTATCTAATAGCAATTTGGCAGCGGGAGAGAAGACTTGGTGTTTGTTCCAGATAAGATACATGTTAGAGGTCAGATTTGGCTCAAGTGGGCGAAAACAAAGCTCGCTGTCGCTACTAGTGTCGACTAGATCATCAAATGTCAAAGCATAGCCTAGATTTTCACGCACTAAAAGTGAGGCGTTATAGATCAAGTTTGAGGTTGCAACGATATTTAATTCATCAACTTTTTCACCAAAGAACTTAGGATAGTCTGCTTCCATCCCTTGGCGTGACACGATCAAGGGCAGATCGACTAACTCAGCGACTGTGATAACTGCATGCTGTGCTAACGGGCTATCTTTAGGCATGAGCACGCCCCAAGTATCGTGATGGGGGAGTTTGAGATAATTGTACTTTTGCAGATCAACTTCTTGGACGATCACGGCAAAGTCTAACAAGCCTCGCTCTAAGCGCAAGGCGATATCACTACTATCACCACTGTATAAATGGTAGCGTAACCCTGGATAAGTGCTCTGCAACTCTTTGAATTGGCGTGCTAGATATTGCATGCCGATCGATTCAGCACAACCAAAATGAATATCGCCCCCGATCACATCATCTAGATCTTGGAATTCTTGCGTTGTTTTATCAACTAAAGCAACGATATTTTCAGCGCGCTTTTGTAAGAGCAGCCCGGCTTCGGTCAAGCGGATACTGTAGTTGGTTCGGGTAAAGAGCTTTTGTCCTAGCTCAGCTTCCAGTTGTTTGATCTGCTTTGATAGTGTTGGTTGTGATGGGATAAAACGTTTGCACCCAGCTCTAAGGTAAAACACCAAAAAGTGACGTTTCACAATCGCTACGGTGTCACCTTAGTGGCTGATATGTATTTGCCTAAAACTGCAGCTGGTAAACTACCTGCACTTGCGATCGCGGGATCATTTGGAGCCGTTAAAGAACAAGCTTCTGGGTTATATGCGCAAACTTTGGCTGCGGCTGGCTTTTTAACGCTTGCTTTTGATCCGTCATTTACGGGTGAAAGTGGTGGTTTTCCTCATAATGTGGCTTCGCCTGATATCAATACAGAAGATTTTCAAGCAGCGGTCGATTATTTATCTAATTTAGAGCTAGCTGACCCAAAAAAACTCGGGATCGTCGGGATCTGTGGTTGGGGCGGTATGGCTTTGAATGCCGCGGCCCTTGATACGCGGATCAAAGCGACTGTGACGGCAACGATGTATGATATGTCACGGATCAATGCTAATGGCTACTTTGATGCTGAAGATTCTCAAGCAGCACGTCAAGCTAAAAAGATTGCCTTAAACAAGCAACGCACCCGCGATTATGCTAATGCTGACTATGCTAGAGCTGGTGGGGTGGTCGATCCCTTACCAGCTGATGCACCTCAGTTTGTCGCTGATTATTATAATTATTACAAAACTAAGCGTGGTTATCATGAGCGGTCTTTGAATTCAAATGATGGTTGGAATGTGACTGGATGTATGTCGTTTATCAACCAACCACTTCTTAAATACAGTAATGAGATCGAAAATGCAGTCTTGATGATCCACGGTAAAGCGGCACATTCATGTTATTTTAGTGAAGATGCTTACGCTAAGATGGTGGAAGGTGCGGTTTGCCCTGATAATAAGGAATTGTATTTGATCTCTGTAGCTGACCATACAGATTTTTATGATGGTGGCAAAGATAAAGTCATTCCGTTTGCTAAGATCGTAGACTTTTTCCAGCAATATTTGAAATAAATTTTGAATTGACAGTTGAATATAACTCTGATAGCATAATTTATACTTTACATCGGAGGCTTACTCTAAGTGTAGTTGGATAAGATGGATCTTGTCTAGCTATGCTTTTTTATTTGAAAGGATGAAGTGATTTGAATAAAAATTGGTTACTGTTGATCTTAGGAGGATTGCTGGAGATCGTTTGGGCGTTGACGTTGAAGCTTTCGGACAGTTTTACGATCCAGCCTTATGGGATCATCACGCTCGTTTTTATTATTTTGAGTTTTTACTTATTTTCCCTAGCTATGAAAAATTTACCTGCTGGGATCGCTTATTCGGCTTATTGTGGGATCGGTGCAGTTGGCTCGGTCTTATTTGGCTGGATCTTTTTAGGTGAAACTTTGAGTTTGGGCCAAGGGATCTGTGTTTGCTTGATGATCAGTGGGTTGATCGGATTAAAATATTTGGGGGATGAGTAACGATGGACATTATCTATTTGATCGGTGCAGGGTTAGCCGAAGTCGGCTTGGTTTTTTGTATGAAACGAGCAAGTGGTTTTAAACAGCTGTTTTGGACAGTGGGAACATTATTTTTTGCGACGGTAAGTTTGACGGGACTTTCATTTGCGATGAAAACACTGGATGCTGGAGTAGCCTACAGTATTTGGGTCTCATTTGGTAGCATCGGAGCTTTGGTTGTGGGAAGCCTTGTTTATGGCGAAAAATTAAATACTAAACAAATGATCTGTGTTGCTTTGATCATCGTGGCCGTTATCGGCTTAAAAATATTTTAAAGGCTAAAGGTGATATATACTATATATAGATAAGAATGGAGGTATCACTGATGGACCAAGCTAAACGGCGACTTTATCTGATCCAAAGCTTATTAAATGAAAATCCACGAACAGCCAAATTTAAGATCCCAAAGACACAAGCAGAACAAGAAAAAATGCTACGAGCATTATTCAATACACGCTTAGCGCGCCCGATCACACCTGAATTTGAGCAGATCCAAGATGCATATTTGACTGAAGTATTGGCTCAAAAGAAAATAACGACTCTCAAAGATCTAACGCCGCTTTCTGACAATATCTATCTTTGGCAAGGGGATCTCACGACACTTAAAGTCGATGCGATCGTCAATGCTGCGAATAAAACGATGCTAGGGTGTTATCGCCCGAACTGTAATTGCCTCGATAATGCGATCCATACTTTTGCAGGGGTCCAACTACGAAATGAATGTTATCAAGTTATGCAAAAGGTCGGGCGCTTTGTGAAAGTCGCTCAAGTCTTACCGACTAAGGCATATAATTTGCCCAGCAAATATGTTTTCCATGTGGCAGGACCGTACGTTAAAAATAAGACCTTGACCCCAGAATACGAAGAACAGTTAGCGCAAGCATATTATAATTGTTTAAAGCTGGCACATGATAATAATTTAAAAAGTTTAGCTTTTTGTTGCATCTCTACGGGTGAATTTGGCTTTCCAAATGAGCGTGCCGCTCAGATCGCAAGTAAGACGGTCAAAGATTTTTTGCGTCAAACTGACTCTAAGCTCAAGGTCATTTTTAATGTTTTTAAAGACCTAGATCTAGAGATATATCAAAGAATATTGTGATGTGGCTGTAGGGCTGAGTAGATCTCGGCCTTTTTTAATGGTCTAATTGTATCCGATCACATAAAGAGAGTATTTTACTAGACGAAAACCTCCTTTTAAAGATAGAATAAAGGTGTACAAATAAAAGTTGATTTGGGTGAAAAACAGCGAAGTATCCACTTTATTGTGGTTTTATCATAAGCAAAAACTTCTTGAAAGATAATTTGTTTATTGTTATAGTGCTCAAAAATGATAACGCTATCAAAATAACTGAAGGCGAGGTGGTCTAGTCCAAGTAGACACCCAGACTTATTTGTTGTTAGCTGCATCGGTCAATCAAAGAATGGTAGGGGATCTTAAATGAAAGAAGTCAGTCAAAAAACGGGTATTTTGATGTTTTTCACCCTGTTTGCAGCATATGTTACATTTGCTGCTAGTTGGGTCGGTGGTTCCAATCTTGGACCACAGATCATTCAAACTTATTTTGGACATGAAGTTTCACCGGTGTTGAGTCAAGTGGTCAACTATACGATCACGATCGCTCGGGTAGTCGCTAATTTCTTAGCTGCTTTATTTTTGATGAAGCTTGGGATCAAGCGCGCTGGTCAATTTGCCTTATTCTTATTATCATTTTCAATGGTCGCGATCTGGATGCCCAATTATTGGCTCTACATTATTGCGCGGATGATCATGGCGCTTGGTGGGTCAATGATCATGGTCTACATGAATCCAATCGTGGTCCGCTTTGTTTCACGGGAACAAAAGATCTTTTATTCGTCATTTATCACCGCATCTTATAATATCGGGGCCTTTATCATGGCGATCGCGTTTGTCTTTTTTGCCGATAAAATGACACATAATTGGCGTTTGACGTTGAGTTGTGTGGCAGCCTTTAGCATTTTCTTCTTTATCGTTTGGTTATTGAAAGCACAAAATTTTGAGACCTCAGGTGGATCTGAAGTTAAAAATGATTACAGTTATGGAAAAGCAGTCAAAGATCCGTTTGTTTGGAAATTTGCCTTGGGTTTTGGTGCTTTCTTATTCTTATATGTGATGACTTTGACCAGTTTACCGCCAACATTGGCAAATGCTTATAGTAATTTTAAACCAGGTGCGATGATCTGTGCAGTTTCTGGCGGTGGTATGGTCGGAACCCTATTGATGCTAAAGATCAAGGTCGAACGAAAACGGCGTCCGATCCTATTAGTTTTAGGTAGTGCTGCGATCTTAGCCATTGCCGGTGCGATCTTTTTAGCGGGTATCTCACCATTAGTGGCATATACGCTACTATTTATCAGTGGGATCTTCTTATTCTCACAATATCCGATCTATTTAAACATTCCACATGAATTGCCAAATATGAACCCCCAAAAGTCGACCTTGCTCTTTGGTGTGATCTGGGCTTTGACCTATGGCTTTTATACGATCCTAAATGTTATCTGGAGCATGATCTTGGGTGCAGGTGGCTTGCTATCTGCCAATATTTTCTATATTATTGTGTCAATGATATATCTGGTGGCAATTATCTTATTGCCAGAAACTTATCGCAAGAAGTGATCAGATACTTGCTCAAAGATCATGGCAGGCACTCTTGCCATGGTCTTTTTTGTATAGAGAGGTGATCTAAATGTGTGAAGAAGTCAAATTATTGCTAGCATGGAAAGATAAATTGGCTACAGGGCCGTGGGGTGAGTGGTGCTATCGTCCAGGCAATTTACCCTATGTCAAATATTCTCAAACTGTTGAGAACTTTATCAGAGAAGTCGAATTATTCGTATACGACCAACCTCAGCTCAATTTAGAAAATTATCAATTGATCTTATCTCAAGCGCAGGTAGATGTTGAAACTGTAACGGAGCTGTCAAATTTATCTTCGCAGGTGTTGTTGGCAGCCTTAGTACGGATCATTAAGCGTGAAGAGTTTAGTGAGGGCTATATTTTGCGCTTTTTACAAAATCGACTGATCGTGGATATTTTAGTTGAGCTAGCGCAAAAACTTAGCTCGACGACGGAGAAAAAATACATGTTTTGTCAGGTCGAATTTATACCTGATGAACCACTTTATACGTATCTATGCGATGATGAGACCATTAAAGAAGGTGATGAAGTCGTTGTTCCAGTAGGACCAGCTGAAGAGATGCACATCGTTAAAGTTAAGAAGATCATCTATGCAACTGCGGCTAATGCACCTTACCCATTTGAACGTTGTAAAAAGGTCATTGAAAAGTTGGAGACAAGAAGTGATCTGGCATCCGTCGAGAAGGATATCTTTACGGTGACTTCACAAAGTGTCGATGCCTTAGATACTTTGATCGGTACCTTTAGACTTAAAAAAGATGACAGACCGTTAGCGATCGAATGTCTAGAAGCGTGTTTTTCAAAAACAAATGAAAATCAACGGGGAACTTTGATCGTTAAAGCGGCACGCCCCGATGTATATTTAACTGATCCAGAGGTATACCTTTGCTTGGACAATACGCCGAAAGTTCAAATGTTAGAAAAGATCACGCAAAGTTTAGGTGGGATAGGAAATGAGTGGCAAAAGATCGAGTTGCGAAGTGTCAATGACCTTGAGATGCAGTTAGAAGAGGCACCTGAGCTAGCTAAGGTCGAGTTAAAGTTTGCGTCTAGTCATGATGTTTCGGCCATCTGGATCGATTACTTTATCACGGCTGATGGGATCACCGTTTACTTTAGTGAATGGGAGAAAAACAATGAATAGATAAGAACCGAGCAGTTTGCTAATTATTTTGAAGTAAAAAGCTAAATATACTTTCTACTAGGGTTTTGAATACGGTATAATTAAGCTGAGAGATTAAGAGGATCAAACTATATATAACTAGTGGAAAGCGAGGATGACACAGTGAAACTTATTGGAATCGTTGGTACGAACTCAGCCGAGTCGACTAATCGTAAATTATTACAATATATGCAAAGTCATTTGGCGGATAAAGCTGAGATCGAATTGGTCGAGGTAAAAGATATCCCAGTTTTCAACAAGCCGGCTGACAAGAAAGTCCCTGAAAAGGTGACTGAGATCGCTACTAAGATCGAGACAGCAGAAGGAGTGATCATTGCTACACCAGAATATGATCATTCGATCCCGGCGGCTTTGATGAATGCTTTAGCTTGGCTTTCATACGGGATCTCACCTTTATTGAATAAACCAGTTATGATCACGGGGGCTTCATACGGTAAGTTGGGCTCTTCGCGTGCGCAAGCGCAATTGCGCCAAATTTTAGACGCTCCTGAATTAAAGGCCAGTGTAATGCCGGGGTCAGAATTTCTCTTGGCGCATTCGTTACAGGCTTTTGATGAAGCTGGGAATTTGATCGATCTAGAGACCGTTCAAAAATTAGACGCACTCTTTGATGATTTCCGGATTTTTGTTAAAATTACAGCTAAACTTTCAAATGCACATGAGTTATTGCATCAGGAAGCTGAAAATTTTGACTGGGAAAATCTTTAATTTGCGAGGAAGGGGTATTTAACAATGAAATTTGTTGGCATCGTTGGCTCTAGTGCAGAACAATCATATAATCGCTTATTGTTGGAATATATTAGAAAACAATTCAAATCAAAATTTGAACTGGAGATCTTGGAGATCGATAAAGTTCCAATGTTCAATCAAGATGATAATTGGGCAGACAGCTTCCAATTACGCCTTTTGAACAATAAGATCACACGTGCAGATGGGGTCATTATCGCTACACCAGAACATAATCATACGATCACGGCAGCGTTAAAAAGTGTTTTAGAATGGTTGTCTTATCAAGTTCATCCGTTTGAAAGTAAACCTGTGATGATCGTTGGGGCTTCTTATTATGACCAAGGAACTTCGCGTGCTCAAACCCATTTGCGTGAGATCTTAGATGCACCCGGGGTCAATGCATATACATTACCCGGAAATGAATTTTTGTTAGAAAAAGCCAAAGAAGCATTTGATGATGAAGGAAATATCATTAGTCAAGATACAGTCAACTTTTTAGAGACGTGTTTAGATAATTTTATCAAATACGTTGAAGTGGTCAGTTCGTTAAAAAAACCAAAACCGATCGCACCCGAAGATCTAGATGCTAACCATCCGATCAAAACAACGGTAACTGAAGTTGATCCCGATGATCCCAAATGGGTCGAAAAAGTAGCGAAGATCACAGGAGCGGTTTCGGGAGATACTTATGTCAAGCTCGACCATGGGATCTTAACGGTCGATCAGATCAATATGTTCTTGAAGTCGATGCCGTTTGAATTGACTTATGCAGACGATAATAATCAATTCTTATACTACAACAATGCGCATCAAGAGCCAGAGACAATGTTAGCTAAACGAATACCGGCTCAATCTGGTAGCCGGTTATCGACGGTGCATAATTCATTGCCACCGGCACGGATGAAAAATGTTGAATGGGTCGTAGGGACTTTGCGCAACGGAAATCAGGAGTTTGTGCGTACGATCGTTCCCGGTTCACCAGAAAATGTGGTCAATACGCACCATTATCAGGCAATGTATTATCCAGATGGTTCCTATGCTGGGATCAATGAACTAGTCTTTAATTTCAAGCCATGGCTAGATTGGTATTTGAAAGAAACAGGGCAACGTTTGGTCGGTGGCAAGATGGAGATGATGCCTGATGTCAACACAGGTGCTTCTGAAACACCAAGTGCTGAAATGACACCTGATGCTAATACCGGCGCATCAGAACATTAAAATAAATAAGATCCAAGGCTAAAAGTAAAGAATAGATCCTTTTAGCCTTTTTGTATAGACAATACAGTGTTGACGATGATAAAAAATCAAGGGGAGAAGCTATATAGCACTTTACGCTTTGATAGTTTTGATAATTTTTTCTGGATCTTTAGTAGGTTTAAGGAAAGAAAAATCGCTTAAGATAGTAAGGGCGTTTGTCCTTGTGGGCTTAGAAACATGTTTAGACTGTGTTTTATTTGAATTGTTGATACTGTTATTTTTTATAACACCGCTGGGTCAAGTATTAAATTATGGAATAGAGGGCTTGTTTTCAGTGATCTTGATCATAGCCATCTTAAATGGGATCGTACTATATTGGTTGAATCATTTTTTGAATGCTAAGCTTAAGATATCCTCTCAAGTGCAGATGTTATATGAATACATCATCCAATGGGGACTGATATATGTGACAGTCTATCAAGTTATGTTCGATAATTTTTTAAGTATTTTAAAAAATTAGAATTTCAAAGCTAGTGATATCAGTCAGTTAAATCTGACCGATCCAAGTAAGCTGATCATTTTGGTCTTACCATCATTGATCTCTGTTTGGATCACATTGGTCCTATCACGTTTAAAAAAAGATACGTTATAAAAAATGAGGCTATATAACTTACATTCTCATTTATAAGATAGTCCAGCGATAAAATTTGCTCACATTAGAGACAGTCTAAACTTTATCGTGGTACAAGAATAGGAAAAGTGATTTGTTGTACAAAAGACAAAAGAGTTGAGTTTACTTAACACATCCTGTATATTTTTAAGTAAAGAAGGAAAAGGAGGTGCTAGGATGGATATGTTATTTATCGTTTTACACGTACTCTTTGGCTTGGGTTCATTTGCAGGCTCATTGATGTTAGCTGTTGGTTTCAAAGATAAGTTCAATGAACTCAACACATTGCAAAAATCAGGTATCTTATTGACGATCATCAGTTTATTTGCGACGATCGCAGTTACGATGGTTTCTAAAGGCAACATGATCGCTGCAATTATTTTTATCGCATTAGGTGTCGTAGCTTGCGGTTACTTGGCATTTGCTAAGACAAAAGTGGCGTGATCACAATTGAATAACTAACTTTACCCTCTTAGCTCGATCAATTAGCAAGAGGGTTTTTATTGATCAAAAAGCTTGTCACACGGGATAAAATGTGTATAATAATACTAAAGTTCTTTGAAAACAAGATCATATCGAACTTAGTGCAGAGAAGTTGAACGCTTTGCTAAGATATCTCGGAGGATAAGCCCGCGTAGTTTGCTAGTTGGGATACTGGCTAGTGACTATCAAAGTGGTGGTGACATCATGGCGTTTTGTAAAAGCAAAAGAGGCTAAGAGATATGCAAATGTAGCCCAGAATTAACGTACTGAACTTTTCCACATGATAATAGACGCTCAGTGAGAAGAAGCCAATATTGCTGCTATTCAGGGATGAATGCAGTTTACATTGGTAATATCCAAATAAGTGTGTTGCTGTGAATGTTAGAAATAACAGTATAAGAAAAGAAGCAGGTACATCGCTCAAGACGGCAGATCATACAAATATATGAAAATGCTGAATGTTCGGGTCGGTGTTGGAAGTTGAAATACTTGCCACGGTCGAGGAATGCATAAGAAAGTAGTGAGTCGCTCTCACTGCTCAGCTCTTATGAACCGTTGACGGAATAAATTCGCAAGCTACAGGCGTAGAGAGAAATACTCCGATATGATCTTGTTTTGAGAGAACTTTAGCTAAAAAGCATGGGGCGCTCCCGTCAGTGCCAAATAAATAGTAAGGGAGCTAGCACGCTGCTAGCTCCCTTGTTTGATAACAGTATAATAAGAGTTTTATCATTCGCCAATTTTACGCTTATCCCAAAAACTAGTAACAGTTTGTTTGTCTTCTAACGTGTGAGCGATGATCGTGCGGAGTAAGTCATATGGGATGTCTTTGCCAAATTGAAGTTGGAAAGTTTTTTTGCCGTGTTTGAGCTTTAGGGCTTTGATCTGGGGCAAAAAGTGCTCAAAAGTACGCATTTCAGGTGCCACAGTAAAATGCTTGGTGGCAACACTAAAACCGATGATAAAAGTTCCATGATGGGTGAACATTGGCTGATTCCATTTGTATTCTGGCTTTAATTCAGGAAAATCAGTCGTTAGCCAGTTGATAAAGTCGCCAAAGATCAGGCGGTTATCCGGATCATCGATACGCTCTATATATTCAAGGATCTGCTCCATTGTTAAGTCCTCACTTTTCTGTTGTGTGCAATTATTGTATCATAGCATGGAAGGGAATGGTTAGCTTATGATCAGAAAATTTAGAACCGATGATTTAGAACAAGTTATGGAGCTTTGGCTTGCTACAAATATTTCAGCCCATGATTTTATCTCTGTCAAATATTGGCACGCCAACTATGCATTAGTTAAAGAAATGTTGCCCCAAGCAAATATCTGGGTCTATGAAAAAAATAATGAGATTTGGGGCTTCATTGGGCTTCAAGATACTTACATCGCGGGGATCTTTGTGGCTGACAAGGCACAAGGCAAAGGGATCGGAAGCGAGTTATTAGCTAAGGCTAAACAACAAAAGAGCCAGTTGAGCTTAGCTGTTTATGCTAAAAATGAGCGAGCCCTAAATTTTTATCAGCGAGCTGATTTTACTGTGGTAAATGAACAATTAGATGAGACGACTGATCAAGTAGAGTATCTGATGAAGTGGCAAGCAAGCTAAAAAAGAAAAGTCAGGTTCAATTGGAGAAAAATAAAATACTATGTAGGGTAAAGGTACATTTATGAATATTTTTCAAGCGTAATAAGACCTTGTAGCTGAGTTCACAAAATTTTTAAGATCATAGAAAAAAGTGACCGTCCTTTTCTATAATGGGAAAGGACTGGTCACTTTTAATCTTTAAAGGTAGCGACTTGTTCTAAGGTAAGTTTATTGGGACTAAAGCTATTTAAGGGATCAGTTGAAGCGTAGCCTAAAGCCACTCCAACGGCTAAAGTTTCACTGCTAGATATATCCATGATCTCTTTGACAAGAGTAGGAAATTTGACTAATTCATAAGCAGTGATCGAAGCAAGTCCTTGAGCGGTAGCGCTTAAGACTAATGTTTGGGTAAAAGCACCGATATCATGGACTGACCAAAGGGATAAGTTTTTTGGTAGCGTGATATAGATGAGTGCTTGGGCATTGAAGAGATCAGCTTGACTTTTACGAAAATCAACTTCACCAGGTTGGAAACGCTGCTTAAATTCGGTCGTCCAAGCGGCCATGTTTGCTTGTGAACGTTGATCCCACTTATCACGACTTAAAACAGGATATTCTGGTTGACCAAGATCACCTTGGTTGACTGCTTCACGGTGCTTTTCTTTGATCAAAGCTAAAGTATTACCCGTGGCAACATAGACACGCCAAGGCTGGGAATTGACCCAAGATGGTGTTGTTAGAGCATCTTGGATGATCTGGTCGAGCTGTGATCTAGGGATAATTTGCTCGGTAAAATCACGTGTCGAATGTCTTTTCTGAACGAGTGTAGTAAAATCCATCATGATCATCCTTTCATTTATAAACTACGGTAAGTATAACATTTTGCTGAAAACGCCACCATCAAAAACGTTTGGAAGGTTGTAAGTAGTTAAATTAAGAAATAAGGTACGAAATTCAAAAAATAAAGATTGCAATCTAATTATTTTAAGGTAAAATTAAACTAACTAACTGAGAAAGGATGACATTTATGGATCTTATTATTCCAAAAGATTATGATCCCAAGCTTGATGTCAAAAAGACACAAGAAGCGATCCGTTATATTCGGGAGACCTTCCAAGATGAATTTGGCAAAGAGCTTGGCTTATCACGTGTTTCAGCACCAATGTATGTAGAAAAGAGTTCGGGGTTGAATGATAATTTGAATGGTTATGAAACACCTGTATCTTTTACGATGGAGAGTATTCCAAACGATACCATTGAAGTCGTCCATTCTTTAGCTAAATGGAAACGAATGGCCCTAAAACAATATGGCTTCAAGCTACATGAAGGCTTGTATACTAACATGAATGCGATCCGAAAAGATGAGGAGTTGGATAACTACCACTCAAGTTATGTCGATCAATGGGACTGGGAAAAGATCATCACTAAAGAAGAACGCAATGTTAAAACCCTTGAAGATACGGTCAGACGAATCTTTAAAGTGATCAAGCACATGGAAAATGAAGTCTGGTATAAATACCCTGAAGCAGTCAATAAATTGCCTGACGATATCTTCTTTATCACAACTCAAGAATTAGAAGATATGTACCCAGAGCTCACGCCTGAAGAACGTGAAGATAAGATCTGTCAAGAACACGGCGCGGTCTTTTTGATGCAGATCGGTGGTACCTTGAAGAGCGGTAAAAAGCATGACGGACGTGCTCCTGATTATGATGATTGGAGCTTGAATGGTGATATTTTATTCTGGTATGAGCCACTCAACTGTCGCTTAGAGCTTTCAAGCATGGGGATCCGCGTTGACGAGGACTCGATGTTAGCCCAATTAGCAGCAGCTGATGCCCTTGATCGTAAGCAATTACCGTACCATCAAATGATCTTGAATAAGGAATTGCCATACACGATCGGTGGCGGGATCGGACAATCTCGTTTATGTATGTTGTTACTAGGTAAAGCGCATGTTGGCGAAGTTCAAGCAAGTATTTGGCCAAAGGAAATGATCGAAACTTGTCGCGCACATAATATCAACATTTTATAATAATCGAACAAACAGAGACCAATGGATGATTCTGTTGGTCTTTTTTTACGGAGGAAATTATGAAGTTCAAAAAAATACTGACCGGATTTGCGGCAGCTTTGATGCTCAGTGGTGCGATCGGGGCACCGGTAACAGCTAAAGCAACGACGCACTATGGTGGTTGGCGCACACATCAAAAAAATAGTTCGAGTGGCTCTGGTGAATTAAAAAAGAGCACTCCATCACAACAATTAGCCCAAACGGTTTTGACGCCGGATGTTGTTAAACAATTGGGCGGTGAGCAAAATCTCAAATGGAACAACAGTGGGGCTTTTATCGTTAATAACAACAAGACAGATTTAAAAGCTAAGGTTTCTAGTGCTCCTTATGCAACAAATGAAGTCGATAGCTTAAAACGTCCGACGGTAGCCAATGCCCTTTTGAATAGGACAACACGGCAATACAAGAATCGCCACCAAACTAATAATGGTTCGACTAAATGGAAACCACAGGGCTTTAAGCAACTCACTAACTTAAGTGGCGCCTACAACCATGCTTATGATCGCGGACACTTACTAGGGTATGCTTTAGTGGGAAATATTCGTGGTTTTGATGCTAGTGAGAGCAATCCCAAAAATATTGCGACTCAGACAGCTTGGGCTAATGAAGCTAATGCAAAATATTCAACAGGTCAAAACTATTACGAAAGTCTTGTTCGAAAAGCCTTAGATCGTAATAAGACTGTCCGTTATCGTGTGACAAATGTCTATAGCGGTAATAATTTAGTACCATCAGGAGCTCATTTAGAAGCTAAAGCAAGTGATGGTTCGTTAGAGTATAATGTTTTTATCCCTAATGTTCAAAAAGGATTAAAGATCGACTATGCTACTGGTCATGCGATAAAGGAGAACAACTGATGGACCTAAATGAAGTAAGTGCACGTTCACATGTGATCCGCCAAAAGTATCATATGCTCGAAGAAAAGCATCATGGCTCACGGTGGTCGGTTGAAGAAGATGCCTTAGCTTTTCTAACAGATGCTGCTTTGGTGGGGCGCTTGACGATGGATAAACAAGGACGTTGGCCTAAGACAAGTAATGATGAATTGGCTCAAAAGATCGGGGAATCCGTTTGGTGGCTAGCGACCCTAGCTGAACGAACTGGCCTGAGTTTGGAAGAATGTGTAGAAAAATTTTTAACTGAAAAAGAAGCTTGGTTAAATAAGTAAGCGTTAAAGTGTAGGTCTATACGATCAGCGCCGTATGAACACGAGGAACTCATCATGATGCAGATCGCGTATCATGATGAGTCCCTTGTTTTATTTTCGTCAGATATGATTTGTGATACCAGTAGCTATGTTTTGAAGTTAAATGAGGATTTTTGTCAAATCGTATTTTGCTAGCTTTTACTTATTTTTTGTGTTTTAATTTTTATGTAAAAAAGGACGTGAGTAAATGGATAAATTAAAACGGATCGGTAGAATTTTTTTATGGACACTTCTATTGATGATCGTATCATCGATCCCAATGGGACTGATCATGATTTTTACTGGCTTATTGATGGCGGCTTTCTCAGGTGATCTAGGTGATATCTTTTCGCCACTGGCCCTAGGACTTGGATTTATCGGTGAGATAATTGTTGTCTTCATCTTGAAACAAGAGTATAAAGGTGATCCCAAGCGGTTACATCAGATCATGCCATTTGATAAAAAAGGCTCGTTCTTGCGCTATGCGACTGGATATGTTCTCGGACTAGCATTTTTTGCTTTGATCTGGGGGATCGCGGTCTTGGGTAAAGCATTTAGTGTGAGTGTTATCTGGCAAAATTCCAATTGGACGGTATTATTAGCCTTTTTGCTAGGTTTTGGAATGCAAGGGATGACTGAGGAGGTCATCTTTCGTGGGTATTTGCAAGGAAGATTGGAAAAAGAAGTTTCAAAACGTTGGGCGATCCTCATCTCGGCTTTGGCATTTGCCCTTGCTCACTTAGGTAATAGTGGGATCGGGATCAATGCGCTCATTGGTTTGACGCTCTTTGGGATCTTGATGAGCTTGTTTCGGACCTATACCGGCGATCTTTGGTTGGCAGGTGCGTTTCATAGTGCCTGGAATTTTGCTGAGGGACCGTTATTTGGGACCCCAGTTTCAGGGATCAATGGTACAAGTGTGATCTTAGCATCGCGTCCGGTTTCAGGATCTGCGATGTTAAATGGTGGGACATTTGGGATCGAGTCCAGTTATTTGGTCTTTGTGGGCTTATTTATTTTAGTGATCTTGACCTATTATTTAGGCCAAAATTATGCTAAACCGAGCAATCGAATAAAATTATAAGGTAAAAGTCGTCTTTTTAGGCGACTTTTTTTGTGACAATTGTCATAAAATATCATGACATTTACGTCTAGATATGGGCGATATTTGAGACTAAACTAAGGGTACGATATTGATCAAAGGATGTGGGATCTATGAAGACAGTGATCAAAGTAAAAAATGTACAAAAGACCTATGATAAAAGAGTGATCTTAAAACAAGTGGATCTTGAGATCAAAAAAGGTGAGATCGTAGCCCTTTTAGGGAGGAATGGGGCTGGTAAATCAACCTTATTGAATGTTTTATTACAACTAGTTTCTAAAGATCAAGGCGAGATCGAGATCTTAGGGGAAAAGAGATTAAAAACTGAAGCGATCGGGGTAATGTTGCAAAATGAACTTACCCTTGAACGCACAACTGTAAAAGAGATCCTTGAACTTTGGCGTAGCTATTATCCTAAAAGTAAAAGTTATGCTGAATTATTAGCGATCGCAGATTTGGAGGAGAAACAAGAGACCTTTATCGCTAAACTTTCGGGAGGACAAAGAAGGTCATTGCAATTTGCGTTGTGTCTAGCAGGTGATCCAGAGGTGATTTTTTTAGATGAACCAACTGTTGGAATGGATCTGAAACATCGGCAAAAGTTTTGGGAACAGATAAAAAAATTGCAAACTGCTGGGAAAACATTTTTGATAACCAGTCATTATTTGGAAGAATTACAAAACGTAGTCCAGCGTTTCTTGATCTTAAAAGATGGTAGTATAGCTTTTGCAGGGACTTTACAAGAATTACAACAAAACGGTCAAAAAGTGACGTTTAGATTTACGAGTGTCTTAGACAAAAGTCTTTTTACAGAACTTCCTGGAGTGCTAACCGTCAAAAATTATGCCATGAATTATATTGTTCAGACGACTGAGCCAGACGAACTTATCCAAGAGCTTGTTCCTTATTTACCAGCAATCAAAAATTTAAGTATCGAACATGATTCGTTAAATGATCTATTTTTAGAAGTGACAGGGGGAACATACAATGTGGTATCAAAGTAAGTTCAATTTTAAGCGGATCATTTTAAGAAATCCTAATTTTTTATTTTTTGATATTTTGATCCCAGTGCTATTTTATTTATTATTTACAAAGATTTTATCCGATGATATGGGTTTTAAGCGAGATTATTTGGTGTCAATGATGATCTATGCTAATCTATTGGGCTCAGTCTTAACTGTAGCTAACACTTTAGTAAATGACTATGTGAGTGGTTACGCTAAATCATTACGCTTACTACCAGTTAAACAGTGGCAATATTATATTTCGATCGGTAGTATTTTTTGGTTGCTAAATGTTTTTTGTGTCATTGCTTTAGGATTGACAGGGTGGCTATTCAATGATATTGTTTTTTCGGTCAAATTATGGCTTATTTTAGTTGGCATCATTCCACTTTTAGCAACGCCTTTGATGTTGATCGGGGTATTGTTGGCTCAAACGCATGATACAAATACTGTCAATATTTTGGGTAATATCGTGTTTTTGTTGGCAATTGTCAGTGGCTTATGGTTTCCTTTTAAAACACTACCTCACTGGATCCAGATCATAGGTGGACACACACCAGTATATTATATAGCTGAAATAGCACGCGAATTAGTCAGTGGTAAAATGATCACATGGGGTTATTTAGTTGGGGTGATCATTTGGAGTTTACTTTTAGGTAGTTTGATATATTTGATCGAAAAAACAATAGCAAGGACATGCTAGTATGAAAAAATTTTTACGTGCGCATATTTTATTTCCTGAATATTTAGGTTTTGCTCCATATTTTTGGGTGCTCTTTATCTTACCTGTTCTTAGTTTGACCAGTGCGATAGAGGGTGTGAGCAAATATTTTTGGACAGGGATCATTATATTGTATGTCAAGGTCTACCGTGATAGTTTTATGACGACTAAAAACTTTGATTTGCGGATCGTTATTCAGTTAGTGATCGATATGATATTTGCTGTAGTATTCAACTACATTTTTTTATTTGTATTTACTTCATTTTTGATCGGATCGTTTCCTCTGGAAAATAAGCGCTTCAGACGGTTATTATGGATGTTTTATATATTTTTGGGTGTTTCTCTTTGTCGAGTGATCTATGTTCTTTTAACTAATGATGGAAATGTCGATATTTTCGATCTACTACTTTTGATCTTATCACCAGCTTTGCCTGTCTTAGCCTCTCGTTCCTTAAGTGAGAAGCAAAGACAAAAACAGACGTTAGAAAGTGAAAATCAGCGATTGCATTTGTTAGCAAAGGAAAGAGATCGCATCGCCCAAGCACTTCACGACGATTTGGGACAAAGCTTTTCACTATTGGCTTTAAAAGCAGAAGTAGCACAAAAACTTTTAAAAAAAGATCCACTTAAAGCACAGCTACAGATAGAACAGATCGCTGATGAAGCCAGAGCAGACCTTGAATTAGTCCGGCAAATAGTCCACGATCTAAAGTATGAAACGTTAGCACAAGTCTTATATCAAGCAAATGAGAAATTAAGCCAAGCAAAAATTATCCTGATAGTTGAAAATGATGATAACGTAGCATTATGGGAACAAGAAGTACAGCAAGTAGTTGCAGCAGTTATAAATGAAGCTGTCACTAATGCGATCAGGTATAGTCGAGCAAATATTTTTAAAGTTATATTTAAAGAAGATGAATCAAATTATCATGTTACTATAAGAGATAATGGTATAGGATTTGCTGCTAAACAGATATCATTTGGACTGAGTGGTATCAAACAAAGAGTGACTGATTTAGGTGGCAACACTACTTTTACGACTGAAAATGGAGCTGTGATCATACTAAGGCTCCCTAAAAGAAAGGGGGGATCGGATGATGCTCAAAATTTATCTAGCTGAAGATCAAGTGATGATCGCCCAAGCACTCAAAACGTTACTTGAGCTAGAAGATGATCTCAAAGTGATCGGAACTGCTACCGATGGAAAAAAAGCTTTAAAAGACATCATAGCACTTAAACCGGATATAGCTCTTTTGGATATTGAAATGCCATCTTTGACAGGATTGGAGGTGGCTACGCAATTGAAATTATTAGCAATTCCTGTGAAAGTGATCATTTTAACGACATTTGCACGAGAAGAATACTTTGCACAAGCTATTAAAGCTGAGATCTCGGGATATTTATTAAAAGATTCGCCCAGTGATGATTTGATCCAAGCGATCAGAACAGTTACTAACGGACAAACAGTATATGAAAGTCGATTGGTCAAAGGGATGTTTGATAAGTCAAAGTGTCCCTTGAATAAACGCGAACTACAGATCTTGGATGTGATGAAAGAATTTAGTAATACTAAGCAGATAGCACAAGCAGTATTTCTGGCTGAAGGGACCGTTAGAAACTATATTTCCGCGATCTTGAGCAAGACGGGGACCAGTTCACGCCTAGAAGCAGTACTTTTAGCAAAAGAAAATCGTTGGATATGAAAAAGCCCGTATGCAGTTTTGCATACGAGCTTTTTTAGCTGTATTCGATAGTCAAAGACATCCATCGGAATCTAAATTTTCGCTCAATTCATAAACACGATTGTCAGCCTCATCATAAACACTTATCGGCTTACCATCGATGGCATCGATCCGTAAATGATAACCATAACCGTCCAAAAAGATGAGTTCTTTAGAGGTGAGCATTTGAACTTGACAAGTAAGTTCACGATGATCGATCAAGATCCGCAAGTCAGTCGTGATCTCAAGACAATGAGTTCGATTACTTAATTCATCGATAAATTGCCAACTACCGGCGTAGATCAGTGGTAGAGACACCTGTGGTTGCTTGCTTTTCTTGTTAAAATTGATCACGTTACTGAATAAAGTCTGGCCTAAACTGATCAAGCCCTTGCGTTTCATTGCTTCAACCCCTCCAATTTTCTTATTGAGTATAATATACCACGATTTATACTGTAAAAATAGTAAAATACCAGTAATATTTGAAAATGAAATATAATAGAAATTTTGTCATACTTTTGGAATATTTTAACTTAAAAAATTGGGACAAATCAGCTCTTAGTACGCTAATATTTCGAAGTCTGTTATAATAAATACGAATGGAAAATTGAAAGGGGTTACTTATTATGAAACTCGGGATCATTGGTACTAATTGGATCACTAAGCAATTTGTTGAAGCAGCAGAAGCTACAGGTGAGTTTACTTTAACCAGCGTATATTCAAGGAAAGTAGCCACAGCGCAAAAATTTGGTGCAGCTTTCAAAAATGTAACAGAATATTTTGATAATTTAAATGAATTTTTTGAACAAGGTACTTTTGAGGTGGTCTACATTGCATCGCCGAATAGTTTGCATTTTGAACAAACCTTACAAGCCTTAAAAGCCAAGAAGCATGTGATCGTTGAAAAGCCTATGTGTTCTAATCCAGCAGAGTTCAAAGCCTTACAGAAATATTTGCATCATCATCCAGAACTTTATTGCTTTGAAGCAGCTAGACATTTTCACGAGCCAAATTTTCAAAGTGTCAAACAAGCAGTCAAAGAGCTACCTGTGATCCAAGGGGCTAATTTGACCTATAAAAAATATTCCTCGCGTTATGATCAATTTTTAGCGGGAGCAGAACCAAATGTCTTTTCGCCTAAGTTTTCAGGTGGAGCTTTGCAAGATCTAGGGGTATATCTTGTCTATGATGCGATCAGTTGGTTTGGGATCCCAAAAGATGTCCATTATTATCCAGTAAAATTACGCAACGGGATCGATGGTTCTGGGACAGCCATTTTGAACTATCCGGACTATGATGTAGTCTTAAATGTTGGTAAGACAGCCAATTCATATCTGCCTGGTGAAGTTTACGGACTAAAAGAGACGATCGTGATGGATAATGCGGCTGAATTACAAAAAGTGGAATTGGTCGATGCCACAGGAAATGGTACAATGTTATCAGTGGATCCGGCTAAAAATCCAATGTTGGCTGAAGCAAAAGCTTTTGGAGAGGTTTTACGAGATACGGATTCACTGCAAAATAAGCAGTTACAGCAGGAGTGGTTAGCCGTAGCCGTTGAAGTAAATCATGTCTTGTATAAATTACGTCAAAGTGCAGGACTTGCTTTTCCGGCTGATGAGGTCGACTACTGAGAAAGGTAAGTATGAATCCAAAATTTGAGAATTATTTTAAAGAACAAGGCTTTGAAGCCCTAACACCGATCCAAGCGGAAGTTGCACCATTACTAGCGCAGGAGAAGAGTGTGTTGGGGTTGGCTCCAACTGGTTCGGGTAAGACTTTAGCCTACGCTTTGCCATTATTAGAACAGCTTTTACCTAAGGATGGTACGCAATTATTGATCTTAGCTCCATCGCAAGAGTTGGCAGCCCAGTTGACTAATGTGATCCGCCCATGGGCTAAGTTACTTGAGCTAAATGTCTTATCTTTGATAGGTGGTGCAAATGTCAAACGGCAGATCGAAAAATTAAAAAAGCGACCTGAAGTTGTGATCGGGACACCAGGCCGATTATTGAACCTGATCAATGATAAGAAATTAAAATTGCATAAACTAGAGGCGATCGTGATCGATGAGGCAGATGAATTGTTGGGTGAAGCTGAAACACTAGCTGATTGCCGTGAGATCATCACACATGCGCCTAGAGCGGCAGCTGTTTCGTTTTTTTCAGCCACTAAAGCTCCGATCTTATCGGAATTACATCGCTGGTTTGGGATCGAGCCAACTGTGATCGATGTTCGCCAAGTTGATCATACTCGAGGTCAAGTGGAGCATTATTTGTTAGAAGTTCCACAAAGAAAGCGCGTCGATGCTTTACGTAGGTTGGCACAGTTAGACGATTTTTGCGCTCTAGTCTTTTTCAAACAAACCGCTGAATTAAATGATGCATACGAAAAGTTAAAACATGCACATGTTAACGTTGCACGTTTGCATAGTGAACAGCGTCAAGTTGAACGGGAACAAGCTTTACGTCAATTGCGGAAAAGAGAAGTTGCGTTGTTATTGACCACAGATGTAGCGGCTAGAGGATTAGATATTCCAGGGCTACCTGCTGTCGTGAACTATGATCTGCCTAAAAATGTCAATACGTATATTCATCGAGTTGGACGTACGGGGCGAATGGGTGCTGATGGGACCGTCATTAATATCGGTAATGAACGCGATCTGCGGATGTTTAAGCAATTGGTCAAAGAAAAGGGCTATGAACTAGAGCCAGTCTATCTTTATCAACGTCAACTAGTTACAGATCAAAATGAGTTAGCTGAGTTAAAGAAACAAGCGCCAAGTCGACCAGTTCGTAAAAAGCCAAGTAAACCAGTAACTCAAGCTGAACCTGCTAAGAAAAAACGGAAAAAGAACCGTAAACGTGACCAAAAAAATAAAGGAAAACGTAAGAAAAGTTAGATAACTGGTGCAAAGAAGATAAAGTGATATACTGAGAATAAAGCTAGCAGAAAGAGGAAGAGCAGATGGAAATTTCAATGAATTTGAATGTTTCAGCCGAATACTTATTTCAGCGTTTGTTGGATACGCTCCTGTATGATATCAAGCAAGAAACAGGACGCGAATTGACTGTGGCTGAGTTATCTGATTTAAGCTATGCTACTAAGTTAGATCATCAGACCAAAGCTCAACTCAAGGTCATCAAGTTGATCCCAGATCGCAGTTATCATTTGCAGATCGAAACAGATCATTATGTGAAAAAAGAAGCTTATGAATTGACACCGTTAGCTAAAGATCAAGTTAAAGTTGATTATCGTGAAGAAAGTTTGGTCAAAAAGCAGACTTCTAAACTACAAATTAAGATCTTTTCACCTTTAGCTGAGTGGATCAGGCGACATAATTTCATGAAATTACTAAAAGAGATCGAGGTCGGTTACTAGGATCATTGACTTTAGAAGTAATTCTTCCTATAATGGAATAGTCGTTTTTAATGACTATTCTATTTTTTGCGCTTGTAGCTCAGCAGGATAGAGCAACCGCCTCCTAAGCGGTAGGTCATCGGTTCAATTCCGATCAAGCGCATTGCAATACCTTATAAAATAAGGGTTAATCGGCTTTTTGTCCCCCAAGAGAGCAAAAATTTTTTATAGAATTTTTTTGTTCTCTTTTTTTGTAGAAAAATTATTTAACAAATCTTCAATATGATCATCTGATTTAGCTTTAAATTCATCGATCAAGTAAGAATATTTTCTAGTAGTTGTCGTTAAGTCTGCATGACCTAATCTTTTACTTATCGCATATACTACATCAACGCCCTAATACAAAAGTAGCGCAACATGCGAGTGTCTAAGACTGTGAAAATGATAATTCTTTTTGGAAATACCTGCTCGTTTTAGAACTTTACGTAAAGCTTTATTGACCGCACCAGAGCCAGGAACTGAACCAAATACACTATCAAAAACTTGCTTAGTATTATTTGGCTTAAGCTCGCTTAAAATGTTTAACAGATCATCATTGACTCGGATAATTCTATTAGATGATTCAGTCTTAGCTTTTTTGAAGCGTTTATTGTTGAAGTCCCATGATTTATTTATATTTATTGTTTTCCAATATGTAGCCATATTCTTACCTCCGTATTTGTGTAATAATTAAAACTGACGAAAAAAGAAATCGAAGATACAAAATTGCTTATCAAAAATTATGCTAAAGATTTTAAAGATTTGAGGGATGACAGATGAAAGCTTTAGATGTTTATTATTTGGCCTTTAAGGATGTCACTTGTGTTACTGTACCTAGTTTAAAATTTAAAGTAGGACAAAAGATCAAAGATAGTCAAGGCGACATTTTTGAAATAAAGAGTTTATCCACATTTAGTGGGCTAAAAGCTAGAAAAGATGTTGTGAATCTTATTGTTCAAGGAAAATTTGAAGGCGATACTGTAAATTTAGTAGAGTTATAAAGTAGTAATATTTTAAACCTGAATTGTCAAATCAAGTTAGAAAAAACTACTTGCTCATTCGTAATATACTTTATGAATACTTCTAGTGGGGTTCTATAGTTTAAACTTTTACGTGGAATATTGTTCCTATAACTAGCTACTTGTTGGACATAGTCAGTGGGGAGATCACTGAGATCCATATCTTTTCCTAGTCCGTCTTTCCTAAGTAATCCATTCGTATGTTCATTTAGTGCACGTTGGTTAGGAGCACCTACATCGGCAAAGTAGGTACTGATATCATGCTTATTAGCGATATCTTTCCACTTAGAAAATTCCTTACCATTATCAAAAGTGATCGATTTAAAGAGTCCTTTAGGAGTAACAGAAAGTAAAGCATCAAGTTTCTCAAAGATAGCTTTATCCGTCTTATGGCGTGTATTCAAAATGATGACAGCCTTAGACTTCCGTTCAACTAATGTCATTACTGCACCATGGTGTTTTTTACCTTGGATCGTATCAGCTTCAAGATGTCCAAATTCATTATGGTAGTTGGGATAGTCCTGATGCCGCTCTGAAAGAGCCCGACCTAGTCGTCCAGCTTTTCCACGGCGTTCAACGTAACCATTTGGATGTCTTTTTCCTTTCATTGGGAGCGAGGTCACATCTAAAACGTTAGAACGCTTGAAGATGCGATAAAGCGTACGCATTGAGCAACTGATATGTTTTTCATTACGTCCGATGATCGTATCAGGAGTCCAACCTAGACTAACTTTTTCCTTGATGTACTCAAGCTCATCATTGGGTAATACGATGGGTTTACGGCCGGATTTATATTTATTAGCTCGATAGTTTTCATAGTATTCAGAGATCGAATATCCAGCATCTAAGAAACGAAATA
>ERZ778511.176-NODE-176-length-64184-cov-9.483182_pt1 | contig 64184 bp, 57 predicted proteins | sample MGYA00510347_ERZ778511 | MGnify/ENA primary metagenome ERZ778511 (study PRJEB29527, sample SAMN07138967) | mouse gut metagenome | material: feces | host: mouse | place: China:Nanjing | collected 2016-01-25 ...
TTTAACATATTTAACTTTCCGCAACACTTCGGTGTGTTAAAATATAGGTTGCAAGCAGGGGAATGTGAAAAGTCCGTATCGGAATTTTAACGCGAATACGGGGAATTTAAATTGCAATACTTGGAGTTTTTGGAAAAACAGGGGTGTTTTTTCTTCTCTTCAGGCCTCTCAAACATGGAAAAAGCGGGCTTTCCGTGTGGAGAGGCCCGCTTCGCTGTTGCAAAGATACGACATTTCGGAGGCAAAAGCAAGAAATGTTAAAACGGCTGCTGGCGCCGATGGCGGCACTCTGTGGCAGGCTTTAGCGTTAAAAAACAACTGCGGGCTTGGCCGTTTTGGGGGAAAGACGTATTTTTGCATCCGGAATTACAGAACGAGGACAGATTTGGCTGCTTGCAACCTCTCAAAAAAATGCTAAAACGACGGTCGATGCCTGCCGACAACCGCTCATGGGAAGTGGTCGGAAGAAAAAACGGAGCGACCACCGGAAATGCTCACAGCCATAATACCCCTGTACGTTCTGCTTTCGCCACTGCGTGAGCAGATTTTTTTGTTTAAATAAGTTTTTATCATCCTAACAGAAAGACGAGAAATGGGATATCTTTTCACTTCCGAATCGGTGTCTGAGGGACACCCCGACAAGGTGGCCGACCAAATATCGGACGCCGTGCTTGACGAATTGCTGGCCTATGACCCCAATTCGAAAGTAGCTTGCGAAACTCTTGTCACCACCGGGCAGGTGGTGGTGGCGGGCGAAGTAAAGTCCGGCGCTTATGCCGACCTGCAGGACATCGTCAGGCGCACCATCAGCCGGATAGGCTATACCAAGGCCGACTATAAGTTTGAGGCCGAGAGCTGCGGCATATTCAGCGCCATACACGAACAGAGTGCCGACATTAACCGCGGCGTTGAGCGTACCGACCCCATGGAACAGGGAGCGGGCGACCAGGGCATGATGTTCGGTTATGCCAACAATGAGACTGACACTTATATGCCCTTGCCGTTGTCTTTGGCTCACGACCTCATGATTGTGCTGGCCGAAATACGCCGCGAAGGGCGGCAGATGACTTATCTGCGTCCCGACTCGAAGAGCCAGGTTACGGTGGAATATGACGATAACGACCGCGCCGTGCGCATAGACAGTATTGTGGTATCCACGCAGCACGACGAATTTATCACAGCCTCCGAAGCTGGCTCACAGCAGAAGGCCGACGAGATGATGCTTGACCAGATACGCCGCGATGTCATTGACATTCTCGTTCCCCGCGTATTGCAGGAGCGTGTGAACACACCCGAAGTGAAGGAACTCTTCACGCGTGGCGACATCAAGTATTACGTTAACCCCACAGGGAAATTCGTCATTGGCGGCCCTCACGGCGACACCGGACTGACCGGCCGCAAAATCATTGTCGACACTTACGGCGGCAAAGGGGCACACGGAGGAGGCGCCTTCTCGGGCAAGGACCCCTCGAAGGTAGACCGCTCGGCAGCCTACGCGGCACGCCACATCGCAAAAAATATGGTAGCGGCCGGGGTGGCCGATGAAATGCTCGTGCAGCTGAGCTATGCCATAGGCGTGGCCCAGCCCATTTCGGTGTACGTCAACACTTACGGCAAGGCGCACGTAGACATGACCGACGGCGAGATAGCACGGAAGATTACGGAACTCTTCGACCTGAGACCCGCAGCTATCGAACAAAGGCTCAAACTGCGTCACCCCATCTATGAGGAAACTGCCAGCTATGGCCACGTGGGACGTACCTCGCAGATCGTCAGGAAAACCTTCCACGCACGGGGAGCAGAGGAGAAAACCGTAGAGGTGGAGCTCTTCACATGGGAAAAACTCGATTATGTTGAAAAAATCAAAGAAGTGTTCGCTCTTTGAACTTGAAGAAAAACATCAGGCTTTGAGGCAGTGCGGCAAAGATCTTGTCTGCCGCCACACTGCTCTCAGGGCGTAAATCTTTTAATACAGTCTGTATTTATGACCATTACCGTATACAGCGGTTCAAGCGGCAAGGTACCTGGCGCTTATATCGGTGCGGCCAAAGAACTGGGACGCCTCATGGCGCAACGTGGCCACCGGCTGGTCAACGGCGCGGGACGCACCGGGCTGATGGCCGCAGCGGCCGATGCCTGCCTTGCGGCGGGAGGAGAGGCCATAGGGGTTATCCCTGCGTTCATGATAGAACAAGGCTGGCAGCATGAGGCAATGACAAGTCTCGTTGTCACGCCCGACATGCACCGCCGCAAAGAACGGATGGCAGAGCTCTCCGAAGCCTGCATAGCCCTGCCGGGAGGTGTGGGAACCCTTGAGGAACTGCTCGAAATCATTACGTGGAAACAACTCGGCATTTATCTCAAACCCATTGTCGTGCTCAACACCGGCGGTTACTTCGACCATCTTCTCCGTCAACTCGATCAGGCAGAAGAGGAACACTTCATGAGGCCCCAGCACAAGGAAATATGGCGCGTGGCCCGCACACCGGCCGAAGCCCTCGACCTGGCCGAGGAAACACCCCTTTGGGATGTCTCCGTCAGAAAGTTCGCAGCCGTTTGATCCGATAGCCCGATAACGGCAGTACTGGCTGTGCAGCCGCTGATACCCTTTTAGTATATTATATCGCTTTCCTTCGAAATGCCATTGCCATCCGATTCCATCACCGCTACACCGGCCGATTCCATCGTGCCCGACTCCGCCGTTGCCACGCCTGTTGCGGTAATGGCCGGGCAGGACGGGACGTTGCGCAATGCTGCCGAAAAAACTGACAGTCTGTGGCCCCGATTTTCAGGATTTGTGGCCGCGCAGGAAGATACGGCCACCCACCGACCCGGCACCTCCTTCAAGGCGCTGGCCCTGAAAGATTGCATACCGCCTCAGGCTCCGGGACTCACCGGACGGCTCTTGCCCCACACCTTCCGCACCGACGACTACATCACCGGCGCACTGCTGCTTGGATGCTTCATGATGGTATGGATCATCACCCGTTCGTGGCACAGTCTGCGCGGATATTTAAAAAACTTCTTCCGCGTCACAGCGGAAAGCGGCACCGCGACAGAACGCACCAATGCCGAAGCCAGCGGGCATTTCTTTATCATTCTTCTGACATGCTTTGCGGCCGGCCTCCTTTATTATGACCACGTACAGATAAGGTATCCCGATATGGCCGCCGTTGTGTCGCCTTATGCGCTGTTGGGATGTAATATACTGGTGTGCCTGCTCTACATTTTTTTGAAGATGGCAGCTTATGCCTCAGTCAACAACATATTCTTCCAGCCTGCGCAAAACCGCGAATGGCATGAGACGTATGTAATGTCCTTATTGGCGTTGGGCGCATGTCTGCTCCCGCTCACACTGCTCGTAGTCTTTTTCGACCTCGGCTACGGCAAATTGCGATTTATCTTCATTTTTGTATTTGTTTCAATCAAAATACTCTTGTTTTACAAGTGTTTTCGCATCTTTTTCCGTTACCGGCTGGGTTGTTTCCATTTAATTTTGTACTTTTGTGCGCTCGAAATTGTGCCTACACTTGCGCTATGGCGGACTTTGTTTCGGGCTAACGTATATTTGATCACTATTATTTAAGCTAAAAAGGCAAAAGAAGGTATTCATGGTAAAGAAAATCCTAGTTTCACAGCCACAACCATCGTCAGAGAAATCCCCTTATTTCGACATCGAACGGAAGTATGGCGTAGAGCTTGTATTCCATTCATTTATCAAAGTAGAAGGTCTCAGTGCGCAAGAGTTTCGCAAGCAGAAGGTAAACATTCTTGACCACACTGCCATTGTTTTCAACTCGCGTCATGCTATCGACCATTTTTTCAATCTTTGCAAGGAAATGCGCGTGGCCATTCCTGAAGACATGAAATACTTCGGAATTTCCGAAACCGTGTCCCTGTACATTCAGAAGTACGTCCCCTATCGCAAGCGCAAGGTGTTTTATCCCACTTCGGGTAAGTTGCCCGATCTTATCACACTGATGGGCAAACACAAGAACGAGAAATATCTTTGCCCCCAGAGCGATGTTCACAGCGATGAGTTGAGCCAGTTGCTGGTGGCCAAGAAATTGCAGCATACCGAGAGTGTGATGTATCGCACCGTAAGCAATGTTTTCCCGCAAGACCGCGCGTTTGATTTCGACATGGTTATTCTCTTCACACCGGCCGGTGTGGAATCGCTTTTGAAGACCGTTCCCGACTTTAAAGAGACCGGCATAAAACTGGCCTGCTTCGGAAAAGCCACGGCCAAAGCCATTGAGGAAGCCGGGTTGGAGCTGGAACTTGAGGCGCCGTCGGTTAAAGCGCCGTCGATGACAGGTTCGCTCGAGCTTTATTTGGAAGAGACCCGTAAAAAGGCATAGAAATTATTTCCCGCCGGGGAATTGTAAATATAGGAATAAGGAGTCCGAGGTTTGAGCGGTCCGTATAGAGCGGAAGCGTTGCCCCAGACTTCTTATTTGTTTTTATACCATCTGAAGGGGAGTCGTCAGGACTTTTGAATGACAGAGAAAAAATACCGGCAGACAGACAACCCGTAACGTCATATAAGCATGAAGCAATTTACCTTTCCGAAACCTGAGCACTTGTGCTTGCGCCGTGACATCGAGGCGCTTTTCTCGGCCGGCAGTCAGGCGGCTACGGCCTATCCCATCCGTGCCGTATTCCGCCGTGTTCCTCACGGGGACGGACCGGTTGTGAAAGTGCTCCTGAGCGTGGCAAAACGCCGTTTGCATCATGCGGTGGACCGTAATCGGGCCAAGCGCCAGATGCGTGAGGCTTATCGTCTTAACAAACATTTGCTGGTAGAGGCCCTGCCCTCCGGAGTCGGACTTCACCTCGGGTTTATCTGGTTGGCCGAAGAGCCGGTGGATTCTCAAAAGGTGAGTGAGCGCATCACTTTGTTGCTCCACCGCATTGCCGAAAAAAACTGTAAGGAATGAAAAACTTCTTCACCGCTCTGCTGGTAGCCCCCATTCTTTTTTACCGGCGCCATATTTCGCCGCTTTTGCCGCCGGCGTGCCGCTTCACGCCCACATGTTCGCAATATGCCATTGAGGCGCTTCGCAAGCACGGCCCTCTGCGCGGACTGTATCTCACCATTCGCCGTCTGCTGCGTTGCCATCCGTGGGGAGGCAGCGGTTATGACCCTGTTCCTTGAAGGCATGACAATCAGGCGGCTTTTCGTCTTTGCAGTCCTCGTGTGCTTTAGGAGCATAAAGTTTCCGTTCTGTTCTCCTTCTGCTTTTTTCAATGGATTTCCACACACATAATCTTCTCTCCGTACCCGGCACGGCCATCGTTAACGTGCCGCGCGAATGGCTGATGAGTCCGGCACTTTTCCGTCCTGTGCCGGGCGGGCTCTATTCGGCCGGCATTCATCCGTGGTGGACGGGGGAAGCACAAGATGCCGGCCGACTTTTTGCCGGTTTGAGGCAGTTGTCGGAACATGCACAGGTGGTGGCCGTCGGGGAGTGCGGCCTTGACCGTCTGCGTGGGGCGGATTTGGAAATACAGACCGCCTTGTTCCGCCGTCAGGTGGAATTGGCCGAAGAGCGTGGGTTGCCTGTTACGGTGCACTGTGTGAAGGCTTTCGACCGCCTGCTGCATCTTTGCAAACTTTGGCGGCCGAAAACACAATGGACCGTGCATGGTTTCCGTGGCGGTCCGGAACTGGCCGTACAGTTGCTCGCGGCAGGCATCGACCTCAGTCTCGGGCGCAGGTATAATCCTGAGACCCTGAAAGTGGTGCCGCCGGAGCGTTGCCATTTCGAAACGGACGAAGCATGAAGGTGTTCTTTTACAGGCGTTTTTTAACGTCAATAAACATTTATGTTGTTACCTGAAAATTTAACATTTCTTGTTTTCGGCCGTTTTATGTCGTATCTTTGCTCTACCGAATGTGAAGCTGTCCCTGTGGACGGCTTTTTTCGTGTGTTTTCGGCCTTTAAAAGTCCGTATTGCCGTAAAAATTCCAAGTATTGCCGTTTGAAATGCAAGTATTGTTGTAACTTTTATCCTTATTCCCGTTTTTCGGAGGACCGTTTTTGCAGGCGTGAAAAGTTAAAAATGTTAATGTCTGAACTCACCGTATGATCTTTATGTTTACATTTATTTGCAAAAAAACGGGACGTGCTTTCCTGCCGGTGCCGGTAGCGGCCGCCTTTTGAGGGTGGCCGCTTTCTGCCAGACATTTGCCGGACATCTTTTTCAGGCTGTCGCAGGCCAGTCGCAAGGTTGATGATTTTTAGCGGATGACAATGTTTTTTTATATTCCGCATGACAGCCCTTACCGTAAAAGTTGCTATATTTGCGAAACGAAATTATGAGAGTTCTTTTAGTCAACACCTCCGAAACTGTGGGCGGGGCGGCCATTGCCGCCGGTCGTCTGCTGCGTGCCCTCAGCCGCAACGACATTGAGGCCCATCTCCTCGTGCGCGACAGGCAGACCGACAGTCCGCGGGTGTCGTCTCTTCCGCACCGGTTTCTCCAGCGCTTCAGGTTTGCGGCGGAACGGTTGCAGATATTTCTGGCCAACGGCTTTACGCGGCACCGGCTTTTCGATATCGACAACGGAGGTTTTGGGGCTGACATCACGCAGTTGCCGGAGTTCCGCCGTGCCGATGTCATTCATCTCCATTGGGTGAATCAGGGCATGCTTTCGCTCCGCGACGTGGAACGCATTGTCCGTTCGGGCAAGCGGGTGGTGTGGACCATGCACGACATGTGGCCCTTCACCGGCGTGTGTCATCATGCCGATGCCTGCCAGAGGTGGACCAACGGCTGCGGCAATTGCCCTCTGCTCAAGCGGAGCGGCCCGAAGGACCTTTCATGGCGCACCTTTGCCCGCAAGCGGCGGGCCTATGCCGGCGGCGACATCACTTTTGTGGGATGCAGCAACTGGCTTACGGCTCTGGCGCGCCGCTCCCCGTTGCTTGACGGCAAGCAGGTGGAAAGCATTCCCAATCCCATCGACACTGATTTTTTTCATCCCGGTCCGATGCTCGATGCCCGTCGGCGGCTGGGGTTGCCTGAAGACAAACTGCTGATGCTCTTCGTAGCCTATAAGGTGACCAATCCCATGAAAGGCATCGACTATCTGCGTGAGGCGGTGGAACGCATGGGCTGCGATTATCCCGGTCTGACAAAGCGACTGGCGCTGGTGGCCGTTGGCCGCGAGGCCTCCTGGATAGCCGACGGATTCGGCGTACCGGTTTTCGCGACAGAATATGTGTCCGATTCGGCCGTTATGGCCGATTACTACCGTGCGGCCGACGTGCTGGTCATGCCTACGCTCATGGACAATCTGCCCAACACGATAGCCGAGGCCATGTCGTGTGCCACTCCCGTGGTGGGCTTTGACGTCGGAGGTCTGCCGCAAATGATAGATCACGGCCGCAACGGCTATCTGGCACGCTACAAGGATGCAGCCCATCTGGCCGAACTCCTCCACCGCCTTCTGACCGCACCTGACCGCGATGTCTTTTCGCGGCGTGCAAGGCAAAAGGCGCTCATCGCCTATTCCGAAGAAGCGGTAGTGTCGCGCTTCGCCGCCATTTACAGCAACCGGCTCATTTGAAAACTATAAATATTCCTATTCACATCTCTGCAAAAAAATGTCAGAACCCCCGCTTAAAATTACGGTAGCCACTGTTACCTACAATGCCGGAAAACTCATTGCCCGGACCATTCACAGTGTGGAAGAGCAGGACTACCCCTTTGTAGAACACCTCATCATTGACGGCAATTCGCAGGACAACACTCTGGAAGAGGTACATCACTATCAGGAACGCAACAGCGTGGCCGGTGTACGCCACGAAGTGGCTTGTCTCACCGAACCCGATGAGGGGCTTTACGATGCCATGAACAAAGCGCTCGACATGGCCACAGGCGACTATATCCTCTTTCTTAATGCCGGCGACAAACTGCATGCGCCGACCACTCTCTCCGAAATGGCCGCCACAGCCTCCCGCTACGGACAGACGCGGCCGGCTGTTGTCTACGGTCACACCGACATAGTGGATGAGGACGGACATTTTCTGCATCACCGCCGGCTGGCACCGCCACAACGCCTGTCGTGGCGCTCTTTCTCGTCGGGCATGCTCGTATGCCATCAGGCATTCCTGGCCCGCACCGATCTGGCCCGCCTGGCCCGTTACGACCTGAAATACCGCTTCTCGGCCGACTTTGACTGGTGCATCCGCATCATGCGCGAAGCCCGGCGCCGCAAACTTCCTTTGGCCAACGCGCATGTCGTGGTGGCCGACTATCTGAGCGAAGGAATGACCACCCGAAACCACAAGGCTTCATTGCGTGAGCGTTTTCACATCATGACCCGCCACTACGGCTTGGTGCTCACCGTTTTGCAACATGCCCGTTTTCTGGTACGCCACATGGTGAGAAAATAAAATGGGGCGTCCCGCCTGAGGCAGAATGAAGCGCTGCCCCGTGTATGGCTCTGTTTTCCTTGCAGGGCATTGACAAATCCTCGTCATTACTTTTCCGTAGATCATGTATGAGTCTGTTGAAACCGCCTATGCCCGTGCTGCGGCAGCCTGCGCCCGCCGCGAATACTGTCGGGCCGACTGGCTGCGCAAATTGGCTGCAGGCGGTCTTGAAGATGCCGCCTGCCGGCAGGTGGTGGAGCGGCTGGTGAGCGAAGGCTTTATTGACGAGCTGCGCTATGCCCGCGCTTTTGTACACGACAAGGCGGCTTATAACCGCTGGGGAATGCTTAAAATAAAGCAGGCTCTGCGTCTCAAAGGTCTGTCGGCCGAGGTGGTGGAAGCGGCGCTCGGAACGTTGGAAACTGAAAACTCCGAGCAGACCCTCCGTGAGTTGCTTCAGGCTAAAATGCGCGGCATACGGGCCGCCTCGGCCTATGAACTGCGTGGCAAACTGATGCGTTTCGCTGCCGGGCGCGGTTTTGAACCCGACTGCATATTCCGCGTGATTGACGAACTGGAAATACCCGGCTATGGCGAAGACTGACACCGGCTTTACAACCGTTAATCTTCAGCGCGTTGTAAGGATATGGCTCTTGTTGCCGGAAACACGCCGTCAGTCCCGCCCTTGAATATATCAAATCTTACCTACGATAATGAAACATCTTTACATAGAAACCTACGGCTGCCAGATGAATGTTGCTGACAGCGAGGTGGTGGCCTCTGTCATGCGTATGGCAGGCTACGAACCGTGTGAAACACTCGATGAGGCCGATGCCGTATTCCTCAACACCTGTTCCGTGCGCGACAATGCGGAGCAAAAGATCATACACCGTCTTGAAGCCCTCAACGCTTTGCGCCGGAAAGGCCGCCGTCTCATCATAGGCGTTTTGGGCTGTATGGCTGAACGCGTAAAGGAGGAACTTCTCGAACGTCATCATGCCGATCTTGTTGCCGGTCCCGACGCTTATCTCACGCTGCCCGACCTCATTGCTCAGGCCGAAGCCGGCGTCAAAGCCATGAACATCGAACTCTCCATTACGGAAACCTACCGCGACGTAGTGCCCGAACGCCTGTGCGGCAAGCATATCTCAGGATTCGTGAGCATTATGCGCGGCTGTAACAACTTCTGTCATTATTGCATAGTGCCTTACACCCGAGGGCGGGAACGCTCGCGCGATGTGGAGAGCATCTTGCGCGAAGTCAAGGACCTTGAGGCGCGCGGCTACAAGGAAGTGACCCTGCTGGGGCAGAACGTCAATTCCTATTTGGGGAGCGGCAACGAAGGAGAGGTGAATTTTGCAGCCCTGTTGCGTCTTGTGGCACGTGCCGTGCCGGGCATGCGAATCCGCTTTTCGACTAGCCACCCCAAGGATATGAGTGATGAAACGCTCCGCGTCATAGCCGATGAACCTAACGTGTGCCGCCACATCCATCTTCCGGTGCAGAGCGGTTCGGACCGGATATTGCAGCTCATGAACCGCAAATATACCCGTGAATGGTATTTGGGACGTGTAAGGGCTATCCGTGAGATTGTGGGCGACTGCGGTTTGTCTACCGATATCTTTGCCGGTTACTGTTCTGAGACGGAGGAAGACCATCAGGCGTCGCTTTCTCTCATGCGGGAGTGCGGTTACGACTCATCCTTCATGTTCAAATATAGCGAGCGCCCCGGCACTTACGCTTCCCGCCACTTGCCGGATGATGTGCCGGAAGACGTGAAAGTGCGCCGGCTCGAAGAACTGATAGCTCTGCAGAACGAGTTGTCGGCTCAGAGCAATGCGCGCTGCGTAGGCCGCGAGTATGAAGTGCTGGTTGAAGGCCGCTCCAAGCGGTCGTCGGAACAACTGTTCGGACGTACGGAACAGAACAAGGTTGTCGTATTTGACCGTGGATCATATAAACCCGGCGGTTATGTGCGTGTACGTATCACAGAAGCGTCATCGGCTACGCTCAAAGGCGAGGTGGTGTCGTAAGGACGGAATTGCCGGCTGCCGTTGCCGGACTTTTAAATCAACTCATAAAACATCCGCAGATATGGGAAAAACTATCACTATCCGTTGCAAGAATACAGGCCGCAGCCACAAAGTACCTATAGGCTTCACTCTTGAAGAGGTCTATGAGATGCTGGAAATAAATATGCCGCTTGGCCCTACAAGCGCAAAAGTCAATAATAAGGTGGAGGGATTGCATTTCATGTTCTTCAACGATAAGGATGTGGAGTTTCTTGACATTACTTCGGCCTCAGGCATGCGCACTTATACGCGCTCGCTTTTTTTCATACTCTATAAGGCCGTGCGCGATGTTTTTCCCGGTGCCCGCCTGCGCATAGATACGCCTGTATCCAACGGTTATTACTGCCGCCTCAATTTGCCCGGAGGGATTACACCCGAAGTGGCGGACAAACTGCGTCGGCGAATGCAGGAAATAGTCAAGGCCGATATGTCATTCCACCGGATAACCTGCCCTACGGAAGAGGCGGTGGCACGCTTCCGCGCCGATGGTCTGGAAGACAAAGTTAAGCTGTTTGAAGGGCACAGTGAACTCTATACGACTTATTATACCCTTGACGACACTGCTGACTATTTTTACGGCTCGCTTCTCATTAAAACTTCTCAAATTAAACTCTTCGACCTCATACCTTACGGGGATGGCTTGTTATTGCGTCTGCCCGACCCGCAGCATCCGGAACGCTTGCGCCCAATGGCCGAACAGACTAAAATGTTTGATGTGTTCCGCGAACAGCACCGCTGGCAGGAGATTCTCGGTGTTACCACGGTGGGCGATTTCAACGAGGCGTGTCGCCATGATGGCGTGAATGACCTCATCAACGTGTCGGAAGCCCTTCAGGAAAAGAAAATAAGTCAGCTGGCCGACCGTATCGCGGCTAATCCTGATGTGAAAGTTATCCTCATTGCAGGTCCTTCATCGAGTGGCAAGACCACTTTCTCCAAACGCTTGGCCGTGCAGCTTATGGCCGGCGGCATGCACCCTGTTCCTCTGTCGCTGGACGATTATTTCGTGAATCGCGAAGATACGCCGCTGGACGAAAATGGTGAATACGACTATGAAAACGTGGCGGCGATGAATATCGCGCTTTTTAACGAACAGATGAAAGCTCTGATAGCCGGTGAAGAAGTGGAATTGCCGCATTATAATTTCATGACAGGCAAGAGTGAACTTAGCGGCCGTCGTTTGCGGTTGCGCCCTCATGCCCTGCTTATTCTCGAAGGCATACACGCTCTTAATCCTCTTCTTACACACGAGATTCCCGATGCGCGCAAATTTAAAATATACGCGTCCGCACTTACTACCATACTTCTCGATGACCATAATTATGTACCTACATCTGACAATCGACTGTTACGGCGGATTGTGCGTGACTATAAATACCGTGGATACTCTGCTGAAGAAACCATACGCCGGTGGCCTTCAGTACGTGCCGGTGAAGCTAAATGGATATTCCCTTTTCAGGAGCAGGCAGATGTGATGATCAATACCGCATTGCTCTTTGAACTGGCCGCCTTGCGCACACAGGCTATGCCGTTGCTGGAGCAAGTGCCTGAGCATGCTCCGGAATATTCCGAAGCCTATAGGTTGCGTAAATTCCTGTCGTATCTTCATCCCATAGCTACTGACGGACTGCCTCCGACTTCGCTTTTGCGTGAATTTTTGGGAGGCAGCACTTTCCGCTACTGACTTCCGGTACATATTTGCGTTAGCATATAAAATTTATCTTAGAACAGTCCGGTGAATGAGTCTGGTAAAAAAGTTTATTTTCTTATGAAACAACTCGTATTTGCTACAAATAATGCTCATAAAATCAGTGAGATCCGCGCTATAATCGGTGACAAAATAGAAATATTGTCGTTGGCGGACATCAATTGTCCTACGGATATTCCTGAAATTGCAGAGACGCTTGAAGGCAACGCCCTCATTAAGGCACGCTACGTTTATGAGCATTACGGTCTTGACTGTTTTGCCGATGACACCGGTTTGGAAGTTGTGGCCCTGGGAGGCGCACCGGGCGTTCATACGGCACGTTATGCTTATGCTGACCGCAATGACCCCGAAGCCAATACGCGAAAACTTTTGTCTGAGCTTGAAGGGAAAAACGATCGGCGTGCCGCATTCCGTACTGTGATAGCGCTTATCGAAAATGGTGAGGAATACGTTTTTGAAGGACGGGTGGATGGTGAAATAGCCACTGAGGAACGTGGAAAAGAAGGGTTCGGATACGATCCTGTGTTTTCTCCGGAGAATACGGGAAGAACCTTTGCGGAATTGGGAGTGGCTATGAAAAACAGTATAAGTCACCGGGCAAGAGCGGTCAGGAAACTCTGTGAGCATATTGAACGGGAAACCGCATTATGACAACAATAAAGAATGGTTTCGCACGTTATTTCATAAAGGAGAAGCCTGATGTCTCTATTCTAGTCTGCCTGGCTCCTGACAGCCTATGAAATTGCCTTTTGAGAATACCATATATTCCGCTTTCGAGCAGTCGCCGGAACTTCATGCCAACGGTGTGGGACTGGTGCGCTACGCTTTGGCTTTCATGGTTGTGTTACACCATTTTGGCGGACTGACAGGTACTGATATCCATTCACCCGTGGATATTCGGGCGGTAGTCGGCGGTTTTTTCGCTCTGAGCGGTTTTTTCGCTTTCCGCAGTTTCAGACGTACTTCGAGTGGCGGAGCGTATCTGAAGGCTCGCATCCGGCGGCTTTATCCTCCTTATGCAGGGATTATAGTGTTTTGCGCTTTGCTTATGGTTCTGCTTTCCGATTATTCTGTGGGGATATATTTCACGGATGCCGGTTTTTGGAAATATTTGGTAGCCAATCTATGTTTTCTGAACTATTTGCAGCCGACTTTACCCGGAGTGTTTGACGGCTGGTCAGTTCCAGTCATCAACGGTTCGTTGTGGTTCATGAAAATAGAAATCGTTTTCACGCTTTCGGTACCTTGGTTGTTTTTAATAGCGGGCAGATGGCCTGTTCCGGACTATAAGTTTTTCTCAAAAAGTAAGAGAACGCATTTCTCCGATGGCGGAAAATGCAGGGTAGACCGTTGTATTTTATTGGTTTACTTCCTGGTTTTAGGTTTATGCTTATTCCTTAGTCACCAAGCAGTCCTTGAGGTCTGTTTTGACATTGGCCGTCACCTCCTTTTCTATCTATGGTTTTTCCTGCTTTTTCTTTTGGGAGGTCTGTTCTATGAGAAATACCGTTTTTTCGTTCGTTTCCGCTTTTCGGGTGCGATAGTGTGCGTGGTAATTCTGTTGTTGAGAAATGACATTTATGGTTACGATTTATTATTGCAGCCTTTTGTCATTTCATGGCTGCTTTTTTGCGCCGCATTTGCTTTGCACGGCCGTTTGGCAGCAGTCCTGAACATATTGAACCGGCATAATATATCCTACGGTATATTTCTTGTCCATTTTCCTGTAATACAAGTCTTACGCCATGTATCAGGCGGTCTTCTGCCGGTATGGGCATTCTTTTTCGTTACCGTCATCATGACTTTCCTGTTGGCAGAATTGTTTCACCGATACTTGGAATGTCCTTTTATATCTCATAAAAAAATCATACAATGAAACGTTTAGTTATTTCCATAGGCATAATATTCCTGTTGATACTGTCCGCTGAGGCTGCCCCTATAGGCTCGTGGACTCTTCATTTGGCTTACCAGAATGCGACGGACAATATTCCGGCTGGTAAAAGGGTATACAGCCTTTACGACGGTAATCTTCTTGTTTATAATACGGAGACTACGGAGATAGATTTCCTTTCAAAAAACACAGGACTGAGCGATAAGAATATTCGTCACATGGCGTATTCCTCAAATCAGAAATGTCTGGTTATTGTTTACGATAACTGCAATATAGATTTGCTTTACCATGATGGGGATGTAGTGAATCTTCCTCAAGTAAAGAACAGTGCAGCCGCTAATCATGATGCTACGGGTGTTACCGTTACGGGCAGCGATGCTATTGTGTCGACGCAAGGCGGGCTGGTGCACCTTGATTTGAAAAACCAGATGGTGAAAACGGTTTATACCACATCAGAACCGGTTTACTCCGCTGCGGTGTTTGACGGATATATTTATTCTGCCACATCATCCACCGTAATGCGTGGCCGTTTGACCGATAATCTGCTTGACAACAGTAACTGGCAACCGGTAAGGAGTCTGTCTGCACGTAAGATGGTGGTGTTTGCCGGAGCGCTTTATCTTTCATCTGATAAGACAGATAGAGGACTTTGGCGGCTGGCGTCTGATTTATCGGAGGGTGGGGGACATGTCTTTACCAAAATCTCAGACACCTATTTTGCTTGTGCACATGCTGATGAAAAGCAGGCTGTCTTTGGCGGGAATACTGAAATTCTGTGTTTTACCTCTGATAATCCGGCGGTGCCGTCTGTCACTGTCCGGCAGAACAATTCATGGAATGCCGTCACCCGTTTCCCGAATGGTCTGTTTTGGGTTTCAGACGGCTTTAACGGACTTTGTTCCTACAATCTTGCTGGCGGGCAACTTGTTGCCACTGGGCAGAGCATCGGTGGTTATGGGCCGCGTCGCGATTTGGCCTACAAGCTCAACTACGCCGGCGATCGTTTGCTGGTAGCCGGTGGGCGTATAGACTATTCGGGAAAGAATTATCCCGGTACGGCAGTCTTCCGTGAGGGCAATGACTGGCATACTTTTCAGGAAGAGGGCATTTCGGCCGCCGATGGCATTCCTTACCAGAATGTCACAAGTGTGGCTCAGGACCCTTCAGACGCCGCCCATCATTATGTTTCGACCTCGACGGGAGTCTACGAATTTCGTGATTTCAAGTTTGTGAGACATTATGATTCCAGCAACAGTTCGCTTGCCATAGCCCGCGGAGCCGGCGGAAATAAAGAGTATGTCATGACCTCCGGCCTGACTTATGACGACAGCGGCAATCTTTGGATGGTCAATTATGAGGCGGATACCGTGCTACATGTGCTCAAGCCCGATGGCAGTTGGAAGGGCATTTATGTCAGCGATGTCAAGCTGGTCTCTACGCCCGAGCACATTCTTTTCGACCGCCGCGGCCGTTTATGGATGACCTCCCGGCGCTGGACGAGCTATCTTCGCGGTGGTTTCCTTTGCCTTGACTATAACGGTACGATTGATAATACGAAGGACGATTTGTCAACTTTCCGCTATGGTGCTTATAATCAGGATGGAGCGTTTTGTGATTTTTCGCAGGCGGCTTATGCCATGATGGAAGATGACGATGGGGCTATATGGTTGGGGACGGATGCCGGTCTTTTCGTCGTGAGCGATCCTGATACATGGAGCAGTCCCGATTTCCGGATTACCCAAATAAAGGTTCCCCGTAACGATGGCACCAATTATGCCGATTACCTTTTGAGCGGAGTGGCTGTCACAGCCATTACCCGCGATGGAGCCGGGCGTAAATGGATCGGCACCTCCGGCAACGGGCTTTACTTGGTCAGCCGTGACGGGACGGAAATCATCAGTCACTTTACCGCCGACAATTCTCCTCTGCTTTCCAATGATATTTATTCTGTAGCCGTTGCGGCAACCACCGGCGAGGTCATGATAGCCACCCGGCTGGGACTTTGTTCCTATCAGAGCGATGCCTCCCTTCCTAGTGATAATCTCGTCAGGAAGAATATCAAGGTGTACCCCAATCCTGTGCGTCCTGAGCATGCTGCCGGCGTGGTGATAAGCGGCCTTACAGCCGAGGCCGATGTGAAAGTCACCACTGCTGCCGGCCGCGTTGTTGCCGCCGGAACTTCTAATGGCGGCACTTTTACGTGGAACTGCCGGGCGGCTGACGGCGGAAGGGTAGCGTCGGGTGTTTATTACATCATGGTGGCTACAGCCGACGGCAAAAGCGGCATTGCTGCCAAAGTTGTTGTGATTTAATCCAACTGGCTGTTAGTCTCTCTCCGCCAAGTTTCAAAAATATTGAAAAACCACCTTTTTTCAGCCTCAGGATATAAAAAAACGCCAAAAAGTTTGGGCAGCTCTTCAAGTTCCGCTATTTTTGCGAAATGAAACCTCTGAATTTCAGCAGGGCAATCGTCCGTAAGATTGACTGAAGCCCCTGATTTTTCCCGATGGGTTCTCCGCAGAGGCTTTTACCAATGCACATATTTTTATCTAAAAACTTTATCAAATGAACAAAAGTGAACTCGTAAACGCCATTGCTGCCGGTGCCAACCTGAGCAAGGCCGATGCCAAAAAGGCTCTTGACGTGACTCTCAATGCTATTTCCGACGCTCTGAAGAGTGGCGACAAAGTAGCTCTTCTCGGTTTTGGCAACTTTGCCGTTACGGAACGTCCTGCCCGTACAGGTATTAATCCTGCTACCAAGCAGCCCATTCAAATTGAAGCGAAAAAAGTAGTGAAATTTAAAGCTGGCGCTGAACTCTCAGCTCTTTGATTTTCATTAAACTGATTTTATGGCCCTTCTCAGAAGGAGTCATATTACCGCCCGAAGAATCAATTCTTCGGGCGTTTTTTGTAGTAGTATCTTGAAAGGGAAAGAAATAATATTGTTCCCGAATAGCAACTTCAGTGAACAATGAGTATTATGGTTTTTCCAGGGTAAATCTAACCTGTTATTTATCGGAAAAACTATGAAATGACAGGATTTTCGATGATACCCAATAGTGCAGTCGTATTATGAGTGTATTATTGGGTAATTTGTATAAGAAGAATCAATATTATCGGTATTAAATTGACGCTTTCTTGCCAAGAGAAGTGGTGATAATATTAAAAACACTAAAAGAAATAGTTATGAGAAAAATTAATTTTTTGTGGTTAATAGGCCTTTTATTGCTTATGCCATTCGGTTTTACATCTTGTTCCAATGGTGACGATGAGGATGGCGCTGTTGTTTTCATTTTCGAGTTAATGCAACAGTCTGGCTCAGATGTAAGCATATAGTTCCACGTTTCAATACCAATCTGAAAAATCAGCCGAAAGGGAACTGGTGAGGCTAAGCAAATCACATGAATATTAAATTAATAGTTGGGGTAGTTGCCCTGACTCTAATCCTGCCAGTGAAAATGCACGGGCAAAAGAGACGGATGGCGATTCTTTATCTGTAAACGACAGAAGTGCACAAAACTACAAATTCGAGTGGCGACAAACGGTTCTGCCCGCATCTTTAATCGGGGTTGGTGCCGTTGCACTTGCTCCGGGAGGAATCAGAAACGGTAGCCGTAGTATCACAAATAGAGTGATTGATATACGAGGAAACAACAAGCGGCTTGAATTTGACGATTATATCCAGTATCTGCCTGTTGCCAGTTCTCTAATGTTGGGCTGTGCAGATGTCAAAGCGAAACACTCATTCCGCGATAGATTTTTTATCATTGCTACCTCTTATGCGACACTGGCTGTTCTTACAAATATTCCGAAATTCTGTATAGATGAAAAAAAGACCGCAGTTTGCAGGACACAATTCTTTTCCGTCGGTCGGGGCATACTGCTACCGTTTTCATAGGTGCGGAACTGGTACGCATAGAGTACGGTGGTTGGTATGGTGCCGGTGCTTATACTATAGCCACCGGAGTAGCGTTCATGCGAATGTACAACGGAAGACACTGGCTTCATGATGTCGTGGCGGGTGCGGGGGTCGGCATATTGAGCGCACGGGTTGGCGAATGGAGTTGCCGGTTGTGGCAAAAAATATTTCGAAAAAAAGAGAAGGAAAATGACCTTGTATTCTTCCCTGTAGCCGCTCCAATGAACGGCGGGTGTTATGGCTTTTCCATGGGATATAAGTTTTAACCTCTCATTTATCGGAAAATATATGAAAAGACAACCATTCCGATGATTCCCAATAGGGCAATATTTAGACTGTTTTTCTGTAAACTGAAAATGATGATCTTTTGTGAGTATACAGGTTGGTTACAGAATCATGAAATCTTAACTGAATCTGCATGTTCTGTTTTTAACATTATTTGCTTTCCGGCGGAAAATATAGTATCTTTGTAACAGCCAAGCGGGACTTTCCATTGGGAAGTCCCGCTTTTTCTCTATTCTCAAGGTCTTTTTGCGTTGTTTTTTACCGTATTCTTTAAAGAAATTCCCCGTATTGCAGTTTAAAATCCAAGTATTCGTGTTGAAAATCCGATACGGACTTTTTTTCTTTCCCTGCTTCAAACCTATATTTTAACACCCCGGAGTGTTGCTAAAAGTTAAAAACGTTAAAGTCCGTGGCTCGCTTCCGGACATTGTTTCATGATGTTTTTTATTTTGGCACGATATGTGCATCTCTGCTCCCCTCACACATTTTTATTCTTCGGCCGGTTGCGGGGAGGATAAACAGTGCCATCAGTATGGGCGGATGAGCATTGTCCGGTAAATACAAAATCCCGCAGATTTCACTTCTGCGGGATTTTTGTCGGCTGGATGGGGATTTTATTTAAGAATGACTTTGCGGCGCTTATTCGTTACGAAAACACCCTTGTCAGGGTTTTCTACACGCCGGCCGTCCAGATTGTAATAGATTGTGGCGTCCTCTTGCTCCGCCGGTCGGACATAAGCGATATCTGTGAGGATGTCGGTTGGCTCGATATACCATAGAGAGGCTGGCGAACCGGCTGCATTCCAAGGGACCAGACGGGTGTTGTCGCCCGAAAGGTGTATGGCGGGGTATCCGCTTTCAGGATTGAGGCATACCAGGGCACTTAATCCGTCGCGGGTGGAGCGGACTTCATAGGGAGCGGCCTGGGCGATGTTTTTCGATACCGGAATGGGAGATTCCACCACACCTGTACGGCATATATATACCTGCTGCTTGTCGCTGAAGATTTTCCATCCCTCTTCGGTGGGGATAAAATGGAACAGCTGGTCTTTGTCAACCGGATTGCGCGTGGCGGCAATCAGGCCGGCGGCGCCGGGTTTCACTTTGATATAAAGTTTTCCGCTCTGACGTTCGCTGTTGCGCAGGCGGTAATTTCTTCCCGCCTCGATTTCTACGGATTCAGCGGCGGCAATAGCGGCGTTCAGGGTCTCGTAAGCCGTTTGGCAGGGATTGGCCTTGTATCGCTCAAAAGCAGCTCTGATGCCGGCAGCACCGTTTTCCGTGAGATTGCCCACATTCGTACCGGTGCACTTGCACAGTTCGTCCACTTTTGTCTGGATGGCGCTTGTCTCCTCAAAGATGGTGTTGCGGTCCACTTCCGCATTATAGCTGTAGGCCGTGTCAGTAATGTATTCTATGCTGTAGTTCTTATATACAATCGTGTAATCGCGGCCGTAGGTGGACTCTTCGTATAGAAAACCGACGGTGTTGTCCTTCTGGAGCGTCATGGTGGAATAAGCCGATCCCATGAACGAGGCCTGATGGCTGCCGTCCCAGTCCTTGGCAATGCTGTCGGGCGAAATGAAGTCGGAGAGGCTTTCGAGTTCTTTGTAGTAAATGCCCACATTGCTGCGGCCAGCTCCTAATGGTACGGACTGAAGCATCAGATACATCTTCCGGTTGTCAGCGTTGCGCGTAACGGGAACAATCATTATTTCGCCATTGCAGGAATTTGACAAGGCCGTTGTGCCGTTGTTGGATGCACCTGAGAAAGCCATTGTGCCCCATGAGCCTTCAGCCTTTTCCGTGTTGGTGAAAGAGAAGATGTTGAACAGGCGGCCGCCCATGGTGCGTGAGCTGATGATTACCGAACCGTCGGGCAATTCATCGGCTTTTGGCTCGTCGCCGCCGCTGGGAATGGGCGAGACGTCTACGCCGCCAAGCACATCCCATGTACCTCCGAAGTCATCGGAATAAAATACGAAATTAACATTGGCGCCGTTGCCGAGTTTTACAAGTGCGGCGCAATAGAGGCGGTAATAGTCGCCCACTTTTACCGTAGAGCTTTGGGAAATTTTACCGGAACCGATAAACATGCAGCGGATGGAGCTGTCCTTGCGTTTGTCGAACATCGTATAGATAGGGTCGGAAATATCGGTGGCCGCACTCCAGGTTTGTCCGTTGTCCTCGCTGTAGAAACGGGCTATGCCCTGGTGGTTGGTGCGTGTGCCGTTGGGAAAACTAACCATACCCGAGCAACTCAGAACCAGCACGCGGCCGCTCTCGCGGTCGGCCACGATACACGGGTCGCCAAAGGCGGCGTTGAGAGAGTCGCCGGTGGCGTTGCCGTAAGCATATCCCTTGGCGGCGGCCAGGGTTCTGATGCCGCTCCACGTAACGCCGTTGTCGCTGCTTGTGCGGAAGCGGAGGTCGAGTTTGCCGTCGGCACCGCTGCTCATGCCGATGTCGGCGCCACTGTAGCGATAGTCGGCCACGGCGATCAGATCGCCGTTATGTGCCTTTGCTATGGCCGGAATACGATTGACAACATCGCCGGGTTTTGTAGTGAAAATTTCGAATTGAGGCTCCGGCTCTTCGTTTGAGCGGCATACGTCCACATAGAAATTGCTGAGGCTGATACCCTGATTGCTTCCTGAAAGCGTGAAAGAAACGGTGGCCTTGTCGAGACCCTCCACGTTGACACTTTGCTTCGTTCCCGAGGTCTTGAATGTCTGGTTGCCGCATGTCAGGGTGAGCTCGTAGTTTTTGTTGCCGCTATTGTCGCCGGTGTTCACAAAGTCGAAACTATAACCTTTAATGTAATATCCGGCAGGAACGGAAAGGCGATAGGCCGCGTTTTGGGAAGTACCGGTGAAGCAGGCTACGTTGTCACCGTCAAATTTCATGTTGTTGGCTTCGCAGTCCAGTGTTAGGCGGGGATTGTCCTGCGCCGAAGTCCACATATTGCTGAATGTGCCTGAACCGGCGAGGGCTCCCGTTGATGCGGCAATTTGGTAATTGCCTTCCGTTATGCCGAAAACGACTGTACTCCCCTGGTCTTTTCCGCCTGTCCAAAAAGCCAGTTTGCCATTGCCGCCGAAGTTGTTGACGGCATTGGCCGTTCCGTGTGGCAGCAGATAGTAACCGGACATGCCTGGCAGGTCTGTTGACGGGGTAATGTCCCATGTGTCCTTGTATCCTCCTAGTGCAGCGGCGTTTTTCATCACCACATAGGTTGTGCTGCCGTTGCCGCTGACAGTGGCGGGTGCTGCAAGCACTTTGGCCGTACCTGTCTTTTTGTTGTAGATTCTATAACCTGTTGTTTCATTGCCCACAAAGCACCACAGGTCGCTGTCCTCCAGGAAAGTAGCGGGGCTGAGAGGCCGGTTGAGTGCGATGTGGTCGGCCGTTCCGTTGTCGGAAATAAGATATTTTCCATTGCCAATGCTCATGGTGTACCAATAGGTGTCGATGGCAAATTTGCCATCGGTGATGGTAGTCACCTTGAACGGCACGTCGGCCCAAGCGGCCGCCGCGAGAAACAGACTTAGCAGCACCGTTTGAAGTCGGGTGATTCTTTTCATGTTGAAAATGGTTTAGGATAAAGTGAATGAGGATTGTTTTGTAATTATTTCTTGTCGAAGAAATCCGTTGGCTTTATTTTGGAAATATTGTCGCGCATGGCGGTATCACCCTTAAGATTTTCCAGTTTGTAGTAGTCCATGAAGCCCATGTTACCTTCGCGCAAGGCTTGTGCAAGTGCCTTGGGCACCTCGGCTTCTGCCTGAATGACCTCGGCGCGTGCTTCCTGTGCACGGGCAATCATTTCCTGTTCCTGTGCCACAGCCATGGCACGGCGTTCTTCGGCTTTGGCTTGTGCGATGTTCTTGTCAGCATTGGCCTGGTCCATCTGGAGTGTGGCGCCGATGTTCTTGCCCACATCGATGTCGGCAATGTCGATGGACAGGATCTCATAGGCCGTGCCGGCGTCAAGTCCCTTCTTGAGCACGAGTTTCGAGATGCTGTCGGGGTTTTCGAGTACTTCTTCGTGCGATACGGCCGAACCAATGCTCGACACGATACCTTCGCCCACGCGTGCCAGAATGGTGTCTTGTCCGGCACCGCCTACCAGCTGGTGGATGTTGGCGCGCACCGTCACGCGTGCCTTGGCTATGAGCTGGATGCCGTTCTTGGCAACAGCGGCTACAGGAGGTGTGTCTATCACTTTGGGGTTGACGGAAGTCTGTACGGCTTCAAAAACATCACGGCCGGCCAGGTCGATGGCAGTAGCCTTCTCGAAAGAGAGATCTATGTTGGCTTTGGAGGCTGAAACCAGTGCATGCACGACCCGCTGCACGTGACCGCCGGTCATGTAGTGTGCTTCAAGATTGTCGCGTGTAATGTTGGAAAGTCCGGCCTTGTGGGCTTCGATGAGGCTGGGTACGATAACACCAGGCGGTACGTTGCGGATACGCATCAGGAAAAGCTGCATGAGCGATATCTTTACGCCTGAGACTTTTGCCGATAGCCATAGGAAAAACGGAACGAAATAGAAAAATACCGACAGTACGACAATTACGCCGACTGCAATAAATGCAGGAATAAGAGGGGCTTGCATAAAAATTGGTGATTAGCTTTAATTTATAAAAGTGAAGTTACTATTTGGCAAATATACTTATTTCCGCTGATACGAACAATGGCATTTCTTGTGTTTTTTCGCATGTTTGTATGTTTAGTCCTGTGAAAATGAAAAAATGCAGTAAGCCGGTGTTATCTGTTTCACTCTTAAACGCATATTCGTATCGAAGAGTCGGAACACGGATACGTGAAATTCAAATATAGGAGAACCTTTGCCGGGTTTTATATCCTCGTCGGCACACTTAAACCACTGTCCACAGCTCGTGGCTGATACGCTGTCCTTTATTGTTTTAGTATATACCATTCGTCAATACAGGCATATTCGCGATTGCTGTGTGGATTGAGTACTTCTATACAAATGTAACGTCGGGTGTAAAACTCAGACTGCCGGCTCCACTATCGAGGCGCGTAGCACAAGGCGGCTTTCGGGCCCCATATTGAAGAGAAGGTCGGCCATGCTCAGGTTAGGCAGAAAGCCGTTGCGGGCTGAAAAGACCTGATAGTATTCTGCGGGGCGGAAACGGCAGTCGAGGGCGAAAGGCACTTTGGGACGTATCGTTTCGCGCAAGTCATCTATGGGTTCCGCGCAGGTGGTTACATCTGTGTATGATTCGCTTATGCGTATGTCGGGTTGCAGGTCCAGCAACTCGCACACTTTTTCTCGCAGTGCTTCGTTGAAATCAACCAGATATTGGCATTCTTTTTCATAGAAGGGGCGGAAATCCTCGGCGTAATAGTCAAAAAAAGGACTGTTCTCATAAGCGCTTACTAGGGCTGCCCAGTGTAGGCGCCGCCAGTTGCCATGGTTACTTATGCGTATGTCGCGCGTACAGGGGCGCGCCATGCTGCCGTGCTCTATCGGTATGGTGAGCGGCAGCGGTCCGTCAGGGCCGGCAATGACCGTGCGGTTGCGGTAAGTCTGTTTTACGTAGTGATCGCCCCGTTCTTCCATAATGTAAGGGGCACGGTATATTTTCGTGTAATATTGCACCGGCGCAAGATAGGCCGAAGTAAGCATGACAGGCAACATAGGTAGAGGGAAAATGATAACGGCCTGCAGGCCGTCAGAAACTATTGTCCGCCGGTGGCGGATGGTTTGACGAACATGCGCCCGCTCCTGAGGCAGTTATAGAAAGGAGCCCGGGCGTCAATGGAGTAGGTCACGCAGACAATGCGGCCCACCAGCTGGCTGTGTATGATGATGTCTGTACCGGCGGCATAGGTGCCGGCCGCTAACACGTAGCGCTGTGTGCCGCATGTCACCGTGTCGCCCGGCAAGGCTGTGATGCGTCCCAGTCGCATGCCTCCGGCGCCTTGGGTCTCAGTCCATACGGCTGTTTCGCCGTATTGCGGCACGCCTCGTCCCCAGCGGTCGGCGCCGAAGAAGCCGGCAAGGGGATTCCGCACGCCGTATGCCGTCCGGTCCACCAGTATGCGGTCGCCCTCCAGCAGTCCTGACGCAGGTAGGTTGTCGCTCAGCGAGAATTGTGTGAGGAGCAAGGTGCGCACAGCCAGCAGCAGGAGTACCGCCGTTACCGACGGCAGTACAACATTGCGCAGGAAGTGCCGTCGGCCGCGCCAGTGGAGCGGTTTCTTCACTTTGCCGATGTAGCGTTTAATGGTAACCATAGGCGGAGAGACGCGTTGTTGCTGCGTGGTTGGTCGCAGAAAAAGTCAGGCGGCCGGTCACGCCTATGGCGAAACTACCGGCCGCAGTTTTTTGCTTTATTTGATTTTGCCCACCCATTTGAAGAGGCGGTTCCAGCGCACTTTGCCGTTGAAAAGGCCGTAGTCAGGGTCGAGCGAAAGCCATACGAAGAGCGGTTTTCCCACGATGTGGTCTTCGGGCACGAAGCCCCAGAAGCGCGAGTCGGCCGAATTGTCGCGGTTGTCACCCATCATCCAGTAGTAGTCCTGTCTGAAGGTATAGGTTGAGGAGGCTTTGCCGTTAATGTAGATATGCCCGTTTTTAACTTCGAAGCTATTGTTTTCATACACTCTGATGCAGCGTTCGTAAACGGGCAGGTTGTCAGGTGTGAGCTCGACGGAGGCACCGCGCTTCGGAATCCACACCGGTCCGTAGTTGGCCGTGGTCCAGTCTTTAGCCATGTTGTGGGGATAAAGCTCGTCGCCGCCCGAAAGAGGGGAGCGGGGAGGATCGGGGGCGATAAAGCCGCGTTCCACCAAGGTTTTCTTCACGCGGCCGGTCATAGGCATGCCGGCTCCGGCCTGCAGGTAGCCGAGTTCCTCGTCGGTGATGCCGAGTTCTTTCTTGGTTGCTTCATCGAGTGGCATGAGGAAACGGGCTTCGTAGCGGAATTGCACGTTTTCGGGCTGCGGGTTGGGGCGGCCGTCAAGGTATACGGTGTCGTTTTTGATTTCAAGCGTCTGTCCGGGCAGGCCTACACACCGTTTCACGTAGTTTTCGCGGCGGTCGGCAGGGTGGGAGATGATTTTTCCGAACTGTTCGGGAAAGCTTTCCACGTATTGCCGTCCGGCGGCGTAGCGGCGGGCATATTCCGCCTGCTGTTGTTCATAGGGCATGTCGGGCGTGAGTTTTCCGAGGGTGCCTTGCTGTGCGAGCAGGGCCGCTCCATAACCGTACACCATGCCGTAGAAATCCTGATCCTGACTTTTGAGTGCCACGGTGTCGCCCGAAGGATAGTTGAAAACTACGATGTCGTTGATTTCCACCTTTCCCAGTCCCTTTACCCGGCGGTATTCCCATTGGGGATGCTCCAGATAGCTTTTGCCGCCCACTACGGGAAGGGTGTTCTGCGTGAGCGGCATTGTCAGGGGAGTTTGCGGAATGCGCGGCCCGTAGGAGAGTTTCGATACGAGCAGATAGTCGCCCGTCAGCAGGGTCTTTTCAAGTGAGGAGGAGGGAATGACAAAGTTCTGGAAGAAGAACTGGTTGAGGAAATAAATGGCTACAAGGGCGAAGACGATGGCATCGACCCAGCTCATGATGACGCGCGTGGTCCGGTTTTGGGAGCGCTTCCACCAGGTCCAGGGGATTTTTTTTGTCACATACACGTCGTAGATGAGAGGCAGGACGAGAAGCCCCCACCATGATTTCACCCAAAGGAGGAAGAGGAGATAGAGGACGACAGCTATGCCGAATTTGAGGTACGCCTTCCGGCGTGTGGAAATATTCATCGGATCAGTTTTTACGGATGGGACATGAGGTTGGGAAACGGTCGGGCAATGTGCCTTCCGGCCTGTCAGAATGCGAAAAGGTCGTCGGTTGTGAGCAGTCCGGAGTGTGTGGCGGTGAATTCTGCCGCCAGCACGGCGCCCAGTGCGAATCCGTGGCGGTTATGCGCGTCGTGCGTGATGCTGATGCTGTCGGCCTCGCTCTCGTAGGTGATGGTGTGTATGCCCGGCACCTCGTCGCGGCGCACGGCGTCGATGCGCAGACGGTCGGGAGCTGCCGTCTCGGCCTCTGTCACGGTGCCGTCGGCGTTGACCACTCTGCCTTTCACCCAGTCGGTCTTGCGGTCCATTTCGCGGCATATCTGTTCGGCCAGAGTGATGGCCGTTCCGCTTGGCGCGTCAAGTTTGTGCACGTGGTGTGTCTCCGTTTCCGTTACGTCGTAGGAGGGAAAACGGTTCATGATGCGCGCCAGATGTTTGTTGACGGCGGAGAAAATGGCCACTCCTAAGGAGAAATTTGACGCCCAGAAGAGGGTGTTGCCTTCGTTTATGAGGCGCATGACATCGGCCTCATGGTCTTTTTTCCAGCCGGTGGAGCCGCTGACCACCTTTACGCCGGCTTCGAATGCCCGCACGTAGTTGGCATAGGCCGCGGTGGGAGTGGTGAACTCTATGGCCACATCGGCGCTCCTGAAGGCTTCGGACTTGAAATCGTCCTGATTGTCAACATCAATGATGCAGACAATCTCGTGTCCCCGGCCGAGGGCCGCTTTTTCTATCATACGGCCCATTTTGCCGTAACCTATAAGTGCTATTTTCATTGTTCTGACGGTAGTCTTTGAAAAGATGCATACTGTTTGCGCAGCAAATATAAAAAAAAATCGCGTGAGTTAGCAGCCGGTCGGCAGTCTTTTTTGTGGTAGAGGATGAGTACAGCTGTTTTTTTGATGGATTTCCGGCTTTTTGAAGGCTTTCTGACTTTAACATATTTAACTTTCGACAACATTCCGGCGTGTTAAAATATAGGTTGTAAGTGTCGGAAATGGAAAAGTCTGTATTGGAATTCCGACGCGAATACGGCGAATAAAAATTCCAAGTAATGCTTTTCAGCCTGCTAAAAGGTGTTTTTTTACCTCGGAATAACCTTGAAAACAGACACAAAGCGGGACTTCCTCTAAGGAAAGTCCCGCTCCGCTGTTACAAAGATACAACATTTTACGGCCGAATGCAAGAAATGTTAAAAACGGCCCTCAGCCTTGACTGAGGGCATTGGCACATCACCTTTTCGCCGCCTGAGGTCCCGTCTGCTTTGTTAAAGCATATTTTGACATGAACATGAAGGATGTCTGCTGATTTCCGTAATGAGTTATGCATCACGATTTTTTTGTAGGCACAAATGCCCAGATCTCACAGTTTTTACTAATAGGGCATTTCTCTTTTGCCCCATATACCTGTATAGGTTTGGTTCTATATGTAGACAAAAACCGAACCAAACCAAACTTATTTTGCACAGCCTATTGACTTGCAACGCAAAAAAATCGTAACTTTGCCGTTGATTGGGAGAAGTCCCATCACGACATTTTGAAAAAGAGGCGTTATGTCTTCTTCTTGTATGCGATAAGCGTAGGAAACTTTAATCACATGAGCAAGAGAATGGCGTAATGGTCTCCACGCATATAGCGTGGGGCTGTTATTCCCACATCTGCTCATAAAGGTACTCCTACCACCTTCGCATTAAGACGTGGCATTACAGTTCCACGCTATCTATGTGTAAGTTTTAAGCCTCATGGGAACTGTGGAGGTACAACAACACGATGGAAATAAATCGAATTATCATTGGTGTGCTGCTAATGTTCCTATTGCCCTATGTGGCACAAGCGCAAGAAATCAAGACGGATTCAATTTGTGGCGACATTGAGATTGCTACCAGGCAGGCTGATTCATTGCGAGACACGGTAAGCGATACTGAAGTAAGCAATGAGTGTGCAATGCACGAAAAACGTATGAGCGAAGTATGGAAACGTCGTGCCAAGTACCGCAATATCTCCTACGGTGTGCAGACGTTGAAAAGCGACCGCGCGGATATGAAAAGTGACATGGCTTTCGGCTTGTCAATCGGACGAACATATTACCTGCATAAGAAGCCGATTGCTGGAATAATGAAATTCGGGGTGGATTGGAGCCATTTTGATGTAAATTTTGCCAAATACCCCGATTTCCCTACGTCAGAGAGCGCCTCGGCTTCACCTGATATTGAATTGGCAAATTTAGGTATTATGCAGATTGAAGCCGGTATGGGTGTCGGTCCCTCACTGACCGTTAATCCAGTTGGTCAATTGAAACTGTGTCTTTATTTTCATGTGACACCCTCCTATTCACTGATGATGCAAAACCATGAGTTGTATCATCACTATGCAACATTCTTCAATGCCGGGTTTTCTGTCTCTTATAAAATCATCTCGATTGGTATTGAAAACCGATGGTGTGGTGCAACGAGTTATGATGGTGTTGCAATGCGCAGACTGGATGATATCTACGATGAGAATGGTAATTTTCATGACCCATTTGAAAACTTTGGAGTAAAAATGAAAACTAACACTCTCCGCTTTTATATAGGGTTTCGTTTTTAGTGAATAGACAACAAGTATAACAATTTTAATATGAAGCAGTTTTTATTTATAAAGCATCTGTCTGTATGCTTTTGTTTTACAGCACTTATGCTGTGTTCATGCAACAAGGAAGAGGATTTCGATGAAATCTATGGTAGCGGTTGTCCGTTGGCGGAAAACATAATCCCTCTTGCTGGATATCAGTACGAGCATAACGAAAAAGGACTCGTAACAAAAATCTTACGTATTGATAAAAAACAAGATGACAACGGCACGACAAAGACAAAACTTGTTACTGTGGCGACAATCTCATATCCCCAAGATAATCGGGCTGTAATGGTCTGTAGTGGTTTTTTTGGAACCGCTACCTACACATTTGCTTTCGGAGAAAACCATTTTGCCAACAGGGTCATCGAAACAGACGTAGAGGGGGAAAGTGGAATGATAAAATACCACTATGACAGCGATGGTCATGTTACCTATATTGATGATTGGGGTGAGGACTTTTTGGAAATGGAGTGGACCAATGGGAATCTGACCAAAATAAAGCAAGATGAAGGTGATGCCACAGCTGTGCTTACTTATGGTGATATGACGAACTTTACTACTTACAATATGTCTCCGTTCCTACTCGATGTCAACCTTGAGTCTATGTATTCTTTGGAGTGGTGGTACAATGACTTGAAGTATGCTCTCTATATCGGATTTTTAGGCAGGCCATGTCGTAATCTTCCTGAAACGATTGCTTTTTTTAATAAAGATAATAAAACCCCAGAGCACCGTTATTTTCACTATACCGATTATAACGGTTATGGCTCATGGTCGTTAGGGACTGAGCCATAGAACAGAAAAACTCATAATTGGCCATACGATTATAAGTAATCTTATAGCTGGTTTTAACTCTTCAGTATTGTCCTTTAATCTGAGTTGCGATTTTCAATCTCCAAAAGTAGTTGTGATTTTATTGAGTGACAGTACCTCGCTTGTTTCATGAATCGGATATGACATTGATTTTCTGTAGGGGTAAGCAATTCCTTGACAAATACTTTGTGATCATGGCCATCCCTCTAAAGTAACAATTGCAGGAGTTAATTTAAAAACGATTGATTTGACCACTTCTCACTTAAAAATCTCTCTGCAATCCCATGCAATTTCAGAAGGTTACCATTGTAGAGTTTCGTTTCAAAAAAAGTCACCTGAAGGTCCACAAAAAATCAAGCACTTACAAAATCTTTGTAAGTGCTTGATTTTTTGTGGACCAGCTAGGGCTTGAACCTAGGACCTCCAGATTATGAGTCTGTTGCTCTAACCAACTGAGCTACAAGTCCGAAAGCGATTTATGGCGCTTTTTCAGATGCAAAGATAGGCGTTTTTATGAATTTGGCAAAGTGTGTAACGCTTTTTTTTATGTTTGAGTTGTTTTTTTAGAATATTGGGGAATGATGCTTCTTGTTGTTGGCTATAGAGGGAAAGTGTCAAGTGTGCTTTGTATAGGAATGTAAAACTGCCGCACGGACCAAGGGTATTGTGCGGCAGGAATGGGGCTGGTGAGTATGAGGTGACTGTGAGGATATGGAGCCTGCTGTTAATTATTTAGATGAACTCGTCTCCAAGTTTCATTTGCGCCTCGTTGCCTAGGCGGCGTACCAGTGCGGGATCGTTATTGGGACATACTACCAGCATGTTGCCTTCTTGTGCTATGACATAACCTTCCAAGCCGCGTAAAACGGCTCCCATCCCCTTGGGCAGGCATATCACGTTGTCACGGCAGTCCGATAGCATTATTTTTGTGTTGTTGAGAATGGTGTTACCATCGGCGTCTTTCGGCATTACTTCGTGCAGTTCCGGCCAGCAGCCGATGTCTGCCCATCCAAAGTCACATTGTTGAATGTAAACGTTTGAGCATTTCTCAAGTATTACCAGATCGATGGATATGTGCATGTTGGAAGGGTAGAAGCGTTTTACCAATTCCAGTTCTTCGTCGGGTGAAAGATTGCTGCCTGTCTTGCTGATGTGCTCGCTTACTACCGGTGTCAGTTTCTCGAGCATCTCCAACATGGTAGGGGCATGCCATAGGAAAATGCCGGTATTCCACAGGAATTCGCCGCTTTCCATAAACATACGGGCATATTCCGGTGCGGGTTTTTCAGAAAAAGATTTTACGCGGAATAGGTGATGCTCCTTACTGTCCGGTCCCATTTGTATATAGCCGTAGGCGGTGTTGGGTACGGTCGGTTTTACCCCCATGGCTAGAAAAACCTGATGTTTTTTTACAAAATCCAGACCGGATCGAATTTGTTCGGCAAACTTTGCTTCGTTAACGATGTGTTGGTCGGCCGGTGTGACAACGATATTGGCTTCAGGATTTTTCATGCTGATATGATAGGAAGCCCATGTCACGGCCGGAGCCGTTGATAGCTGTACTGGCTCGGCCAATATGTTTTCTTCCGGCAGGTCGGGCAGCTGTTCACGTACTAGGCCGACATAATCCTTGAAGGTTGATATATAAATGTTTTCTTTGGGTAAAAAATGTACATATCGGTCGTAAGTTTGCTGCAGGAGAGTGCGGCCTGTTCCCATGAAGTCTAGAAATTGTTTGGGCATTTGCCGACGGCTGCACGGCCAAAGGCGCTTGCCGACCCCGCCGGCAAGAATGATGCAATAATCGTTATGAGTTGTCATATTATGCTTGTATTTTTTATTTGTATCAGTATTAGAGAAGTCTCTGCCGCTAATATAGGAATTATTTCCATTATAGGCATGGGGATATGGTGTAAAGAACAAAAAAAGCAGACTTTTTTACCTATAAGTTTGGTTTGTTAAGATATTTACCTTAACTTTGCACCGCAAATCGGCCCTATAGGGCGTGAGTTGTAGCCCAGATGGCGGAATCGGTAGACGCGCTGGTCTCAAACACCAGTGGAGAAATCCGTGCCGGTTCGACCCCGGCTCTGGGTACTGAACTGAGGATTCTCGTTTTGAGAGTCCTCTTTTCTTTTTATATTTCCTCGCAATTCATTGGTTTGCTGATAGATAAGGTCAAGCACTTTGTTGTAGGATTTGGTTCTATATGTTTTTCCGTCAAACTCGATTTTATCATCAAAGATAGAACCAATCAGTTTCAACTTGACCTCTACGGGGGCATCTCTGATATACTTATCCAAGTTGTTTATCAATGAGATAGCATAGTCTAATTTTGGTTCTATGTTACCACGGTTCCCTGTCTCCAACAATGCAATGCGTGATTCCAACTCCTGGGCTTCTTTCTCGTATCTTTCAAGAATACGAGCATAACGATCTGAGTGTGTTCTATCTGTTATAAGCATATCTTCTGCATCTTCTATCTGTTTACGTTTATCTCTGAGTTGCTCCTGTAATGCTTCTATCTCGTTTCTTATTTCACGTTTTGCACAACCTTGAACATCTAACAAGACAGCCTCATATAAACGCAATACAGCTTCATTCGGTTTCAAACAACCTACATATTGCGCAAACGCTTCATTGGCATCCTCGGCTCTTACCCTCATGTGCTTTGCATCCTCACAGCAATTATAATAGGTATAATAGCCTCCATTTCCCTTTGAACGAGAACCAGTGAACGCATGACCACATTTAGGACAGACGATATACTTTCTTAAGAAAAGGTCGGGATTGATAGCTTTCTCCAATTTCGGCTTGGATTTCTTCTTACCATCCAATACATCCTGCACCTTGTAAAATACCTCTTCTGAAATTAAAGCCTCATGCTGACCTTGTACCAACTCTTCGGGTTCGTCTTTATAGGCAGGTACACGGATTTTACCCATATAGAAAGGATTTCTGAGCATTCCCAAGAACGTACTTTCGGGTATATTGGGACAATACTTCTTACGTGCATAGCTCGCACTGATAACGCCATTTGCCAATTCCTCAAAGGCTTTTCTGATAGGTGCGGCTTTAGCCTCATCAATAATCACATAACAATTATGTTTCGATTCTCTTACGTTCTTATATCCTCTTGGGGCTTTGTTGGAACACTTACCACTCTTCAACGTTCCTCGTATTCCGTCAATAGTTGCTTTTGAACGTGCGATATTATCACTTTGCGCAATACCTATGTATGCACCCAAGAGGACAGGCCATGAAGAGGATTCAAAATTCAGTTCCTCTTCAATAGCGTTAGGTTCTACTCCTAAATCTAACAGTTCTCTTACGGCATCTGTGGCAGAAAACAAATCTCTTGAAAACCGATTCCATCTCAGAAATAATAGTTTCTGAACTTTACCTCTATTCTTGCGTATGTATTTCAAGATAGACTGCATCACGGGACGCTTGTCAAAGGTCTTGGCACTCTCGTCCTCTTTACAATCGCAAAACTCGGGCATATTGATAATGTTATACCCCTTATAGGTACAATAGGCTTTCAACCGCTCTTCTTGCACATCAACACTTGTTCCTTGCCGTTGCTCATCGGTACTTACACGGCAGTAAATGATTACGTTTGTTTCGTCTGATTTCAAATTACTTTTTTTCATACACTTTACTTTTTAGTTTCACATTCAAGTTGAGCCATAGCATATAGAAATTCACGGATGGCTCTAATTTCATCTTTTGTATACCTTACTTCTCCATTTTTATTTAGTATTTTGGTACATTGCTCAATATTAAGCATCTAACAATAATATAACTCCCCACTCAAAGGTGGTTATTCGCTTTTGGGCCTCCTTTGTTCCACATCGGACACAAAGGACTTCTGGGCGGCAGGATATGCTTAGAACCCTATTACTTTTTAATCTTCTTATTCACTCATAGTTATTTAGTTAATCATTAAACTCTTTTTCAAACATACCACGGCTGTATTATAGTACAAAATCTATTTCAGTAAATATTTGTTAATGCGTTTAGCTTTCTAAGCGTGTTTACGCTTGTCTTTGTGATTTTTGCGATGTTACGGAGTGAATATCCTTTTTTCAGGAGTCGGATTTCTTCTGAGTACTCATTTTTCATTTGCTCGTTGGTCTTGCGATAACCAATCTTACGCCCGACAACGCCTCCATTGTTACGATAATTGTTATAACCGCTTTCCATGCGTGAACGGATAAGGCTTCTTTCCATTGAATTGAACTGTGCAAGAATGCCTAATACCAACGTTGCAATGGGATTGATCTCACCATTGGGAAGTAAGGTTTCAAGACCGTTTTGATGGATATAAAGACTTATCTTCTTTTCATTGAAAATCTCGATGATAGAAAGAAAATCAACGGCTCGACGACTCAATCGACTACATTCGTAGATTAGCACCTTATCAACCTCGTTTACCTCAACATAGTTTAATAGTTCTGTCATTGCATGACGTTCTTCTACCTTTTTTGCACCGCTAATCTTTTCGCTGAAGGTCTTTATAACAATATAATTCATGCGGTCGGCATATTGTTGAAGCTCTACAAGTTGACGGTCGTAGTCTTGCCCTGCCGTTGAAACTCTTGCGTAAATAACAACCTTAACTTTTTCCATATCAGACAAATTTTATTGTGTTTATATTATCAATTTACATATCACAAAATTACAACTTAAATCATTTGAATCAAAATATCTTTAGCTAGAAATAGTTAAGTAGAATTGATACAAATGATATCTAAAGTTAATTTCGTATCTTTGCATCAAAATCAGAAATTATGAGCAAAGAATTAGCTAATAGAGTGAAGGAGATATGCAGCGAAAAGGGTTTGCAGATGAAAGATTTAGCAGCCATAATGAATGTCAAACCCGAGTCTTTGAGTCGTACATTGAATGGTAATCCTCAACTTTCCTCCCTTGAAAATATCGCTAAGGCGTTGAATATTGGGATAGCCGATTTATTTGCAGATAAGGTAGAAAACAATATCATTTTCTCCTCGACTACCCCAAATTCTCTTACATCAATCATCGTTTATAAAGACAAAACCTATATCGCCAACACACTCAATGAATTATTAAGCCACGTCAGAATGATTTGCGATGAGTAACTGATTTATGCTTATCTTTAAAGGCTCTATACCTGCTTCCTCTTCAATATACCATTGCAGTCGTGAGATAAACGATACAGATATTATCAAATCATAATTTTCCTCATCATACTCGTAGTCAAGAATAAAGGAACTATTCCCGCAATTCAAATCGGATTTGCATCCCCAATCCTCAAATGCAAAGCACTCTTTATCAATACAGTTTAGTATCTCAACGCAGTTTGCATTGATGTTTTCGCTTTCCTCTAATACTTCCCGAATATCATATTCATCCTCCAAGTCAAAATATACAGCATATTTGTCCTCAAGTTTATCTTTCAAAATATCCGTGACTTCTTCATTCAAATAATGGTTTAAGTCATCTCTGACGGAACACGTTTCCATACTTAAATTAGAAAGGAAGTTTATAAATTCCGTCATTATACACTCGTTCTGTTTTGCTAGTTTGAGCAGATGATTAAATTTATGTGTATTCATCACTTCAATTGACTTGTTGGTAGTCACATCGTTTATTTTCTTTGTCATAATTTTATATTTTTATTAATTAAACTTGATTTATTCCAAACATACCGCAAGGTGATGATAGTGCAAAATCGCTCTCTTTTAATGATTGTTAATTTTTATCAGTAACCTAGCTAGTACGTAATCAAGAGGGTATATTTCACATTCTTTTTGCGCTGCTATATATCTGTTTGAGATGTTGTTGAACGACTTGACAATCTCTATGAACCGATGCTGTAGTTTTGCGCTATGCAAAATCCCATTCATATCAACTGTTGCACAACCACTTGAACCCGTCATTGGATTACCCGATATTGCCCAAATGGGCAGGTTGTCGGCATCCCATGAATATCGTTTGCAATACTTCCACCACTCGATAAAAGTTCCTAGGCATGGTATTACTGTACTTCCAATAGAGGTGTAATAACCTGCTGAGGCGAGAAAATATCGACTGTCGTTCAGTATCTCGTCTGTGTTGAGAATAAAATTGAAGACATTGGTATAAAACAATCGCTTGTTCGCCCTAATTGTTTCACGATTCAAAGGTCTATAGTATTTCGGTTGCACATAGTTCTGTTTCGGGTAACAGCGAAGTTTGTGACCGTTAAGTAATATAATACTGTTTATCATAATGTTTCTATTGTTAATTATAAATCGTAAAATTGATATTATAAGACACATGGTGAACGTGGCAACGGATGAATGGTTGCTACTTCGTAACTCTTTCTGAACATATAATGTGGTGAGGATTAATCGAAAAATGGAAGACGTTTACCGAGGATATAAATGTTTTTGCTCCGTAATAAGGCGAGGTCAATCTCGGGCGAGGTACAACGCTTGAGGCATTGACGGCAAATCATGAGTATTTTGCCGATATTGTTCTGACCTTTGAATACACCGACATTGCGTATGGCATTGGTCTCGACATTGATAAGGAAGTCGAGATTTTTCTTTGTAAGGTCATCATGTTTCTTTGTAATTGATTGAGCTATAGCCTTTCTTGCCTCAACAAGTTCTCTATTTGAGCATCCCCACACTTGACCGCTTCCGCCTGTATCAGTTGTTGTTTCTTCTACAAGAATCACATTGTCGGGAATAGATAGTAACTTCCTCCGAAAGTCACTATTACCCATACACTTCTGCCATACGCACCATAGCATCCACTGTGTACGGAAGTCGGTAAAGTCTTCTCTTACTTGCTTTTTGTGCTTTCCTTTTACGAACCGTTTAGCGGCATACGGACTTTTTGCTGCCCTCAGTTCCTCTTGAATGGCTTGATGCTCGGCTGTGTTATGGGAAAACTCGCCTGCAAGGTAAAGTTCTTCTGAACTGCGCCACTTCACCCCCTCAACCTCAAACGGATAGCAAGAAGTCATGTTGCAGAGGTCGAGCTTCATACCCTCGACAATATCATCCACATGTTTAAACGGCCATACGTTCTGTTGTTTGGGGTCATATACTTCTTCGTGATCAAGGATAATCGCCTTGTCAACTTTTACCCTAATACCGCCAATAGTAGGCAATTCTTCCAAATAAAGTAATATGCCGAAAAGATAAATGTGCTTGGAACGTAGTAAATTAAGGTTAATGTCGGGTGCTGTACCACGCATGGCTGCATCACGGCAGAGCATTAGAATCTTGCCCATAAGGTTTTTCCCGACAAATACTCCTTGCTTGCGCCATTCGCCAAGTCGTTTCTCGTCACACGCCTTCTTAATTGCGATCTTACTAAGACCTTCTGCCGCTAACTTCTTCTTGTATTCAAGGGTTAACTGTCTCTGTATCTTGTTCCTCGTTCCCCATATTGTAGCAGTTCTTCCGTTCTGAAAAGTGGAATCCTCTATGATAACCGCATCCGAAGGAATTTCAAGCAACATCTTACGGAACACCGCATTATTCGCCACCTTGCACCATACGCAATAAAACATCCACTGAATATTAAACTCTTCCCAATCAGCACGTTTGCGGTCTTCATTAAAACGGCGAATCTTTTTCTTTGCCATAAAGCCGTTAGCCTCATCTCGAAGAGCCTCTTGCAGTCCGTTATGACTGTCGTTATTATCACTAAACATTCCTGCGATGTAGGCACATTCCGAATTATAGAACGTGTTCCCTTGTATGTCAAAAGGATAGCCGCTAACCATATTACCTATGGCAAGTGCATGACCGTCAACTATGTCAGTGCCACGGCGAAAGGCATAACAATTAACAGTTGAGGCATCGTAGGTCTCAACACGGTCAAGAATAATAAAATCAGAATGAGGACTGTTTTTGATTTTCATGTCGTTGCAAATTATCTGTTGAAAAATTCAACCCTATGCCCATACGGGATACACCGTTGCCTACAACGAGGCTGGTTGTCAAAGTAAGTCGTTGCTCAGACTTCTTACCCTTCATAGCGTTATGACTAATTTTTAATCACGATGCAAAGGTAATATATATCGTAATCCGCTGCAAATAAATTAAATTAGTTTGAGATAAATGTCATTGGCAGGTACTGATAGTTGCATGAGTAAATACCAATATTTAACTCTTGATGTTGTTTAACTGGCTATTTATAGCTATCTTTGCACACAGAAATGAAGCCAAGTAGAATAAAATATGACCCCTATCTGAGTCTTGAAGATATTGCAGTAAACAGCGGTGTCTCTGTTGAGGCTGTTCGCCGTTACATTAAAAATAGACGTATAGACCGTAAATGTGACGAGGAGATAATCAGATATCATAAGGTAAAAAGAAAAATCAAGGATAATCCACATGTCACAATTCCACAAATCGCCACAAGTTTGTCAATGGCAATAGGAACTGTTCGTAAGTATGCAGATATGAAACGACCGCCACGCCCATCTCATGGCAAAATTTCAATGGTTGAGCAAATGCAACCTACTCTATACGTTTCTGTATCAGAGTCTGAAAGTGAGATACTGCGAGCGATACTTTTTACCTATCTTAATAACACACTAACTTATGATTGTGACCTTACGATAGGCAAAGGAGGGTTTTATCAAAATAGTGTGCCTTTACCTCGTTTTCTCTATGATATAAATCCATTGATGGATGGCGTTAAAAACCTCTCAGAAGCAATAAATCTTCCGAATGAAGTATTTAATTCGGTAGTCATCGACCTGCCATGCGCGATAGTCAAGCCCACAATAAGACGCAAAAAACAAATCTTTTCTTCGTTTGGCACTATCGAAGAGTTGTATGCTACCTATAAGAAAATGATAGAACTAGCTTGGCGATTACTGAAAGATGATGGTATATTGGTATTCAAAACAATGGATTTCAGTCTCAATAGTGAACCCTTGTGGATTTCTGATAAGTCAGTAGCCACAGCTGTTCAAACAGGGTTTTCGCTCATTGACAAGTATATCTATATTGACCGTAAAGCCGTCAATGCCATTACATCGTCACGCCGCAGAGCGTCAACCCCAGCACATGCCTATTTTTTTGTATTCAAAAAAAGACAAATAATATAAAATGGGGATGTAATTTTCTACACTCCCCATCCCACCTTTATTTTATCTGCCAATCTTTCAGGAATGTTTGGCAGTGAATCAGAATTTTCTCAAAAGCAGCTTTCATCTTCTTGTGTGTCTTGGAACTTTTTGAAAAGAATCCTCCAAGTTTTTTATTAGTGGGGAAAGAGCCTGTGAGAAGATGCTGATTGTTGTCTATTGACAACAAAGGATATTCGTTCTCCTTTGCCAATGCGTTATAGTCATTCACCAATGTTGTCAACTCTTTCCATTGATTTGGCGCATCTTCAGACAGATATAATTCTACGCTATCCAAAGAAGCCTTTTCAATCTCCACGCTCTCAAAATTGACTTCTCCATCATACAGCCATACATTCCGCACAAATTCAGAGAAAAGGTATGCCGCCTTCTCAGTATCTGTACCACAATCATAGGATTCTTGACTGAAAATAGGGGCATTTTCGAGTTTGGGTATACGCTTTTTGTCTTCGTCCGTTTTGCCCCAAAAATAGAGAATTATCGAAGCCTTGTTGGTGCAGTTTGTCGGCACTCCGATTAACCAGTCCACACAATACTCTCGATTATCAATATAGCCGCCATCCTCTGTGATTACTACGTTATTTGACATAGGGTTAATTCGCTTATCTGCAATCATTGTGTCCATGACTTCTTTGAGACCGTCAAGCATTTTTACGTCTGACCGCCTTACATAGTCGGATTGTTGGGGTTCAATTACGACTTCTTTGTTAGAGACTTGTGTAGGTGTTCCACACATAGGACACGCTTCGGATATTGCCGACATTTCGCATCCACATTTTGAGCATTTGATAGTTTCCATATTGTTGTTTTGATGTTTGTAAAAATCAGCACCTTTATCTCTCTGTCAAGAAGAACTAATACAAATATTTTATATAAATACTTGTATGCTTTCCCCATCGTATCTCTATTAAATTGTCATTGTCATAAACATACTCATAAGGAGACCAAGAGAATCCTTTTTCTAAATACTCATTACGGCTACGATTCCATTCAGTCGCTTCAATTCCTATAAAAGTATCGTATCTATCAACTATTCTATAGAGGTCAATATTGGTGTCATTTTTTATATCAAAATTGAAATCTTCTCGTCTATACTCTATCGCTCTTTGTGACACTCCTTTATCATACCGAATACCATCTATATAACAATATTCCCAATATGGTGCTAACTCTTGCTTATAGAAACATTTGCCGTTTTTGGGCTTATACCATTCTGTCCATCCACTTCCAACCATTTGCCACCAATTATGTTCTTTAGAATATTCGTATGTGTAATTATACTCATATTTTGCAACCGAACCATCACTACCGTAACTATATTCAGTTATTTTGACGATATTACCATGAAGATCAAAATCATACTCCCATTTCATATTACTATAATTATAATCATGACTTTTTCTTATAAGAGTATTGTCTTTAAGCATAAATTCTTCTCGCAATTTATCTTTAACAATACGTCCTTCTCGTGCATCAAAACCAGAGTAATAATACTTCAACCCTTTTAGTTTTAAATTATCCGAATAGGTATAAACATACTTTTTTGTATTATTTCTCAATTCTTCTCCTTCATATTCATGAACAATTAGAATCTCACTAATAACCTTCTGTCCACATTTATTTATTCTCTGAGCAAATGAACTAAAAGGGATGAGTAGTATAAGTGGTATTGATAGGACTTTACGCATACGTTATTCTATTTCAAGACGCTGTCAACAATTTTATTGTTAATAAAGATTTGAAGACATGTTGAAAAATCTATATTTGTTTTAATTGTATAAAGTCCTTGTATACCATTATTCCATTGAATTACAGGACAACCAAAACTCAAACTTGCATCTTCATCAAAACCGATGTTATTTGATGTACAGAATTTTTCAAATTCTGCTCCTTTAATGAAGTTGCCTGGCTGTGAAATATCAAAACGATAATTATCGATTATATTTTCGCTTTTGTTCTCATTAGTTTTTCCATATTGGGTAAGAGAGCGATACGTTACAGTTTGGAAACTAATTGGATAAATGTACTTATCTCCAAGAGTATATATTTGATTCCAAAATTGATGCTCGCACCAATCATCGCAATCATTTAACATTTGTCGTTCGGATTCTGTTGTCGAATCAATATTTTCAAATTGACCTTTTATTTCATTCCACAAATTCATTGCCTTAACTTTTGACCCTAATGTATTAACTTTTCCACGTGAGTTTTGTTGCTCCATAGAAAACCGATATGTCTTATTTATTATATTTCGGGTTGAAGTACCTAAGGATTCAAAAAAATATAGTTCATATAAAATCTTAGAGAATATTTTATATGATAGTTCTTCTATTGCATCGTTAAGAAAAATTGATTGATATTTTTCTTCAATTTTATATGTAGTCGGATTAAGAAACGGCATTATTCCTTTCCAAAATGCCTCATATAGTTTCTTTGTATTTTTAGTGGATATTATTTCTATTGTTAAACCTTTATATGTTTCATATTTAGCTTCAACGTTGAAATATCTGTGTATGTCCTTTGAGGAAATGTTATCTGCAAATGTCGAAATATATTGCAATAATTTATTTTCACCTAACTGTTGTGTATAAGTACCTTGTGCTACAAATTCTTTATGAATTTTGCTTATTTCCGCATAAATAATCCGTAGGTTGTTATTTTTATAATCGGAGAGTTTTATACTAAAAGATTTATTTCTTTCCACTATATCGGAATCTTTATAATCTTTTATATACTTATAAACATCTCTATACCTACTATCTTTTAATGGATATTCAAAATAGCGAAGATTTTTTTGAAGCTGCAATACATATTTATTCCATTGTTTATGTCGATACTCAACTTTATTCTTCATTTCATTTTCTATCTTACTGATGCCATCTGCATCCATACCAACTATATGGAGTTTTCTAAAATATTTGTCATTTTTAAAGGCATCAATCGAATTATTAGGAACATGAACTATTACCTTCTCATTAGTAAATCCCAAAAAATGGTCTGCCAAACTCGGAGGCGTATTACCCAAAAAATACACATCAGTAATGTTCTCAAATGGAAAAGGCACAATACTAATATGCTTTAGATTCTTGCCGAAAACTACTTTTTCAAGTTTTGTACATTGAGAAAACGCTCCCTCATCAATAAATGTTACGTGATTGGGAATATAAACAGAAGTACATTGAGAGTTTTGAAAAGCACGTCTTCCAATGCTTCCGACATAGATTTTATTACCGCTTTGATCCTCTACATATTCAGGAATTGCAAGGTCTTTATCGTTTTTCATAAAGGGAGTTCCCCATTGAGCCTTGTCGGCAAAATGCGCATAACCAATAACGGATATTCCTGTTACGTCTTCCCACCCATCATCAGTTCCAATTTGAGTTTGCCACACTCCCGAAGAACCAAAAGCAAATCCATCATAATACACTTGTGCTTGAATATTATTCATAACGCCAAGCATCAGTATAATGCAGCCACAAACAAAGCGCAATGCTAAAGTATTTGTTGGTGAGGTATTCATTTTGATAATATTTTAATGTTATGTTTTTTGAAATTCTATTTTAATCGATATACATCCCCGTTTTGCATAATCGTGCCGTTAGAGGCATTTACATAAAAATGTAACGCACCGCCTCCACCGTATGGCGAATTTGCTACTATAGTAGCAGTACTGCCAGAAATATTTGTTACCCTTGGGGCACCTGTCAATGCCCTGTCATTTAAATATGCGGCATTAAAGTTTATTTTAAGTCGGTCACCATCATTATAGAAAGAATTTTCGGAGGTATACGTCAACACATCGCTTGGAGTTCTAAAAGTAGTCCTCTGCTTATTGTTTTTATACGAAGATTCGAGAACACCGCTATTTGAATATCCCCCATACGAGTATGAATCTGAAGCCTTATGATAATAAACACCATCTCCAAACTCAATGCGTTCTTTGATATTGTCTAGGCAGGCATAATTGTCGCCAAAATGGATTTCATTATCACTAATGCTGTAACGTCCATTATATCTCATTCCGTCATTATTGCTTGAAATCATTTGAGCATCTCTATCAATACACAATCTCGCATTTGCCCGTTGCCGTCCAAACATTCCCATATCTATCATTTCGTGACATTCCCAAACGCCATGAATCCATTCGGGACCTTTCTGTTGCTCCTCTTCTAAGCGTCTTTGTTCTTCTGCTGCTATACGTTCCAAGTATTCTTTCTTAATAAGTTGTTCTTGTTTATATGCCTCTATCTTTTTGAGGTCGGTATCAGTGAAAGTTGAATTTCCGTCCATATCAATATAGCCATAAACAGTAAGTCCGTGCGGCTCATACTGGTGTTGATGAGACTCTGCATCCTCTACGAATATGGATGCCAAAGCCACACCATTATCACCTAACTCCAAATAATTGTATTTGGCATGGATGACAATTTTTCCGTCATTTGATTTAAGCCCTTTTAATTCAACATCATCACCATAGATGCTCTTTTCTGTACTTGTATAGACTGTGTACATATTATCTTTCTCAAAAACACGAGGTGATATATTTGTCGGTTTATCAACCTTTTGTAAATCCTTGTTGATAAACATTGTTACTTCCTTACCTTCGCTATTTAGGGATTCAAATGAATATATGTTCTTATATGAATGTGTACTCTCTTTTTTCAAATATGAACAATAAGTTCCGATAGTTCCCATTGCTGTTGGAGAATAGAAAATATATTTTGTTTCTGTAATTTGCCCATCAGATTTGAGAATATAAAGAGGCATTTCACTATCAACCGCAGCTATGGCTGCACCGTCAATAAAATCACTGGCATAGCCGAATTGACACGGTATCACTAATTCACCTTTAGTATTGATGTAGCCAAACTTATTATCTTTTTTTACAAGTGCAAGTCCTTCGCTAAACGGATATAACTCATCAAATTGATGTACCATATTTATAAATCCAGACGTAATCTCAGCATCCGAAGTCGTAGGGTTTCTACTGTTTAGATTCCACCATACGCCTCCTATTGCGCATGATACAATAATAACAAATACTGTAATAATCCATCCTTTCCCCTTCTTTGAAGGCTGAGGATTATTATCATTACGATTGTCGGTATCAAAGTTCTGCATTTCTTCTATGGGACACCCACAATTAGGACAGAACTCTGCTTTATCCGACATCTTATTTCCACATTCCTTACATTTGATTAGTGCCATATCTCTTACGCTTTAATTACCATAGACTTTAAATTCTGAAATACATAAATCTTTCCATTTTCGACCGAAATAGTAGCCATCATTGTTTTTGGTTGAAAATATCAGACCTATTTTATTCGTAGGCTTGGAATTATCAAAGTGGGGACTTACAACTAAACTTTGAGGTTCAACAGTATCTTTTAATTTTCCTCTGTAAATTATATCGCTCTCATTTGGAAATTCCTCTACCATATAATCTACCCTATAAACAGTAATCCATGCAGCACGAGTGTTATTAAAAAAAGAAGCCTCATCCTTTCCATATCCATTAACAATTTCTACTTCACTAACCGTATGGCAATTTATAGTAAAAATAGGGCCAAACAAAGCATCACAATCATAGATAGGGCTATCAAGGTTTACTGCCCAAGCCGTTTTTATATTGCCATCTATAAGATTATCGGCAGTATATGTAGCTATTTTGCTTGGAGGCAAATGATAGGCACACTCTGCCTTAGATATTCCAATTTCGTGAGTCTTATTTAGGCTTTGACCAGCCTCTGCCATAGAATCATTAGATATATTATTCCCGATTTTATCTGAATCTTTTTCGTTTAAAGCAAAGGGGGCTGTATATATAAGATAGCCGATACCACATCCAATAATAAGGATGGCGAGAACTGTAAATAGCCATTTTGAACAGATTGATTTATTTGTCGATTGTTGTGTCTGTTGAGTAGTATATATTGTTTCGATTTTGGTAGTGAGCGTATATCCACATTTCGGACATGCTTTTGCTTTGTCTGATATTGTCGCCTTACAGTTGGGGCAGTTGATTAGAGCCATAGACATAAGTATTTTACACCCTATGGCTCAATTAGATGTGATGAATAATTGATTAACGTAGGCACATAAAAAAGGTGAGCCACCTTCAGAATCATCTTTCGATTGCAGCCTCACCACAAGGCTCAGAAGTAAAGATAACACGAAATAGCAACTCACCATGCTGTATATCGTGTTATGGATATGCAGGCACGTGAGAAGCGTCTTCTGTGCATCTCTGACTTCTGATTTTGCAAGGTGGTGATTCGCAATCGTCAGAGGAAGCCGAAAACCTTCCTATATATGTCTGTCAAAAGGATGTGACCGAAGCCACTACGCCAATTAACAGTGCAAATATAGCAAGAATTTTCTTATCACGCAAAGTTGAGCTGCTATTTCAGCGCAAAATTAACTCGAAATATCAATAATCGGGAACCAAAGGCTGATTTTAACTTAAGTCCAGAGTTGAGGCTATATAATCTTTTAAGTTATACTGATACAGAAAAGGAGCGTATCAATACCTCGCATAGAGATTAAATTGATACACTCCCGATATTGACACATTTATGCCCTCAAAACGGTAAATCATCGTCATTGCTATCACCATTGAGAATAGGAACTTTAATCGCATACTTGTCTTTTGAGGCTTCCTTTGCCTTATATTCATTGGGGACATCCATGCCAAATCGTTCATAGAAGTTTCTCATCACTTCTTTATTGTCCTCCTCATTCTCCATGTCATTTGAACTCTTAGGCTGGACTACGTTGTTTTTTACTTTTGTTCTTTCTTTACCAAGCCATCCGCAATTATACTCTCGGTAAAAGTCATCGTAGAATTTGTTATACGGCTCTTTGCTCAACTTGTTCTTGAAGTATTTTATCTTTCCCTCTTCAATCTTCTTGTATCGTTTCTTTGTCTTCTCTGCCACTTTCTCCGATGCTGCCATTGAGATTAACTTATCAATATCACCACGAATATACTTGAAATCAGTCCAATAGGGAGCGTTATAGAGCTTATCCATCAACTTATCTTCATTGCTCTTATACTCATTAGACTTCCCTTCAATCCGCTTAGGGCCTTCAGAGAGAGTATTATTTTTATTTTCTATATTCTCTATATAGTCCTCACTTTGTGAAGGTGTTGGTAAGGGTTTCGGTAATGATATAAGAATATCATCAATATTTACCTTCAACTCGTGTAAATATGATGGTTGCCATCCTTTAGTCTTGTAATTATCCGTTTCAATTCTTAAATCGGGATACTTGATACAATCTTCAAGGCTGTATTCTTCCCAGTATTTGAATTTATCAATATTCAATTTGAACTGATTTGGTGTTTTACTCTTACCCTTACCAACTGTCTTCACATCAACTATACCTATACTATATAAGGTGCTTAGTGTTGCTCTGACTAAGTTTTCACTTAATTGGCTCTCAATCCTCAAATCTTCGTTTGTTCTGAAGAACCAACCATCTTCTTTTGCATAATAACTACTCAACTGAATTAGCGTGAACAACATACTCCTACAATTCAAATCCATACACGCCATTAGATTTGTCGGCATCGCCGTAAACTGATAATCAAATTTCTTTTCTACTTTTTCCATCATTCTTCAAATGGTGCTTCCCAACACCGTTTATCCCAAATCGGTCATTAGCACGGTCTTTTTTGTGGTTGACTTTGTAACTACTTGATTATAAATCTTTTGCTAATAGTGATTTCTAATGACCGCCATTAGAAAATAGGTTTTATAAATAACCCATTGTCAACGTATTACAGAATTGACCACAAATTATTCCACTTCTATTGACCGATTTGGGTTTATTCAATTATTTAGTCGAATAGGTATTTCGCCTACCTCCTCATAGTTTTTCCAAACATACCACAAGCGAGCCAAACTGCCAAATCAGCACTATTGATTTTCTTCAAAAATTCTGGACCAAAATTTTTTCAAATTCACATGACGCTCCGATGTAACGCCCTATCTCCCTATACCCCTAATATATCATAGTAGGGTTACATAGCCCCCCTTATACGCCCCTACCTTCCTTGTTATCAATACATTCATTTGTTTTGCAATTAAAAAGAGGTACTGAAAGTAATTTTCCAACAACACAGATATATCCAACCAATAAATTAATATCGTTGCTTAAGCCATTCTGATAGTCGCATGATTAATAGGCTTCCCTGGCTCGGGAATCCAATGCCGCATCTCCCATAACCTATCTAAATCGGCTAAGATTGGTTCTAATACGGCACGGTTGGGGGTACAAGGATAAAAGCTAAGTAATTGACAATTCAATACTTAGCTTTTTATTTTTCTCTGAGATGTTTCCAATTTGTTTCCGATCATTCTTATGTGTCTTATTAAAGACGGTGCATTTACTTCATACTGTCTATTACTTTAAGTGTTGAATAGGGCTTTTCTACCATTCGTAATACAGAGGCTGAATCAAATCCCATATATTCTATATAGGTTAGTATTAACTCATAGCGCTCTTTGGCATATTCTGTATCTATGGTACGTGTGGCGTTGAAACGGATAGATTCATGATGTACTATTCGGTTACGAAATTCACGGATGGCAGTCAGTTGTTTGTATATGTCTGTTTGCTTTAAACTATACGCCTTGTTGGGGAATCTTGTTTGGTTAATTATCCAATTATCATCATTGAAATATTGTTTGTCGTGAGTGTTAATGGCATTGCGTAGCATTATCTCAAACGAACGGCTTGATTGCTGATAGGCTTATCCAGTTCTGTTATTGCCATATATAATGGGTTGTCATATTTTTTTTGTAGTTATGATTTTTTCTTTAAAACATTTGGTTTATAAAATAAACTTGTTTATCTTTGCAATTGAAGAAATGAGAGTGAATCTTCGTTTTTTTATTCAATCTATAGTTTATATTGTAAACCAATTAAATTATTAAGCTTATGAAAACAACAATTTCTATGCTGACTCTATTGTTCTCTATGTTGGGAACACAATCTCTTTTTGCTCAGGTTGCTGATTCCGTTTTCTTCCAAATCATGAATATACCAACGAAACAAGGGAAGGTACTACTTATTACAGAAAATGGTAAACACTACGGAATGGTAGATGCTACTGATTCAATAGTTAAAATTAAATTGAATGATCTTCCTTATGGAAGATATAAGATATGTGTATATCATGATGCCAATGGTAATTGGCAGCTTGACAAGTCTGCCGATAACATACCAATTGAGTATTGTGCAACTCATGAAATTGATGTAACAGCAGACAACCGAACATTTAAAATTGAACTGGTTGATATTCAAAAGAAAAAGTCGAAAGGAAAATAACTCATAAAAAAGATGTGACATGAAAGAGAATACTTTTTCAGAGCATGATAGCTTAGATTTGATTGTTCAAATGATTCGTCAGAGTAAGAAAAACATGAAAGTTGGCAGTGGTAATATTTTGTTGTATTATGGTTATCCTGCACTATTACTATCTGTAGCAGTCTATCTGCTTGTACATTTAACCGGTAAACCTATGTGGTCTGCTCTATGGTTCTTCATGTTTGTTCCTGCAATTTGGATAAGAGTGAGTAAAAATAAATCTAAAGTTTGCGTAGTAACCTATATGGACAAAGCCATTGACAGTATCTGGTGCATTTTAGGACAAGCCTTTTTTCTCACAGTTATTGGTATTGTCATCTTTGGCTATTTTAATGGAAGTTGTAATTTTACACTTATGTTGCCATTATCCTTGTTATATGCGGGTCTTGGTATTGCTATAACAGGTATTATCACCGACTTCAAATTGATGGTTTATACTCCATTAATAGCTTTTTCCGTAGCTATTTATATGTTGGTTTCTATGACTACAAATACAGTTGTAGCTGATTGGTGGAACTTACTGTTTGGTGTTTCATTTCTTATGATGATGGTAATACCTGGACATTTGCTCAATCATAAAATAAAAGAGCCATGCTGAAAGAATTGAATCCAATCATTCACTCTCAACTAAGATTAGCTATTATGACTTTGTTAGTCTCGGTAGAGGAAGCGGATTTCAGCTACTTAAAAGAACAGACGAATGCCACATCTGGAAACATCAGCGTTCAGTTAGACAAATTAAGTAATGCTGGTTATATTCAGATAACTAAAGAGTTTGTCGGGAAAAAGACTCGTACAACTTGTCGTCTTACAGAAGAAGGTAAGTTGGCTATGGAAGAATATATCAAGGTACTTAAATCTTACCTGAGTTTATAATGGATTGAGTCGTCAGAGTCAAGATAAATTTGATTCTGACGACTCATAATTATTTCAAATCTTGTCAAGTTCTTTTTCCTTTAGAATATAGAAACAACTTGTGCTGAAAAAATTTCTTAAGAAAGGGATGTGGCTAATGTTTTTGCTTAGTTTACGTGGAGATAATCCGAATTTTATTTTGTAATGGGGATTTATTAACCATAGTTTTCTGTCTTGGATGTTTAGGGATGTTTTTTTTATTAAACTCTCAAACGATTCTATTGATATGCGTGTTTGCTTGATGGAAAGCAGTTCTTTGATGCAGTCATTCTCTTCTCTGAAAATCTTTAACAGCAACCGATATATGGCAGTAGGGAGTAAATGAATGAAAGGCAGATGGGATAATATTTTGCTTTTGCAAATTTGTTGATGCCCACCAAACGGCATTTGCCATGCAGGAAATGACATAAAGACGATACCTTGCGGTTTCAGGTACTTGCTCAAATGAGAGAGGAATAGCCTTTTATTCCTAATATGCTCAAATACATCATGACAGATGATGATGTCGAAATCTTGTTCTAGTTCCTTTAAAAGGAAGATGTCTTGTGCTATGAATATTCCTTTTGCATGAGCCGTTTTGAAGAAAGCTTTCGCATCTTTAATTCGGCTTGTTGCAATGTCAACTCCGATAGTATTGCATCCCATTTTAGAAAAAGGGAGCAGATTACCACCGTCGCCACAACCAATTTCCAATACATTCATGCCTGCTTCCACAGGATGTGAGTGTTGGATATATGGAATAAAATAATTCTTGCTTGTTATGGAAAGTTCCTTGAAATAGATGGTTCTGTTTTTATGACGCTCTTGCATGAAATGATGGTATTGGCTGTTATTACCTGTTTTATAACTTCAATTTTCGGAAATCTCAATTTGTGAGCCTTCGTTAACTGTAAGTCTCTATGAATACGATGGACTATTTCATGAAAGACTGCATGATTGTCATTATTTTTTTTACCAGGACAGACGGACTCCTATGGACAGATCTGTATTAAAGGGTTTTTCAGTTCTGATTGTTCTTAAACTATTTCCCTTATTAATATAGTAGCGCAAATTGGGTTCTGCATAGATTCCGAAAGATGGTGTAATCTGATATCGGGCACTTATGCCAAGATTTGTTGACCACTGCAAAGACGGATATATTGTTTTTTTATTAAAAATAATCTTTCCGCTTTCATCAGATCCAAAATTTTCAGAGGTTGCTTTTATTGGAATATCTAGAGTGACCCCGGCAGATATATAAAGGGAGAATTTCTGCCTGTTCCATATATTGAATGCCCCTTTTAAGGGGATTCCTATATAATTGATTTTTTGTATTTCTTTCCAATAGGAACTGGTAATTGTTGTAAAATCAGAACGCAGGTATGTGTATTGAAATCCGGTTTCAATATCCCAATCTTTACCAATCTTCCTGCATAATGAAAGTGATAAGGTTATAGGAATATGATGATATGATTTTTTTTTCATTTCTTCTGGATTTTCCGATGAAGTGTCACCGGGAATTATCGTCTTGTGAGTATTTGTCTGCTTCTTTACGCCTGAATACGATAAAGCCAATGACCAGTTCTTTTTATCATTGAATAAATGTTGGTGGGTAGTGCTGCGGTGAAGTTCTTTGTCTTTTTTTATTTTTACATTCTTAGTTATTGTATGATTGAACACACTGTCTTTTCTCTCAGTGGTATTATCTTGATAAATAATGTCTTGCTTATCCATCTCATTTTCAATGCACCCGTAATGGCCGTCCTGATAAGCAGATGTATGGATAAAATTTACAGGCTTTTTGAGTGAAATGTTTTTGGGAACTTTTTTCTCTTCAGGATGAATTACTGCTTTTTGGGAAATGCCGGCAATTTCTTTTGGTGTATGTCGTAGGTGCCGTAGATAAATGATGGATGACAATATAAATAGCCCCGCTATAATCCGGTATTCGGATAGGAGTTTGCGCAGCAATTTTTTAGCCCTTGATAATTGTGATGAAGAAGAGTGGGGAGCTATGTTTAGCAATACGCCGATTTCTTTGTGAGATAATCCCTCCAATACCGCTAACTTGAAAATTTTGCGATAGCCTTCCGGCAATGATTCTATCATTTTGAGCATCATCACATAAGATGGAAAATTATTCGGATACGACAGGCATGAAGGCTCTTCAAATTCCTCTATATTGTCTAAAGGATCTTCCGTGAGGGAACGGCGCTTTTCCAGATATCTTAATGAAATGTTTTTCATTATTTTCCCCATCCAGCTTTCTAATTTTTCAGGAGAACGTAATGTATTGATCGATGTGAAAATTATAATAAATCCGTCGTGTAGAAGATCATTTACTGTTTGCTTGTCAGAAACATATTGGCAACAGATTTTTTTCATTTTACTCGCATAAGTTTTATAGAGCAAACTTAAAGCCTGCTCATTTCCTTCCTTACACAGATCAATCAGTTCACACTTTGTCATATTTTATATGATATGAAAAGACGCAAAAGGCTGCATCCCTCTACCTTATTTTAATATAAATATGATGATAGTTTGGTCAAGTGTACCCTAATTTAGAATAGAACAAATATTTGATGGTTCAAGTGTGATTATGAATATAATTATATTGGAATTAGAGGAAATGTGAATCATAGGGTATAAATTCAATGGATGAGGAAAAACAGAAAAATTTCCTTTGTTTGAAAAATGTTTTTATTCTGTTAATTGTAATTTTTTATTACCTTTTTTGTTCTGTTCTTTCTGTTGTAGAGGCCTTTCTTCTGTTTTTTAGGACTTTACTCCGATTAAGGCGGTTTCTTCTATTCCTGCTACGGTTGGGCATTCAGGGGAGATTTTGCGGCCTGACAGCCTGTCTTACGGCTTTTGGCCGTAGGGAATGGATGGCAATTCTTGGTAAGTATATAGCAGAAGCTGTGGGATAGTATTTGGCAGAGCCTACCAACGCAGTCCGGCAGCATGCTCTCATGCTGCCGGACTGCGTTGGTAGGTAGAGGTTATTGTTTTGTTTGAGGATGAACCGTTACAGACATTTTATATTGCCTTTCGGAAAGGGCGGGATGTCTGACGGGTTATTTTCAAACGGGATGAAAATTAATAGGATTCATCATCCGGTAATCAGAACTTGTAGCTCAACGATATCAGTCCTGAAAGATTACGCTTGCCGTTTCTGCGGGTCTTCACCAGTCCCCAGTCGGCTTCCATTCCCAGTATGAGGCCGCTTCCGAACTGATATCCGGCAAACGACTGTATGCCGGCATCGAAGCGGCGCAAACCTTCATGGCCAAATGTCGGGCTGGAGTAAAACAGCTTCTCGCTGCCTATGCGGCTGCCGTCGCCCCGTGTCTTTATCTTTCCGTTCACGCCCAATGCGGCGTAGGGGCCTGCCGAGAGGACTATGTAGCGTGCCTCGCCCACTCTGATGTAATAGCTCAGCATGAGAGGCAGTTCCACGTAGCAGGCGGCTGTGGAGCGGCTCATGGTGCTGTAGGCCTGCTGTCCGTTGTCATCGAGCATGGGGGTGCCGTCATCGTTGATTACCGGTACGGCGCGTTCGGGGTCTTGCCAGCCTTTTCCGTAGAAGAGCAGCTGGGGGGTGAGCGTCCAGTGCTGGTCGAATTCCACTTCGTAGCCCATGCCTATTTTGTAGGCGCCTACGGCTTTGTCGCTCCCGTAGCGTGAGGCTAGTCCGCCACCCAGTTTGAGGTGAAGGTTCTGTGCGGCTGCCGGAGTGGCGGCTGCCAGAATGAGGAGCAGGATGAGTAAGGAAAAGCGGTGTTTCATGTCGGGTTCCAGTATGTGGGGAAAATGCCGTCTGCCGGAGTCCGGCGTTTTAGCCTGATTGCCGGCAGACGGTTTTATTCAAAGAATTGGCGCCAGTCCTCGTGGCGTTTTTTCTTTTTGCCTTCGCGTTCGGGCGCAGCCTCTTTCTTCCATTTTTTCTTCATGTCGCGCGGTGACGCGTCAGCCTCGAAACGTTTTGTCCGGCCGTGGCGTTCCTTGCCTCCCCTGTTTCCGGCGGAAGCCTGTTCGCGTTCGGCGCTGTCCACTACGACGCGGCGTTCCCCTACCTTGGCCTTGGCCATTTTCTGTATTACGAGGGAAGCTTCGGCCTCGGGCACTTCGAAGAAGGAGCAGTTGGTGGTGAGGTCGATGCGTCCTATCTGCACTTTGCCTTTGACGTAGCGGTTGACGAGGTTGATGATTTCGCGCGCATAGTAGTTGTCGCGTTTGCCCAGGTTGATGAAGAGTCGCTTGTAGCCGGCTTCTGCCTGCCGTGGGCCGTTTTGGCGTTCGGCGCGGCGGCGTTCTCCTTTGTTTTCGTTCCTCTCGCCCTTTTTGCCGTTTCGTGTGGCGGTGGGCTGTACGATCTCGGGCGCGTTGGCGTAGTAGTTGAGGAAGCGGCCGAACTCGCGGCTTACGATGCGCTTGACGAGGTCTTCTTTGGTGAGCCACTCAAGCTTGCGGTATATTTCGGGCAGGAAAGGGGCTATCTGCACGTCGTCAACCTCAATGCGTTCAAGTTCGTCCATCACGCGATAGAGCTGCTTGGTGCATATTTCCTGCGGTTCGGGCAGGGTGCCGGCCTCAAATTCCTTGCCGATGACTTTTTCAATGACACGCACCTTGCCTTTTTCACGTATGTGGATGATGGAGATGCTTGTTCCGCGTTTGCCGGCACGTCCGGTGCGTCCGCTGCGGTGGGTGTAGTTCTCCACATCGTCGGGCAGGCCGTAGTTGATAACGTGGGAGAGTTCCTCCACGTCAAGGCCGCGTGCCGCCACGTCGGTGGCCACCAGCAGCTGCGTGCGGTGCTGCCGGAACTTCTGCATCGTGAGGTCGCGCTGTGCCTGCGAGAGGTCGCCGTGCAGGGCCTCGGCGCTGTAGCCGTCGCGTATGAGCAGGTCGGCCACCTCCTGTGTCTCCATGCGTGTGCGGCAGAAGATGATGGCATATATGCGCGGGTAGTAGTCCACAACGCGTTTGAGGGCGAGATATTTATCCTTGGCGTGAACGAGGTAGTAGATGTGGTTCACCTTTTCGGCGCCTTCGTTGCGCGAGCCTACAACGATCTCCTGATAGTTGCGCAGGTAGGTTTTGGCTATGCGCTCTATTTCCTTGCCCATGGTGGCGGAGAAGAGCAGTGTGTTGCGTTCTTCGGGTACGCCGGCCAGTATTTCGTCGATGCTTTCCGTAAAGCCCATGTTGAGCATTTCGTCGGCTTCGTCGAGCACTACGTTTTCCACGGCGTCGAGGCGGGCCACGCCGCGCTTCATGAGGTCTATCAGTCGGCCCGGGGTGGCCACGATCACCTGGGCGCCTTTGCGCAGGGAACGTATCTGGCTCTCTATGCTCGAACCGCCGTAGACGGCGAGTACGTGCAGGCCGTCGATGTAGCGTGAGTATTCTTTGAGGTCGCCGGCTATCTGCAGGCACAGTTCACGCGTGGGGCTGAGTATGACGGCTTGTGTGCGGCGGTCGTCGGGATTGACCTTCTGGAGCACGGGCAGGCCGTAGGCGGCCGTTTTGCCGGTTCCCGTCTGTGCCAGGGCTATGACGTCGTTGCCCACACCGAGCAGATAAGGGATGACTTCTTCCTGAACGGGCATAGGGTTTTCGTATCCTAACTCCGCGATGGCGCGGCGGATGGCCTCCGAAACGCCCAATTCTTCAAATGTTTTCAAAATTCGGGATGATAAAAAAGTATATACTGTGTTTAATCTTGCAAAGATACGCAGAAAAAACGGGGTGGCGATTATTCTGGCGTTTTTTCTCGTCAAAGGCGTGCTTTTTGTTGTTAGGGCAGTGCATTCCTATGTTCTTGAGGTCCGGACGAACCGTTTTTTTAACATTTTCGCGGGGATCGGACTTTAACGTTTTTAACTTTCCGCAACATTCCGATGTGTTAAAATATAGGTTGCAGGCAGGGAAAGGCGAAAAGTCCGTATCAGAATTTTAACACGAATACGTGAAATTAAAATTGCAATACTTGGAATTTCAAGCGAAAATTACTCTGAAATGCCTTTGAAAGTCATTGAAAAATACTGAAAAAGCGGGACTTCCGTGTGGAAAATCCCGCTTCGCTGTTACAAAGATATGACATTTTCCGGCGGAAAGCAAATTGTGTTAAAATGCGCTTTTGCCTTTTCAGCGTGTTGAAAGTGCCGATAGCAGCTGCAGGGACTGTGGTGCCGGAAGAACGGGCAGACTGCCGCAGGGGCGGTCAGGCGGAAAGTAAATCCGGCTCCACGGAATTGGTGTTCGCGGAGCCGGATGGCAGGAGCGGTGTGCTGGATCACAGCCGTTTTATTTCACAATGACCTTTTTGCCGCCAATGATGTAGAAGCCCTTGGAAGGCTGCTTCACGCGGCGGCCGCTGAGGTCGTACACGGCATCATTGCCCTTGATCGGGGTGTTTATGCCGCCGATGCCTGTGGGCACTATACTGAAGGTATAAGCTTCCGGCGCGCCGGCGGTATCGGCTGTGAGGTAGGCCGTGTTGGCCGGAATGACGGTTCCCGTATGGCGGCCCATAACAGCTTCGTCGGTTGCTGCCGGTTTCTGAACGGTATAGTATACCTGTCCGGCAGTTGTGGTGAGGTCGCTGAGCGTGCCCTGCAGGAGGCTGGTGGCCGTTCCGGCAGTCGTGGTGGGCGCGAAGAGGTAGGTTTCAGGTTCGGCTTCGATGATAACGGCCGTTTGGGCGGGAATGATGCCGTCTTCAATCGGGTTGAGAACCAGTTCGGAGGTGCCGCGGCTGACGGCAACGTATGCCTTCACGCCTTCGGGAATGGAGGTGGCGTAGTTCAGGAAGAGTGAAGCCCATCCTGAAGCGTCCACGGTGAGGGTGTGTCCGCCGGAGTTGTCAGCCTCAATGCTTTCGAACTCTCCGGCGGAGAGGCTGAACTGCTTGAAGGTAACGCAGCGTCTGCCGTTGATGTTGGCCAGAATGCCCAGCGACACTTCCGTCTCTTCTGTGAGAATGAAGGACACACTGTTGGTCATGGTCTGTGCTTTGGAGAGCATTTTCGTGTAGCCCAGGGCTTTGGTGGCCAGGCTGTCGGTGACGGGCAGCGTTTTGCCGGCGGCGGCTACAAGGTAGCTTTCTACAGGCTCGCCTTCCCAGTTGCTGAACTCGGCCGTGAAGGTATAGGCACCCGCGGGCAGGGTAACGGTCTGGAACACTTTGTGGTCTTTAACAGTGGAGAAGTTGTCCCACAAGGAGGTGATGGTCATGGAGTTGCCCTTTTGGGTGTCAACGTGTGCGCCGGTGGTCACACCATTTTCCTTGATCTGATTTTGGAGCGTCCAGTCGGCCAGACCGAGGAAGCGGGAACTGTTGGCGGGGTTGACTGATGTGCCGTCGTTTTTGAATGGGGCGGTGTAGTTGACCAGGTAATTCTGTGTGACATCGGTGAGTGTGCCCGCGGAATTGCTGAGGCAGAACACTCCCTTTGACGAGCTCCAGGCATCGCCGTCGGGGCCGAAGTTGCGGCGCACGCCGTCGTTGGCGTTGGAGGTGGCGTCTTTCACGTCGCCGCCCGACTGGTTGAAGTTGTAGTACACCCGCAGGTCATTGTCGCGCTCGGCGGCGGCTACATCGGCTATCGGTTCGTTGGCATACTGTCTGATCTGCTCTGCGGTAAGCGTCTTACCCCAAATCCGGAACTCATCGATAATCGCCGTGAGAGGATATTTGCTCGGACTCATGACAAATTCCGTAATGGAGGGAATGATCGTGGCGGAGATGCTCATGCTGTGACTGAGTGTGCCGTCCACGTAGAAACTTACCTGACCTTTGTCAAAGGTAACGGCATAGTGGTGCCACGACTGGGGCTTCACCGTGTTGGCGGCGGTATAGGCGCTGTAGTTCTTGCCGTCTGAAGCCTTCATGTTGAGCACAAGCAGGCCTTGGGCCGTAGTGAACACGGAGAAGTTGTTGTCTGGATCGCCAAAACCGTTGAGGTCGCCCGTAAGCGCGGAGGGGTTCATCCACCAGTCGATGGTGAAAGTTCTCTGGCCGCGCGTCAGAGGCAATTTCTTCATCGTGACGGAACCTTCGCCGGAGGAGAAGTTCAGGCCCTGTTTGCTGTCGGCGTTGCAAACCACCAGAGCGCCTTTCTGTGTCTGCATGCTGGAGCCGACTTCGTTGGCCGTTTTGAGCGTCACATCGTAAATACCCGGCTCGTTGATGGTGAGCGAAGAGTTTTGTCCGTTCACAGCAAACGATTTGGCATCGCCCTGAATGGTCCAGTTCCAGCTGGTAGGCTGGTGGCGGCTCTTGTCCTTGAGGAAAGTCGTCTCCCCTTTCATGATAACGGCCGGTGCCACGTCAAAGTCCGTATCGGGTGCCACGGCTTCTACCTTGACTTCCTTCGAACTCGTAGCGGTACGGCCGTCGGGGGCTTTTACCGTGAGCGTGACGGTATAGGTACCGACAGCCGTATAAGTTGCGGCGGCATTGGTCGTAAGGGCCTCTTCCGTTTCCGCTCCGGGCATGCTCCATTCATAGATGTAGCCCATGCGGGGAGTGCCGGCAATGAATGAAATTGTACCGTCTACGGGAATAGTCGTTGTCGTCATGGTAAAGTCGGCAACGGGGGCGGGAGCCTCCTTAACGTTGACGGTGAGGTCGGCAGTGGCGGTTTTCCCATCTCTGTCGTAGGCTGTAACGCTTACTTTCTGATCGCCGGCAGCGGTAAAGGTAAGGGCGGGCCTTTTAACTTTGGCGTCTTTCACACCGGCACCTTCAGCCGTCCACGACAGTTCGGTAGCGGAAGAGGAGGCCGTGGCGGCAAACGTCGTGGGGATGCCGGCATAAACTTCTTCAGAAGGTTCGTTGATGTTCACGGAAAGATCCGTCACAGGCTTGAGGGCCGGCGTGGTCATTACCGCGGAAACAAAGTTCGTATTGAGCATGATGGCGTGGTTGCCTGCAACGCGCTCGCGCAGTTTCTTTTCTCCGCCGTCCACAATGATGTCGCCTTTGTAATAAACCAACAGGTCAGCAGGCAGACCGGCATCGCCGAAGGTCACATTCATGTTCGCAGCAATCTCTTCGGCGGTACGCGCCGATTTCCAGATGCGGATTTCGTCCATGTGCCCGTTCGTCTGGTCGCCGGTGCTGTTGTTGCGGAACGTGAGGTCGCCGAAACCGCCGAGGCCCGAATGGTTTTCAGACGTAACCGTGCCGGCTTCCTGTCCGTTGGCGTAAACTGTCATCTTATTGCCGTCCACAACAATGGCTATATGCGTCCACTGGTTGACTTTCAAGGTTGAAGCGGCCGTATTGATGCGGTTGCTGGTGTCCCATCCGGTGGAGAAAGAACCGTTGGAGTTGGCATGGAGCATGAATTGTCCCCATCCCGGACCGGCGCTCTGGTTCCAGTTGCTCAGGGAGGCGGGACGCAGCCAGTATTCGATAGTGGCTTTGTCGTAGCGTGCGCCGAATGCGTTTTTAATCGTGAAGCCTGAGCCGCGGAGTTGGATAACACGGTTGCTCTTTGTGTCAGCCACGGCAACGACGGCGGTGACTGCGGCCGAGCGGCGGTTGCCGTAGAGGGCTTTCACTTCATAATTGCCGGTGGCGCCATCGGGCAGTTCGTAGGATGTTTCCTCGGTCCCGAGTGTGGCTATGCACTCGCCACCGGTGTAAACTTCGTAGCCGGTGAGTGTGTGGGCCGAACCTAACGGTGCCATCCACGAGAGTACGCCGTCGGTGGCTGTGAGGTTTTGCGGGGCGTAATATCCTTGTCCCTGCACCACTACTGATATGATGGTTTTGTTGCCGGCGTTTTTGATTTCCACACCTTCGTTGCCGAGGTCGAAAGGCATTTCCACTCCGGCGAGGTTCTCTTCATAGTCGATGATTGAGGCACTGTGGATGCGTCCTTCGCCTACGGCTGTGTTTTTTGTTTCAACGATGAAGAAATATTTGAGCGGCCGGTTTTTGTCGAACTGTGCCGAAAGATCTGTCAGGTCGTAACCGAATTCCATCGGCTCGTGGTGCAGACCGTCGGTCCATCGTCCGAGCATGGGCACTTCCGGAGCGGGAACCGTGTTGCCGTAGTTGCCGTCGCCGGCATATTTGAAGTGGTCGAAAGCAATGCTTTGGTCGGGCACTTCAGCGTTGAGGTCGGCTGAGATGCCTGCCGTGAGATACAGTTCGCTACGGCGTGAATAGTTCATTTTGAGTTTGATGGTACGCAGCGGGCGGTAGTTTTTACGTACGTGATATACCTCCGGTTTCCACCAGCTGTTGGTGTCGAACACTTTCTTGTCGTCCACCAGTTTGGAGTAAGCTCCGCCGTAAGCGTAGGGGCAGTAAACGAAACCGCCATCGGCCCATCCTGTGCCCCAGGAGTTGACAATGATCCAGGCGCCTACCTCATCGGCCGATTTCTCACCATAGATGCCGTTGCCGTTGAGGTCGAATTCTATGCGGTCGTCATATCCTACGATAGTCAGGGCATGGTCTACCTGTGTGCCCCATGCCTGAATGTATTTCTTGCCGGTTACTTTGGCCGCGTTGTTGGCTTCGGTTGAGGCAATGCTGGCAAGTGTGGCGGCGCTGGCCACGCCGATTCCCACGATACCGCCGCCGTGAAAGTCGGGGTCGCCATTGTGGTTCCACAGATATTGCTTAACGGCTTCGCGACCGGCTTCGGTGCTCACGTTGTCAGGGAAACTCACCGGCCATTCCATGCGGTTGTGCATGGCGGCAAACCATTTATCGTATCCCTGCATCCATCCGAAGTCATCGTTGGCCGTGTCCTGATTGCCAAAATATTTGGAGTAAGTCTGGCCGCCGTAGAGAGCTGCCGATGGGATGCCGATGTTTGCCACAAAGGCGTCCTTGCCGGAGTTGCCGTTGGTGAGCAGCCACGAGAAATGGGAAGGGTAATAGTTTTCGGGCTGCGAGCCGTCGAGGTTGCGGAAGGAGTTGATTTCGTGGGTGAACATGTAGCAGATGCGCGAGGCGGAGCCGCACGAGCCGCCGTCCTGATTGAACACAGGCGGGAAGAATCGCGACAGACCGTTGTGGACATGGTCCGGACGTGTTTCGCCGGAGCGTACCGTGGAGGCGCGCAGACCGGCGTCCGCCTTGCTTACGGGCTGATAGTCGGTGTACTTTTTCATGTCCACCTCATGTTGCGCCCAAGCCGTGGCCGAAAGGAAGATACCTCCCGACAAAAGAACTTTGTGTAGCAAGTTTTCCATAGATAAATTATTTAATATGTGAAGATTATGCAGAAGTGTTACCTCCAATGGGATGGGGTGTGGTGCATTAAGCAAAAATACGGATTAAAAACGAATAAAGACGCTTTTTTATGACTTTTTAAATATACTTACGGCAGAAACCACCAATGAACGGAGGGAGCACCGTTGCGACGTGCTCCCTCCGTTGTCTTTTCCGCAGTTCCGGTTGTTTCTGTCCTTTTTGCGGTGTGATGTGAATTGCCTGTTCCGGTTATTTCCCGGCTTCCGGATCCCCTACTTTCAGGATTTCAAGTTTGAAAATAAGGGTGGCGTAGGGCGGTATGTTCTGGTTTCCGCGCTCGCCATAGGCCAGATTGTAAGGGATGTAGAGTTCGGCTACGGTGCCCTCGGGGAGGGTGGTGAGAGCCTCTGTCCATCCTTTTATCACCTGATTGGGGCGGAACGTGGCAGGCTGTCCGCGCTTGTAGGACGAGTCGAACACAGTGCCGTCAATGAGGCGTCCTTCGTAGTGTACCTGCACTTCGGTCGTGTCGGTTGCCACAGTCCCCTTGCCTTGCGTGAGGATGCGGTATTGCAGGCCGCTGGGCGTTGTCTTCACACCTTTTTCCTTGGCGTTTTTCACCAGAAAGTCGGCGTTCTCCTGCTGCAGTTTCTGCTTGTAGTATTCAAACTGGCGCTCGGCCACTTTCATGGCTGAGTCGGCGCTGAGAGTGGCTTTGCCCAAAAGGCCCTCTGACAGTCCGTTGTTGAGGAGCGCGAGGTCGGTGAAGGTCGTGTCGGCCTTACCCGTTGCAGCCTGGTTGAACTGTTTGATTACCTGATCGGTGTTCATCTGTGCGATGCGCAGACCGGCGGCGTAGGCCATTTTCTGCTTCAGTTCTTCGGGCGACATCTTGGCGGCTTCCTTCAGTGCCTGTGCGGTGTATTCAATGTAGGCGCTGTCCACCCCTTCGCGCTGGATGAGGTACGTCTTGAGGCTCTGGCTCTGTCCCACGCCGATGGCGTAGCTGAACTCGGCTGCCGGAACGGGCTGCACTTTGGCGGGAGTCATTTTGGTTGTTTTGACGGTTTTTTCCGTCTTGGCCTTTTTGCTTTTTCCGCTTTTCTTCTGTGCCGTGGCGGCTGTGACTGTGCAGGCTGCCAGGGCAAGGATGAGGATGTGTCTGATTTTCATGATGGTTACTGCTCTGCGTTAGGGGTTTCTTCGATGCTCACCACTTCAACGGTGAAAGTGAGGTTTGAGAAAGCAGGGAACGGACCGCCGCCACGTGCGCCGTAGGCCTGGTCGTAGGGGATGGTGATTTCCCACTTCGAGCCGGCGGGCATGGCCTTGAGAGCTTCGTTGAAACCGGGTACAAGGCGGCCTACCACCATCGGCGTGCTCTTGCCGTCGGCACCGGGATGCTGTGCGGAGGCGTCGAACACCTCACCGTTTTCCAGACGTCCTTCATAGATGACGTTAACCGTCTGTCCTTCCTTGGCTTTTGCGCCGGTACCTTCGGTCAGTACCTTGTAGAGCGTTCCGCCGGGAAGTTTGTTCACGCCGGCTTCCTTGGCCTTCTGTGCCATGGCTGCTTCCGATTTCTTCTTGTCTTCGGCGTGGTCACGCTCAAAGGCTTCCTGCGACAGGCGGTCCATACGTGTGTTGAGGTCCTGCTGTGCGGCCATCTTGTCGGCGGGTTTTCCGTCGAGCAGGAGGGCTGTTTTTTTGCCTTCATAGGCAGTCATGAAGCCGGCAATGAGATTTTTGCGGCTCAGGTGCTTGGTGGAATCGTTGCCGAACACCATTTTTTCCACCTGCGTCAGGTTGCCGCTCAGCTGTGTTCCGAAGGTCAGACCGGCAATGTAGGCTGCCTGCTTCTTGTCCTTGGCGGCTTCGAGCCCTTCGTGCATACCTTCCATGAAGGCTTCAATCTGCAGGGAGTCGCTGCCGGTGCGCGGATCGCTGAGATACATTTTCAGTTCGGCCTCGGAGGGAGCGTAGGCCATACCCATTTCATAGGCCAGTGTGTCGTGGCTGGTTTCAAGGGTGGCTTTGGGAGCCGTGTGCTTGCCGTTGCAGGCGGCGAAAAGCATGGGAGCGGTCACCATGGCCGCAATCATTAATTTTTTCATTATGTTTGTTTTTTATTGGTTACGTGCGATAATCAGAGAACCTCGATAAGCTCTACATCGAATATGAGGGCGGCGTAGGGCGGAATGCTCTGTCCTGCCCCGCGTTCGCCGTAGGCCAGGTTATAGGGGATGAAGAAGCGGTATTTGGCGCCTTCGGCCATGAGCTGTACGCCTTCCGTCCATCCGGCTATCACGCCGTTGAGCGGGAAAGTGGCCGGTTCGCCGCGGCGGTAGGAGGAGTCAAACACGGTGCCGTTGGTCAGAGTGCCTTCGTAGTGGCATTTCACGCTGTCGGTGGCTGCGGGCTTGCGTCCCTCGCCTTCGCGCAATACGGTGTATTGCAGGCCGCTGGGCAGTACTGTCACGCCTTCTTTCTTGGCGTTTTCAGCCAGAAAAGCCTCGCCTTCGGCGCGGGCGGCCTTGCTCTGTTCTTCCTGCTGCTGTTGCAGGAACGTGCTCACGGTGGTTTGCGCCTCGTCGTCGGTGAGGGCCGTCTTCTCGCCGGCGAGCACATCGGCAACAGCCTGCGCGAAGTCGGCGCTGTTAAGGTTAGTTACGTTCATTCCCTTGAGGTTGTGGCCGATGACCATGCCGAGGGCGTAGCTTAATTTTTCCATTGGTTTTTTCTTTTATATAGTGTTGACTATTATATATAAGTATTTGGTAAATCCTCGCAAAAATACAACTTTTATTTCAGACATCGTACAAGGAAGATGTTTTTTACCCGCAGGCAGATTGCTTACATGGTCGCTGGGGAGCGTCTTCAGCCGTTTTTTGGTCCTTTCAACTTTAACATATTTAACTTTCGGTTACACTTCATGGTGTTAAAATATAGGTTGAAAGTGGGAAGAGGCGGAAAGTCCGTATTGGAATTTTAACTCCAAGTATTCGATTTTAAATTCCAAGTAATGCTTTTCAGGGTGGAAATACGGCATTTTTCATTACGGATTATCCTCAAAACCACGTAAAAAGCGGGGCTTCCGTGAGGAACGTCCCGCTTGGCTGTTACAAAGATACAACATTTTTCAGGCGAAAGCAAGAAATGTTAAAATGGCTGTCCTGTCCGTAAAGCGCCTTGGCGGCCTGAAACAGGAAAATCGGCGGGCACCAGCCTGTACCTTGTCCGAACGTGATGCGGAGGGGGTGCGCATACACCTTCCGCGGCTCTTTAAAGTGAACAGCCTCCCGATGCCGCATGTCGCTTTTCCGCATGTATCCGCAAGGAGGCCGGCGCCATAGCTCGTAAGTATAACGGTGTCCGGAACAACAGATTTCCCGGCTTGCAAAGTGTCCTGTCCCGATGAATTATTCTGATAGATTAGCAAACAAGAGGCAAAGATGCGTTCCGGCAGGTTACATTCTTGCAAAAGGCAGATACGGCAAAAAACTGTCGCATGAAGTTGCTTGCTGCATGAGGTGGATGGTGTTCCCCGTTTCATGTTGAAGATCATAATCCATGGTGAAGAATCTTTGCTTGCGCCTGGGGTTGTTATATATAGTATTGATTGATAATATATTAAGGGTTATATGAATGGCTTTTCCCGGAGTTCTGGCCTCGATGCCTGTATTAGTAATTCCGGATAGTGCGTTTCCGCTAATCCCGCACGTGGGGTTTTCCGAAATGATTTACACATTATTATTAATACGCGCGCAAGAGAGAAGAATTGGAAGTATTTGTTTTTTTACGTTTTTGCATCTGTAAAACCTCCTCAGGGAATTAATATTTATTCATTTAGGCCTTTTTTATTAAAATGAAAACTATAGATAGCATAAAGCAGCTATAAAAACACTCCATTTGTTAAAAAAGTAATCAAAAAGTCAAATTTTTCTTTGTTAAATAAAAATTAAGACCTACTTTTGCAAGAAGTAATGCATCAGGGCCTCTTTGTGCCCTTTTGTCAGTTAAG